>Ga0194111_10005853_pt1 | contig 14086 bp, 9 predicted proteins | sample TA2KigC300mmetaG_FD_146194 | JGI IMG/M metagenome (GOLD analysis project Ga0194111, IMG submission 146194) | Freshwater microbial communities from Lake Tanganyika, Tanzania - TA2015033 Kigoma Deep Cast 300m | ecosystem: Environmental > Aquatic > Freshwater > Lake | place: Tanzania: Lake... | reverse complement strand
AGGCATCGTCGGTGAAAGTATTGCGAGCAGTTTTGAGGTGAGAAACACTGGAAGCAGCGAGATTACAAACATAGCTTTTTACATGACCAATACTTTAACGCATAGCTCATACAGTTACACAATACCTAATTCTAATGTTATGATAAACTCTGGTTCAAGCATAAACTTGAACGCCGGAACCAGCGCTTTAGTCAATTTCAACGTAAGCATCCCAAGCTCGACTTATCCTGGAAACTACGTTGGGACTATAACTGCTTCTAACAGCAGCGAAACAGACACTTTAGTGCTTATAGTAAACGCTCAACAGCAGGATTTAACTCCCCCTATAGTCGTGAGCCACAGCCCGACAGGCAAAGTTACAACTTCCGCTATATCTTTAACAGTGGTTAGTAATGAAGATGCTACGTGTAAGTACAGCACGTTATCAGGTATAACGTATGACAACATGGACGGTAGCTTCAGCTCTACAGGCTCCACAACGCATGTTAAAAGCCTGACTGGACTTATCGACGGTAATTATCATTATTATGTCAAGTGCAAAGACACCAAAGGCAATATCGCGATGAGCGATTATGACGCTACGTTCACGCTAGACAGTTTTCCTAAAGCAGATATAACCTTGAACCCTTCATCCCCCCTAAAGGCTGGAACCATAGAAATTAGCTTAACAACTTCGGAACCTGTGCAGTCAACACCTTTCTTAGCCTACAGCATAGACGGATCATCATTCACTTACGTACCTTTGACAGGCTCGTCAACAACTTGGGAAGGCTACATGATAATACCTGAAGGGGTAGGCCATAAGGTAAGCTCTTTCAAATTTACAGGGACTGACCTTTTAGGTAATACTGGAAGCACGATAACTAAGGGAGGGATATTCATCGTCGATACTCAAGTGCCTTCACAAATTCTCAGCGTCGAAAGCACAAGCCAGGAAGACGGAAGCATAAAAGTCTCATGGTACTATAACGAAGAAGCGAACCATTACAATGTTTATAGATCTACCCAGAAAGGCGTCGATTATACAGACTTTTACAAGTCCGAACAGAGCAAGGCATTGATAGACAAAGATGTCGAGGCTGGCGAGACATATTATTACAAAGTAGCCCCTGTCGATGAAGCAAGAAACGAGGGCGCATTATCTAAAGAGGTTTACTCTACCGCCAGGATAGGCGGAGAGCCTAGTGAAGAGCAAAGCGGCGAGATTATCAAGCTAAACTCTGAGCTGATAGGCAGCGTCGACAAGCTAATCAAGACAGTAGAGGGGGTAATGTCCGAAGCTAACCAGATATTCTCAAGTTTTGAGAACTCTCAAGATAAGGCTATATTCGAGAAGATGGGCCTTCCAAAGAAGGTGAGCGACGGAAAATCCGAGCTTGAAAAGCTCATGATTGAGCTTGAAAGCCTGAAAACTCAGGATCTGACAGATACTGAGCTTGAGAAGAAGCTTAAGCGTTATGAGCTCAGCATAAAGGTCATCAAAAGGGGCATTCCTGAAAGCCTGTTAGTCATGGATGAGAAGGAGAAAAAACAGCAGCTCACGCTAGATGATTTGAAGTCTATCATCAATGAAGTATACCCTGAGATCCCAGAGGACGTAAAAAACGAGTATGTAAAACTTAATGAAGAAATTTTGAAGAACATAGAAGTGAAAACTACCGCCTCCCTTGTCAATGTAGGATACCTAGACGGCACTCAAGAAGAGGTGACTTTAATACAAAAACAGGTGAGTGTTAGCGATTTCACAAACAAAGAAAGAGCTAGTCTCATAGAGTTTATTCCGAAAAGCATAGCTGAGAACGTGAAAGATGTAGAGTTCGAGGATAAGAGCTATGAGATAATCAAAGAGGATCCGATAATCAAGTGGGGTCTGAAAAGCAGCTTGAGCTATGTTGTTTGGTTTGCCTGCTATGGCTATTTTTTTCAAGTCTCATGTTAACATCTATCTTAAGAGTGTGATTGTTATTGTTTTGTGTTGTTGTGCTGTAGCTTTCATGTTTTTTAATGCCAGAAGGTTCATAATAGATTTTTGGGCCTGGTTTAGATTCAGGAAGGCTGTTAACGGTAGCCCGAAACTTGAGAGGTTCATAGGTATTAAAGATGTTAAGGATAGTTTGATAGTAACTGATGGTAATAAAATTGCTGTTCTTAGAGTTGAACCTATTAATTTCACAATCAAAGGTGAGCAAGAGAAAGAATCCATACTTATGGCTTTCCAAAAATTTTTGAACAGTATTGATTTTCCTGTGCAGGTTTTGATGACTACTGATACTTTAGAAGTTGATTCTTACCTCCTATCCTTAAAAGAACGGGTTGAAGAAGTGACCGAGCATACTAAGAACAAGCTTTACCCAGAACTATTTGACAAGTATTCTCAACATCTAAAGAAGACAGTGGCAAAGAAAGGTATTATGGATAGGAACTTCTATTTAATTATTCCAGAAGCTAAGGATATTAGCATCCAAGTTGAGATTTGCAAGAAAAAATTAGAAGATTTAAACCTGAAAGTAGAAAGATTAAACGATGAGAAGCTTAAGCTTTTGCTGAACAAATGTTTCAGAGGCAGTAAAGTATACATCCTGCCAGTGCCGGTTTCACAAAATATTACAAAATCTTTCTTTAAGCGTCTTAACAGCTTTTTGGAGAGGCGGAAGAATAAGAAAAGTAAGATTAAGAATTTTTTGAGGATTAACAAAGCTCTTAACAAGATAATCGCAGTTAATAAACGACTCACATCTTCGTTGCTCAGACGCTTCGCTCGTAAAAAATATCCTTCAATGCTTTTGCACATCTCGCCAAGACGAGTAGAAAATTCTTTAGACTGCCTAAAGGTTAACGATTCTTTTAATAGAATAGTTGTTGCTGGTGGTTATCCACGTTTGGTAGAAGCTGGCTTCTTGGATAAAATCGTCAGCGCTTCAGGTGACTTTGACCTTAGCTTACACGTAGTTCCTTATTCTATTGAGACTATGATGGTATTGTTGAATAAGGAGTTGCAGAAGCAGAAGGCTGACTTATACGCTGCCGAACTCAAAGGCAGTATCAATCCTAGCTTAGAGATACAATACCAAGATACTAGAAGGGTTTTGGATGAGTTGCAAAAAGGCAGGGATAAACTGTTCAACATTTCTTTATATGTTAACTGCCGTGCTGAGAACAGAGAAGAGCTTAATCTTTTGAGCAGGAAGGTCGAGGCAGAGCTTAATTCTTTGCTTATCATTCCTAAGTTGCCTCGTTTTAGGATGGCTCAAGCCTTCAAGTCCTGCACGCCTTTAGGAATGGATGTTTTGAAGACTAGCAGGAACATAACGACTTATAGCCTGTCTGCTTTTTTTCCTTTCACAAGCCCGTTCTTTCAAGTGGACAACACAGGCGTTTGGTTAGGTCTAAATAAGAATAATATTCCAGTAATAAGGGATATTTTCAAGCTCAGCAACCCCAACGGTTTAATACTTGCTCAGAGTGGTGGTGGCAAAAGCTTTTTCTCAAAGCTTCTTATAGCCCGTTATTTGCTTAACGGTGTCAAGGTAATGGTGATAGACCCTCAAGGTGAATACAAGGGTTTAATCAAACAGTTTAATGGTCAAAGAGTGGATTTGAGCAGGACTTCTGAGACAATGATAAACCCTCTTGATTTGATGGGTCATGATTATACCGAGAAAAGGCTCAGCCTCATGGATTTGATGCAGGTAATGCTCGGAGAGCTTACAGAACCTCAGAAGAGTTTTATCGATAAGGCTTTGACAAGAGCTTACGAAGAAAAAGGCATAAGCAATGATCCAACCAGTTGGGACAATGAGCCACCAGTCTTAGGAAACGTTCTCAAAATCTTAGAAGTCATGGAAAAAAGAGCAATAGTCTTAGAAAAATCTACTATTCGAAGCTTGATTAACAGGCTTAGCATGTATGTTGATGGCGTTTTCAGCTTCATGAACAGGCACACAAACATAAACTTCGACAACCAGTTCGTCTGCTTCGACATCGGAGAGATGCCTAAACAAGTAAAACCAGTCACCATGTTCTTAGTCCTTGATTATGTTTACATGAAAATGAGACAAAACCTAGAAAGAAAACTGTTAGTCATAGATGAAGCATGGTCATTACTTTCCAGAACAGAAGATGCCACATACATTTTTGAAATCGTCAAAACATGCAGAAAATTCAACTTAGGCTTGCTACTGATTAACCAAGAAGTCGAAGGAATGCTTACTAGCGAGGCAGGAAAATCAGTCCTAGCAAACTCAGCTTATACCTTCTTGATGCGGCAGAAGCCAGCAGTAATCGAACAGATACAAGAAACATTCCACCTCAGCCCAACAGAAAGAAACCATTTGCTAAGTGCTTCGGTAGGAGAAGGAATACTCTTGATGGAAGATGAGCACACAGAGCTGAAAGTCATAGCCTCAGAAGAAGAATACAACATCATAACTACTAAGCCTGATGAGTTGATAAAACAAGAACCAACCAAAACTGCTATCAAGACTGAACAGAAGAAAGTAATAATCAGAGTAGACCCTGAGAAAGGTTTTTACCGCAAAAAAGATTTGACCCAAGGGGAAATAGATTTCTTGACTCGGAAGGAGTATGTCATCTCCAACCATTATCCAATCGGAGGCACTAGGCAGGAGGAATATTTGATAAAGAATTGCACGCGGGAAGGGGAAGACCATTTCTTCTTGGTCAGGGAGGTCGAAGAATACCTGCGCCGTTTCACTGGCGAAGTAAAGGTATTCGAGACCGCCAAGCCAGACATAGTATTCAAGACCCCGAAAGGCAAGGAATTCGCCATCGAAGTGGAAACAGGCAGTGAACTCGACAGGAGAAAGGACCGCCTGCAGAAAAAAGTCGACACGCTAAAGAAAAATTATGGCAACAGATGGTTTTTCCTGCTTACAGATTCATCATACTCCTATGCCTACCGAGACTTCGGCAAAGTCCAGACCAGAAAGGATCTGGGCAAGAGGCTCAGGAACTACTTCAAGAATAAGAAAGAATTAGACTCTGGGAAAACAGCAAAAAAACCCGACCCTAAAAAAGCCCAAAAAAACAACAATACCGACGATAAATCTAAAATCACCAGAGTCAAAAAACCCCGCTATAACAAGAATGCTAAACATTCATGATTTAGGCTTTAGAAAAACAAACCTAAGGAGGTATTGAGAAAATGGAAAAAACAGAACTAAGCCAGACAAAGATAGAACAACTACAAAGGCAACCAATAATAGAAACTACGATAAGCAAGACTAAAGATGAGAAATGGATAGTCTTCAAGACTACCATCACAGACATCAAGCCTGTGAGCTATTACGAGAAAGTGTTAGAGAGGTCTGCAAAAGGCTCTTAACTGAGCCTTCTTTTTTCTTTTTTGAAAATGGGAATAATTAGTAAAAGTGTTTTTGAAAAAGTAAACAATGAGGATGGTTTTAGAATTTGCATAATGAGATTCATAAAGAGTTATTACAAATACGATTTATGGCTAAGAGACTTAGCCCCAAGCATAGAATTATTGAATGATTGGAAGGATAAAAAGATTAGCTGGGAAGAATACGAGAAAAGATATTTAGAGAAGATTAAACATAAAAAAGTGATTAAAGAATTATTAAATTTAGTTCGAGAGAAAAAAGTCGTAACTCTTCTGTGTTGTGAAAAAAGACGATAGTTTTGCCACAGAAGACTGCTTAAAGAATATTTAGAGAGGATTGATAAGGCTCTTAATTGAACCGTATATCCATTGCTTCTTCTTTCTGCTCGTTCTTTTATATAACCTCTGTTTCAGAGATTTTAGATGGCTGACATCACCCTTTTTCCAAAAACAGCTTTGGAATGTGTTCTTCCTGCTTCTGATTCACTTCAGTTTTTTTTAACAATAATTCGCACTTTCCATTAAGCTATTTTTTCTTTTAGGCACGCTTCAAAGCTTCATTGAATTTTCCCTTATTCTAAGGTCGGCTGGTGCCTAAAATTTCATGGCTTCTCCGCTGTAAGACACCTTCAGAAAAAATTAGCATGGAGGTGCTGAAAATGTTAGAAAAAAACCATTTTTGTGAATTTGAAGTTGCGGAAGAACTGGTCTTCTGCAAAGTTTGTGGAAAAACAGCGGAGGTGATGTCAGAATGAGTAGCGATTCTGAAACAGTTATTGACGTCTACACTTCTGAACAAGCAGAAGAAGACGGGTTCTTAGTTGACTTGACTAAGATTAACCCTGCATGGAGTAAGGGTTTGTTTAATTACGTGACTACGAACCTGTTAAGCAAAGGATACATGCCAAACGACCAGCTAAGTATCCCTTGTATTCTAGACCTGCTTAACCAAGCATTAAACATAGTAAGGCTTAGAAGCAAAGGCTTCAAAGAATTTGACACGTTCTTCTCAGGTCATGTTGAGCTGCCAACAGGCGAAAAACAGCAGATATTCATCGAACAGAACGAAACCGGGAAGTTCACGATAATGCTGCCTGAAGACAGGTAACCTCTTTTTCTTATTCTTTCTTGTCATATTTAATAAACCATGACCACCACATTTAAATAAAATAGTGCTTATATTACCTTATGCTTGTTGTAAAAATTAAGAAATCTGATAAGGGCATGATTTACAAGTTGGCAATAGAAGAGAATAAGATTCTTCAAAGGTATGCTTCACATCCTGTGTATCGAGTGAAATTTTCGAAGAGGTTGTTTGAGAAACTGTTCAAATCTTGTTTTCAGAAGAATCATTTTTTTTGTGGAATTAAAGAAGATGGGCGAATCGTTGCAGTAATCAGCGGATATATCAAGCCAGCAGCGAATGGGGATATTGGGTATATTGACAATATGTTTGTTTCAAAAAAGTATCTTGGAAGAGGTTATGCAAAGATTTTAAGAAATGAATTTTTCAAATGGTTAAAGACTAAAAAGATAAATTACTGCCAACTTGAAGTTCTAAATAAAAATCCTGCAAAAAAGATTTATCAAAAATGGGGATTCGTAACAGATGGCTTTCAGATGACTAAAAGGTTATAGAAGCCAAGAAAAGTTTTAAATAATTCTAAAAACCCTTTACAGGGTTATGAGAGAAAAAATCAAGACTATCTGTCGAAGCTTGGAAAAGGAGGATGGTATTAGGGTTTTGTTTGCTGTTGAGAATGGTAGTCGTGCTTGGAGGATGGATAGCAAGGATAGTGATTTTGATGTTAGGTTCGTGTTTGTTAGGCCTGTTGAGTCTTATATTCAGATTAATAAGCCTGTTGAGGTGATTAATGTTTTTTATGATAAGGATGGCAAGCCCTGTAGGGCAGAAAATGCTTTTATTGATATTAGCGGGTTTGATGTTTTTAAGTTTGTGAGGATGCTTTCTTCTTCTAATCCTACGATGATTGAGTGGCTCGTCTCTGACATCGTTTATTATGGGGAACAGGATGAGGTTTTTAGGAGGTTTGCATTGAAGAATTTTAATCAGACTGCGTTGTATCATCATTACAAGTCTATGTGTAAGAGCAATTATGTGAAGTATTTGAAGTCGAAGGCTTTGGTGACGTATAAGAAGTATTTGTATGCTTATAGGGGTTTGGTAAATGCCAAATGGGTCGTTTATAAGAATTCTGTTCCGCCGATAATCTTTGCTGACACCCTCAAAGGAATGAAAGACATAATACCAGATAATGTTCTAGAAAAGCTCAACCACATCATCAAACTAAAATCGAGAGGAGAGGAAAAGGACATAATATCTAACATTGTCAAACTAGACGAATACATCGAAGAATTCCTTAAAAAAGACGAAGGAACACCTAAGAAAAGGGTACATGTTAATCTAAAAGAGCTGGATGAAGAGCTTAGAAAGATAGTCCTACACCATTAAAAGGGTTTAATTTTTTATCTCTTTTAGCTTAAGATGATTTTTAAAAAAAGTTTCTTGATTTTCATCCCATGTACCATCAAATATCATTTTAAAATTTTTACAAGAAAGCTCGCTTGATGCTCGCTAATTCCTAGTTTTCTGACTGTTAGGTTCTGTCCAGTATTCTAGTTTTTCTTTGTTTGGTGGCGGTGGTTTCTTGCAGTATGCTACGAATTCTAGTTTGTGGTGGCAGTAAGGGCAGTGAATCAGTTTTTCAAATCCGAAATGTGCCAGGTTTAGTTGTTTTATACTTGAACGTACTTTCGCACCGTATTTCCTTTTGATGCTTCTCGCGTATGCTCCGTAGTAGCGTATCATCTTAAACTGCGGTGGAGGGATATGCTGTATGAGCGCAGTTATGAATTCTTCAGCAGTCATCTCCACATTGACTCGCTTGTCCTCATGGTCAACGTAAAAGAACCGAACAGTCTTACCGTCAAAAGATGTTATCCTGCTGTTAGCGATTGCTGGATGCCGAACATACCTTCCGACGTATCTGGCGATAAGTTTCGGATGACTTATCGTTCCTCGCTTGTGCAACCAAACATAAAAACCCTTGCGATACTTCTCGTACATCAGGGTAGCTACTTCGTTAGGCAGACCAGCAAGTTGAAGATTTTTCAAGACTTCATACTGCCACTTCTTGCGAAACCCGTCAGCAGGAACATAGCAACACTTCACAAAAACGCCAACATTGTCAAAACCTCCTTCCGTCAAAATCAGATGCAAATGAGGCTGAAACCTCATATCCTTGCCGAACGGATGCAACACCACGATAACACCCACCTTAACACTCCTCCGCACGATAAGAGAAAAATATTCCTCAAAAGCCTTAATAGCAACACCCATGTAAGCCCTCATCACATCCCAATCACGAAGAAAAGACCACAAGCTGTCAGGAACACTCATCACAAAATGCCGATGAGGCACACCAAACATAGCACCACTAAGACCAACAGCCCACTGATCCGCATACCGCTTACCACAACAACTACAAAGCCGACTATTGCAACCCTTAGACTGAAACACATACTCATCACAACGCCCACAATAATACACAAAACAACCATTCTTGTTCCCATAACAACCAAGAGCTTTCTCAACCTCTCTCAACTGATAATCCTTAACCACATGAGAAGCACAATACCCATCCCAACAACAGGAAAGAATCTGCTTTACAGAAAAACTTTTATCCCCACTAAATCCTTATCACCCCGTTCTTTGCACACACAAAGAACAAGGCAACGCTAGCCTAAAAAGCTAGCGACCTTCATACTTTATATACCACAAGAAAAAGGCTAATTTATGCATTATCTTAACGAAAATGTTTTCCGGCTCATACTTTTCTTCGATTAGAGACGCCGCTAATTTCTTAAATGCTATGCTCGCAGGTCTGTTTGGGCTGTACGCTACTATCGGTTTTCTCATTGCTATGGACTCCCTGATTTTTAAGTCCATTGGAACGACTTGTGCTACGTTTACGCCAAGGGCTTTTTCAACATCTTTTTTGGTAGGCTCAAAGCTTGCCCATGTAGCCATGTTAAGTACGACACCCATCATAGGGACCCTTAAGATTTTGGCATACTCTACAGCTTTAATAGCTGAAGACAAAGCAGGATACTCCAGATTTGTTACTAGCATCACACCATCAGCAACTTGCATCGCAGCTAAAGCCTCGATGCTGAATCCTGGGGCAGAGTCTAATAGAATAAGGTCGTAATCATGGACAACCTGGCTTAGCAAGATGTCATAATGGTCTGTTATTCTTCTAATTTTTTCTTCCATAGTGGCAGGATTCTTGTCGCTTGTCTCTATGGTCATTGATGCAGGAATAACGTCCAGATTGTTGTTGTAGTGACAGATTGCTTGCTCAATTGAGAAATTTTTCTTTAACACATCGTACATCGTCACGTCAGGGCGTAATATGTTCAGATGTAGGCCGAGGCTGGGTGTTGAAAGGTTAGTATCCATCGCCAAAACTTTCTTGTTAAAAACAGTTGACAATGCCACTGCAAGGTTTGCAGTTGTCGTTGTTTTTCCAGTCCCCCCCCTTCGAAGACATTATAGTTAGCACGTTTTTTTTTCTTTCCATTATATACTACCTCTTAATTTTTTTCTTATATGCTTAGCAAGCATTCTTAAATCACTCTTTTGCTTAACTATTCCCCGACCGCTTTTCTTTAGGTAATTATGTGTTATCAACTTGGCATTATGAATTTTTGTCCATAAAATAGTATTTTTTATTCTTACTCTCTTCATATTATATTTTTTAATCAACAATAGGGCATGTTTAGCAGTTTTTGACTCTTCTTTTGATAAGCTTTCAACAACTGAGATCGGGATGAGCATTTTTATTCTCTTACCGAACTTATTTTCAAGAATTTTTTTGATGTTGAGCTTTTTCTTAGCCGCATATAAGACTGCAGATTCTTCTAAGACCATTCTTTTTTTACGCAACAGCATTAGAAGCAATAACAGGAGTATGATGGCTAGCATAGTAAATGGTTTATAATACCTTTCAATCAAAGATGGTTTTTCTTCTTCTATGATTTTAAAAAGGTTTTCAGAGACAGCTGTTTGATTTCCATAAACTAGCTTGACGGAGAACTTATAATCTCCTGCTTTGGTACCAAAAGGCAGCTTCAAGGTTCTGATAAGCTCGGTTTGTAGCCCTGTTATCACCGGCTCTTCCTCACTTAAAATCATGTTGCCATAAAGATCTTTTATTTCGTAATGCAGGTTAAGGCTTACCCCCTTAGGAACTCCAAGATTAATTAACGGTATTTTTACAATCAAATCTTCGCCCACAGCCAGCTTTGATTTGATTAACTCAGGATTTATGTCAAATAACGCTTTCTCTTTGATTGTTTCCTTAGCTGGGGCTGGCGTAGGTGTAGGTGGCGTAGGCTTTGGCAATGGTGATGGTGTTGAGGTAACTCCTCCTCCGCCGCCTCCTCCTGTGCTTCCTCCACTACTACAAGTTTGGCTTTCGCTGGGCTTGTTGGAATGGGCAGGGCAGTTATTAGCATCGGTGCATGTGCGAGATTGACTTCCTCCTGAGCAGCTGCTCCAATCAGTACACGTCCACCTCTCGCTGCAATTCTGTGTCAGATACCATGTCTCGCTGTTCTGGCTGTTTCCGGCACCGTCTGTGCATCTGACGTACCATTCGTATTCGTCGTTGAATAAAGTAATACTGCTAAAAGTTTGGTTGATGTCTTTGCTTATGCTGCTGCTGGTTGAAGAGTTCTGGCTGCTGTTAATATAAAGGGCGCAGTTGCTTATGCTGCTAAAGTCACTGACTTGATAAGTAAAAGTGACCGTTCCAGTCGTCCAGGATTCGCCATTGACCGGATTTTTTTGGCTGACGCTCGGAGGTGTATTGTCAATTGTAAGAGTACGATTTGATTCTGAGAAATTAGCATTATTGCTGCTGTCATTGCACCAGACGTTCCATATATAATGCCCTTCTGGAATAGAAATGTTCGTAAAGTTTTGAGTAATTCCAGCCGTAAAGCCATCGTAACTCTGGTTAAGGTGCCAACTATCCGTCCAGTTACCCCAAAGCTCACAGGTATCGAGATAGACTTCTGTTACGGTAAAATTGGCATCCAAGGCATTGGTGCTTGTTTCTAAATTATCGGCAGGGCTGTCGAGGCTAACTTCTGGTTTTATCTCACCCACAAGACTGAGATTATAGGTAAATGTTCCGTTATTGTTGTTCAAAAGGTCGGTGCAGTTCACGCTCCACTCGTAATCCCCCAAAGTCAGATACACTGTTATGTTTTGAGAAGTATTATTAGTCACACCGGTCAAGGTGGCGTTTTCAGCGTCGTTTATGATGAGTGAGCAGTTCGTTATATCCGTTAAGTCTGTAGCGTTGAAAACGAAATTTATGCTGTTGCTCGTCCCGTTAGCAGTATTATTCTCCGGGCTTTCTAACGAGATTAGCGGTGGCGTCGTATCATAGGTGAAACTCCTTACCTCAGACCACGAGCTGTTATCTTGCAAGTCTGTCGCTAATACCCTCCAATAATAAGTACCATCTGATGGTAAAGAAACTGAGGCGTCTCCTGTCGTGTTCGCTGTCTCTTTTATACTTCCGTTGTAGTAGCTTACTGGTTCTGTGAATTCCGGATTGTCATCAACCTGCAAAACGTAATATATCGGGTCTGATTCTATATCTGTCGTGTTGGCCCAGTTGAACTCTGGCAAGCTAGACCAATTACTATTGTTCTCCGGCAAGTTGAGAATTACTGGCTCTGGCGCGTCGTTAACCGGCAGGGTTGAAATGTTCATGAATATCGATGCCATCGCCCCATCAGCATCCAAAGCAGTAATATTCAGGATGTTGTCTCCTGTCCTGTTCTCCCCCTCGTTGAGGCAGTAAAGTTCTGCTCCATTAATGCTGCAATTAGTTCCTGAACTGTTCGTATCTCCGAATACTGAGTCGATTCCATAAGTCATGTTTACGCCGTTAGCATCATCTTCTACGTCCCATGAGAACTCGTCTAGGTTGTATATTATAGTGGCTTCTGAGTCTTCTGTTGTGGTTTGGTTTTGTACCAGGTCTGTGTCCCACCATGGGTTGTCGTTTACTGCGTTGATTGTGATCTGCCAGTCATGTACGATTGCTAAGCCGCTGCTGTCGTTCAGGCTGAACTTGTAGTAATCGGTTCCGGACTGGTTGGCGATGATTGTGCATTCCCAGTTGTTTGATGCGTCGAAGTAGCAGGATGTCGAGGAATTAGTTGAAGTTATGAACTCGTAGGTTGTTGGGCTGCCATCCTCTTCCACATCAGAGAAGTTGGCCCTTAAATCAGCATTCGTGATGGTGTCAAATCCGGTGAAGTCTTCGTTGGCTGTGACGTTGTCGAATGTTCCGTTGCTCCAAGGCGCGTCATTCACGGCGTTTACTGTTATTTCGAAGTCTTGCTGTATCGCGTGAGTTATGCCGAAGCTGTCTTGCATGGTTATGTTGGCTATGAATGGTCCGGTGTAATTGGTTGTCGGGTTACAATACAGTTGGTCATTCGTGTAGCTGCAGCTTACATCTGTTGTGTTCGTTAATGGTGTCATCAAATTCTGGGGTGATTTGTCGTCTTCTACATCCCTGAAATATGTTGAAACATTCACTACTGACTGGCTTCCCCCATCTTCTGTTATTGATAAAGTGTTGTTGACGATGTAGTCCCACCAAGAAGTATCATCAACCGCTCCTACGATAAGGTCGAAACTCTCGAAGGCTGTTAAACCATTAGTGTCTATGACTGTTAAGCTGATGTTCACTGTCCCGGAAGTGTTAGGTGTGAAGTATCCAATGGTCATAATATTTGTAGAATTATCGATTGTGGCTACCCAATCAGTGCTATTTAAAGTGTAAGAAACTTGTAATGAGCTGTCAGGGTCTTCTACATCCGAAATGTTATTGTTTAGGCCGATGGTGAAGTTGGCGAAGTCTTCGTCTGCGCTTATGTCTTCTATCCCATCCCACCACGGAGCGTCATTAACAGCATTAACAGTTATTTCAAAGCTGACCTCATCGGATAGTCCGCCAGAATCTGAGCCATTAATGCTTAAAATGAACGGACCTGTAAAGTTGTTTGCTGGGCTGCACTGAATGTCCCCACTGCTCGTGGCGCAGATCACATCACTCGCGTTCGTACCAATAATCAATAAGGTAGGGTTCTGGTCATCTTCCACATCTCTGAAATAGTCCTGGTAACCTATGGTTACGTTCTGATCCGCAACGTCTTCATTTATGCTCACAGTATTATTAGGAACAACATCCCACCAAGGAACATCGTTAACCGAGCTGACTGTAATTTCAAATGAGGTGATTTCTGATAGGAATCCTGAGTCTGTCCCGTTTATGGTTAAGATGAAGTTGCCCGTGTAATTGTTGGTTGGTGAGCATCGGATGTCACCGCTTGACATTGCGCAAGTAACAGATGAAGTATTGGCTGTTATTATTGATAGTGTCGGGTTTTTGTCGCCTTCCACGTCCCTGAAGTAATCTTGGTAACCTATGCTGATGTTTTGGTTTGCAGTGTCTTCTGTTATTGAGACTGTGCCATTTGGAATCGTGTCCCACCATGGGTTGTCGTTTACTGCGTTGATTGTGATCTGCCAGTCATGTACGATTGCTAAGCCGCTGCTGTCGTTCAGGCTGAACTTGTAGTAATCGGTTCCGGACTGGTTGGCGATGATTG
>Ga0194111_10005844_pt1 | contig 14095 bp, 16 predicted proteins | sample TA2KigC300mmetaG_FD_146194 | JGI IMG/M metagenome (GOLD analysis project Ga0194111, IMG submission 146194) | Freshwater microbial communities from Lake Tanganyika, Tanzania - TA2015033 Kigoma Deep Cast 300m | ecosystem: Environmental > Aquatic > Freshwater > Lake | place: Tanzania: Lake... | reverse complement strand
CGTTTCTGGAGTGACTTCCTTCGACTGAATCATACCGCTATTATAACCCACTGCCGTCAGCGCAGCGTTAGCGGAACGTCAGCTATTCGTCTGATTTTCACCGGGGGACCACCCCCTGAACGGTTACATGGCTTAGTCTACCAGGTTTTTGGGATAATTAAAATTCTGGAAATCCCTAATCGCTCTAACCTCTCCGTGATTTGAGGCAAGTTACGAATTGGATAGGAGTCGTAACTATCACACGCATAGTCAGCGGGCTTGCTGGCGGCATGACAATCGAGGAGATCATGCGAGAGTATGAAGTGACCGAAGAGGATATCTGGACCGCACTCAACTATACCACCGACAAGGAACTGTAAACTCATGTGGGTGAGCAGAGACCGCTGGGGCAGCGAGATCGTTTTAACCGACGAGCGCTGGCAGCATATCACTGAAGGTCACTGGGAGTTGGCTGGATGAACCGAGAACTGAAATTCCTTTACGATGAAGGCGCTGACGTTTTGTATGTATCGCTGGGGCATCCAGAGTACACAGACTACGCTGAAGTCAATGATGATCTCATCCTGCGCTTCGATCCTGAGAGCAAAGAGATAGTGGGTTTCACCATCATTGACTTCCTGGCCCACTTCTCCCAGCCAGAACCGCGGCTGCGCATCCCACTGGAGGCTAGTTTCCAACCTCTGGTGGATGTGAAAGAACTGATCACAGCATAGGGATGCGGCTGTCCAGCCCTAAGCGGTGTGTTTGCCCATTCGCTTATCTGCTTTCTATCCGTTGCCGCTAGCAGGGCCAGGCCGTGGACACCGCGCGGCAGCTCAAGATGTTGTTGGGGGGATGAGATAGTGGAAGGAGATTACGATGAGTATTGCAACAGTTGACGAAGCCAGACTGAAAGATGTAGTCAAGATGGCCGTCTTGGAAGTCTTCGAGGAGAGGCGAGACTGGCTGGCCGACTTGCTCAGTGAAGCATTACTGGATATCGGCTTAGGGTACGCGATCCAAGAAGGTGAGCAAACACCGACAGTCAGCCGAGAGGAAGTATTCCAAGTGCTTGAGGCTGGCTCATGAACACGCAGTTCAAAGAGAGCTTCACCAAAGACCTTCGCAAGATCCGAGACAAAGATTTGCTCAATCGTGCCAAAGCAGTCATTGAGACCGTCGAGCAGGCACAGGGTCTGGGTCAGATACCCAACCTCGAACGACTAAAAGGCTGGAGCAGGTACTACCGCATAAGAGTTGGTGACTATCGGATTGGTCTCGCCGTAGAAGGGGATGTAGTGACCTTTGTTCGGTTCCTGCACCGAAAGGACATCTACAGGTATTTCCCATAGGGATGCTGCTGTCCAGCCTTAGGCGGGGTGTTTGCCCATTCGCTTACCCGCTTTCTATCTGTTGCCGCTTTCCAAGCAGACGGCGGCCTTCGCCAACAACCTCGGTCCGCTAGACGATATGCCGTTGTTGGAGGGCAGAAATGAACGATCCATGATAGCCTCAAAATCCGATGGGAGGGGAGAGAAACGCTCTCCTATGGATTCCCGACACAAGTATTGCGGGAAGCACGGCAAAATGGTAGTGATTTCCCAACATTTTTGCGTCGCGAAACGCAAGTTTTCTGCCATGCACCTTTATTCCGCAATGCGCGTTCACCATTATAGAGGTAAAACCCGATGACAGATATTGGTAGATTTCTGGCTTCGCACAGAACAGCCATCTGGTTTGAAACAAGTGAAAACTACCTGCAAAACATGAGGCGTGTTTGGCACTTGCTCCGAAAGTTATCATCAGAACTCAAATGGGATTCAATCCCGTACGGGTACGCTCCGGTGTTATCCGTGTACTATGGTACTATTGTGAATCACGAGTTTACAGTTCGAGAGGTCGGGAAAGAAATGGTTGAGTGTGTAATGGTAGGAGCACCAAAGGCAGAAACGAAAACAGAGGTACAACATATCCTTCAGCAATCTGGTATTGATAGATTGCTCCGCGTAGACTCTGCTCCGCCCTCACCAGAGCACTCATTCTTTTCGCTACCACTCTATGGGCTTCTTACTTTTGAGACCTTCATATCAATGACACCAAAAGACAAACGAAGTTACGAACCACTAATTGGAATCGAGGTGGTTCATCCTCGCGACGAGATGGAACTCGACCTCCTAACTGTTCTCTCGGGCGATGACGCTATGCCGATACTTCTTCGCGTTATCGGCAGAAACCTTCGACGGTGGATTGATGAACCCAAACTTGACTCCTCCATTGACGTCAACAGAGTGATACAGCACGCTTACGAGTTGCGCCACATTGGAGCAGTAAGGGCAGCAGGAATAACAGCAGGAACAGCATTAGAATTGCTACTCGTAAAGTGGAGTGGGTTGGCGGAAGAACGAGTACGAGCCGAAAGAACTACACTGGGTCGGCTCATTGAGAAGTCACAAAACTTGCTAAATCTTTCTGCGGATGCGGTAACAGAGTTGAAAAGGTTCAGCAGACTCAGAAATCAGTGCGCTCACGCACTGGCGGAAGGCACAATAGAGGATAATCAACTGGGCGAGGAAGTAGACAGATTTCTCAAATGGCTCACAGAACGGGCAAACGCCTAAGCACAGCAGAGAACACACGCACGCCGGCCACGCCACGGTACGCGGCTTTCTGGCAAAGGTGGTTGGCATAATTGGAAGGTGTCTTCATTTCCCGTGGTGTGTCGGGCGTGTCGGCGTGCTGTAGCGTTTGGCGAGATTTCTTTCTAGATTGAGGAGGAGTGACAATGCCAGCCCCAGTTAACGTGAAACTTCAGCATCCAAGAGTCCCAGTAGCGAACTGGTCGCAGGAATCAGCACAATGGACTGCACGAAACAATGCGGTAGGGGGTAACCCGGACTTCTATCCATTGACCATCAAGGCAGCCTATGTCATAGGGATAATACACGACCTCTGCGAGAGCGTCTCTTGCTTACTCAAATATCCACATGTGCGCGAGACAACCTACATACCGGCGTATGGCGTCTTTGCATCAGGAATCGACTTGCTTGGGCGCTGTATAAGAGGTCACTCCACCACCTCGGACAACACGGAAGACCTCAGGACAGGCTTCAAGTGGCTAGCCCCCTCCCCGGGTGCGGCTGCTGACCCCGTCCTTATTACGACAAGTAGCTGTGCCTACACTGTCAACAACCTTATAGCTATGAGACATTTCGCCGCTCATGGTCAAGCCACATCGCAATTCGTCAATCTTGACTACGAAATCCTCAGTATGATGCGGCCTCTCCTCGCAAAGGGATTAGACCGTTACTGGAAAGAGCTGCTGACCGGCGAATGCTTGTGCGATCAGCTAGCGAAGGCTGCCGTTCTCGCGTTTCGGAGTGCGCCTATTTTGAAAAGCTGGGTTCTGTTCGAAAAGAACGAGTTCGGCCAATACGAGTCGGTCGAACAGATTTTTAGCAAGTTCGATTGGCATATCTGAGGTGCACATTGTCCAACCCCAACGAGCAATCTAAAATACTTTGGATCTCGCCAAACACACGGCTGGCGAACAGGCGGGACTACCAAGCAGAAAGTGGTCGGCTAGTTATGGCAAAATGTGCCCGTCTAACCTTGCGGTGCGGAGTCATCCCCCCACCCGTCGCTCTGTTATGCGCCATGCCCCTAAACCCGCGAAGGAGAATTATCAATGGAGCTAGAGAGAGCTGTACAGACCGTTAATCGACTTGCACAGATCTATTGGCATCCATCAGGTTTTCAGGATCGAGAGCAAATTCGCTCCCTGGTCGGGGACTGGCGACAGGCTTTCAAGTGGTTCTTGTCCTCATATGCATTTGAACGGCAGGGGCGTTCGCCACACTACTCTGGTTTCGCTGTGAGAGCCATAGACCTCTACGATGGAAAAGTCCCCAGACAAGACTTTGAGAAGATGCTGTGGTGCAACTTTCTCAAGATTGGGGGATTTCCAGATGACGCGACGGGAACCAATAGGAAGAATAACCCCCTGTCGTCACCACCGGGCAAAGGACATAGTTCGGCCAGCGGCCTGATCAGCTCGCTTGAAGACTTTGGATTTAATATCGTCCAGTGGGCTCAATCATTGGCGGGATCAGGCAATGTTGAGACAGCATGGAATGAACTGGTTGCAATACGTGGAATTAATCGTAAGATAGCGTCACTGTATCTTCGTGACATTGTGGACGCATTCGAGATTGATGAGAACAGAGTTGGAGGCAAGAAATATCTCCAGCCCATTGACCGTTGGACCGAAAGAGCAGCAGAAGCACTGGCGGAATTTCTGCCGACGACTCCGAACTCGTATTGGGAGTTGGCAGAGGTACTCGTAGAAGCTAGCGAACGCGCAAAGGTACGCTCGACACTGACAAACACCGGCCTGTGGATACTGGGTGCGCAGTTGGTCGGCGATCCGGAGCGTTTCCATGACCTCCTGCTGAGAGCAGATCAATTACGTCAGTTTCTTTCCCGTCAGCTTCGTTGGTATCAGGGACGCGCCGCCATCCTCGAATCCGTACTGAACATTGCAGCCAACGACACATAACGTCAGACGTACTGACCCAAGTCTTGAAACTCCATGAAAAGCAAAGCCTTACTAAAAGACTACTTCAAATCCATCACCAACGTCGCCACCCAGGGGGACGCGCGGGAGGAGAGTTTCTACTCGTGTCTGGAAACGCTCCTGCAGCAGTTTGCTGCGTCCACTGATAGAAGCGAAGTTCACGTCACCACCCTCCCCAAGAAGACCGAGGCTGGCAACCCGGATTTCCGGGTGTGGAACGGCCAGGACCGCATCATCGGCTACGTCGAGGCCAAGAGGCCGAGCGAGGAAAACCTGGATCACATTGAGACGAGCGAGCAACTCAAGCGCTACCGCCAGACGTTCCCCAATCTGATCCTCACTAACCTGTTCGAGTTCCGCCTCTACCGGGACGGGCAACTGGTGGATCGCGTTCTGGCGGCCAGGCCGTTTGTCCTCCAACTGGGCCAGGTCCCGCCCGTGGAAAAGACCGACGAGCTCTTCCGCCTGCTGGAGCAGTTCTTTTCCTTCTCCCTGCCCAGGTCCTACACGGCGGAGTCGCTGGCGGTGGAGCTGGCCAAACGCACCCGCTTTCTGCGGGACGTGGTGGCCGACGAGCTGCGCGAAGAGCAGTCGAGACAGCAGGGCGTCCTGCTGGGATTCTACGAGGCTTTCCAGAAGTACCTGATCGCCGCCCTCACCCTGGAGGACTTCGCCGACCTCTACGCCCAAACTATCACCTACGGCCTCTTCGCCGCCCGCACCCGGGCCGGGGACGGGTTCAATCGCCGCCTGGCCTTTTACAACATCCCCCGCACCATCGGCATCCTGCGGGATGTGTTCCAGTTCATCTCGCTGGGCGATCTGCCCAAGCAACTGGAATGGATCGTGGACGACGTCTCCGAGGTGCTGGCCGTGGCCGATGCGGGCGACATCCTCGACCGCTTCTATCGCGAGGGCAAGGGCAGCGACCCCATCGTCCACTTCTACGAGACCTTTCTGGCCGAGTACGACCCCCAGGAGCGCGAGCGGCGCGGGGTCTACTACACCCCTGAGGCGGTGGTCTCCTACATCGTGCGTTCTCTCCACAAGCTACTCAAAACGAAGTTCGAGCGCAGCGACGGCCTGGCCGCCGAGGGGGTCACCCTGCTCGATCCGGCGGCGGGGACGATGACCTTCGTCGCCCGAGCCTGCCAGGAGGCGGTACGGGAGTTCGAGGACAAATACGGCACGGGCGGGCGGGAGGAGTTCATTCGCAAGCACATCCTGAGAAACTACTACGCCTTCGAGCTGATGATGGCCCCCTACGCCGTGGGGCACCTCAAAATGTCCTTTTTCCTGGAGGAGTTGGGACACCGTCTGAGCGACGACGAGCGCTTTCAGTTCTACCTGACCAACACCCTGGAGATGGAGGAGCTGGAGCAGACGCAGTTGCCCGGCATGGCCTCGCTGGCCCAGGAGTCCCAACTGGCAGGCCAGGTCAAGAAGCAGCGCCCCATCCTGGTCATCCTGGGCAATCCGCCTTATTCGGGTCATTCGGCCAACCGCGGGCCCTGGATTCGGGGGCTGATCGAAGACTACAAGCAGGTGGACGGGAAACCGCTGGGAGAGAAGAACCCCAAGTGGCTTCAGGACGATTACGTGAAGTTCCTGCGCTTCGCACAGTGGAAGATCGAGCAAACCGGTCAGGGCGTGGTGGGCATGATCACCAACCACTCTTACCTGGACAACCCCACCTTCCGCGGCATGCGTCAGAGCCTCATGCAGACCTTCGATGAGATTTACGTGCTGAACCTGCACGGCAACTCCCTGAAGCGAGAGACCTGTCCCGATGGGAGCAAGGATGAGAATGTCTTTGACATCCGGCAGGGAGTGGCGATTGCCTTCTTTATCAGGCGTGGGGCCGGTGACCAGGCGAAGGTACACCACGCCGACCTCTGGGGTCTGGGAAAGGACAAGTACGATTGGCTTCTGAACCACAATGCGGAGACCACGGACTGGCAGGAGATCCATCCCAAACCGGAGTTTTACCTCTTCGTGCCCCGCGATGAGGCAGCCCTGGAACGGTACAACGAGTTCGTCCGGGTGACCGAGGTCTTCCCGGTGCACAGCGTAGGTATCGTGACCGCAAGGGACAAGCTAACCATCCACTGGACACCTGAAGAAGTCTGGACGACCGTGCTGAACTTCTCCCGGCTCGACATCGAACTGGCGCGACAGGCTTACAAACTGGGCAAAGACGCCAGGGACTGGAAGGTCAGGCTGGCTCAGGAAGATTTGAGAAGCAGTGGGCCGGATAGAGAGAGAATTGTGCCGATCCTATATCGGCTTTTTGACGTCCGCTACACCTACTACACCGGCAAATCGCGCGGCTTTCACTGTATGCCTCGGCCGCAAGTCATGCACCACATGTTGGCGGGGGAGAACGTGGCGCTGATGACCTGTCGCCAACTGTCCCAGCCGACATGGGCTCATGCAATGGTCAGCGATCGAATCACCGACGATTGCATGGTTTCTAACCGAACACGCGAACGTGGTTATCTGATGCCTCTCTACCTCTACCCTGACACCTCCCAAAAGGACCTCTTCAGCGAGCTTGAGCCAGACGAGAGGAAGCCGAACCTCAATCCCAACGTCGTGGCGGCGCTGACGGCTGCCTACGGGGAAGAACCCACGCCAGAGGACATCTTCCACTACGTCTACGCCATCCTCTACGCGGACACCTACCGCGAGAAGTACGCTGAGTTCCTCAAGATAGACTTTCCCCGCATCCCCTTCACCGCCGATTTCGAGCTCTTTCAAACCCTGGCCGCGCTGGGCAAACGTCTGGTGAGCCTGCACCTCCTGCGGTCAGCAGAGCTCGACCCGCCGGCGGCCCGCTTTCAGGGCCAGGGCGACAGCCGCGTCGCTCGCACCCAAACCCAGGGTTTTCGCTACGAACCGAAAGAAGAGCGCGTTTACGTCAACAAAACCCAATACTTCGAGCCTGTCCCCCTGGAGGTGTGGGAGTACCAGATCGGCGGCTATCAGGTACTGGCGAAGTGGCTCAAGGACCGCCAGGAGCGACAGCTTACCCTGGAAGAGATCAAAACCTATTGCCGCGTGGTGACGGCCATTCAGCGCACCATCGCCTTGCAGGAAGAGATTGATGCCCTGTATCCAGAAACTGAGACCCAAACCATCGAGATGTGAAAAAGGAGCATATCATGGCAAAACCAGGGACTTCAAAACACCCAGCCGTAGCTCGCGTTCGGACCATGGAACGAGTTGGAGAAATCATGGCCCTTTGCGATAGACACGGCTGGAAAGTTGTCGTAGGAGTAGAACCAGATAAGCCTGAGGATATTTCCGATGTGGAGCGACTCCTGAATCCCACCACACCGGTGACAGTCCCATCAAAGGTAGGACGTAATGACCCCTGTCCGTGCGGTAGTGGGCTGAAGTTTAAGAACTGTTGCTTGAGGAAATACAAATGACTGATTCTTCGCTTACACTCAGGACAAGAAACAGACTGCCGTCCGATGCTGCCTGGCTGTTCCCGGAATACGAGTTTGAAAGCATGGACCCGGAGCGCCACGCCGGGGTGATCGTCGAACGGGTGTTGGAACGAGGCACATGGGCCCAACTGCACTGGCTGTTCGCTGATTACGGCGAGGCGCGGGTGGCCGAGTGGGTGCGGCGGTATGGATTTCGACTATTGACGAAGCGCTCGTTTGCGCTGTGGCGATTGGCGCTGGGGGTAGAGGACTATGTGGCGCCGGCCTGGGCTATAGAAGCGAAGAAGGTAACTACTCAGGCTGTCATTGCGAGCGAAGCGAAGCAATCCCCAAGCTGCAAGGAGGAGATTGCTTCGTCGCAAAAAACGCTCCTCGCAATGACACGGGCTGAGCAGTTACCGAAGAAGATGGAAACATGGTAGCCTTTGAGGCACCAACTAAATCAGTCTGGAGGGGAAGCATGATGCAACCACTGGAAGGCATCCGTATCATTGACCTGACCCAGGCCCTGGCCGGCCCCTATTGCACCATGCTGCTGGGCGACCTGGGGGCGGACGTGATCAAGGTGGAGCCGCCCGGCCAGGGCGACATGTCCCGAGGCTGGGGGCCTCCCTTCGTCGAAGGAGAGAGCGCTTACTTTCTATCCATCAACCGCAACAAGCGGGGGTTGACCGTCAATTTCAAGACCCCCGAAGGCCAGCACATTCTGCACCAACTGGCAGAGGGGGCCGACGTCTTCATCGTCAGTGTCCCCAGAATGGAATCACTCCGAAGCGCGCACATTGGCCCCGATACCCTGCGCAGCCTCAATCCTCGCCTGATCTACTGCGCTATCTCCGGCTACGGTTTCACCGGACCCAAGGCCGGGCGCGGCGGCTACGACGTGGTCGCTCAAGGAGAGGCAGGGCTGATGAGCCTGACGGGAGAGCCTGAAGGCGGTCCCATCCGTTTCCCCACCCCCATGGCCGACATCTCCGCCGGCATCTACGCCACCATCGGCATCCTCTCCGCCCTGCTGGCCAGAGAGAAGACGGGGCGAGGTCAGTTCCTGGACGTCGCCCTCCTCGACTCGCAGGTCACCTGGCTGGCCAACGTGGGTGGCAGCTACTTCGCCACCGGCCAGCGACCTCCGCGCATGGGCAACGTTCACCCCACCGTCACCCCCTACCAGCCCTTCCGGACCAGGGACAAACACATCATCGTCGCCGTGGGCACCGAGCGGCTCTGGCAACGCTTTTGCGCTTTGCTGGGTGTAGAAGACAGCATCATGGTTGATCCCCGCTTCGTCACCAATGCGCAACGCAACGTGCACCGCGCCGAGTTGATCCCGCTGCTGCAGGAGATGCTGGAGAAGAGGGAAGCAGACTATTGGCTGGAGCAATTTCTGGCTGAAGGCATCCCCGCCGGCCCCATCAACTTCCCCGACCAAACGCTGGCCGACCCCCAACTCCTGGCCCGGGGCATGATCGTGGAGCTGGAACATCCCCTGGCCGGCCTGGTTCGCTCCATCGGGAACCCGCTGCATCTGTCGGAGACGCCGGTCGCCTACCGCCTGCCCCCGCCCCTGCTGGGAGAGCACAATGACGAGGTGCTTTCGGCCCTGGGATACGATGGCAGGCAGGTGGAGGAGTTCAGAGAACAAGGGATCATCTAGCCGGGAGACCAGCCTTTGACACCACCTCAAGCCTGTGATATACTTACAGCGTTTTCAATCCAGGCCATGCCCAAATATGACATCCCAACCATCCAGCAAGGCCAGGCAAAAATCACCTTCTTGGCACGAGAGGAGAACTGTCAACGGATTATCGGAACGGATGGAACGGAAATCGCACGTGAGAGCATCTAATCTGTTCAATCCGATCCTGGAATCCGTTGACAGCAATCCGCTTTCATCATCTCCTTGCTTTGGGGTGCTATGAATCCTTTGGAGGCTACCGCTACTATGGCAGTAACGAGAGCAGAAGTGCGATCTGGAGCCTACTACGATTCCGTGGTTCTGATGCAGTTGCAGCGCTCCCTGGCAGCCCTGCCTGGCGTCCTCGATGCAGGCGTGGTGATGGGCACCGACGCCAACAAGGACATCCTCGCCCAGAGCGGCCTGCTGACGCCGGAAGCCCAGGCTGCCCTGGCCGACGACCTGGTCATCGTCGTCTGCGCCGAGGACGACGCCGCAGCCCAGGCTGCCCTCGACCAGGTGAATGCACTCCTCACCCAACGCCGCGAAGCCGTCGTCCAGGAATATCACCCCAGGAGCCTGGAATCGGCAGTCCAGATGATGCCCGAGGCCCAATGGGTGCTGGTCTCGGTGCCGGGGCGCTACGCCGCCGGCGTGGCCCGCCAGGCGCTGCGCCTGGGCAAGAACGTGTTCCTCTACAGCGACAACGTCCCCCTGGATGACGAGGTCTCTCTCAAGCAGATGGCGGCCGGGAAGGGCCTGCTGGTCATGGGGCCAGACTGCGGCACGGCCATCGTCAACGGGATTGGGCTGGGTTTCGCCAACCGGGTGCGCCGCGGGCCGATCGGGGTGGTCGCGGCAGCCGGCACGGGACTGCAGGCCGTCACATCTCGCATCCACCAGTTGGGGAGCGGCATCACCCACGGCCTCGGCACCGGCAGCCGCGACCTCTCGGAAGCGGTGGGTGCGGTGACGGCCCGCCAGGGGCTCGACCTCCTCAGCCGTGACCCCGAAACGCAAGTCATCGTCCTCGTCTCCAAGCCGCCATCCCCGCAGGTGGCCGATGATCTGTTGCAACTCGCCCGCTCGACAGGCAAGCCGGTGGTGGTGGATTTCATCGGCTACTCCCCCCCTGTCAGGGGGGGAAAGAGGGGGGGGCAGGTAGACAACCTCCACTTCGTCACCTCCCTCGACGAGGCCGCTGAGCTGGCTGTGCAGGAAGCAGGAGGCAAGGAACAAGGGAGCAAGGAGCAAGGGAGCAAGGAACAAGGGAACAAGGGAGCAATCTGCGACCCTGCGACCCTGCGACCCTGCGACCCTGCTCAGCGCTACCTGCGCGGCCTCTTCTCCGGCGGCACCCTGGCCTACGAAGCCCTGCTCATCTTGCAGGGCTATCTGCCCGGCGTTTACTCCAACGTGCCGCTGAAAAAGGAACACCGCCTGGCCAACTCGCTGGTCAGCCAGGAGCACACCATCGTGGACCTGGGCGAGGATGAGTTCACCGTGGGCCGTTTGCACCCCATGATGGACAACGACCTGCGCCTCCGTCGGCTACACCAGGAAGCCGACGATCCAGAGGTCGCGGTGATCTTGCTCGACGTGGTGCTGGGCTACGGCGCTCACCCCGACCCGGCCAGCGAGCTGGCCCCGGCCATCGCCGAGGCGCGGGCAAAGGCCGAGCAGGCCGGGCGACACCTGGAGGTGGTCGCCGTCGTGGTCGGCACCGACGAGGACCCACAGGACTTCGACGCCCAGGTGCAACAGCTAGAGGAAGCGGGGGCACAAGTGGAAACCAGCAACGAAGCCGCCATCCACTACGTCGGCCGCCTCCTCCAATCTCCAATATCCAATATCCAATATCCAAAACCCGTAGCCCTGACTATCCTGCACACCCCCCTGTCCGCCATCAACGTCGGCCTGGAGTCCTTCACCGAGAGCTTGAGGGCGCAGGGCGCGCCGGTGATTCAGGTGGACTGGCGCCCGCCGGCGGGCGGCGACGAGAGGCTGATGGCCATCCTGGAGAGAATGAAAGGATAGAAGACGAATGAAAGAATTCACCGCTGCTTGCGTGCAAATCGCTGTCACCCCCAACGACGTGCGGGCCAACGTGGACAAGGGAATCGCCTGGCTGGAGAAGGCGGTCGGCGAATACCAGGCCGAGCTGGTGGTCTTCCCGGAGACGGCTACCACCAGCTTCGTGACCGGCCTGAATGCGGACGAGCTGTGGGACCTGGTGGACGAGGCCCCAGGCCGCATCACCCGCGATGTGCAGGCGGCGGCCAGGTCACTGGGCGTTCACGTGGTCTGGCCGTCGTACCGGCGCGGGCCAGAGCGCGGAGTGGTCTACAACTCGGCCATCCTCATCGGGCCGGACGGGGGGATCGTCGGCATCTACGACAAGACCCATCCCTTCCCGCTGGAGCGGTGCGATTGCGGCGGCTGGGTGACGGTCGGCAACCGCGCCGACGTGTACGAGACCGCCCTGGGCAGCATCGGCATGATCATCTGCTACGACGGCGACTTTCCGGAGCTGTCGCGCCTGCTGGCGGTGAAAGGGGCGGAGGTCATCGTCCGGCCAGCGGCTTTGCTGCGCAGCTTCGACATCTGGCATCTCACCAACGCTGCCCGGGCTTATGACAATCACGTGTACATGGTGGCCACCAACTCAGTGGGGCCGGATGCCGGCGGCAACTACTACTTTGGCCACAGCATGATCGTCAACCCCATCGCCTGGCGGCTGGCCCAGGCGCGGGGCGGCGAGGAGATCATCGCCGCCCGGCTCGATCCCGACCCTCTGCGCTACGTGACCTGGGGCAGCAAGAGTCCGCAGACCTTCGACCACCTGGAGGATCGCAACCTGGAGCTTTACGAGGAGATCCTCAAAGAAGCCCGCTCGCGGTTTGAGCCTGGGAAGCGCATCCCGCGTGGAAAGATGTCGGCCTAGTCAGGAGCCAGCCCGCAATACAATTACACAGAAGGAAAAGATTTAGGCAATTTCAGCCAAAGAGTTATGGACACTACTGCGTTAGAGAAGCATATAGACCATTTGCTTACAGCGATTGAAACTTGCATCGCAAACAAATTCACGTTGCCAGCCTTGATTCTCATGTACTCTGCAATTGACACTATGGCTTGGTTGAACCGCGACGAGGAGCATGAAGACGTAACGCGAAGTGATTTTATCTTGTGGGTCGAAACTTTCTTGTTGCCCGACTCCGGCCTCTCTTGCACAGCAATTGATCTGTATGCGGCGCGGTAACTACTCAGCCTCTGTTGTCATTGCGAGCGTTTTTTGCGAAGCAATCCCCAACTTGCGAATTGGAGATTGTTTCGTCGGCAAAAACCGCCTCCTCGCAATGACAGCCTGAGTAGTTACGCGGCGCGATGCTCGTTAATCCATTCATACACCGCAGAATCACGATTGAGTCGAGAAGGCAAGGCGAGCGAGATTTTCTACGCATGGGGAAACGCTCAGGAGCAAGACCTTCAAAAACTCATCGAATGGGTGAATACTCGTGACGCGAAAGCAGTTCATGTGGAGAAACTATTTGCCGCATTGAAGGTTGGCGTTTGTAGGTTCATTGCTGCGGCAGCTAACACCGCGTGTAGCCGACATCGCTTTGCTCGACTTCAGCTTGCTACGCGATGCAACTGACGCCTGCCGTTGGCATGGCTTCCGTCCATCACACACAGCCATCTCTTATGACACGTATCGCCTGGCTTACAGACATACACCTGGAATTTCTACATTCGACTCGTGAGATTGATGCCTTCTCCGATAGTATAGCTGCTGCGTGCCCAGACTGCGTTCTGATTGGTGGGGATATCAGCATAGCACCCTACTTCGAGCGACATATTCTCCGACTGGAAAGGCGAGTACAAGTCCCTATCTATTTTGTGCTAGGAAATCACGACTTCTATCGGGGATCAATCAAACGGGTGCATGTGATTGCAGAAAGGCTTACTAAAACATCTCGATGGCTACACTGGTTGACTTTGGAAGGGATTGTAGAGCTCACGGCTAATACAGGGCTTATTGGGCATGACTCGTGGGCCGATGGACGTTTGGGAAATGGAATTGGGTGTAATCGCTCTTATCTCCCTGGCACTTGTCGGGGAGTCATGGCATAATAGGCTTCCAGAATGCACTCAGGAGGCATCACATGGAAGCCACGGCCGAGCCCGCTCCCGCAGTGGGCAGTACAGACACGGAGGTCGTCACCCCGGCAGTCGAAGAGGTGAAAACCGCCATTGTTCAAGAAGTCAATGCGTTGGTAACGTGGGTTTTGAGTTGCAAGCATCTCACCTTCTTCGCCTTCGAGATGGAGCTGGTGCCACGGGTTCTGGCGTTGGGACGCTTGTTGGTCCAACTCTTTCTGTGCATGCGCGAGGCCCAGTTTCAGGCGGTGCACC
>Ga0194111_10005839_pt1 | contig 14104 bp, 17 predicted proteins | sample TA2KigC300mmetaG_FD_146194 | JGI IMG/M metagenome (GOLD analysis project Ga0194111, IMG submission 146194) | Freshwater microbial communities from Lake Tanganyika, Tanzania - TA2015033 Kigoma Deep Cast 300m | ecosystem: Environmental > Aquatic > Freshwater > Lake | place: Tanzania: Lake... | reverse complement strand
GGCCATGGCCGAGGGCGACACCTGGCTGTTCATCGAGGAGCTTGCCGAGCCGGGGACGGAACTATCCTGGAACAATAACAGCCAGGTGCGAGACAGCCTGCGGGAATTGCACGGCGTGTTGGCGGAGGAGTATCGTATCGGGACATCCATGACGACAACAGCGCCCATGCGAGCAATCTAGCCATCTATCTCAAGAAGGCCGAGGCGCAGGCCCTCACGGCCCTCGGCCTCAGCGACAAGCGGCAAGGCCAGATCGAGCCGTAAGCTGCAAAGCTCAAAATGGAGGGGAAGAGATGAAATTGCTTGTCACACAGATTTATCAGGGCTGGGCCAGCAAGGACGTGCCGTGGCCGGCGGGTGCGGTGGTGGAGGTGAGCGACGAGGCGGTGCAGTGGCCGGACGGCACGGTGGACAGTATCGGCCATTATCTGCTCCAGACGTTCCCCGATAGTTTCGAGGAGTCGCCGCCGGAGACGGGAGGGCCTTCGGAACAGGAAGGGCAGGAAAAGGACGCCAAAGGCCCGAAGAGGGCGCGAAAAGGTAAGAGCGAGGGGGCATAATGGCCTCGGATTACTGCGATCGCACGCAACTGAGGAGCTATCTGGGGCTGGCGGCGGGGGCTACGAGCGACGACGCCCTGCTGGACGATCTGATCGGGCGGGTGAGCCGCTTCATGGATCGCTTCACGGGGCGCTGGTTCTACGAGCTGTCGCAGACGCGCCAGTACGATTACCAGGATAGTCCCCGGCGGCTGTACCTGGACGCTGATCTGCTCTCCTGCACGAAGCTGACCGTGGACGGCGAGGATATTGCCAATGACAGTTACGTGCTCTATCCGCTCAACCAGAGCGCCAAGCAGTGGATGGAGACGAAGTACGGCACGGGCGATATTTTCACCTGGTCGGACACGCCGCAGGCAGCGATTGCCGTGGCCGGGCTGTGGGGCTGGCACGACGATTATGCCCAGGCCTGGAAGGCCTCCGGGGATACGGTGCAGAATGCGACGCAGATCAGTGCTTCGGGGACGACGCTGACGGTGAGCAGCGGGAGCAATTTCGCTGTGCGTCAGATGCTGAAGATCGAAACGGAGCAGGTGCTGGTGACGGCGATCTCCGGCGTTAATCTGACCATCACGCGGGGGCTGAATGGGACGTCGGCGGCGACGCACGCCAATGGCAAGAGCATTTCCATCTGGCAGCCGCCGACGGACATTCAGCACATCGCCGTGCGGTTGGCGGCGTGGTTTTACCGCCAGAAGGATGCACCGTTCACGCGCACAGCAACGCCCAGCCTGGGCGTGGTCATCGAGCCTTCGATTTTGCCGCCGGATATACTGGAGCAGTTGAAGCGCTTTCGGAGGGTCAGGATATAGCGTGTCAGCGAGGAGGCGAATCAGCGAGAGGGTAAGGGCGAGAGAGCGAGGAGGGTAGGGCATGGCTTTAGCGACGATCATCGCCAATCTGACGACGGTGGGGGCGGCGGTGTCGGGGATCACCTCCAGTTTCGACGCCGACGATACGCCGGACGGGCTGAGCAACGCCGAGGTGCCGGCCTTGCTGCATTTCGCCGCCGGGGGTGGGAACGTGCGCGAGACGTTCGGCGGCAAGATGTGGCGTTTCCGGCATCGCATCCGTGTGCTGCTGGCCTACAAAGCGGCGGCGGGGGGACGGCTGGAGGACAGCATCGGCGGCATCGTGGGGCTGGTGGACAGTTACGTCGCCGCCGTGCGCGCCGCCGATACCCTCTCCGCAGCCTGTGAGGATGCCTGGGTATCCTCTTACGGCGAGCCTGGCTCGTTCGAGTTCGCCGGTGTGGGCTGGCACGGGGTGGAGTTCGTGGTGGAGGCGGAGGAGTATGTGCAGCCGTAGGAAGCGGCGAGGAGGTGGAGAATGATGGAATTTTTGCAGCGCAACGTGGTGCAGACCATCATCGGTGTGGCTATGGTGGGCCTGATCATTTATCTGTCGGTCACGGGCAGAGAAGCGGGCGCGGAACTATGGGCCATCATCGCCACGATCATCGGTTTCTATTTCGGCGTGGAGGCCAAGGCGGCCGAGGTGCGGGCCAGGGAGCACAGGGATGAGCAGTCGTAAGAAGCGGGTGGCCGAGACCGAGGCCGATGCCGTGGCGGTGGAGGCGCTGGAAGCGCCGCTGTCGCCGCAGGAGGAAGCTCATCCCCTGGAGGATCAGGTGGTGCGGGGGTCGGGGCCGGCCTATTGGCTGGTGCAGGGCGGCAAGCGGCGGCTGATCCCGGACATGGCCACGTTTTACGGTTTGGGATTGCGGCCTGTCTTGCCCATGAGCGATGAGCTGCTGGCGGCCATACCGCCGGGGGAGCCGCTTGGAGGCGAGATGGGCCATGTTTAGCCGCGTCGCTGGCTATCGGGTCATCCTGGTGAGCGGGCCGCAGCGCTCGGGGACGACGATCACGGCGCGCATGATCGCGCACGATACGAGGCTGCGTTACGTGGATGAGGAGGAATTCGCCGTGCACGATTTCGATCTGCTGCGGGAGATAGTGTGCCGTGAGCGGGGCGTGGTGGTGCACTGTCCAGCCCTGGCGCACCGCGTGCATGAGCTGGCCGGGGAGGATGTGCTGGTGGTCTTCGTGTGGCGGCGCTGGGCGGACATTGTGGCCTCGCAGAAGCGTATCGGCTGGGACGAGGAGGAGGTGGAGAGGGCCAAATACGGCGATTTCGTGCGCCCGGGCGAGGGGTCAGTGGCAGTCAAGTATCGCTACTGGCGGGAGGTGCAGCAGGAGCGCTGCCCGCACAGCATGGATGTATTCTATGAAGGGCTGGCCGGGCATCCGCTGTGGGAGAAGCTGGCGCGGCGGCGGGGATGGATGGCCAGGCAATGGCATGGGTGAGGGGGGCGGTTTGAGTGCCGGGTGACCCGCTCAGGATATTTCTGATCTATCCCGGCCATTGAATTCCATCAGTATGGGAGGTAGAGTATGTACGGTAGGCTTCATGAGATTCGTTGGCGCATCTACAATCAGGCGTTTCATATCTTCGGTCAGACGACTCTTTGGCCGCTTATAGCCAGGTTGACATGGGGTTAATGGACAGGTGAGAATATTCCTCATCTATCCGGGGCACACGATCAGCACGATCGACGTGGCCATCGGCTACGAGCGGGCGCTGCGGGAGCTGGGGCACGAGGTTCTGGCCTACAATTATCACGATAGCTTGGCCTTTTATGGTGAGGCCCTGGAGTACTGGAAGCAGAAGAATCCCCGGTTCGACCCCAGCCAGGCGGAGTGGCTGCGCATCAGCTCGGAGATGGCCGTGGTGGAGGCGGTGCGTTTCGTGCCGCAGGTGGTGATCATCGTCTGCGGCTTTGCCTTGCACCGCTCGGCCTTCGATCTGCTGGGGCGCAATCTCTGTCTGCCGCTGGTGCTCATTTTGACCGAATCGCCGTATGTGGATCCCGATCAGCGGCAGATCGTGGAGAAGGGGCACATCCGGCTGGCCTTCACCAATGAGCGGCGCAGCGTGGAGTATCTGGCCGCTAACGAGGCCGGCGCGCCGGTGGTCTATTTGCCCCATTCCTACGATCCGGCCCGCCATTTCCCGCAGGCCGTGGGCCAGGAGTATCGCTCGGACGTGTTTTTCTGCGGGACGATGTACGAGGAGCGGCGGCAGCTTCTGGAGGGGGTGGACTGGACGGGCATCGACGTCCGCATCGTGGGGCCCGAGCTGGGCGACGGCGAGGTCCAGGGCGGGCTGGCTAACGAGGAGCTGGCCAGGTTTTACTGCGGCACGAAGCTGGCCCTGAATATGCACCGCACGAGCTGCGGGGTGTTCGACGAGCGGCTGCGGCACATCGAGGACGGGGCGGCCTGGTCGCTGGGGCCACGGGCCTACGAGATCGCCGCCTGTGGCGCTTTTCAGGTGTGCGACGACAGCCGGGGGGAGTTGCGGATTGTGTTCGGCGATGCCGTTCCCACCTACCGCACAGCGGAGGATCTGGAATGGCTGATCAGGATGTATCTGGCCGATGAGGTGGCCAGGGTGGAATTGGCGCGGAGGCAGCGAGAGCGTGTACAGCCATGCACCTTCCGGGCCAGGGCGGAAGCGATTTTGCTTCCCATGATCGAGGAGGTGCTTTATGACGTCACCAGTATTTGCCAGCGGTAAAAACGGGCTGATCTACATCAGCGGGACCGAGCTGAGCGTCGCCAATGCCTGGAGTATCGCCATCAACCAGCCGGCCGGAGCTTACGCCATATTCGGCGATAAGTGGATGCGGCAGGACGTGGCGATCAACGACTGGAGCGGGTCGGTGGCCGGCTATCACGACCAGGATAGCAAGCAGTTGCAGACGGCGGCCACGGCCGGGGTGGCTGTGGCCCTGTTGATCTATCCCAAGCGGACGGATCTGACCACCTACTACTCCGGCAGTGCGGTATTTAGTTTCTCCAGCGACGGCGCCGTGGGCGCCGGGCCGGTGACAGGCGGCAGCAATTTCGTGGGCGACGGCGAGCTGGCGATGACCGGCTTCGCGGCCTAAACAGAAATATCCTGAGATCCAGACCGGGAGGCAGAGATGAGCGAGAAAAAGAGGCACGTGCCCCGCGTGCGGGTGGCGTGCGATTTGGTATTGAACGATGCGGCCACGGGCGAGCCGTGGCTGGATCGGCGCGGGCAGTGGGTGGAGTATCGGGCTTCCATCCGCTGGCCGATGATGAAGCGCATCCTGGCCATCATCGCCGCCGAGTCGCAGCCCGGCGTGGTGATGGGCCTGGACGAGGTGCTGGCGCACATCGTCCTGGACTGGAATTGGGACGATGAGGACGGCAATCCCCTGCTGTCCCCGGCCCGCTATCAATCCATGGCCTCTAATCCCCAGGAGGTTCCCCCCGTCGATCCTCTGCAATCGTTGGAGACCGAGGAGATATTCTGGCTGTTATTCCACGCGCCGGGAGTGGGGAAGGGAAAAGTCTGAGGCTGGGCAAGGCCATCGCCGATTACGTCTACGGCGAGGGCGGCCTGCCCCTGGAGCTGCTGGAGATGGCGCTGTGTCAGACCTTTGGCTGTCTGCCATCGGCGCTGGACGGGGAGGATGGGGTGCGACTGTTGGAGATGATGTACGCCCAGCACGTAGCCGAGGCTTTCGGCAAGCTGCGGTGGGGGGTGCGACGCACGGGCGACGAGGAAGCGCTGATCAAGGAAATCATGCTGGTGGACGGCGATGGCTAATGCCGAGTTAAACATTCTATTACGTCTGAAAGACCTGGCCACGGGAGCGCTGGGCAACGTGGAGCGGGAGCTGCAGGGCTTCAGCCAGCGGGTGAGCGCCTCCCTGACCAAGACGGGGACAGCGCTGACCGTGGGTTTGACCGCGCCGCTGGTGGGGCTGGCGGTAAAGGCAGGCCGCGTCGCTGCCGACTTCGAGGGGCAGATGGCCATCCTGGAGGTGGCGGCGCGGGACGCCGGGGTGGGCACCGAGGCGCTGCGCCAGGCGATCCTCAAGGCCGGGGCGGACACGACACTGCTGGGGATCAGTGCCAGTCAGACGGCGGATGCCGTGACAGGGTTATACAAAGCCGGTCTAACGACCAATGAGATTTTCGGCGATCTGGAGGGTTATCTGGAGGGTTCGGCGCAAATGGCCGGGGCCTTCCGGGCGGCGGTGGATCTGGCGGCGGCATCGGATCTCGATCTGGCGCAGGCCAGCGATACCGTGGCCATCGCCATGGCCACATTCGGGCTGCAGAGCGAGCATGCCGTGGGCATCGCCAATTCCTTTGTGCAGGCGGCCGACGCCAGCGTGGCCGAGGTCTCCGAGCTGGAGACGGCCATGGCCAACATCGGTCCCACGGCGGCGCAGTTCGGCTGGTCGCTGGGCGATCTGAACACGGCGCTGGCCATTCTGTCGGAGCGGGGCATCCGCGGCGGCGAGGCGGGCACGGCGCTGAAATCAATGATGACCAATCTCATGCGGCCCACAGATGACGTCACGGGGACGTTGAATTCGCTGGGCGTCGCCCTATATGACGTCGACGGGAAGATGCGCAGTCTACCGGAGATCGTCGGCTCGTTATCCAATGCCTTGCAGGTGGGCACGGAGATGATCGAGGTGCACGGCAAGGTCTCGGCGACGATGTCCGATAATCTGTGGGTCAGCGCGGCGGCCTTTGACGCCGCCACAGGGCGTGTGCAGGGCATGGGCGATGAGGTCTACACGCTGACGGGCAAAACGACGGCGCTGACCGAGGAGATGCGTAACCAAGCCGTACAGACGCTGGCCGGCACGTATGGCATGAAGGCCATGAGCACGCTTTTGGCGGAGGGGAAGCCGGGCTGGGAGGCCATGACGGCGGCCATGGGCAGCGCGGCGACGGCGAGCGAGGTGGCCGCTAAGCGCACGGACACCTTCGCCGCGGCCATGGAGGCACTGCAGGGCGCGGTGGAGACGTTTATGATCGAGGCGGGCACGCCGCTGCTCGACAACTTCGTGCGGCCCTTCGTCGAGCGGGCCACGGCCGTCATCGGCAAGATCGCCACGGCCGACCCCAAGTTTTTCGAGCTGGGGGTGAAGATCGCCGGAGTGGTGGCGGCGGCGGGGCCATTATTGCTCATCGCCGGGAAGCTGGTAGCGGCCCTGGGGGCGCTGATCTCGCCCATCGGCCTGGTGGTGGGTGGGGCCGGTCTCCTGGCGGTGGCCTGGAAGAACAACTGGGGCGGGATACGGGATAAGTTGCTGCCGGCGCTGGAGGAGGTCAAGGGGGCGCTGGGCACGGCCCTGCCGGTGGTGAAGGGTTTTGTTGGCGACGTGGCGGCGGCCTTCAGGGAAGGCGGCTTGAGTGGGGCCATCGCCGAGTTCAAGGCGCAATGGCCGGAGCTGGTCTCAGGGATCGAGGAGGCGGTGGGGCCGCTGGCGGAGAAGGTCAAGGCGTGGCTGGCGAGTATCCCCGGAGCCATCGTGGCCTGGGCGCAAGAGAACGGCGCAACCGTAGGCGCGACTATCCTCAGCGCCTTGACGACCATCGTGGATACCTATCTGGATTTCGTGGAATTGGCGGTGAATCTGGGAGGGAAATTGCTAGCCTGGGTGGGATCGGCCATTGATTGGCTGGCCGACCAGATTCCCGGCTTGACTGCCAGGCTGTGTGAAAAGTTAGACGCTCTGCTGAACGGCACGGCGGACGCTGCCGGGGAGGGAAGCGATGTCTTCAAGGGCTGGGTAAAGCGATTCGGCGGCATCATGGTGGCGTTGGTGGGCAATGCCATCCAGTTCATCTTCCAGAATATCTTGCCTCTGGCCGGGGCTATATTAACGGCTGTCGGCCAGATTTGGGAGACCTTCGTCCAGGCGGCCTACGATAATCTGCCGCGCTGGTCTGGCAATTTCGGGGCGCTACTGGGCACGGCACTGGGCGCGGCATTGAAGTTTCTTACGGATACGCTGCCAGTGTACGTGGCACAGTTCATTGGCTGGCTGTCGAGTTTGTTTACCGACACGGGCACGGAGGCGGAGAGGAAGCGCTCGGAATGGGGGAAGGTACTGCTGCAGGCCATCTCCAGTGCCTGGAATGCTTTCAAGGAGGCGCTGACCGCCAACGGGCCACCCTGGGTGGAGGATTTTTTCCAGTGGATTGATAGCAGCATTCAAGGCGTGGTGGACAAGATCACGGCGACCAAGGATTTCTTCGCCCGCTTCTGGGCCATCGGCGCGGGGATCGTGGAGGGCATCAAGCAGGGCATCGAGAATGCCAAGGATATGCTCAAGCAATTCATCATGGATTTTCTGGGGAAGATCATGCCCGATTGGGCGGAGAAGGCGCTGGGGATGGAATCCCCCTCCAGGGTCTTCGCCGAGATCGGCAAGGGGGCGGCACTGGGGCTGGGCCTGGGCTGGCAGAAGGCCCTGCCGGGGGTGGCCAGGGATATGGCCGGCTCGCTGGCCGGGCTGGGCGACCTGGGCGTGGGGCTGGGCGGACGGCGCACGGTGGCCCCGGCGGCGATCACCGTGGATGGTTGGGTGCGCACGATCGGCGACGGCGGGGCGCAGGCGGGGGATCTGTTTGCCCGCAGCTTCGCCGACAGCGCCCTGCGCTCGCCGGGGATGCGGCGCTTTGCCGAGAATCTGGTGGCCTTGCTGATGACGGAGATGGCCGAGTATGTGGAGCGTAAAACGTAAGGCGTAAAACGTAAGGCGTAAAGCGTAAAGCGTAAAACGTAAGGCGTAAGGCGTAAGGCGTAAGGCGTAAGAGGAGGAGGGCACATGGATGAGGAAAGAGAACAGGGACAGGGTGCAGTGGCTGTGCCGAAGGGGGCGTGGAGGAGGCTGGTGCAGTTGGATCAGGAGGTGGCGCAGGCGCGGGGGCAACTTTCGCTGGCCGTGGAGGTGATCGCCGACACGCTGGGGCTCGATCTGGCCGAGTGGCGGCTGGATACGGGGCAGCGGGCTTTCGTGAGGAAAGGGGCGAGAGGCGAGGGGCAAGATGTCATTTCAGGTGAACGGGGCGGCGCCGACGCCTGAGTGCGCCAGGCCGCCGGCGGGCAACGAGGGGTGTATGATCCATTTCCCGGAGGCCGGGCAGTTGATCCGCGGCGACGGGCATTCGGTGACTGTGGGCAAGCCCTGGCTGCGTCTCACATGGGCGCATATGCCGGCGGCGGGGGCGGCCTACTGGTATGCGTTTTTCGTCAGTGATACGACGCCCTCGGTGGCTTTGACCTCGGTGCAGGCTTACAATCCGCGCACGGGTGGGTACACGACGTATAACACTTCTGCTATATTGCACCGGCCCACATTCCAGAGCGTGCACGCCGGGGTGAATATCTGGTACGAGGGCTTCGAGGTGTTGATCAGCGAGCTTTCGTAAGGCGTAAAACGTAAGGCGTAAAACGTAAGGCGTAAGGCGTAAGGCGTAAGGCGTAAAGCATGAAGGGTGGGACGGAACGTGGCCATTACTGCTGATCAACAATCACGGACGGAGGCGCAGGCCATTGATGTGGAGCTGCGCTTTTATACAGCACTGCGGGCCGACGTGGACGAGGCGGCCATCGCCGCCGATGTCACGTACTCGCCCGACGAGTATTGGCAGGAGATCACGGCCAAGGTGACCGGGGAGGTGCGCTTCAGCAACGTCTGGGATGTGGGGGGGGCGATCATTGACTGGACGGCCAGGCTGTCGGGGGTGGATTACGACAGTATCCTGCTGGCGCCCGGGCGGCTGCTGCTGGCCCTGCACCGGCTGTGGTGCCCGGCGACGGGCTGGACGGAGTGGGTGGTGTGGTTCTGCGGCTACATCGAGGCCCTGCCGGGGGTGAGCGACGATCACCGGCGAGGCGGGGAGTGGGAGGTGAGCGTGCGCTCGCTTTCCCTGCTGCTGGAGGCCGACGACGCCCCGGCGCACGTCTTCGGGCGGCGGGATCTGGCCCTGGAGGGATCGGCTACGGCCTCGTCTACGTTGACGGACATCGTGGGCGAGATGGGCAAGGGGGAATTTGCGGGGACGCCGCCGGCGACGGCGGACATGGCTGTAGACGGCAACCTGGATACCTTGTGGATCAGCAACGGGGCGCCGACGCTGACGGCGGAGACGCCCTACACGGCGCATGGTGACGATTACGCCATCAACGAGATCTACCGTGAGACGCTGGCGGAGGGGCCCGAGTACCGCTGGTTCGAGCTTTTCTGCCGCCACGAAGGCGAGACGACATCTCCCCCCGGCCTGGGATTTCGCTATCTCACGATTTATAGTCAGTCGTCGGGGAAGTGGCTGGATTTCAGCCCCGACAAATCGAACGTACAGGAATTGGTGCCGGGGGGAACGTATGCCGTGATCTGTTACGACCGGCGCTACTTTAGCGAGCATTTCCATGCCGGTGCGGCCGTGGTATTGGAGTGGCGGCATCTGGTATGCAACGATTACAGCTCGGGGGCGGATTGGAACTATGACCCGGAGGGGGATGTATTGCGCTTCGGGGCCGATAGCCGTGATGTAGTGGTCTTCGGGAATGCCAATCCGGCAGGGGTTGTGCACTGGATCGGCCCGGCGGCGCCGCAGCCGGGGCCCGGGCAATCGCTGCGCCGCAATCCCGTCGGCATGTGCTCCGACGACAACTGCGAGGCCAGCAATTTCATCCTGGAGGATTATCCGTCGCCGGGGAAGGCTTATACGGGGACGGAGGCCGACTGGGAGTGGATCAGCGTTGATCTGGGGACGCTGGCTTGGGAGCTGGGGGACACGCTGGAGATCACGGATACGGAGGCGGTGATCGCGCCGAATACGGACGGGCTGACCAATTCGGGGCAGATCATCATCGGGGCCGACGTGATTGACTACACGGGCAAGACGCAGAACACGCTGACGGGGGTGAGCAATATCGCCGGGGAGCACGCCGGCGGCTCGGCCGTATATCAGTACGAGAACGAGGCGGCCACGGCCCTGTGGAAGGTGGGGGCGGTGGGCTGGGAGCGGCGGGAGGTGTACGAGGGGAGCACGCCGGTGGTGCCGCAAGTGTTCGACGTGTGGATGGCGACGGTGAGCAATCCGGTCAGGCCGGGGACGGCGGGTTGGCGGGGCGACTGGACGAAGGTCCAGGCGGTACAGGACTACAGCGGCTTCAGTTGGCAGATGCAGTTGATAGCCTCCAGGCGCGCCCGGCACGTGATGCTGGTCATCAAGCAGATGCGCGACAGCGGGCGGGCCAAGATCAACGAGCTGCACATCTTTGCCGACGAGTGGACGATCGAGAACGAGGACGATAGCTGGCTGGACGGCGTAGACATCGAGACCATAATCGAGCATCTGCTGGAGACGCACTATGGCCTGGCCGATGCGCAGGTGACGGTGGCGGCCAATGGCTTCATCGGCGACGTGACCACGCAGAAGGCCAGCTATGTGGAGGTGGTGGCCGAGCTATGCCGGCGCACGGGTTGCATCCTGCGTTTCAACCGTGTGCCCAGGATCAACATCATCGCCGATCCCACGTGGGGGATGCACGGAACGCTGGACACGCAATACACGATCGAGCGGGATGCGGCTCTGGATGTGCACATGGCGCGATCGTGGCGGGAGAAGGTGGGGCAGGTGCAATTGATCGCCCGCAATGCCGTGGAGAAGCGCACGTATGTGGTCAGCTATCCGGAGTCGGCGGGCGAGGGAGGGATAAAGCAGATCATGGGGGAGATCATTGTCGGCTCGGAGGTGGAGGCGCGGCAGGCGGCGGAGCGGCGGTGGAAGGAGCTGCAGGCCAGGCGGCTGCTGGAGGTGGCCATGAGCGGCATCAGCGACGAGTGGTGCAGGCCGGGGGTGCGCGTGGCGGTGACCTGGGATATGGATGAGAGCGACGAGGAGCTCGAGGCCCTCCTGTTTTTGGTGGAGGGAATTGATGTGGCGGTGAAGATGGGGCAGCCGAAAGGACACAAGGAAACGGTCAGGTTGCGGGAGTATGTGCCGTGAAGGTTATTAAAGCGAAATCACCTGGCTTGCCTACTATCATCTGCGCCGCCCTGGCCGGCTGGGAGGAAATCCTCGGCGTGGAACTGGACACCGATTACTGCGCCATCGCTGAAGCACGGTTGGCGCATTGGCTGCGACAACCGAGGTTGGTTCCATGAGCAGATTAGATGCGGCGAAGCAGAGATTGTGGGGGGCGCTGGAGGGGCGCTTCGAGGGGCGGCGGCGCATTGCCCAGGCCACGGTAACGGCGGTGACCCGGGACAGTTCGGGGCGGGCCACGGAGGTGACGGCGACGATTGACGGCACGGCGGGGCAGAAGGTAGCCGTGCCCTACGGGATGGCCCTGGGCGTGGGGTCGGTGTTCTCCGTGGAGAACGTGGGGCTGGTCACCCAGCCGGCCTGGCGGGTGGCCGATGCGACCAGCGGGATGCCCGGCAGCACGGTCATCTTGCTGACGACGCCGGGGGGTACGCCGGTGGTGACGGAGGGCGGGCTGGTGCTGGGGGCGGCCAATCTGTTGCGCAATCCCGATTTCATGCTGACCCATCGAGGGCATGTCAATCAGCCCATCGGCTGGGTGGCCAGCGACGTGACGCACATTCTGGGGACTATGGGAGAGGAATAGCGAGGCGTAAAGGCAGGGAGGTGGAACATGGCGGCGAATTGGCCGACGAGCTACGATGATTTCACGGTATGGACGGACGTCGAGGATGAGGGCGAGGCGGCCCCGGACATTGATGCCGATGAGATGAACAAATTTTCCAACGTAGGCTATGCCCTGGAGCATTTCATAGGCCTGGGCATCCAGGGGGCTTACGACACGCTGGCCGATCGGCTGGCGGCCACACTGGGCCTGGGGGCCTACGATCTGGACGGCGGCAAGCTGACCCTGGATGGCGACGGCGATACCTCCATCCAGGCGGACACGGACGATCAGATCGACGTGGAGATCGCCGGGGCCGACGATTTCCAGTTCACGGCCAATACCTTCACCGTACTGGCCGGCAGCATCATCGTGATGAACGGCAATCTTGACCTGAACGGCCAGGACATCCTGCTGGATGCTGATGCCGACACCTATCTTCACGAATCGGCAGATGACGTGATAGATTTGGTTCTCGCCGGGGCCTCAGGTGAACTGGCCATCAACATCAACGGCGCTGAGGATTTCGTATTTACAGCCAATACCTTGACCGCAGTGGCCGGCAGCGCTATCAAGACGGACACGATCAACGAGACGACGGGGGCGGCGGGCGTGACCATTGACGGCTGCCTGATCAAAGATGGCGACGTGGACGGTGTGGATGTCTCCGATTATCTGACCGGCGAATTCTTCCTCACGGCGGCGGGCGGCTGGCCTTCCACCACCTCCGGCTGTGCCGCCGTGGCGCAGGTCGAATATGGCACCAATGACGTCGACCTCATGCACGCCGATTTCGACAAAGACACCGACGAATTCATGCAGTGGACGACGGCCATGCCCTTCAATTGGAACGGCGGCACGGTGACGGCGAAATTCTATTGGCTGGCCAACGACGCCACCACCAACGCCGTGGTCTGGGGCTTGCAGGGGCGCTCCTATGGCGACGGCGAAGCCGTGGATCAGGCCTGGGGCACGGCGCAGACGGTGACCGATGCCAACGGCGGCACGGCCAATCAGGTGCGTATCTCGGCGGCCACGGCGGCCATCACCCTGGCCGGCACGCCGGCGGCGGGCGAGCTGGTGCAATTCAGGGCCTATCGGGATGCCGACAACGGCGACGACACCCTGGCCGTCGACGCCCGGCTGATCGGCGTGCTGGTGACGTACACGAGGGCATAGGACAACGAGCATGGCCACGCTTAATCTCCAGGTTGCCGCCGGCAACGACGACGCCACTGAGTCCGCCGATCAGTCCAGTACATACGACCGAAGCGATGCGTTCGTGCGTGTTCGGGCGCGAACGAGCACGGCGTATCAATTCGGGGCCGGGATGCGCTGGCAGGCGGCGGTGCCGGCCGGTTCGACGATCAACAGCGCCACCTTGCAGATTCTCGTGTACGACGATACCACGCCGTATGACGACGTGGATTGCCACATCTACGGCGAGGCCGTGGACAACAGCGCCGAATTCCCGGAAGCCAGCCCCGCCATCTGGGACCGCACCAAAACCACGGCCAACGTGGACTGGGAGCAGAACGACCTCGGCACCGGCTGGAAGAGCCAGGTCGTCACGGCCATCGTGGCCGAGATCGTGGCCCGACCCGGCTGGGCCTCCGGCAACTACCTCTGCATCATGCTGCTGGGGGACAATGACGTGCAGCAGACGAACTCGCTGCGCTTCAGGACATTTGAGCAGGCGGGCAACGTCAGCGGGGCCAAGCTGGACATCGACTACACGCCGCCGGTCACCGTGGTGCGGCGGCATCCGACGCAGCACTTGAGCGACATGGCCTTGATTTAGGGGCAGCGATGAAATGCGGGACGTTTAAGTGCGGGGAAGCGAAGACGGCCAGGCGCTGTGTGCAGGTCTCCTGTCACGACGGGCTGACGGCTTACGGCACGGCGCAGATCGGCCCGCAGACGGTGGGCATCGGGCAGTTGGTGAGCACGACGGCGCCGGCGCATTGGATCAACGGCTATAGGCCGGGGCAGCAGGCCGACGGGCGCAAGTGGCGGCACGGCCAGCACGAGGTGCTGGC
>Ga0194111_10005835_pt1 | contig 14109 bp, 10 predicted proteins | sample TA2KigC300mmetaG_FD_146194 | JGI IMG/M metagenome (GOLD analysis project Ga0194111, IMG submission 146194) | Freshwater microbial communities from Lake Tanganyika, Tanzania - TA2015033 Kigoma Deep Cast 300m | ecosystem: Environmental > Aquatic > Freshwater > Lake | place: Tanzania: Lake... | reverse complement strand
TATCTCCTGCGGATCAAATTCATCAAAGATATAATGCGCATCAAACGTCCCGTAATAACTGCCGACCCCCGCATGGTCTCTGCCCACGATAAAATGCGTACAGCCGTAATTCTTCCTCACCAGGGCATGGAATATCGCCTCTCTCGGTCCGGCATACCTCATAGCGGCAGGAAAAACGGACAACATAGCCCGGTCTTTTGGATAGTATTTTTCCAGAAGGATTTCATAGCTTTTAATCCTTACGTCAGCAGGGATGTCGTCGCTTTTTGTCTCTCCTACCAGCGGGTGTAAAAGTATGGCATCTACAATCTCCAGGGCGCACTTCTGGATATATTCGTGCGCGCGATGCACGGGATTGCGGGTCTGAAAACCAACCACCCGCCTCCACCCCTTTTTTACAAACAACTCTCTGGTTTCTGCCGGATCCAGCCGGTACGCCAAAAAATTACCGGGTTTTGCCCTGTTTACCACACTCACCCTGCCGCCGAGCAGATATTCACCCATCTTGGAAACGTAATCCACACCGGGATGCTTTTGGTCATCAGTACCGTAGACCTCCAGAGACTCTTTTGGTTTGTCATGATGAAAAATTTCTTCCAGGTGCAGGATCGCAACCACCTCGTTTGCCTGATCCACAAGGGCAACGTCCTTTCCCGGTTTGAGACCTTCTATCTTTTCTTTGGTTGTCGAGATCACAATCGGGATAGACCACGGCAGACCGCTGGACAACCGCATATTGTCCACCACGTTATCATAATCCGCCTTGCACATAAACCCTTCCAGAGGACTCATTGCGCCAACCGCAATCATATCGAGGTCTGACATCTCCCGCGCATTAAGCTGGATTTTTTTCATATCATAATGTGTAGCCTTATCCAACAGCGCTTCCCGTTCCTCCGTAGAAACGATCCTATTTATAAGTTTTCCCCCATGTGGGTCAATATTTTTGACCATCTTTCATTAATCTCCTTTCAAACGCCTTGCCTGAATAATAAATTCCTCCTGATGCCCCCCGGCATCCCAAACCGTCCAAATCGTTCTGTCGCGTTTCAGTCTTGCTTTTAACGAAGCGCCATTGCTGTAAGCCTGAAAAGGCAGTCTCAGCTCAATCGCCTGCACAGGGCATTCCTTCACGCAACAGGCGCAGGTCCAGCAGGCAGACTGGTCTCGAATTGCCGCCTTCATATTTTCCTTGCGGTAACACAGGTCGCCAGGACAGATGCGTTCACACCTCGCCTCCGGCAGCCCCCTGCATCCGTTACAGATATTCTCGTCAATAAAGATACTCATCACATAAACCCTCAGGTCCAAATTGCAAACCCGCATGGGATTTTGATTACCCACCCCTTTGTCCCCTCCCAGGAGGGGACTTTCTGTATTTTACACAGGAATACTATAAAGGTCTTTCTACCATTTTTATTTCATCTGTTTCTGCATGATAAATAGAATTAACAAACGTAAGCCACCGGCTGTCGTCTTTCTCCGGATAGTCTAACCGTGTCTGGTAGCATGCCCATCTCGTCTCTTTACGGCAGATGAGGTGTTCTACCAATACCCTTGCGACATCAACCCTATCAATACATTCCAATGCCTCAACCAGGTTATAATTATTTACGGCTGTCATGTCTTTCAGGCGTCCCTTGAGACATTTTAATAACCGCCGTGCCTCCAGCAGTCTCTCCTCATGGAGGGCGTAATTCACGGAAATTCCCCCGGCATATTCATCCATAATTTTTTGCAGCCGTTCGCGCACCTCCGATGGAAATATCCCCGACTTTTTCGTTAAAGGAGTCAAAACCCTTGATTTTTCAGTGTGAATTAACTCACCGTCTACGTCCTCCAAAGATACTCCTTTTATATCTTCTAAAGCAGTTGTCGCAGCAATACGCGCCTCTACCCAGGTCCCACTTACATATTTTTTGGGCGCGCCGCCTGCCACCTCCCCTGCAGCATAAAGGCCCTTTAAGGTTGTTCTTCTTTCTTTATCTATCCAGTATCCGGCCTGACAATGCCCGCCCACAACAAAAGGCTCCGTCCCCTGAATTTCCACAGGTTTTTTCCGGGGATCCATACCCTCACTTGCCCACAAAAGGATGATCTGTGGATTCATATTCAAAAAATCTTCTTTCAGCCGCCGCTCATCTGCATCATTCAATGTAGTCGTATCCAAATAACACGGTCCTCTCCCTGCCTTTGCCTCTTCTACCGTTGCCAAAAGCCTGTGCTGGGTAAGGCACTTATTCCCCCCCAGGTGCTTATAATAGAGTTCCAGGTAATCTTCGCCGCGCGCATTGATCTGTTTTGCGTGAACTCCAACTGCAATAGTGCCCGTCGGCGCATGCACGTCTTTAACACGTAAGGCAATGAAGCGGTTCTCAAAGCTGGTCATTTCCGCTCCTGCGCGTATTCCCATGGCATATCCTGTCCCTGCATTCCACGGGCAGTACCACATCAGGTGCCGGGCTTCCCCGGGATTGTTAGGTATATATATACCGGATGCCCCACCCGTAGCAACAATAACAGCCTTAGCGCTAACCACATAAAATTTGCCGTCCCTAATTCCGTATCCGAATGCCCCGCAGATACGGTCACCATCATAGATAAAATTTGTCGCCACAATGCGATTCAACACCTGAGTACCGGTTTTTGCCACAGCCTCAGCCAGTATAGGCTTCAGCCGTTCACCAAAGATACGGATACTGCGCTTCCCCCGTTTCTTGTAAGTGCCGTCTTCGGTCTTTTCAATAGGAAGCCCCATTTCTTCCACATCTTTAACTACCTCATTCAGCCCTTGTGCAATGGTATAAACAAGGTCCTTTCTTATTACACCCTCAAACTCCCGCTCCACATACGACACATAAGACTCAGGCGTCTGTCCGGAATGCAGGTACGCATTAATGGCATTCAAGCCCATGGCAAGGCAGCCACTGCGCTCAATATGCGCCTTTTCCATGATAACCACCCGGCAGTTTGGAGATTTTTTGTAAATTTCAACGGCGGCAAAACAACCCGCCGCCCCACCGCCAATAATTAAAATATCAGCATCTATGTGCATAGTACCCATACCCGCAACATGAAAACGAAAAATAAATATTACTGATATTTTATTATCGTGTCAATTCTAAACTACTCTGCCTTTCTCATCTCATCCACGAATTCTTTGTCACTCAATAATCCTATGGCAACCTCGGCTACCACAGGATCAAACTGCGTCCCGGAACACCGTTGTAACTGGATGATAGTATTCCCTGCCCCTATGCCATTTCGATACGCCCTGTCTGACAGCATGGCATCGACGGAATCAGCAACACCCAGAATTCTTGCTCCCAATGGTATATCATCCCCCATCAATCCGTCAGGATATCCCTTGCCGTCGTACCGTTCCTGATGAAATCCGGCAATAGCCGATAAATCCCTGAAAGCTTCAATCGTATCCAGTATCTCCATCGTAATAATTGCGTGCTTTTTCATGATATCCACTTCCTGGTCAGAAAGATGGCCGGGCTTGTCTAAAATTTCGTACGGTATGTATACCTTGCCGATATCGTGCAGATGGGCAGCATACTTGATTTTCTCAATTTCCGCCTCAGGTAATTCCAGAACACGGGCAATCTTTTCGCTCAGAAAGACAATCCGTTCCGAATGATTTTTTGTGTATTTATGCTTGGCATCAATAATGTCAGCAAAGATATGCAAAATAATCTTCATATAGTCGTCCATCTTAGTTGCAGATACAATCCAATAAGGATTAACCGACTGAATAATCTCCGAAAATATCCCCTGCATACTCATATCATCAGAAATTCTCATACAAAAAGACCCGGCATCCTTATTCTTCAAGTCCATTAGAGCGCTCCACAGGTCAGGGCTAAATTCCCGCCCCTTATGCAATCTTAAATAATTGTAAATTTCAGTGCATAGATAGCCTCCATAAACATGTATCTTCTGGTCTATGGTATCGGCAATACGAATCAATTGAGCGCCCAGAAAGATATCTCCACCCTTCTTTCCATTGGGATAACCACTTCCATCATACCACTCGTGATGGTCCTGGATAAAGGCTTGTACCTCTTCCAGGGCGCTTATTCTGGATATAATCTTTGAACCTACCGTAGGATGTTCAAAGATATGGGAAACTCGTTTTTGTTCCTCCATCGTTGGAAACATTAAAGGATGTTCACCAAAGATGACGGCGCCCACATCATGAAGCAAGCTTGCGTAGAATATGATATCACGCTTTTCGGGCATGACGATTTCCGAAAGGGCAGTCGCGATTACGGCAACGCGTCTCGAATGCAGCAGATTGTGCTTTCCAAATTGGTCCATGATGAGTGACAACGCCGATACAATCTGATCAAACTGCGACTTTACTTTCGCATCTTTCACAATGTATCTCCCAAAATCACGTGCATTATCAAAACCAAATGAGATTCTTTATTCAATGACGGTATCAATGACCGATCCTACATTTTTTACTGAGGAGGTAACAATCGTTGTCAGTACCAGCCGTTCTCCAGCCATTTTAAAGAGAATTGCATTTAACGTAACGTCAACATCCTTTTGTGACTTTGCAACAATCCTCGCCTTTATTCCCTGCGCTGCACCGGCTCGAATCTTTTTAAACAACGACTCTACATTACTTTTAAATTCATTTCCTATCAAATCACACATATGCATATTAAAAAGCTCTCTCTCCTGGATCCCTGTCATTTTTACAAAGGCATCATTGAACCCAAGAATATGCCCATCATCCGCTGATAAAACTACGGCAAAGGACATACTGCCAAATAAATTACGAATATAATCCTTCTCATCTTTTTCTCGCGCGTAAGCGGATTGTAACACTATATTAAGTTCCTTGAGTTGTTTATTCAACTCGATATTTTCTACGGCAAGTTTTCTTCTTTCTAACCCACGACCTATTACGATGTCTAAACTCTTAGCGTCATTCATCAACATAAAATCCTTCACAACGTAATCATCCGCACCCTCCTGAATCGCTTCTACGGCCGTCGCTTCGCTGCCATAGCTTGTCACAACAATAATACATATCTCATGGTTGTCTTTCCTGCATGTCCTCAGTACATCCATCCCATTCATTCCCGGCAAAACAAGGTCTAGCAGCATAACCTGAAAGTCCCCTGAGTTCAGCTTCTTGAGAGCGGATTCCCCGTCATTTGCAGTTGTTGTTTCATATCCTTTTTTGCATAATGTATTACTGAACATTTCACATACAAGCGGACTGTCATCCACTATAAGTATTTTCTCTTTTACACACTCTTTATTTGTATCCACCGCATACCCTCCTTAATATAAAACAGAAAAGACTACGGAAATTCCCCTATATCATCTTCTATGAAAGAGGAATCCGCCTGCTTTTTAATACCGGTTACTCTCACATCTTTTATGAACGCAGAGGTGACAGACCAATCTCCCCTTTTTGCCGATTTGACGCTAACAGCTCAATGTTTCTTGCACATGTCTCTTTTAATTGCTTCACGGTAAAAACCTCACCGACTAACCATTCTTTACTTTCCGGATTTGTCTCAAAAATACGAATCACATGCTTATATTCATTTACGGCCTGTTCGATAAAACCAGCGTCCTTATACAGATTCCCGAGATAGTAATGCGCCAGGAGAGAATTATCATCTAAATATATTGCCTTTTTAAAGGAGGAAACGGCCTTTTCCTTTTCCCCCGTCTTATAATAAATGCTTCCCATTAACAAATAGGCATTTGCCGATAAATCATCGATCTCCAGGACGTCCTTCCCTTTTTTCAATGCCTTATCGTACAAGCCCATGTTCGCATATAACCTGCCTGCCAACAAATGAGCGTCATTATTCTTCGGATCGCCCTGTAAAACCTCTTCGATATCTTCTAATACCGACTCATAGTTATCGATTTCGGCAGGCGGCGCTCCCTTCTTCATCCATTTGGATACGACTTTCTTATGCATCGGAACAACATGCTGCTGCGATGCCTTCTCTCTCACCGCTTGCGGCGTGAGTGTGATATGTCGGGCTGCCTTTTTCACTAAAGAAGAAGGTAATCTTTGACAAGTAAAATCCATACTATTTATTGCTTTTCCCATTTGCCGAGACCATTTTTTTACAGACGTCATCTTAGTTTTCCCATCTTTCCGGTACAGAAACACCCCGGAAATTTCTTCTAACTCAAAATCATCGGATATCTGCCAGAGGGACTCGGAATGCCCCACAAATAGACAACCTCCGGCTGCAAGCGCATTCCAAAACCTTCGAATGACTTTTTTTACCGTATCTAACCTAAAGTAGATAATTACGTTCTTGCAAAAAACAATATCAATACTTTCTTCTTCCGTAGGAAAATAAGGTTCAACAAGATTTACCGTCTCAAAACGGACGCGTCGTTTTACCTGATCACCGAGAAAGTAGTGACCGTTTCTGTGGGTAAAATATTTATTTAACATTTCTTTGTCAATCGCCCGCATGCTGCTTTTATTGTAGAAGCCTTCTTTTGCCCTTTTTAAAACCCCCTCACTGATATCCGTAGCATAAATAGAGACATTACTATAGTCGGGCAGATGGCTTTCCATAATCGCCATCGCTATGGAATACGGCTCTTCGCCCGTAGCGCATCCTGCGCTCCATATTTTTATTTCTTTCTCTTTCTTCCTTTCAATCAATTCAGGCAGGATATTTTTCGTTAAAACATTCAATTGCCTATCGTCACGGAAGAAAAACGTCTCTTTAATCAATATGAGATTCAATAATTCGTCAAATTCTTTTTTCCCTCCGGCATTTATCGTGATAAGCGAATAATAGGCATCATAATCTTTTATGCCCAGGATTCTCATACGGACGTCCAGGCTTATTTTAAACGAACTTTGCTTACTGTCGTCAATATAGATACCTGTGCGACCCTCAATATACTGACGAAATTTATCAAAAACTATTTTAGACATGAAAATATAAACATTCAATTCACTTGGTATTCACTATATAATACACACCCGATTCCTACCCTCGGCCTTTGCGTTGTAAAGCGCCCTATCAGCCTTATTAATTAAGTCTTCCAGATTTTTTACATCAGGACACGGATAGCTGGAAACACCGACACTGACGGTACACTTGATTGCCTTGTTCACATCTCCGAAATTATATTGTTCAACTTCCTTTCTGATTCGTTCAGCCGAATTTACGCTATCCTCCAGTTTTGATTCAGGCAGGATAATCGCAAACTCCTCGCCGCCGTACCGTCCGATGGTATCACAGACCCGAACGTTGTTTCTCAATATATGTGATATTTTACATAACACGGTGTCACCCTGAGGATGACCGTAGGAGTCGTTTACCTTTTTAAAATAATCCATGTCCAGCATCAGAAAGGAAAGGGGCAGCTTATACCTTTCAGCCCTGGCGTATTCTTTACACAAACATTCATACAGGAAACCATGATTATAGATACCCGTCAGGCTGTCGGTAACCGCAAGACTTTTCACCTTATTATAAAGCCATGAATTTTCCATTATAATGAAAGCCTGTTTTACGACAACCTTAAAAAAATCCTCTTCTTTGCTGTCTATTTTTTCGGCGGCATTGCGCGCTAATACAATCAGCCCGCCCAGCTTATCGGCGAATCTTATTGGCACATCAAAGAATGCTATTTTCCGTTCGTTTGCAACGGCTGCCTGTTCTATCTTGTCCATGCCAAAAACCGTCATTTTGTTTGAGGAAGATAAACAAATGTTATTTTCTTTCAGGTAGTTCTTTGTATATTCTTGCGCCTCTCTCAGGCGCAGTTCACTGCCGGGTTTATTAATTTTAAAAAAACATCCGATATCATGCTCTTCTATAGTAACGATTGCCGCCATATCATAATCCAGAATCCTTGCCAATGTTTCCATCACAATATTTACAATGCCTTCAAAATCCTCAATTCCTCTTTCAATCAAGGAACTCATTTCGTTTAATACTGTTGCTTCAAACAGCTTTTTGTCAAGCTGCTCGTTTACTTTGGAAACAATATCGACGGCGCTAATCAAACTGGTACCCCTGATAAGCGACTTTGCCGCAGGAATCTTCCGTCTCTTCTGTATAAGCGTCTCTATCGTTTTTAACAGTACGGGTTGTTCAAATTCTTTAGATAAATAGACGTCCGCGCCGGTCTGGATACCCCAATACTTATCGCTTGTCTGGTCTCTTACCGTCAACATAATAATTGGAATATCGCAGGTTTCGTGGTCTGATTTCAACAAACGGCATGTCTGATACCCATTCATCCTGGGCATCATAACATCAAGGACGATTAAATCCGGCAGTTCCCTAAATGCCTTTTCTATCGCCTCAATTCCGTCACTGGCAGTAAGAGTTCCATATCCGTTGGCATTCAGAAATTTACTAGTCATTTCCAATATCAATGGACTGTCATCTACAACCAGAATGGTTCCCTTTCCCATATTCTACCTCCAATTTACTCCCGAAAGATCATACAACTAAACATCCGGCGCAATAATCCCGCCGGCTGTTATGCTGATTATTGTCTGTTATTAATGAATTTTAATGCACGAACAATCTCTTCTACGGATAACACCTTGCTTGCAGCGCCTTTTTCTATGGCAACCTTTGGCATGCCAAAAACAGCGCAGGAATCCTCTGACTGTGCAATCGTAGCGCCGCCTCTTTCCTTCATGTGTTTTAAGCCTTCTGCGCCATCCGCGCCCATACCGGTCAATAAAACACCGACAGCGCTGTTGCCGTATACCTCGGCAATAGAGTTAAACAGGACATCTACGGATGGTTTTACACCGTGTACCTTTTCCCCCGAAACCAATCCAATTGTTTTTTTACTACGGACTATCGTATGACACCCGTCAGGGGCAACCAGCGCCTGTCCGCCTTCAATCTTTTCACCATCCTTAGCCAGACTGACTTTTACCTTACACGCAGCCCCAAGCCAGTCTGAAAACCCTTTTATAAAACCACTCGCCATGTGTTGAACAACCAGAATTCCCGGCTTATAGTCGGATGGAATGCTTTTCAATATCTGCATCACCACAGAAGGACCTCCCGTAGACGCCCCAATACCAACAATTTCCGGCGTATTTGATTTAATCAGCGAGACGGGTTTAACATGCGGAGAAAACTCTTTTACCCTTCCCTTGACGTGAGTCACAACCTTTGCCTTAGATATCGACTTTATCTTTTTGATAAGCACATCACCGATACTGCTCCAGGAGTTGCTCGGCAGCATGGAAGGTTTCTCCATCACGTCAACAGCGCCGGCAGCAAGGGCATTAAACGTCGTAAAAACCCCCTCTTTATCTATAACAGAAGAAAGGATCAATATGGGTGTCGGACAGTATGCCATAATATGTTCCGTTGCTTCAAAGCCGTTCATCGCAGGCATATTAATATCCATAACAATGACATCCGGCTTTAGCTTCTGGGTTAACTCTATTGCTTTTCTACCATCTTCGGCCATTCCAATTATCTGAATCGCTGAATCTTTTTCCAGTATTGTTTTTAAAACTTCCTGGGTAAAACCAGAATCATCCACAATCAGCACCTTAACTTTTCCGAACATAATTCTCCTTGTTATTCTCCTATCAGCCTTTTTATCGTATTTAACAGGTTGTTCTGGTCAAATTCCTTTTTCAAAATGTACGCATCGGCGCCTGCCTCGATGCCCTTCCTCTTATCTTCAACCCGCTCTCTTACCGTTACCACAATGACCGGCAAGTCCTTTAGCCTTTTATCCGCCCGAACCTTCGACGTTAGCTCAAAGCCATCCATCCTGGGCATATCGATATCGGTTACCAGCAAATCATACTTCTTTCCATGCAGTTTATCCATAGCATCGATACCGTCGATCGCAACATCGACCTCGTAGCCTGCATTCACAAGGATATTCTTCTCCAATTCTGCCGTTATCATTGAATCTTCGGCAACCAGGATCGCATTCCTTTTTACCTGTAATGTTACTCCCTTTGAAACTTCCGTTACGGGTGATACACCCGATAAATCCCTCGCCTTTACAAGTTCCTGTATATTCAGGATCAGGACAATCTCACCCGTACCAAGCGTTGCAACGCCTGAGAAAAATCGTGGTCTTTTTAAATATCCCTTAAATTCCTGGAAAACAATTTTTACTTCGTATAAAAACTCACTAACAATAAAACCGATTTTTCCCCTATCGAAACGTGAAATGATAACCGGGACACGATCATTCCCGTTCTTCTCCTCTTTTGCCACCATGAAAATATCCGACATGTGAATCAGGGGAATGGTTTGACCTTCTATAAAAGCAGAAGCTTTTCCTTCCATGGTGCTTATATCTTTCCCGCTAATATGCACCGCACAGTTGACGCCCGCGGAGGGAACGGCAAGAGTCATATTCCCAACCCGCAGAATCAGAACATTCATGAGAGCAATCGTTGCCGGCACTTTTAAAATAAACCTGGCGCCCTGCCCTTCATTTGATTCAATAACGAGAGAACCGTTTAATCTGTCTACCACTGTTTTTACGACGTCCATCCCTACACCACGTCCGGAGGTGTCTGTAATAATCTTACTTGTTGAAAATCCGGGTTTCATTATAATTTCATAAATTTCTTCATCCGACACCTTTTGAGCTTCTTCTTCGCTCAAAAGCCCTTTTTGGACGGCCATTTCTTTTACCCGTTCTTTATCAATACCTTTTCCATCATCTTCAACAATAATCAAAACGTCCCCGCCTTCCTGTTTCGCACTTAACGCAATAGCGCCTGCTTCTTTCTTCCCAAGGGATGCACGGAGAGAAGGTTCTTCTATGCCATGGTCTATAGCATTTCTCAGCAAATGCACTAAGGGGGCTTTTAATATTTCTATGATATTATTATCCAATTCAACATCCGCCCCGGAAACCACAAGGTCTGCCTCTTTATTGAATTGCCTTGAAAGGTCTCTTACCAGACGGGCAGCCAGGTCAAATATTGCAGAAATGGGCTGCATGCGCATGGACATCACCTGCTGGCGAATACCCTCCGTGACAGCATCGAGTTTAACAACGTCTGTCTCGTATGCATCTGCATGCCTGGTTATCTCTTTAAGGAAGTGATCCTCTACACTATTATATCGCGTGACAATCTGATGCAATTTTTTATTATTCGATTCATGAGAACCTGAATCAGCCCCGGTCTCAGCCTTTATCGTCTTTAACCGCTTCGCATATTGGTTTAGTTTCATCATGTCCTCGTATCTCTGACGAAAGGCCATTTGCGTCATGATTAATTCCACCAAATGATTGTATAATGCCTCTATCTTATCCAGCCCGATGCGTATAGTCTTTTTACCTTCTTGCGGGATATTTACTTCACTTACGGACATTTTACCCTCCGGCTCAGCCGGAAAGATTGATGGTGGCTTATTCTCCACAATTTTTGATTCCGCCACTTCAGAAACGGCTTTATTCACCATACTCTGAGACGCTTCTTCCTTGCCTTGCAACGCGGAAGAGTGCAGAAAGACCTCCAGCCGACCGCACATCTCCTCAACGTTAGTTGTTGACCGGACATCCTTAAGTTTCGACTCCACCATGTTTGCTATCATGTCCAACGCCTGAAACACAATATCATACAGTCCTTCTGTGGATTGCAGACCACCTTCTTTAACCTTCACAAACATATCCTCTACCTTATGAGAGAGGGTGACAATATCAACAAATCCCATCATCCTTGCCGTCCCCTTCAGGGTATGGACTTCCCTCATGATCTCTTTGAGCAATTCAAGATTGGATGCGTCCTTTTCAAAGGCAAGAATTGCCCGGTTTAATTTCTGTATCCTGTCCCTGTTCTCGTCAACAAACTTCGGGATAAAGGACGTTATGTCAAAACCATTGCCCATATTATAGTATTACCCTGTTAAGTTAATCCCCCTTAACAAAGGGGGAAAGGGGGTTGTGTCTTTTCTTCGAATGAGAATATTTACAACCCCCTAGCCCCCTTCCCCGTTTTCACGAGGACATGTTTCTAAGGGGGATTTTTATTTATCATATCGCCCTAAAACCCGCAAGAATAAAACAAAAGTTCCTATACAATAAATTTATCTTTTAAAAACCCGATTCAAAACATGCGGTGTTCAAAGGAAAGATACAGAAATACACCGTATTCGTTCTTCGAAGGCCCCAAACCAATCGGAAAGGAAATTCCAGGCACGATCTGCAATCCAGATTCAAGGTTAATGGCAAATCGAGCGCCCGGGTTAATAAAAAACGAGTCATTCCGTGTTTTTGTGCCGTCTACCTGAACAGACTCAGGTGAATTCCATACAGCCTCACACATGAGGTTGAAATTTTCCGATACAAGCAAGATAAGACTGGTCCCAAAGTTGTATCCAAAGGTATCGGCATCTGCTCCGCCGGCTTCTTTATTTCCTGGAGTAATTGTCGTCCCCATATTCCAGTGGTTCACCAATTTGCCGGGAAGTTCCAAACTCAGCGGAATATTCATCTGATACCCCAGGGCGCCGCTGCCAAATCCTTCCCTATAATCTCCTGTGGGCAAAAGCGTTGAAAACCGAGGCGCGAGGGCCACCGACTCCCGGAAAAGAAGCTGGTAGCGATAATTCAACGCAACGTCTCCTATGTTCGTTTCATTCACAGGATCATTCAGATAGCTAACGGGAATGGTGTAGGAAAACTGATGCCTCTGTCCAGGAACAGGCCATTCCTGGGTAAAAGAATATTCCCAGTTCTCGCTCTTTTCCAAATATCGAAATGTTTGAATATGCTGGATAACTCCTGGCTCCTGATTGTATGCCTCCTCAAGCAGGAAGGAATTATCCATAATTTTATTCCCGTGAAGCTCCTCCACATCTTCAGCAGAAACCTCATAACAAATTACGATAATCAATATCAGTATGAAGCAAAATATATATCGGCAATTTACCATAAAAAATTGTTTTACAATCCCCCTTTGAGATTTGAGAAATCCCCTCCTGGGAAGGGATTTAGGGATGGGTAAAACCTTACCCCCCACCCCTTACAGGTAGGTCAGGCGTCCTCGCCTGACATTATAATGACAGACGGGGACGTCTGTCCTACCAATAGAGGGGAGCTTTTAAAAGCGCTGCCAAAAGCAGCCTAAATTTATGTTTAGGAATTTCAAAGTTTGTCATAACATGCCAGACAACCCCCTGAATCCCCCTTTGCTAAGGGGGACTTGAGGAAATCCCCCTTAATAAAGGGGGCGAGGGGGTTATTTTTCACTGTGCCTAATTAAACAATCTGCCAACATTCAGTACTAATACCAATTTATCGCCTAAGACAATCACACCCTTAAAGATGTTTTTAGCCATATATCTCACTGCAAATGCAGGAATTGGCAATATATCGTTCTCTGAAACCTGGACGATATCTGCTGTCCCGTCAATTGGTATTGCAAATCCATTACCCTCGAATGAGACTACTATAAATTCCGCATCATGACATGCATCTAACCCTATATCGGTACTCCCAAAAAATTTTTTCTCCAAATCAAACATACAAATCTTTTGGCCATCGTAGCCTGCGATACCCACACCAATGCCTGACAGGGGTTCAGCATAAACGCCCTCAAGGTTTTTAGTAACAGTCTTTACGTAAGCCGTTTCTATACCAAAACAGGTTGCCCCAATTTTAAATACGAGGATATTTTCCATAGTATAGTATTGCCATGTAAAAACTTCTTTTTTCTACAAGTTTTTAGAAATGGTGACGCAGAAATCGACACCCGCCGCCTGTCTTCATTTTTCACTCTTTGGTTGCGGCCATTCTACGTTATGAAATTATTTATGGTTACGGAGCGGCTACGCTATGTCTTGAACTTTTTAACTATTTCTTTTAAATCGTCTGCCAGTTTATTCAATTCGGCGACAGCGGCTGTGGTTTGTTTCAATCCCGCGGCCGTCTGTCCAACAACTTCGGATATTTCTTTCATGGTCACTGCCACCTGCTCTGTGGCGCTTTTCTGCTGCTGCGTTGCCATAACGATTTGCTTGGAGACGTCTGTTGTTTCTTTTGTCAAATGCAGGATAGATTCGATAGACTGCCCTGCCTTTTGCACCACTTCAACACCTTTCTCCACATTCTTTACCCCCTGTTCCGTAG
>Ga0194111_10005813_pt1 | contig 14135 bp, 4 predicted proteins | sample TA2KigC300mmetaG_FD_146194 | JGI IMG/M metagenome (GOLD analysis project Ga0194111, IMG submission 146194) | Freshwater microbial communities from Lake Tanganyika, Tanzania - TA2015033 Kigoma Deep Cast 300m | ecosystem: Environmental > Aquatic > Freshwater > Lake | place: Tanzania: Lake... | reverse complement strand
AACGCGCCACCGCCCTACCTTGACGTCAGCGGCGACAACTGGCTGACGGCCATGGATGCGCTTCTGGTGATCAATTACCTCAATGGTCCGCCAAGTGGCGGCATGGGTGGGGGAGGGTCTGGAGGCGGAGGCGGTGGCGGCGGCGGAAGCGGCGAAGGGGAATCAAATTTCTGGGACGCACTTGCCGCGGTTCCAAATCCGCCAGCGTTGGACCAACAGGCGACCGCGGCGCCTTCGCTAACGCGAGTCGTGACGGGCAGCGACTCGTACAACGGCCTCCTCGGGGGAACGGCGTCGGCGGCGGAAAATGGATTGGCGAACCAGCGAAGCCGGGAAGGAAACCGGTTGAGCCAGTCGCCTCGGACGGTTGCCGAACTTGACGACGACCGGCTGACCGACGACTGGTGGACGGCCACGGATGAAAGGGCACGGCAGGCTCCGGTCGAACCGGTCTGCTCCGCGGATCGCGAAGCGAAAACTGGGACCGGTCGGCGGTCTGAGCCGCTGGACTGGCGTCTGGAGGGTGCTGTGGCCCTGATTGCCGAGGACGTGCACGAGTGGTGGCTCTCGGGCCAGGAATCCCAATTCTGATCTTGCACTCTTTGTGCGCGTCCGCGCACCCGTGTTGCAGGTGTGGCTCCGAATTCGCTCCGTTCACGTCAGGTCTTCGTCGGGGGCGCTCCTCCGCGGTTTCCCTTATCTCCGTGGTGTTCAGGTTGATGGGCGCCTCGGGGATGAAAAGAGCGCGGGAGCACTTCACGCGGCCCCGGCGAGGAATTCTCGTTCCCCAGGGACGTTTTTTCTGTCATTCCTTTTCTTGGCTGTTCAGGTCGGCGTCCGGTTCTTTTGTCGGCCCACCATGAGACGCTGCCCCCCCAGGGAGCGTGGTCGCCCAGCGAACCAAATGCTCGCACGGTCTTGGGCAATCGTCTAGAATGCCTTGTGGACTCTGCGCGGGCTTTCCGATGGTGCACGGCGGCTTGCCGTGTCGTCCGTGCGGGGGCGGTCCGGGCCCTGCGGTTGGTGAGGGTTCGGAACACGGGGGAGGAGTGAGATGCACAGTGCAGGGCGGCGTAATCGCGTGAACGGCGCTGACGGTGGACCACGGCCCGGCCGCGAGCGGCTGCGGCGGGTTCTGCGGTCTGTGTGCGGGCGCAGGCTGTTGGTCGAACCGCTGGAGCGGCGGCTGCTGCTGGCGGGCGAGGTCTGGCACGATCTGGCTGATTCCGATCTGGCGGATCCCGATCTGGCCGAGGGTGAGCCTGAAAGCGTGCAAGTTGCCATTCGCTTGACGGTGACGGACTTGGCGGGCAAGCCGATTACGGAGATCGACGGCGGCCGGGAGTTCTATCTGGCAGCGACGGTGCGGGACGCGCGCGAGATTGCCGAAGCTCATGGTGTCTACTCCGCCTATCTGGACATCACGTATGATCACAATCTTTTTTCGGTGATCTCGGCGCCGCACAATCCGTTGGGCTTTGACATCACATTTGGTCCCGAGTACCAGAACGGCCGGTACGGCAACGCGGACATTGGCGGGTTGATCGACGAGGTGGGAGCGTTTCAGACGGGTTTCGAGCCGTTGGGAGCCGATGAGATGCTCCTGTTCCGCACGCGTGTCGTGGCGCAGGGCGTCGGCGTGCGGGACGATCTGTTCACGGGGATTGCCGAGGACAGCACGAACGTGCGGTTGGACGTGCTGGCCAACGACGAGTTCCGCGACGCGGTGGGCAGTTTCCGGACCAATCCGGCGGACTTGAAACCCGCGCACGACGTGACGCTGTTCCATCCGCCCGAGGCGGTTCCGGAGTCGGCTATTGACTTCGGTGGCACGGAAATCACGGTGCGGGGGACGGGCGAGGGCGTGATCACCGGCGTCAGTTCGCCGAGTGGTGGCGGGCGCGTCGAAATCGCCGGCGGCGGCCTGTACCTTGTTTACCAACCGGCGCCCAACTTCTATGGCTACGAGGCCTTCACGTACACCACATCGGGCGGACGGTCCGCGAATGTGACGGTGGTCGTGGACGCGGTCAATGACGTGCCGGAGGCCGTGGACGACTACTACGTGCTGGACGACCCCGGGTTGCTGAGCGTCCTGGCCAAGGACGGGGTGTTGGCCAACGACGTGGACGTCGATGGGGACGTGATCACGGCCGAACTTCGCGAGCCTCCGGCGCACGGCACGGTCCGGCTGTACGAGGACGGCAGTTTCGCCTACACGCCGAGTTCCGGCTTCTGGGGTGTCGATCAGTTCACCTACGTGGCGCGCGACGCGACCACGGTTTCCCGGGAAGCGATCGTCGAGATCCAAGTTGGAACGCCGAAGGCGAGCATTCGGTTGGAGGTGACCGATCTGGACGGTCAGCCGGTCGGGCAGGTGTCGAGTGATGAGACGCTGCTGCTTCGCGCATGGGTGCAGGATCTGCGTGATGAGTCGCACAGGGCACGGGGCGTCTTCGCGGCCTTCCTCGACGTGTTGTACGACCACACGCTGGTTTCGCCGATGCTCAGTGGGGGCACGCCGCTGGGCTTCGAGATCCAATTCGGTCCGGAGTACCACCAGTCCGGTCGCGGCGACGTGCTGGAGCCGGGCGTCGTGAATGAAGTTGGCTCGTATCAGGTGTCGTTCGAGCCATTGGGTGGCGCGGAGTATTTGCTGTTCGAGATCCCGTTCGACTCCCTCGGCCCGCGGGCGGCGGACGATCACTACACGGTGAGCTATCAGAGCATCGCCAATTCGTTGGACGTGTTGACCAACGACGAGGGGCTGGCATGGTCGACGGGTTTCGTGGCGGACCCAGCCGACGTTTCGCCGGGGAGCGACACGCTGTTGTTCGATCCTCCGGTGGTCGTTCCGGTCCCGCAGATCGAGTACTCCGACACATTCGTGCAGGTGACCAACAGCGACACATTGACGATCGTGGCCGTTGGGGCGCCGAGTGCCGGGGGCAGCGCGGTGATGGCGTCGGACGGCAAGTCGGTGGTCTATGCTCCGGCGGCGGGTTTCCAGGGCACGGAGACGTTCACGTACACGGTGGCGGACGGGCGGGGCCGCATCGCCCAGGCCGACGTGACGGTGCGCGTGGTTCCCAGCTGGCAGAACCTGCGCAATCCGTTGGACGTCAACGGCGACATGCGGATCGAGCCGCTGGACGCGCTGTTGGTGATCAACGATCTGAACACCAACGGCCCTGGGCGGCTGATTGATCCTCCGACCGGGCCTCCGTTTCTGGACGTGAACGGTGACGGGTTCGTGTCACCGATTGACGCGTTGTTGATCATCAACTATCTGAATCGCGAGAACGGTTTCCGGGGCGGCGAGGGTGAAGGTGAAGGTGAGGGTGTCGCGCGCGAGGCGGCGGTTGGCGGGTTTGTGCTGGCGGGCGGCGATGCCACGGCGTTGCCGGTGACCGCGGAACCTCGGTCGGCCCCGCGGGAGGCATCGAAACCGGCGTGGCAATCCCGGGCCGCCTGGCGCATCGTCCTGGCGGAGGACGTGCCACTTCCCGAGGCGTCGCCGCAGGGGCTGTTGGCCGAGCAGGCGATCGCCGATCTGTTCGGTGATGCCGCGGAGCCGCGGCGAGCGGCCAGGCCGACGCCCGCGGCCCCACCGCGGTTGCTGGACGAGCTGGTCGGTTGGTGCGACGACGACCGCTGAGTCCGTAGTGGTATTCGCTGGAATTCCGTCCGTTTCGAGCGGTTCCTAACGGCAGCCGCCTTCACCTGCGGCTCCATCGTTCGATCCTCCACGGCGTTGCCCTGGCCTGATGAAAGCACGTGCGGGATGAGGTCCGCGCACCGCTGCGGCCGTTGCGCAGGGAAGCTCGTCCGCCGCTGCACCCCCTCACCCTGCCATCTCCCCCATCACGTGTTGCGATTGGCCTGTGACCAGCGGGAGGCTCCACCCGCGCACCACGTGACGTGGGAGCGGGGTCCATCGTCTACGGCTCTCTTCACCAGAGCGGCATGGCCCCGGATCATTCACGAGTCGTAGCGGAACTGGCACGAGTACCGAGGTGACTCCGCGGCTGCCACGCAGTTCCGGCGAATTCCGCTGCGACTGGTGAATGTTCCCCGGCTGCCCCGAGATTCGCCGATCCTGCGCGGTACCAGCGCGGCGGGGTCGGCGCGGTGGGTTTTCCCGTGTGTCGGGAGGATGAGCGCGACGCAGCGACGCCAGGGCGCGGGCAGGTTTTCACGCCATGACAACGCATATGCCAGGTCGCACGAAACCAGCGACGCGCTCATCCTCCGGAAACAAAGGACAAGCTCCACCAAAATAAAAAGAATCTTTGAGGGGTTGCCCCGCTGAAAAGCGATTTACGGATAGCCGGTCGTTTCAGCCCCCACTTGGTAAATCACCAAAAAGGGACGCAACCCCTCACGGAATTCGGAGATTTTGTTGCGAGGGCGGAAATCGCCTGATAGAATGCCCGTCGCTTCCCTCAACCTGGCCAGGGTTGCGGGCTCGCGCCCGGCTGCCGATCGCGTCCCTCCACCTCGGGAATGCTGCCGGAAGGAACCCACTTGCATGTCCACGTCCGGTTCGGTGAGTCAATGGATCGAGCGTCTGAAGAAGGGCGATTCGCGCGCCGCCTCGCGGCTGTGGGCGCATTTCCACCGCAAGCTGCTGCAGGTGGCTCGCCGCTGCCTGAACGGCTCGCCGCGCCGCGTGGCGGACGAGGAGGATCTGGTGGCGGCCGTGTTTCAGTCGTTCTTCCAACGGATCGGGGACGGCCAGTTCTCGGAGCTGTCCAGCCGCGAGGAGTTGTGGGCGCTGTTGACGACGATCACGGACCGGAAGGCGGTCAACAGCCTGCGGCGGCAGATGTCGACCAAGCGCGGGGGAGGCCGCGTGCGGGGCGAGTCGGCATTGGAGGGCGCGGGCAGCGACCACGACACGATGTTGTCGCAGTTGGAGAGCGGCGAGCCGTCTCCCGATCTGATCGCGGCGGTCGCGGAGCTGTTCACCTCGTTGGACGACGAAATGCGGCGGATGGTTCGTCTGCGGTATGACGGTCACACGCACGAGGAGATCGCGCGGCAGGTCAACCGGTCCGTCGCCACGGTGGAGCGGCGGCTGGGACTGCTGCGGGCCCAGTGGCAAGAGGAGCTGCTCGGATGAGTCTTTCGCCACGTGGAGACTCGCTTTCCCTCGCCGACCGGAAGCACATCGACGCGATCTGCCTGCAGTTCGAGGACGCGTGGCTGGCGGGCCAGCGCCCGGTCCTTGAGCAGCATCTGAGCCAGGCGTCGGCGGCCGCCGCGCCGATGCTGCTGCACGAGCTGCTCCTGCTGGACCTGGACTACCGGCGGAGCCTGCAGGAGCCGGCGCCGATCGGGGACTACCAGGCGCGGTTCCCGCAATTCGCCGAGGTGATCCGGACCGCCTTCGACATCGCCGCTCGCCGCGATCCGCCCCGACGGTTCTTGCCCGGCTGCATGATCGGCCGCTATCGCGTCCGCCGAACGCTCGGCCTCGGCGCTTTCGCCGCCGTCTACCTGGCCTGGGACGAACAGCTGCAGCGGGAGGTGGCGCTGAAGATCCCCCACGGATCGCCGTTGACGTCCGCCGGCGATCGCCAGCGTTTTCTGGACGAGGCGCGGACGGTCGGCCGGCTGCGCCACCCGCGCATCGTCGCGCTGTACGATGCCGTCGAACTGGAGAACGGGACCGCGTTCCTGGTGATGCAGCACATCGAAGGGCAATCGCTGCGGGATCGGCTGCGCCGCGAGCCGCTCGCGCCGGACCAGGCGTCGGCCGTGGCCGCGGACGTGGCCGAGGCGATCGGCGCGGCGCACCTGGCAGGCGTGTTCCACCGGGACTTGAAGCCGAGCAATATTCTCCTCGATCGAGACGAACGGCCGCACGTGTGCGATTTCGGTCTGGCACTGTGCGACAGCGACCAATTGGGTCGGGACGGCGAGCGGGCGGGCACGCTCGCGTATATGGCCCCCGAACAGCTGCAGGGCCGCGCGCATCAACTGGACGGCCGCGCCGACATCTGGTCGCTCGGCGTCGTCCTCTATGAGATGCTGACCGGTACGCAGCCGTTTCACGGCCGCGGGCGCCAGGCGCTGTCCGACGATATCCTGCATCGTGACCCGCGGCCGCCGCGGCAGATCAACGCTGACATACCTAAGTCACTGGACCGCATCTGCCTCCGCTGTCTGGCCAAACGGCCCGCCGACCGATACGCCACGGCGCTGGACGTGGCCGACGACCTGCGGCAACTCGATCGCCCCCAGCGCCGGCGACGCGTCGCATTGCTCACGGCCGCGGCCGGCACGCTGCTGCTGCTCGGTGTGTTCCTGGCCGGTGTCTGGCGCGACCCGCCACCCGCCCCGCCCGACGTGCCGCTGCAGGGCCGCGTCGACCTGTTGATCTGGGGCAACGAGCCCCATCGGCAGGGCATCCGCCTGAATGAGCAGGATGCCTTGCCCGTACGCGCGGGCGATCAAGTGCGCGTCGAGGCCCAACTGCTGCGGCCCGCGTACGTCTACCTGCTCTGGCTCGATACGCAGAACACCCTGCTCCCCGTCTATCCCTGGCAGGCCGGCGATTGGAATGCGCGCCCGCCAGAGCGGCCGCAAATCCACCTGGCACTCCCCGACAACAAGAACGGCGTCTGGCTCATGAGGACTCCCCACGCAGGCATGGAAACTCTCGTCCTGCTCGCCCGCCACACGCCGTTGCCCCACGATGTCCGCCTCCGCGATCTGGTCGCGACGGCCGACCTGCCGACCCTTGAGGCGCGCCCGCATGCCAGCTGGTTCCAGGAAGGGAGGCCGCCGCAAACCGACGCCGCCCCGGCCAGGAAAAAACGCGACCCCGTGCTCGCGCGAACCGTCAATATCCACGATCCGCTGCTGACCGCGCAGCAACGTTTGGCCGATGCGCTCCGCCCCCATTTCGACCTGGTCTACGCCGTCAGCTTCCCCGTGCGGAACCAGTGAGGCCGTGCCGAAAACCATCGATTCATGTAGCCAGTCCGAGGATACGAACGTCGGGATTCCGAACGGTTGAGCCAAGTTCTCGAGCCACCTATTTGATCCGATCCTCCCATCGCGGTTTGGGATCGAAACCCCCGCGAGTCCGCCCGCGCTGCCGAAGTTGGAAGAGGAACACAACATGACCTCGATCCCATTCCTCCCACTCGCCGTGGCCGTCGCGGCCACGGCCTGGATGGCGCCGCCGCCCGGCGAAAACCCCTCGCCGACCGACCCGCCGGTCGCCAACAGCCTCGACCCGGAACTGGTTCGGCAACACAAACACCTGTCCGCGCGGATCCAACAACTGTGGGACAAACAAGACATCGCCGCAGCAAGAAAGCTACTCGAAGAACTGCTCGAGTTGCACCGGAAAATGTACCCCGCGTCCCTGTTCCCCCACGGCCACATCCACACCGTCTACTGCTACCGAGATCTCTTCCGCGCCTCCCACCGACTCGGCGACGTCGATGGCCAACTCAAATGGAGCAAGGAAGCACTCGACATGGGCCGCCAACTGTTCCCCAAGGACCAGTTCCCCCACGGCCACCTGGAACTGGCGGCGGTGGTGACAAACGTCGGAACTGCCTACCACTCTAAAGGCGTCTACGAGGAGTGGCGGACACATGCGCACGGCGCTGTCGACATGTTGTGGCTGCTGTACTCCAAATCACCCAGCAGAGATTTGGCGCAGGCGATTGTTGCTGCTGCTGCGAATATTGGTGCGACATACATAGCACACGGACGATATCGCGAAGCGGCCGATTTCCTCGAGGGGTTTTTGAGTCGCTGTGAAAATGAGTTTGATCGCGTTGGTTACCGGCCGCGGCACCCCTTGTTTACGACCTGCCTTCTTTACTTCGGACGCGCGCAACGATTGTTGGGCGACTATCACCCCGCTCTTTGTTCCATAACGGAATGCTACCGAATATGTCTCCCTCAGTTTCTCATTCAACGTTCTTCCGAATGGAACAGACGACTCGTTGACACGTTGTTCGAGGCAGCGGTGATACACCGGGAACTTGGTGAATTGGCGCTGTCGCGACGACTCTTCGAAGTCACTTTCGACAAGATCGCGGTTTTACAAACAGATCCGTTGTACCGCTCCCTTTATCAGGAACAAGTAATCTGCCAGCTGTTGTTGGTTGCCGCGTCGGATGGGCGAATAGACGAGGTGATGTACTACCGCGACGTTCTCGCGAAACTCATCCCAGCACCATCGACTTCTGGAATCGATTTCGACGGTCGGTCATCCCGCGCAGCCGCGTTGCTGGAACTTGGAAATGCCTTTCACGGAACCGGAGATTTCGAAACGGCAGAGCGTTTGTACGTGGCATGTCTTGAAATGTGTCATGACTTGTTTTCTTCCACACATCAACACGTGGGTCACCCGAAGACGGTTACGGCTCACTGCTGTCTAGGAAGACTTTATGAAGACATGGGCAACTACGAGAAGGCAAGCGTGCACTATCAATTGGCATTGTCGCTGGCACGATCTCTTTTTCCTCGCACGAAATATCCTGACGGTCATCACATGGTAAGCACCGTGCTTCAAAACGCGGCAACGCACTTGTGGCTTGTTGGCGAGACGGAGAGTGCTGCCGCCATGTACCGCGAGGCGCTGGAGATGAACGAGCGGCTCTACTCACGCGAGGAATATCCTGCGGGGCATGAGGATTTGCGGAGAACATACACGAGTTGGGCGGGCGTGTTGGCGCGGGAGGGAAAGTTGGAGGAGGCCGAATCGTACTTGCGGAAAGCGCACGAAATCGCCGTCGCGCAATTCCCCGAAACGAAATACCCGCGCGGGCACGACGAGTTGGCTCAATCGTGGTGCGACCTCGGACGCGTGGCACAGGCGCGAGGCGACTTGGACCAGGCGCGCGGTCTGTTCGAACAGGCCCTTCACAGCTACGAAGACCGGCTCGGTCAGGCGTTTCCACAAGGTCACCCGTCGATCGCCAGGACGCTGGCGGACCTGGGCCGAGTCCGTTGGAGTGAAGGAGATTACCCGGCCGCGAAGCGTTACTTTCAAGAGTCGCTGGATATGCGGAAACGGTTGTATCCCACCGACGCGTTTCCCGCGGGGCACCCGCTGCTGGCCAACGCCCTGCGCGACTTGGGTGGCGTTTGTGTTGATGCTGGGGAGCACGACGAAGCCTATCGCCTGTTCAAGCAGGCGGCCAGGATGGACTACGAGGTGGTCGCTTCGTTCTTCGGCAGCGGGTCGGAAGCCGAACTGTTGAACCTCGTGGCTCGCAGGTTCCAGTCGCTGGACCTTGTCCTCAACGCATGGCGGCACACGGACGTGCCGGCAACGGATGTCTACCCGTTTGTCTGGATGCGGCGCGGACTCGTGCCGCGACTGTTCGCGTGCCGACAACGGGCGATCCAGGAATCGCTCGAGAATGCTGATTCGGCCGAGTACACCCGATACGTGGCGTCGCGGCGAGCGCTGTCGCGATCGCTGTTCGTGTCGGTTGGAAGCGACTCAGCCAGGACGTCCGTGCAGTTAGGCAAACTGCACGAACTGAACGCGCAGAAGGAGGACCTTGAACGGAAACTGGCGGGACGTATTGGCACGTCCTCGCGCGAGGCGATCGAGCAGTTTCCGCGGTACGAATCGCTTGTGGAGACCCTGCCGGAAAACTCAGTCGTGATCGATCTCGTCCGGTGTGTGCGGTTCAAGGCCGGCAAGGACCTCTTCGCGCAGGGTCTTCAGGATCGCGACGCGGGATTCACGGCTTTCATTTTGGCCCGCAAGCGGGGTTTGGCCTGCGTCGATTTGGGAGACGCCGCGGAAATCGAAGAGTTGGCCGTGACGTGGCAACAGGAACTGGCGTCTGACCGACCGGGCGACGCGGGGCAACGCCTCGTTCGTCTCTTGTGGGAGCCGTTACATGTGCATTTTCCGGCGGCCACGCAGGTCGTCTACGTTGTTCCCGACGGAGCACTATGTGGCATCCCTTGGGGTGCCCTGCCCCGCCCCGCCGATTCGGGCGTGTTGCTGGAAGATTACGCCTTTGCTATCCTGCCGAACGCACAACTCCTGCTCCAACAACTTGGCCAGTGCACACCGGGTGACAACAGGTTTCAGCGAGTGCTTGCCGTCGGAGCTGTTGACTACGGCACGTTGGACGCGGAAGACGCGAACCCGGCGATGGGACTGAAACGCGTTCAATGGCTGCCCCTGGAAGGCAGTCGGACGGAACTGGCGACAACCGTGTCCGCCGCCGCGGGCCGGCACATTACTCTGCTTTCCGGCAACGAGGCAACGGTCGAGAAGGTCCTCGATCACTTGCCAGAAGTCGACTGTGCGCATTTGGCCACCCACGGTTTCTACGTTGACGAACAGTTCGGCTCAACGCTCAAGTTGGCCGCCATCGACCACGGATCGCACTCACTTGAGAAGAACCGCAACCGGGCCACCGTTCTGCGAAGAAACCCCTTGGTGCGATCCGGCCTGGCATTGGCGGGCGCCAATCAGTTGGGTGGCGCGGACGAACTGGGGGTTCCGCGAGAGCCGGTGGGAATCCTGACGGCCGACGACATCGCCACTCGCAACTGCGAAGATCTGAAGCTGGTGGTGCTGAGCGCCTGCGAAACGGGCCTGGGAGACGTGGCCAACGCGGATGGAACGCTCGGCTTGCAGGCGGCGTTTCACATGGCCGGCGCACGAAACGTGATTGCCAGCTTGTGGAAGATCGACGACGAAGCCACAGCCGAAATCATGGCGGACTTCTACCGCCTCCTCTGGCAGGAGAACAGGACACCGCTCGAGGCGCTCCGCGAAGCGCAACTTACGTTCTTGCGCCGGTTGAAGCCGACTCAAACGGGCGACAGCCGCGGGCCCGATCTGAGCACCGTTGTGCCGCTTAAGTCCAATAATGCTGCGACGCGGACGCCCGGCGCACATCACTGGGCGGCGTTCGTCCTTTCCGGACCAGGGTTCTGACCCTGCGACGCGCGAGCCAACCCGCGCGGCGCCACCCTGGGCTGATGAAAACGACGGGCAAAAAAGCCCCCTTTCCCCCGTCACGTGTTGCGCGGGTAGAGCCTGCTATTGGTCACCGTCTGATCGCAACACGTGATGGGGGAGAGGGTTAGGGTGAGGGGGCGAAGTGGCGAACGAGCGTCCATCCACAACAGCCGCAGTGCCGCGCTGACGTCGTCCCGCGCGGCTTTTCATCAGCCCAGGTGAGGGGGTGAAGCGGCGAACGAGCTCCCATGCGCAACGGCCGCAGCGCAGCGCTGGCGTTAGCCCGCACGTCCTTTCATCAGCCCAGGGTTCGCGTAAGCGGGCGAAGCGGTGAACGAGCCTCCATACGCAGCCGCCGCAGCGGTGCGTTGACCTCAACATCGCACGCCGTTTCAGCTGCCTATCCAGCGCCCCCCTCCTCTTCAGGCCTTTTCGAGTGGGTGGCTTCCTCCAATTGCTGGTGATGCTCTCGCCACTGAACCACCCGGACGTGTGGAATTTTCAGTAGAATGCGAGGGTCGCACAGGTTATGAGTCCTGGGGGAAATGTGGCGCATTGCGCCTTGCGAGACGCCGGCCGTTATCGCCCAACGGGTGCTGCGGTAAACCGCGACGCGAGATCGGCAAATTGTTTGCATGCTTCGCTAGTCGTGATTATTTTGGAAGATACGAGCTCCGGAAGAATGCCTAGACTCTTCGCATTCTTCCTATTCTTTTCACGTTTGCGTGTTGGATTGTCAGTCAGAAACCTGGGTTTCACATGCCGTTCTCAAAGGTGGGTTCGGACAACCCTCGGATCGCCAATCGATCGGGACGGGAATAGGGGTTTGGGCATTTACCATGGGAAATGAAATGAGTACGCAACGCCGTCGCATTAGTCGCAAAGGTGCCAGCAAGACTCGCGGACGTTCGCAGCGGTTGGCACGTGCCAGGCAACGAGGGTTGTTCGCCGAGCGTTTGGAGGACCGCCGGTTATTGACTGGCGCGTCATTCCCGTTCCACAACCCGATCGTTCCGACCGACGTCTCGGGTGACTATTACACGACGCCGCGCGATGCCCTCATGGTCATCAATCAGTTGAACGAGTACGGTTCGCGCCCCCTGGATCCGAGTGCGAGGCAGGAGGGCAGCCCGTGGGCATTTGTGGACACGGATGCGAATAATATGTTGACTCCTCGCGACGCGCTACTGATCATCAACTTCCTCAACAACGGCGAGGGTCAGGGGGAGGTTGTTGGGTTTCGGTTAGCGTTGCTGGACAAGAACGGGAACCCGAAGGCTCAGAATTCGATGAAGGTGGGTGAGGAGGCCCGCATTCAGGTGTACCTGCAGGACTTGCGTGGTGCGGCGGCCCGCGGCGTGTTTGCGGCGTACGTGGACATGAACTACAACAATCCGGCGTTGTTCGATCTGAATTCGACGCCGTCACCGACGGGTCCGGACGATTTTCAGAACCTGACGACGCCGGCGTCATTTCGCAGCGCGTTTCGAGCGAACTTGCCTTATGGTCCGAACTTGAATTCCGGGTGGCCGGGGTCATTCACGGACGATCCGGACGGGATCGACGGTGACGGGCTGGTGTTTCCCAACCAGTTGGACGAGGTAGGGGCCATTGGTCCGACGTTTGAGACGGGCGGTGACGAGTTTCCTTTCTTTTACGTGAAGATAATCGCGGCGAATCCCGGGCAGTTGACGTTCCAGGCCGAGCAGGCTGATGTTCTGGGCGCGTCGGACATCCTGGTATATGGGGACGCGAACACACCGCCGGGCGATCTGATTGTCCCGCCGCACCTGGTGGATTATGGCAACCAGTTGATCATCACGATCACGCAGCCGGTGAACGCGGTGGACGATGCGTTCCCGATTCCGCCCGCGCAGATCCTGTTGGGTGCGGCGAACGTGCAGCTGAACGTGCTGGCGAACGACTTCCTGGAGCCAGGTTCCACGGGCACGTTGGCGCTCGATCCCGCGGGTCTGACGCAGCCGGCCCACGGCACGGTGACGGTGTCGAACAACCGGGTCTTGTACACGCCCAACGGTAACTGGTCCGGGACGGAGACGTTCACGTACCGGGCGGTCGACGGTTTGGGGAATTCGGACACGGCGATCGTCACGGTGACTGTCACGAACAATCCACCGATTGCGAATCCCGACAATTACGTGGTTCCGGAAGACAGCGTTAACTTCGTAATGAACGTGACGCAGAACGATGCGGGCGGTCCGCCGGGCGAATCGCAGACGGTGCGGGTCATTTCGGTGACGCAGCCGGCGCACGGGACGGCGACCATCGCCGCCAACCAGTTGAACGTGTTGTACACGCCGGTCGGCAACTACTTTGGACCGGACTCGTTCACGTACACGATCGAGGACAACGGCGGTCTGCGGGCCACGGCGACGGTGACGATCAATGTCACGAACGTGAACGATCCGCCGACGGCGGTTAACGACGCGTTCTTTGTGGACGAGTTCACGACTGGCAACGCGCTGGACGTGCTGGCGAACGACGATCCGGGCCCGAACGAAGACCCGAATTCGCTGACGATCACGGGGGTTTCCACGCCCAGTCTGGGTGGAACCGTGTCGATTGCCCCCAACGGCAAGAGCCTGATCTACTCGCCGGCTCCCAGCCAGTTGGGGCCAGCAATTGAGACGTTCACGTACACGATCAAGGACAACGGGTTCACGTCCACGGCGACGGTGACGGTGAACATCGAGCCGGTGATTCGGCCGCGAGCGCGGGACGACCAATTTACCGTGCAGGAGGACTCGTTGTTGGCCGCTAACGTGTTTAACGTGTTGGCCAACGACTTGTTCAACGACGGCGCGAACGTGCTGCCGATCGTGATTGTCACGCTGCCGCGGCACGGCACGGCGGACGTCATCGGCACGGGTCTGGGTCAACGGATTCGCTACCAGCCGACGGGCGATTACTTCGGCCCCGACTCGCTGGAGTACCAGATCGACGACGATTTCGTGGGAACGGAAGGGCCGAGCGCCCCGGACATCGGGCTGGTGCAGATCACCGTGGTGAACGTGAACGATCCGCCGGTGGCCGTGGACGACAATTTCACGGGGATTCTGGAAGACAGCGTGAATCATCCCCTGAACGTGCTGGCCAACGACAACGCGGGTCCGAACGAGAGCGAGGCGATTCGCGTCAACGGTGT
>Ga0194111_10005805_pt1 | contig 14142 bp, 6 predicted proteins | sample TA2KigC300mmetaG_FD_146194 | JGI IMG/M metagenome (GOLD analysis project Ga0194111, IMG submission 146194) | Freshwater microbial communities from Lake Tanganyika, Tanzania - TA2015033 Kigoma Deep Cast 300m | ecosystem: Environmental > Aquatic > Freshwater > Lake | place: Tanzania: Lake... | reverse complement strand
TCGCAGCAAAGGCAGCATGGCGTGGTTGAGGCCGAATCCGAGGAAGGCGTGGCCCTCGGGGGTGACCATCCACCAGCGGTCCTTCTTCTCGAGCCGGAAGTATCCCGAAGGCTCGAAGCGCACCCCGGGCCAGCCACCGTAAGGATCGCGCTTGACCGGTAAGGCGGCCGTGAGGGGGGCGGCCAGCAGCGCGCGCCTCGTCACGTGGTCTGTTGACATAGCAGAAAATCTGATGATAACATTTCACCGATGCGCCTCCAGGGGAGGATCGCGCTCGGGCCGGCCCTCGCCAACACCGTGGGCATCTATGGCGTGGTCGCCATCCCCGAGCGCAAGCGCCTCTACTGTTCCAATCTCCACACCCCCCTGCTCACCATCATCGACACCCAGCAGCGCGCTTTCACCGGCGTGGTGCGCCTGGAGGAGCGCGAGCTGCGCGGGCTGATGGAGCTGGCGCTGCACCCGCGCACGGGCCGCATATACGTTTCCAGTCAGCTCAACCACTGCCTCTATGTAGTGGATCCCGGCGCGGACCGGGTGGAGTCTGTGATCCCCACGCTGCGGGAACCGCACTACGTGGACTTCGATCCGCGCACGGGCCGTATCTTCGTGGCCTGCGGCGCGGAGAACGCGGTGCTGGTGCTGGACGCGCAGCACCGCAAGCTCGGCGTCGTCCCGGTGGGAGCGGCGCCGTGGGGCCTCGCCGCCGATCCGCTGCGCCGCCGGCTCTACGTGGTCTGCCAGGGTGAGGCGACGCTGTGGCGGCTCCACCTGGATTCGCTGGAGTCTCTGGGGCCGCCGGCCAGGCTCGGCAAGCTGCCCCGGTTCGTGGCGGTCGATCCCGCCACCGGCAACCTATTCGTAGCGCATCTCCGCGAGCGGCGCCTGTTCGTCTTCGCGCCCGGCTCGTCCGAGCCGCTGGTCCGGCTCGAAACCGAGTTCGACTCGATGGGCGTCACGCTCGACTTCCGGTTCCGCCGCGTCTACGTCGTCAACCGGACGGGCCGTCTCGAGGAGGAGATCGGACAGCCGGCGACGGTCACCGTCATCGACCTCGAGCGCATGCAGACCCTGCGGCACGTGCCGGTCGGCAAGGTCTCCCACTACCTCGCCCTCGACGACCGCTACGCCTACGTGACCAACGAGGACTCCCTGGATGTCTCCGTGCTGGACCGCGAGCGCATGGAGGAGGTCCATCGCATCGAGCACCTGGGCCAGACGGTGGACGACATGGCGATCCACCGCGGCAATGGACGCATCTACATGCCCAGCCACCTGACCGACGATGTGATCGTGGCCGACCCGGCCGCGGGCAAAGTAGTGGCGCGCCCGCGGGTGGGAAGCTGGCCCACCGGAGCGGCCGTGGACAGCCGCCGCGGCCTGGTGTACGTGACGAACATGGACAACGGGACGCTGACGGTGTTAAGCGACGCCACCCACGCCCGCGTGGCGGAGATCGACCTGGGCGTGGGCACGAACAAGATCCACCGCCTGTGGTCCCGCGTGGCGGTGGACGAGCCGCGCCGGAAAATCTACGTGACCTTGACGCGTTTCAACGGCCTGGCGGTGATCGACGGGGCGACGGGCCGGGTCGAGCACCGTGTGCGCTTCGGCGAGGGGAACCCGGACGTGCAGGCGGCCTACGTGCGCGCCTTCGAGTTCGGCTTGTCGATCGACCCGCGGACCGGGCTGGTGTGGGCGTTGAACGGGCATCGCGCGCGGCTGACGGCGGTGGATCCGGCCGCGGGGAAGGTGGTCGCGAACCTCGATCTGAGCGTGCTGGAGCTGCCCCTGGAACGCCGGTTCAGCCCGTTTTCGATGGTGGCCGCGCATGCCGCGCTCAAGCGCGTGTACGCTTACCACTGGATCGTCTCGACGGAGACCATGCGCGTGGCGGGGATGCTGCCGCGCGAGATCGGGACCGGCGTCACGGCGGTGGACGAAGCGCGCAACCGGCTCTATGTTCACGGCGTCCGCGGGCTGACGGCCATCGATGCCGTGACCTTCAAGCCGGTGGACTTCCTGCCGCTCGAAGCGGAGCCGGGCGGCGAGCCGTCGGAAGTGCGCACCTTCTATGGCGTGGACCTCGCGCGGAAGCGCGTCTATGCGGTCCGCCATATCATGCTCCGCGGCAATGAACTGGAAATCTACGAGGCTCCCTGATGATGCTTCTGGCCGTGTTTCTCGCTGCTTTGCTCGCGCCGCCCGCCCTGGCTGAGGCGCCGCGCTACATTTACGTGTTCCACAACCTCAACAGCTTCGTGGGCGAGACGGAACAGGACCTGGCCGTCGAGGCTTACAAGGGTCTGGAGGAGGTGGCCGGCCGCCACGGCATCACCGTCGAGCCGTTCTTCACCGGCCTGTCCTTTGAGATGTACCTGGCGCGGGCGCCGGAGCTGATGGAAGCGCTGAAGAAGAGCGGCCGGGACTGGCACCACCACGGCGCCAACCGCCCGCCCAATCCGCAGCCCATACAGCGCATCGCCGGCAAGGGGTGGCCGGAAGCCATCCGCATCATCGAGGAATACGAGAGCTCGGCGCTGGACATCCGCACCGGGCGGCTCGACCCGTCCCGGCCCGGCGGCTTGAAGCGCATGGTGGAGTACTTCGGCCGGCCGCCGCTCTCGACGGGCCGCTTCGTCCGCGCGCCCATCATGGCGGCCATCAAGGACCGCTACGGCGCCAGGATGGGCGTGGGCACGCACGACTGGTTCGGCATCCCTTCCTCCTGGCTCTGGTACATGGGCACTCTGAACCGCCCCGACGACGCCTTCGTGCATCCCAACTGGGATTTCATGGAGTGGGTGCGCGTGGAGTGGGCCGTCAAGCGCGGCGAGGATCCGAAAACGGTCAAGCGCAGCCGGCCCAACGAGCCCTGGGACATCTGCGTGAAGATCGAGGAGCGGCTCAAGCAGCTTGATCCGGACACGGCCGCCTTCCTGGTGTTCGGCTTCCACAACAACGACCTGTTCGGCTTCAACTTCGAGACCAAGACGCGCTTCGAGCCGGACTACCGCAAGTACTTCCTCCAGAAGATGGACGAGTTCCTGAAGTGGGCGATTCAGAAGAAGGGCTTCCGTCCGGTCACCTTGCGCCAGGCCTACGAGATGGCGCGGAAGAACCATGTTCTCCCCGTGGCGGCGGACACGAAGGTGCTGGCGTCGCAGATCGTCGAGGCGATCGACAAGGACAAGTCGCTGCCGCTCTACGTGCGCTCGCCCCGCAGCGGCCATTCGCTGGTGGAAGCCTGGCAGGTGCTGGCGGGGCGCGGCCAGATCCGCGATCTGTTGGGACCGACCGAGCTGGCGCCGCCCTCGGCCGGGCCGGTGAGCGCCTCGGCGGAAGAGGTCCGGGCCGCGGCGCGCGCGCTTCCCGCCGACTCCATCCCGGCGCGGGTGAAAGTGGGCGCGGCGGAGGTGAACGCGGCCGAGTTCCTGTACCTGATGGCGCGGGTCGCGCTCGGCGCCGAGCGCGCCGAAGCCCCGCCCGTCAACATGGCGCCGCCGGTGGGCGCCCGCGAGGCGCGCTTCGAAGACGTGCTCTCGCTGCTTCAGATGTGGACTTACAAGCCGGCGTATTTCGGAGCGCTGGGGGGACGCTTGCAGCGCGCCACCAGCGTCGAGGTGAACTTGCGAACGGGCCGGATGTGGCGCGAGAACGAAATGCGGTTGTTGCGCCCCGAAGACCGGCCGCCGTGGTAGACAGCAAGGAGACTGCGATGTTACAGCGAATGGCCTGCTGGCTCGCGTTTGTCACTCTGGCCTGGACGCAGTCCTACCAGGGCGAGATCTCCGGCGTGGTGAAGGACTCCAGCGGCGGGATCGTCCCCGGCGCCGCCATCACTTTGACGCACACCGAAACCGGGCTGCGCCGCGGCGCGACGGCCGACGAGCAAGGCCGTTTCTACCTGGTCCAGCTTCCCACCGGCCCCTACCGGCTTCAGGTCCAGCACGCGGGCTTCCGCCCCTTTGAGCGCACGTTGACCATCGAGGTCGGCGCGCGCGACGTGGTGGACGTGACGCTCGAGGTCGGAGCGGTGACCGAGAGCTTGCTGGTGGAAGCCGAAGCGCCGCTCATCGAAGAGGCGACCGGCGCGGTGGGCGCGGTGGTGGACAACACGCGCATCAGCAACCTGCCGCTGAACGGCCGCAACGCCTTCGAACTGGTGGCGCTGGCCCCCGGGGTGGTTCCGATGGGCAGCTTCGGCCTGGCGGAGCCTTTCGAGAAGCGCGCCCAGGCCGCTTTCTCGGCCGGGGGCAGCCGCGGGCTGTCCAACGAGATCCTGCTGGACGGCGCCGCCGTCACCGGCAGTTCCGAGTTCAACATGCCGCTGAACTCGCCGCCGCTGGAAGCCATCCAGGAGTTCCGCGTGCAGTTGAATTCCTACTCCGCGGAATTCGGGCGCACCCAGGGCGCGGTGGTCAACTCGGTGACGCGCTCCGGCACCAACAAGGTCCGCGGCGCCATTTACGATTACCTGCGCAACGACAACCTGGACGCCAACAGCTTCTTCAACAACGCCTCCAGCCGGCCGAAGGCCGACTTGAGATGGAACCAGTTCGGCGGGGCGCTGGGCGGTCCGGTGGTCTTTCCCGGCCTGTACAACGGGCGGAACCGCTCGTTCATCTTCCTGTCGTACGAAGGCATGCGGTACATTCGCGGCGCCTCGGACCTGCGCCGGGTGCCTACTGCGTTGGAGTTGCAGGGTGACTTCTCCCAGACCATCGATGCGCAGCGCGCCCTGGTCCCGATCTACGACCCCTACAGCTCGCGTCTGGATCCGGCGCGCCCGGGCCGCCGCATCCGCGACCAGTACCCCGGCAATCGCATACCCGCCTCGTCCCTGCATCCCGTCGCGGGGCGAGTCAGCCGGTACTATCCCGCCCCCAACCAGGCTGAGATGTTCCCCAGCGGTCCCAACTATTTCTTCGGCGGCAACCTCAACTACCGCTCCGACCGGGGCATCGCCAAGTACGACCACAGCTTCTCGGATCGCCACCGCTCCTCGTTCCGCTACAGCCAGTTGGACGACCTGGTCCAGCAGCCGCTGGTGTACGGGAACCTGGCCAGCCCGACGCCCGGCCCGCAGCAGCAGTTCTCCTACACCGGACTGCTCGAGCACACCTGGGTGGCGCGGCCCACCCTGGTGGCCAATGCGAAGCTCAGCCTGGTGCGCTTCGGCAACGATCTGGTCAGCCGGACGCGCGGCCTGAAGTTCGCCGACGAGCTCGGCATGCCCAAATGGCTTCAGGATCGGGCCGACTTCACCATGTTCCCGACCTTCAACGTGGGCAACATGCAGGTCGGTCCCATCGGGCCCCCGACGGTTCAGAACCGGACCACCAACTGGAACCCTTCCGGTTCCCTGACCTGGATCCGCGGCCCGCACAACCTCAAGACCGGTTTCGACTGGCGGACCAACCGCTGGAACCAGTTCCTGCCCAACGCGCCCAGCGGCAACTATACCTTCGCGGCCGGCAGCACCGGCGGGCCCGATCCGGACGCGGTGGGGCGCACCGGCTCGGCGCTGGCTTCCTTTCTGCTGGGCACGCCCTCCGCGGGAAGTCTCGGGCTTACCCCGCGGCTGGCTTTCCAGACCACTTATGCCGCGCTGTATCTCCAGGACGACTGGAGGGTATCCAGCCGGCTGACCTTCAACCTCGGCCTGCGCTGGGACTATGAAGGGGCGCGCACGGAGCGCTTCAACCGGATGACCTGGCTGGATCTGGACAGCCCCAGTCCCGTGGCGCAGGCCGCCAACGCGCGTTATGCCGGCATTCGCGCCGAGTTTGCGGCGGCCAACCCGGCCGCGGCCGCGGCGCTGCCGCAGACGCTCGTCCTGCGCGGCGGGCTGCGCTATGCCGCGCCCGGCGACCGCCGGCAGATAGAGCCCGACTGGAACAACTTCGGGCCGCGCTTCGGCTTCGCTTTCAGGGTCGCGCCCGGGTGGGTGGCGCGCGGAGGCTTCGGGATCTTCTTCGCCCCGCAGTCCGGCGACGGCATCTCGCCCTCGGATGTGGCGGCGGGATTTCTGGCCACCACGTCCCTGGCCGGCTTCGGCGCTGACCGGCGTCCGCTGGTCACGCTGAGCGATCCGTTCCCGCAAGGCCTGGTGGAGCCGACCGGCAACACGCTCGGCCTGGCCACCAACGTCGGCTCCGGTATTACCAGCGCCTTCCATGACAACCGGGTAGGCTACGCCGAGCAGTGGAACCTGAACATTCAGCGGTCACTCGGCGGCCGCACCGTGGCGGAGGTCGGCTACGTCGGCTCCCATGGGGTGAAGTTGTTCGGTCCCAACCTCGCCGTGAACCTGCCCTCCCGCCAGGTGGTGGACCTGGGGCCGACGCTGATCAACACGGTCATCGGGAATCCTCTCGCCGGCGTGGCCCCCGCCAACACGCCGCTGGGACAGCAGCCTACCACCACCCTCCGCCAGTTGCTGCTGCCGCTGCCGCAGTTCACCGCCGTCACCAGCAAGAACCCGAACTTGTACAACTCCATCTACCACGCCCTCACCGTGCGTCTGGAACGCCGCCTGGCCCGCGGCCTGGCCTTCCTGGTTTCTTACACGGCCGGCAAGAGCATCGACGATGGCAGCGGCTGGAACGAGGGGATCCAGGGACCGCTGGGCACGACTAACATTGACGTCAGCAACCGGCGCCTGGACCGCGCCATCAGCACCTTCGACCGCTCGCAGCGGCTGGTGACCACGGTCAGTTACCGGCTACCGTTTCGCCATCGCGTCTTCGGCGGCTGGCAGGTGAACGCTATCAACACGTTCATGACCGGCGCCCCGCTGGCGCTCGGCCGCACCGCGCACATCATCGCCGACATCCATTTCCCGGACAACGGGCGCGGCCGCCACGGCGTCTCGGCCGAGAACCCCTGGATGAACCCGGCCGCGTTCCGCACCCTGACCTCCGGCGAGGTAAGCGACATCCCGCGCACCCTGCCCGATCTGCGCGGCCCCGGCACCGCCAACACCGACCTCTCGCTGTTCAAGGAGTTCCGCCTCTGGGAGGGCTTCGCCCTACAGTTCCGCGCGGAGGCTTTCAACGCTTTCAACCGCACGGAACTGGGCCTGCCGAATGGGCAGCCCATGAGCTCCACCTTCGGCCTGATCACCGGCACCCGCCAGCGCCCGCGCGAGACGCAACTGGGGCTGAGACTGCAATTCTGATCTGGGTAGCGCGCCGACATCACGCCGGCGTCGTTTCTGCACGCCCGTTCAGCAGACCGCCCGTGCGGGCGGTTGGCCGGCTACACGGCCATTGAGGCTTCTCGCCCGGGGTGACGCAGGTCAACTTCCGGTTTGGGCGTGTTCCGGGATCTATCTCTTCGCCGCCGCTAGCCAGTTCTGCACCACCGTGAGCGGACGGCTGCCTTCCGGCCCCTCCGCCGGCATTGGAACCAGGAACCGCTTCCCGTCCCCACTCACCGCGTAGCGCTCAAAGTTTCCCATGAGCCCCGTCTCAAACAGCGGCTGCGGGGTCCCCGCCGGGAACGCGGACCCCGCGCTCACCTCCGCCGCCATTAGACTCCCATCTCCGTCCAGCCAGAACAACTCCTTCCCATCCCGCCGCCACCTCGGCTGCATCCCCCCGTCGTTCGATACCTGCCACTTGGCCCCTGTCGCCGGATACGGCTGCAACCAGACCTCATACCGCCCGGACTCGTCCGAGGCGTAGGCAATCCACTTCCCATCCGGCGAAAACTCCCCACCGCGCTCATTGGACTCCGTCCGCAGAAACACTGCCGGCTTCCGCTCCCCTTCCATAGGCAGCACCCAGAGGTCAAAATTCGTCTTCGGATCCAATTCGGCATAAAGCAGTAAGCGCCCGCCGGCGGCCCAGTCGCTGGCAAACATGGGTTTCCCCGTCTTCAGCAGCAGTTGCTCCTGACCCTCCCCGCTGGCACTCTTCACATAGAGGGTTTGCGGGCCCTCGCGGTTGGAGCTGAACACGATGCGGCTCCCGTCTGGCGACCAGACGGGGAAGCTTTCCGTGAGGGGATGGAAGGTGAAGCGCGTCGAAATGCCGCGTGCCAGATCCCGCACCCAGATATCGGAGGTTTGTTCCCGTGCGCCAGCCAGGCCGAACGCCACCTGCTTCTCATCCGGCGACAGCCGGGGCCAACGAATAACGCCGGACTCCCCCACCGTCTGCAGCCGCTTGCCCCCGCGGTCCATCCACACCAACTGGCGCTGCCAACCAGGGTCTGAGCCGTACACCAGGATCCCGGTACCGGATACCGAAAACGAGGCCTGTCCCTGGTCAGTCACTCCGACTCCTTCGGCCACCGGAAAAGCCCCTCCAGAGAGGGCCGTCTTGCCGGGATCGAACCGCTGCGCCATCAGCGCTCCCTCACGCATAAATAGCAGATAGCCCTCCCCTGCAGATCCCTCCGCATAGGCAGGGCTCGAAAGGTCCTCGACGAGCCGTTTACGTTCCTCCGAGTCCAGTTGCCCCAAGTAGATCCCCGTGTTGTCCTTGCTGCCCAGGCGCCGATAGACGTAGCGGCGTCCCCCAGGCAGAAGCACCGGCCAGTGTTCATTGACTTCCCCTTTCCTGATCTGCACGGGAGCCCCGCCCTGCGCCGCCACACGCCACAAACCGGCTTCTATAACCGAGAAGAGAATTGTGCCATCCGCATTCCACGTCCCTCCTCGAGAAGGCGCCGGCACATCGCACAGGGTCTGCGCCGGACCACCTCCTGCCTCGATCTTCTTCAACTTGCCCTGTGCGAAGAAGCCAATCCACCGGCTGTCGGGTGACCAGAATGGATCTGTAGCCTGCTCAGTCCCGGCCAGCGGCTGCGCGGCCTTGGCGTCGAGCGGCCGCCCCCAGAGTTCCCGTCTACTTTCGGAGGTCGCCGTGAACGCCAGCAGTTTCCCATCCGGGGATATGGCTATTTCGTTGAACTTGGCATTGTCAGGTGGATTGATCGACGTTGTGATTGTGGGCTGCTCGGCCGGCTTTTCACGGAGGTGAATCGTTACCGCCGCCACCAGCGCCAGTGCCAAACACGCCGCTATCACCCATGGCCACCTGCCCGACTTCGCGGCAGAGACGTTTTCCACCGGCGGAGACCGCAGTTCCAGTACGATGTCCCGCATTGACTGCCAGCGGTCCTCCGGGTCCTTTTGCAGACACCGCCGTACCAGCCGCTCGAGCCACGCCGGGGTAAACGGTTTCACCGCCATCGGCGCCGGCTCGCCCCCAAGTATCGCTCCCACCAGGCTGGTGTAGCTCTTACCCTGGAACGCCCTCCGCCCCGTGACCATCTCGTAGAGCACGCATCCGAACGCCCAGATGTCGCTGCGCGCGTCGGCCTCCTGACCACCGAACTGCTCCGGAGCCATGTACTGCGGCGTCCCCATCACCGTGCCTTCAGAGGTCAGCGCCGCCGTCAGCGTCTCCTCCGTGGGCCCCGGCTTGGCCGTCGACTTCGCCAGTCCGAAGTCGAGCACCTTCACCCCGTCGCGGGCGAGCATGATGTTCTGCGGCTTGACGTCGCGATGGGTGACTCCGGCACGGTGGGCGCGATCCAGCGCGTCGGCGATCTGGGTGGCGTAGTGAAGAGCCTGCTCGAGCGGGATCGGCCCTTTCTCGATTCGGGCGGCGAGCGTTTCGCCCTCGATCAGCTCCATCACCATGTAGTTGGTGCCGATGTCGTGGAGCGTGCAGATATGCGGATGATTCAGCGAGGCGACGGCGCGGGCTTCACGCTCAAAGCGGGCACGCGCGTCCTCGCGATGGGCAATGTGGTCGGGTAAGACCTTGATCGCGACAGAACGGTCGAGCCGCGTGTCGCGAGCCTTGTACACCTCGCCCATTCCTCCCGCGCCGAGCGGCGCGACCACCTCGTAAGGGCCGAGTCTGTCACCGGTGGAAAGCGCCATAGCATCACCGTTTCGCCCTGTCCAGCCAGTTCTGCACCAGCGTCAGCGGCTCGATGTCCTCGGCCTCCACCGGCACCGAAACCAGGAAGCGCTTTCCGTCGCCGCTCACCGCGTAGCGCGTTGCGGCACTCATGATCCCCGTCTCAAAGAGGGGCTGTGGGATTCCCCACTCAAACGCGGGCTCCGCCCTCACCTTCGCCGCCATCAGTGTCCCATCCTCCTCCAGCCAATAGAGCTCCGTGCCGTCCCGCCGCCACCTCGGCCAGAGGCCGCCGTCCCTTGATATCTGCCACTTCGCTCCGGTGGCCGGGTAAGGCTGCACCCAGACCTCAGACCGCCCGGACTCGTCCGAGTTGTAGGCAAACCACTTCCCATTTGGCGCAAAGGTTCCATTCCCCTCATTGAACTCCGTCCGAAGAAACGGCGCCGGCTTCCGCTCGCCCTCCATGGGCAGCACCCACAGGTCCGACTTCGTCTTTGGATCGATTTCGTTATAGAGCAGCAGTCGCCCATTGGCCGCCCAGTCGGTGGCGAACTTTCGATTCCCCGTCTTCAGCAGCAGTTCCTCCGGCTCAGCACCGGCGGAGCTCTTAATGTATAGGTCGTAGGTGCCCTCGCGAGAAGAACTGAACACAATACGACCCCCATCCGGCGACCAGACCGGGAAATAGGCGTTTGAGAACGTGAACTTCCTCGAAGCGCCGCGAGCCAGGTCCCGCACCCAGCAGATATTGTTGACGCTCCCCGGTCCGGCAACCATCGTAAACGCGACCTGCTTCTCATCCGGCGACAGCGATGGCGAAATAGGCCGGCCGGCCTCCTTCAGCGTCTCGATCCGCTTGCCGTTTCGGTCTCTCCACTCCAATTGCGCCCGCTCACCGAATCCCGAGGAATACACCAGCATCCCCTTGCCGGACACCGAAAATAGAAACGCGGTGGGGGAAGCCCCGCGTCCAATGCCTTCGGCCACGGGAAAAGCATCTCCGGAGAGGCTGGTTCTGCCGGGATCGAACCGCTGCGCCATCAGCGTCCCCTCCCTCACAAACAGCAGATAGCCTTCGCCTGCCGGTCCCTCCGCGTAGCCCGGGCGCGAACTGTCCGCCACCAGCCGCCTAGTATGCTCTGAGTCCAGTTCCCCTATGTAGATCCCCGGTGGCCCTTCTTTGCCGGCCGGCGAGTAATAAAGGTAGCGGCGTCCCCCGGGCAGGATGACCGGCCCCCGGCCAAATTCACCTGTAACCAACTGCACCGGCGCCCCGCCCTGCGCCGGCACGCGCCAGAGGCCCATACCCAGAGCGCCGTATACAATCACGCCCTCTGGATTCCAGGTACCCCCATTTCCGGCGATCGCATTGCACAGCGTCTGCGCCGTCCCACCGGCAGCCTGGACCTTCTTCAACTTGCGATCCGCGAAGAAGCCGATCCAGCGGCTGTCGGGCGACCAGAATGGATATTGCGCCTGCTCGGTTCCGTCCAGCGCGTGCGCGGCATTGGCGTCGAGCGGCCTGACCCAGAGCTGCCGCTTGCCTTCGGTCGTCGCCGCGAACGCCAGCAGCTTCCCGTCCGGCGATATCGCGATTTCGTTGAACCTGGCCTTGTCTAGCGGCAAGATCGACGTGGTCAGCACCGGCTGCTCGGGTGGCGTCGCGCGGAAGTACATCGCCGTCACCCCAAGGAAGGCCAGCGTGGCCACCGAAAAGGCCGCAATCCATGGCCATCGGCTTACTTTGGCTGACCCGGCGCTCTCCTCCGCCGGCGTGCGGAGGTCCAGTACGATGTCCCGCATGGCTTGGAACCGATCGTCTGGGTCCTTCTGCAAACACCGCCGCACCAGCCGCTCCAGCCAAGCCGGCGTGAACGGCTTCACCGCCATCGGCGCCGGCTCGCCCCCGAGAATCGCCCCTACCAGGCTCGTGTAGCTCTTCCCCTGGAACGCCTTCCGTCCCGTGACCATCTCGTAGAGCACCGCACCGAAAGCCCAGATGTCCGCGCGCGCGTCGGCTTCCTTGCCCTCGAACTGCTCCGGCGCCATGTACTGCGGCGTGCCCAGCACCGTGCCCTCCGACGTCAGCGCCTGGGTCAGTGTCTCTTCGCTCGGACCCGGTTTGCCCGCCGGCCTCGCCAGTCCGAAGTCCACCACTTTCGCACCGTCCCGCGTGAGCATGATGTTGCCCGGTTTCACGTCGCGATGCGTCACTCCGGCGCGGTGCGCCCGATCGAGCGCGTCGGCGATGTGAATAGCGAAGGCGACTGCCTGTTCCAGCGGAATGGCGCCCCTTTCGATGCGCGAGGCGAGGGTCTCGCCTTCGAGTAGCTCCATCACCATGTAGCGGGTGCCGCCCTGGTCGCCGATATCGTAGAGGGCACAGATGTGCGGATGGTTCAGCGATGCTACGGTGTGTGCTTCGCGTTCGAAGCGGGCACGCAATTCTTCTCGTTGGGCGATGTACTCGGGGAGCACCTTGATCGCGACCGAGCGGCCCAGCCGCGTGTCTCGAGCCTTCCATACCTCGCCCATCCCGCCCGCACCGAGCGGGGAGAGAATTTCGAAGGCCCCCAATTTGTCGCCTGCGGACAGCGGCATGACGTCCCAGTCAGTTTACCGCAACCGGAACGCCGAGCCTGTCAAGATCACTGCACCGGGTGGCAATTCGGAAGTCAACGCCGGCCGCGTCGGGGTTGATCAGTACCGGGGCACGCTCGGCTCTACCTCCCCAGTCTGTTGTCGAACCCCGGATAGTGGACGACTACGGGCGTTTCTATGAGAAGGGCGCCCGTGTCAAGTTCTAAGTGGTCATTGATCTTCTTTTTCGTTCTGCGGTGGTCCCGGCTGGGTTGCTCTCCACCGGGTTTCTATTCGCACTCGGAGTGAGCTCCGGAGAGCTCGGTGCGCGTTGGAGTTCTTTGTGGAGAACCGATGCTGCGATTTATCGGCCGGCCTCGAGGGCCAACGCCCGTTCGCAGTCATCGTGAGTCGGGGTTCGGGCAACCGCAGATCCATCGCCGGGGCGCTCCGCTCCTAGGCCGCCGCCGAAGCGTAGAACGGTTGGTACTCCGCTTGGGTGACCCACAGCCGGTGCAGCAGCACGGCCAGCTTCCGCGCCACCGCTGTCAACGCTCGTTGGCGGGCCCCCTTTCCGCCTCGTTCCATCAGTCGTAGGCCCCAGCGACGCAGGTCACTGTCCTGTCCGAAGGGCCCTAAGATGAAGTTCGCGCACTCCACCAGCAACATCCGCAAGTAGCGGTTCCCGGCTTTGGTGATCCCCAGCTGGGGGTCATGCTCCCCCGACTGTTTCCGGCGCGGCCGCAGCCCCAGATAGGGACCGACATCCCGACTCCGCGCAAACCGGTCCTTCTCTCCCAGCGTCAGCACGAAGGTCAGCGCCGTCAAGGCGCCCACCCCGTGCACCTTCCGGAGCGCCGCAGCCTCGGGGTAACCGACCTGCATCATCTCCAGGAGGAGGCGGTCGTATTCTCGGATCTGCCGGCTTATCTGATCGATCTGTTCCACCAACGGTCCCAGGGCGGGGAGCAGACCCGCGGGCAACTCGGCCCGGCAACGCGCGGCGAAAGATGAGGTCGAAACCGCGGGGAGCCGATACCCGCAAGGCTTCGCCAGGCCGCGGACGGCGTTCACCACAGCCACCCGGGTCTGGACCAGCACCGCCCGCGCCCGAATGAGCGTCAAAGCCTCCTGCATCGCCACGCTGCGGTGCGCGATGGGCCGCAGCACGCTAGGGTCCAGCCGGGCGTAGCGCGCCAACTTCTCCGCATCCACCCGGTCGCTCTTGCGGTCATTCCGGCAGATGGCATGCAGTTCCCGGACGTTGGCCACGATGACTTCATGCCCGAACTCGCGCAACTGCTCGCTGATCCAAATGGAGTGCGTCCCGGCTTCCATCGCAATCCGCGCCGGCGACAGAGCTTCGAAGTGTTTGGCCAGCGCCTCCGGAGTGGTGCGAAAACGACCTTCTTCCACAATCTCGCCATCTTCGTTGAGAACACAGTAGTGACTCCACTGGTCCCCCAGGTCCATGCCAATCGTGGTCCACCGGGCTACGGACTGTTTCTTCTTCGCCTTCGCTATGGGTACGATCTGCGCTTGTGTCTTCATTGGTAGATTATGGCGCGGTATCGACCGAGGATGGCCGACCCGTCTCCATATAACCCCCTTTCAAACCGTGCGTGCGGTTTTCCCGCACACGGCTTAACGATGATCTTCCGGGCGCAGCTTGCGC
>Ga0194111_10005802_pt1 | contig 14150 bp, 13 predicted proteins | sample TA2KigC300mmetaG_FD_146194 | JGI IMG/M metagenome (GOLD analysis project Ga0194111, IMG submission 146194) | Freshwater microbial communities from Lake Tanganyika, Tanzania - TA2015033 Kigoma Deep Cast 300m | ecosystem: Environmental > Aquatic > Freshwater > Lake | place: Tanzania: Lake... | reverse complement strand
CGAAAGATTTGAGGGTTCATGGCCCTATCCAAGCACCTTTCCATTCAACTTTTGGATAACGGAGGAATGATCCTCACTTTTTATATGAGAATACACTGGTGCATTCTTTTTAATTCTTTAACAGGAGTTTACGTCAACATCTTAATAGCTTTATATGCGTGGTTTTGGTGAAACCCACAGTTCTTGGTGCATGCTGACGCTGGGTCGCGTTCGCTACGTGCTCACGGCTTCAGTTCGAAGACGACCTCCATGGTTAGGGAACGTTAAGGTTCATGGGTACCAGGTTATAGCCAAGCAGCCCAGCACCTGGGCCTGTTTTTCATCTGCCCCTCCCCAATTTTACTATCTGCAGGAGATATTTGCCATATTCATTATTTAATTCCGAGGCCAGCAAGCGCAACTGAGCCTCGTCAATATATCCCATACGATAGGCCACCTCTTCGATGCAGGCCACTTTTAAACCCTGGCGCTTCTCCAGGGTCTGGACAAAGGTCCCCGCTTCCTGAAGGGAATCCGGAGTGCCCATGTCCAGCCAGGCGAAGCCCCGTCCCCACAGCTCCACTTTGAGTTGTCCCCGGCGCAGGTATTCCCGGTTAACATCGGTGATTTCCAGCTCCCCCCGGGCGGAAGGCTTGAGATTGCCCGCGATGGCCACTACTTCATTGTCATAAAAATAAAGGCCGGTGACCGCATAATTTGACCGGGGCTTCCGGGGCTTCTCTTCTATTTTCAGGGGATTCCCCGCCTCACCCAGCTCCACCACGCCGTAGCGTTCCGGCTCCTTGACCCAATAGGCGAAAATCACGGCGCCCTGTTTCAGGCTGGTGGCCTGCCTTAGGACGGCCTGAAGGCCGTGCCCGTAGAAGATGTTGTCTCCCAATATCAACGAGACTCGATTCCCGCCGATAAACTCTTTGCCGATGAGAAAGGCTTGGGCCAGGCCACCGGGATGAGGCTGAACCGCATAAGAAAAGCGCATCCCCAGATGGGTCCCGTCCCCCAGGAGTCCTTGGAAACGGTCCAGGTCGTGGGGAGTGGATATGATGAGGATTTCCCGGATCCCCGCCAGCATCAGCACTGACAGCGGGTAGTAGATCATGGGCTTGTCATAGACGGGCAGAAGCTGCTTGCTCACTCCCTGAGTGAGGGGGCGGAGCCTGGTTCCAAACCCCCCCGCGAGGATGATGCCCTTCCAACTGTCCGAGGTCACCGTCGATTCCGTCGGGGGGGGAGAGATGTGAGTCCGCGGGTGCATGAGTTCGTCTCCGTTACCGTGAACCTAACCAGCCGGGCCGTAGTGCAGTTGCAGCCATCTCTGGTAGGCCCCGGTCTGCACTGACTCAACCCATTCCGGGTGGTCCAGGTACCAGCGCACCGTTGCCTCCAGGCCGCTTTTTACGGTCTCCCGGGGCCGCCATCCAATTTCACCGGCAATCTTAGCCGTGTCCAGGCCATAGCGGCGGTCATGACCCGGCCGGTCTTTCACAAAAGTGATAAGAGAGGCGTGAACGAAAGGAGGGGATGGGGGCCGAAGCTTATCCAGGACTGCACAAATGGCCGACACCATGTCCAAATTGCTCAACTCGAAACCGCCCCCGATGTTATAGGTCTGTCCCACTCGGCCCCGGTTCAGGACCATGGTCAGGGCCTCGCAGTGGTCGGTGACGTACAGCCAATCGCGAATATGCTTCCCGTCCCCATACAGGGGCAGGGGTTTGCCCTGGAGGGCGTTAAGGATCATCAAGGGGATGAGTTTTTCGGGAAACTGCAGGGGGCCATAGTTGTTGGAACAGTTGGTGATCAGCGTTGGGAGGCCGTAGGTATGGTGGTAGGCCCGCACCAGGTGGTCGCTCGCCGCCTTGGAGGCCGCGTAGGGACTATTGGGGGCATACGGCGCCGACTCCGAAAACGGTGGATCGTTGGGCCCCAAAGAACCATAAACCTCATCCGTAGAGATATGGAGGAACCGGAACTTTTCCCGGGCTTCGGGATTCAGACTCTCCCAGTAGCGCTGGCATTCCTCCAATAGATGGAATGCGCCCACCACGTTGGTTTGGATAAAAACCTGGGGCCCATGAATGGAGCGGTCCACATGGCTTTCCGCTGCAAAGTTGACCACCGCCTGGGGCCGGTGGCGCTTTAACAGATCAGCCACCAGTGCGGGATCACCGATGTCGCCATGGACGAAGACATGGTCCGGGTCGTTACGCAGACTCTCTAAATTGAGCAAGTTCCCGGCGTAAGTGAGCTTATCCAAATTGATGATGCGGGCCGCGCCGGCAGCCCGCTGGGCCAGCACGAAATTGGAGCCGATAAAACCGGCGCCCCCGGTTACCAGCCAGGTAGGGAGTTCTTCTTTGTTTGCCTGCACCTGATTGCACCTTTGACCGTCATTTTAGCATTAGTTGGCGGAAAGTTTATTGCTAATCTGACCCGGTTTTCCGGAAGGCAAGACCGAACGCGGCGCCCCGGGCTACGAACCGGTCTTTGAGACCCCGGGGCGGGGACGCGATCCCAGGAGCAAAGATAACAATAATAAACCGAGATTATGCCGCATCCTTTATTTTATCTAATCCAGAGAGAAGCACCTTTCACAAATTAGCTTTTTCAACAGTCACTGCCGAATTCCCTCACGGTCTTTCTCCTGCCTGAACGCTTGTTCCGAAAGGAATGAACAAATTCTCTGCTTTTCCGTCGGAAAATTTTTGCTTCACGATATGTGCAATCCTTTGAGCCGCCTGCCCGTCGCCATAGGGGTTTTGCGCCTGGGCCATGGCTTGATAGCTGACCGGATTATCCAGCAGTTCCTTAACCGCGGCAAAAATTTTCTTTCTCCCGGTGCCTACCAGTTTTACCGTTCCCGCCCATAAGCCCTCGGGCCGTTCCGTGACCTCCCGCATCACTAAAACCGGTTTCGCCAGGGCCGGCGCCTCCTCCTGGATCCCGCCGGAGTCCGTCAAGATCACCGTGCTTTGGCTCATGAGAAACACGAAGGGGGCATAATCCAACGGGGGCAGGAGGGTGATGCGGCCGCCGCCGGGGACTTGGACGCTGGAGACGCCGGGTTTGCCGTCCCTGACCCCGGGAGCTTTTCCCAGGATTCCGTAAACCGGCTGCTGGACCTGGGGGTTAAGATGAACCGGGTAAATGACATGGAGATCGGCATAATGCTCGGCAAGGTCCCGCAAAGCCAGACAGATATTTCGGAAGGCCCGGCCGAAGTTCTCCCGCCGGTGTCCGGTCACCAGCAACAACCGCTGGCCGTCGAGGCCAAGACTAAAATTCTCCCGGCAATAATCGGCCCACAACTCTTTTTCCCGGGCGACCTTGGCGGCTATTATTTTCAAGGCATCGATCACCGTATTGCCGGTTACCCAGATGCGCTCCGGCGGGACTCCTTCGGCCAGAAGATTGTCCCGGGCCCAGGGAGTGGGGGCGAAGTGGTAGTCGGCCAGGGCTCCGGTCAATCGGCGGTTCAGTTCTTCGGGATAAGGCTGGTATTTGTCCCGGGTGCGCAACCCGGCCTCCACGTGGCCCACCTGGATCTTCAGATAATAAGCCGCCAGGGCGGCGGCAAAAGTCGTGCTGGTATCGCCGTGCACCAAGATCAAGTCGGGTTGTTCTCGCTGAAGCACTGCTTTGAGATTTTCGAGTATCCGCACGGTAATGTCAAAAAGGTCCTGGTTGGCGGTCATGACATTCAGATCGTAATCCGGCCTGATTTGGAAAAGTTCCAGCACCTGATCCAGCATCTGGCGGTGCTGGGCGGTGACCACGACCTTGACCTGATAGTCCCCCGCTGCTTTCAGGCCTAATATTACCGGGGCCATCTTGATGGCTTCAGGCCTGGTGCCGAAGATAATCAGGATCTTTTTCATCGGTTAGGAAAGGTCAGGCAAGGGAATAATACTTGATTCCCTTTCAAATGCACCAAATACAATTTGTAACTTATTGGTATTTCAGGTTTTCCTAACCGAAAACCGAAAACCGAAAACCGAAAACGGTATAAATTCCGAAACGTCTTGGTCGGGGTCCCGGAGAACATAGGCTGAATTGTATTTGATGGCGCCAGGTTTTAATAAAGGCGCAACATTCCTTCCCTACTTCAGGTCCATGCAAAGCGAGGCTTTTCATGTCATCCAGAGGCCTTTTGGCTCATTTGGTGACACAGCTGCGTACGGCGGACGAAATTCCGGGACCGAAGCTAGCCGCGGCCCGGATCCCCTCCCAGTTTTCCCTGAACCAGGCAATGGTGTTCTTCAAGCCGGCCTCAAAGGGGGTATGGGGCTCATAGCCGATGAGTTGTTGGGCCCGGTCCACCGAGGCGAGGAGGCGGGATTTGGTGTCCCACTTGCGCCGTTCGGTAAAATTTACCCCGGCCTTATTGCCCACCTGTCCATTGATCATTTCCGCCAGGTCGATGATGCGGGTTTCCCGGCCCGAGGCCAGGTTGAACTCCTGGCCCACGGCAGCCTCGAAATAGCCCGCCCGCAGCAGCCCGTCCACGATATCTTCCACGTAGGTGAAATCCCGGGTTTCCTCTCCTGTGCCCGTGATGGGCAGCGGCTTCCCCTGCATGGCTAAGTAAATGAAGTTGGGGATGACGTTGCGGTACTGTCCGGGCAACTCGCCGGGGCCATAGGAATTGAAGAAACGCGCCTTGACCACCGCCAGCTCGTAGTGATGGTGAAAGAAGTTACAGTAAAGCTCCCCCAGCATCTTGGTGATCTGGTATGGCGTACTCAGGTGCAAAGACATGAACTCTTCGGTGAGGGGCAGGGGGGCGCTGCTGCCATAGATGGAGCAGCCGGAGGAGGCATAGATAAACCGCTCTACGCCGGCAAGGCGCGAGTATTGGAGAAGTTTCAAGGTTCCCAGGCCGTTCACGAGGAGATCGGTCTCGGGATGATCGATGGAATTCTGGTTGGCGAACAGCGCAGCCAGATGAAAAACCAGGTCCGGCCCTTCGAAAAAGACCCGTTTCAGCTCGACTTCATCCAGGATACTGCCCTCGATGAACATGACGTTGGCCAGGGCCGGAACATTCCACTTTACCGCCGAGGACAAGTCGTCCAAAACCATGACCAGTTTGGCCCCCGCTCCCGCCACCGCCCGGGTCAGGTTGCTGCCAATGGCTCCTGCCCCGCCCGTGATCAAGACGGTTTTGTCGCGGTAAAACTCTTGATAATCAGGTAAAGCCATTTTTCTCCTCGCGTCAACGGGCAAATTTATCATGCCCAAACAAGACGATGCGTATCGTCTTGAGTAGGATGGCCAGGTCAAGGAAAAACCCCATATTCTTGATATAGTACAGGTCGTATTTAAGTTTCTCCCGGGTTTCCTCCTGGGAAGAGGCATAAGGATACATGACCTGGGCCCAACCCGTAATCCCCGGTTTTACCAACAAGCGATAACTGTAATGGGGGACTTGCTCCTCGTAATCGCAAATTTTAATTACCGCGGCATTGGCGCCCAGGCGTCTTTTCCGGAAAACCGGCACCAACTGCTGGAAAGTGCTGACAAATACCTCCCGCTCGGGTCTCGGCCCGATGAAGCTCATGTCCCCTTTGAGAATATTGAGCAATTGGGGCAACTCATCTAATCTCAACTTTCGCAAGATCCTGCCTACTCGCGTAATCCGGGAGTCGTCTTGACTGGCCCATTGGGGGCCGTCTCGTTCCGCATCTTCCACCATGGTCCGAAACTTAATAATCTCAAAGGGCTTGCCATCTTTGCCCAGGCGTTGTTGACGGAAAAATACCGGGCCGGGACTGTCCAGCTTAATGGCCAAGGAAATCACCAGGAATAAGGGAAACGTCATAATCAAATACAATATCGCCAACAACCCGTCACCCAGGCCCTTAAGCCGTCGATAGTAAAATTTACGGTTTTGCGAACTGGAGAAGTAAAACCAGATATCGGAAATATGTTCGATGGGTATCTTCCCGGCCAGAAATTCATATAGACTTGGCATATCCAGGACCTGACAGCCGCTAAAATCGACCCTCACCACCTCTTTCAACAATACTCCCGATTTTTCGTGCGTGATGGCCAGCGCCACCAGATTTACCTGATGCTCGCGGACCAGCTCCGTCAGCCGCGAGGAATCTCCCAGCACCGGCAACCCTTGAATCTCTTTGCCGACTTTTCGAGGGTCATCGTCCACAAAGCCAATGGCCATGATGCCGCTGTGGGGGTGCTCCTGGACGGCCTGTAACAGCTGGCTGCCACAGCTACCGGCGCCCACGATCAAGAGCCGTTTATGCAGGCGCTTCTGTAAAGCCAGCCCTGAGAAAGTAATGCGCCACAAGACCAACATGCCCATGAAGAAGAAAAATGCCAGGATCAACAAGCCGCGGCCGACAAAAACCCCCAGGGGAAAATAAAACAAAACGATGACAATCACCGTGCCCAACAGGGTGGTAAAAACAATCTGACCGATATTCCTCCAGTTCCTGAAATCTTTCTGATAGTCATAAAGGTCGGCAATATAAAAGACCGTCAGATATGTCAGCCCGATGAGCGTGAACGGAATGGAATATTTAACCAGAAAACCCTAGTAACCGGGACTTTTGGGCATACTCGGGTCTACCCGCAGCAAAATCCCCAGGACGATGGCCAGGCAATACGCCGCGACGTCCCCGGCCATCAGGATCAGGATCCACTTGTTAATATGTAAGTTAAATACCCGGAACATGAGACCTCATCAGGGGCCGATCTGCCTGGCAGACCTGCTTGATATAGCTTTCCAGGATTATTGCGCAATGCTCCAGGGAAAAATGCCGCACCACGAACTCCCTGCCCCTGGCGCCCATCGCCTCCCCGGGCTCCCGGTCCCGGTAGAATTGCAGGATGGCCTGGGCCATGGCTTGGGGGTCTCCCGGGGCAATGGAGATGCCGCATTGGGCCGCGGCGATCAGCTGCGGCGCATCGCCATCCAAGGGCAAACTGGCCAGCACGGGCCGGCCTGCGGCCATGATGCTCAAAATCTTGGACGGCACTACAGGGGTCCGAACTTCCCGGCGCAAGGTGGCCAGGCAGACATCGGAAGCCGCCAGCACTTCCGGATATTTATCCTTGGGTTGCATCGGCAGAAAGTAAACATTGTCCAGGTGGTGATCCCGGGCAAGCTTTTCCAACTTCGGTTTTTCCACCCCATCCCCCACCATCAGAAAGGCGATATCCCGTTGATTTTTTAAGAGCTCGGCGCTCTCAAGCACTATTTCCAGGTCCTGGGAAAAACCCATAATGCCGGCGAAAGAAACAATGAATTTCTCCCCCAGGCCAAGTCCAGCCCGCAGGCCGTTATGGCGGCCCATGGGCTTGATGGCTTCGGTGTCGATCCAATTGGGAATAACCCTGACCCGATTCGCATCGGCGCCGGCATTGACGATATAGCGCCGGTTGCCTTCTGAATGGGCGGTGATCAGATCAGCCCGGCGGTACAGAAAAGATTCCATCCTCCGGAAAACCCGGATCAGGTGGGGATTCCTGAGAACTCCCAGGTCTATGGCGCTCTGGGGAAAAAGATCCTGGATATTGACCACCACCGGACGCCGGCGCCAGCGGCCTAGCGCCCAAGCCGCCAGGGCCAGGGGGAGGGGGGGCGAATAGACCACGGCCGCATCGAACCGAGGCAGACTGAAGCCGGCAACCCCGGCAAAAAAGGCGAAAACCAACTGGTCCAACCCCCGCAGCAGGGGCTGCGCCCAGGGAACATCCAGATTAAAGACTCTTAGGACCTGCAAGCCATGATACTCTTCATGGATAAAGGGGTATTGGCGCTGTTTGTCCCCGATCACGTGATAACGGGGCAGACCGGTGAGCACCGTAATCTCATGGCCGCGGTGACGCAGGGCCTGGCCCAGTTCATAGAACAGATGGGCCGCGGAACCCACTTCCGGGGGGAAAAAGGCGGATATCAGTAAAATTTTCATACGTAATATCAGCGCGATCCGCTAGAGCTTATACGGTTTTCGGTTTTCGGTCTTCGGTTTTCGGTAAAGATAATTATGGATTATCAATAAGTTACAGATTAAGTTTGTTGCACTTGAAAGAGAAAATAGTATTACTTGCCATCGCCAGGAAAACAGCCCCATGCCGTACCCGCTGCCTCGCTCGACTACCAGTATTCTTGCCGATGTTCACGATAATAAGCCACGGTTTGCGCAATCCCGTCCTTAAGGGTGGTTTTGGGCTGCCAGCCCGTGGCCACGGTGATCCGGGTGATTTCGCCGAGATAATCCCCGGTTTCCACGAAATACCGATCCTGGGGCCATTCCACCTGCCGCAACTCGGTGCCGGGCAACGCCGCCGCCACCAGACGCGCCATCTCGATAAACGGCACTCCAGTGCCGGTGCCCAGGTTATACACCTGGCCTTCGGTTCCCGGGCTCAGCATAAGCGCCAAACATCCTTCGGCCAGATCTTCATTGAAGATATAATCCCGGTGCTGCTGCCCGTCGCCGAACACCGTCAACGGCTGACCATCCAGGGCCAGGCGGACGAACCAGTTGACAATGCCGTATTTGCTGTGTTTCATCTGCTGCCGGGGCCCGTAAGGATTGGCAATGCGCACGCTCACGGTTTTTAAACCGTAGGCCTCGTGATAGAAGTGATAATACTTTTCCCCCGCCAGCTTGTGGATGCCGTAGATGCTCAAACAGTTAAACGGGTGATTTTCATCCACCGGATTGTATTCGATGCGGCCATAGACAAACCGGGAACTGGCAAAGAGCAGCTTGGCCTGGGGGTTTTCCCGGCGACAGGCCTCCAGCACCTGGAGGTGCCCCTTGCAGTTGATATCCAGGTCCAGGAGAGGCTCGGTGTTGCTGTCCACGTAGCTCACCTGGCCGGCCAGACTGAAAATGTAATCGTAGCCGGGAACCACCCGCCGCATCAAATCCAGGTCCCGGATATCACCCTCAATGAACTGCACTTCATCGAGAATACCCCGGAGATTGAACCGGTTGCCTCCATACAAGGGCAGCATGGCGTCCAGGATAGTCACCCGGGCCCCCTGGGCCACCGCCAGGTGGGCGATGGTGCTGCCGATCATGCCCGCGCCGCCGGTGATCAGCACCCTGGCGCCTTTGAGCGTTGCTAACTGCGAAATAATTCACCCCCTTGAGTCTTCAACCCTTCCCCGAACCGATGACTGAAAAGCCGCCACCTTAAGAGAGGATATCTTGGAAAAGGGCCAGGTTCCGCCGGGCCACCTTTTCCCAGGTGAAGCGCGATTCCACTAAATTTCTTGCCCGTTTGCCCATATCCTGACGCAGCCGATCCTGGCGCAAGATATCGGTAAACGCGGGGACGATGGATTCAATCGAGGCGGGAACCACGAAACCCGCCCCGGCCTCGGCCACTTCCGGCACATTGCAAGGAGTGGTGATCAACACCGGCGCCCCGCACCCCAGGGCCTCGATCACCGCCATGGGCTGGCCTTCGCTGTAAGAGGTCAACACGAATGCATCCGCCTCCTTGAGCAACCGTACCTTGATGGCCCCATACACCGGGCCGGTGAAGATTACCTTGTCAGTCAGCCCGAATTCTTTGACCATTTGGTGCACGGTGTTCTCATAGCCCCCCTCATCGATCCCGGCGATTATCAGAAGGTGATCAGGGAACTGGCGCGACACCCGGGCAAAGGAGGGGATCAACAGGTCCAGACCTTTCTTATGATGCAATCTGCCGATAAACAACAGCCAACGTTTCCCTCTTAATATGCCCCAATGGGACTCTAATTCCTCTCGGCTGACCGCCTCCTCAAAATCAGCGAGATTAACTCCGTTGTTTATCACTTCAATCCGGTTGGTGAGTCCCAGGCTGGCAATATTTTCCCGGTCAGCCTGGGTATTGGCGACGATGGCCGCAGCGCCCTGGAAAAAAGAGTGTCCCCACAAACGCCACCAAAGCTGTTTTTTCAGGCGGCTGTAACGGAAGAGCCAGGGATCCAGAGAGCCTTCCGGATAAGCCAGATATGGCGCCCCAGCCCGCCGGCATTCCTTCCCGGCTGCTACTCCTACATAGTCCCAGCAACTTTTAATTAAAGCAATGTCATAATGGGGGGCGCGCAGGCGGACCTGACGCCTCAATTCCGGGGACCAAAAGGGGGGGGCCGGCCCCCACATCTTGCAATACCGCACCGGCACCCCGTCCCATTCAGTATCCTGGGAGATGGGGACATGCTCCTCGGACCGGTAACGGGCCTCTGTGGTCAGGGCAAACATGGCGTGACCCTGAACCGCCAGTTCCCGGGCCATGGCGAAACTGGTGGTCACCGAGCCGCCATAATGCCACAAAGGCGGAAAAACCGGCGAAATGTTGAGGATGTTCATGGGCTATTCTTCTTGGCCGCCGCTGACTGATTGATTTTTATTTTGCAATTTATGTACCGCACCTTCCCAGCCGCCTCGCCCACCGGTTATGGGCAGATCCGGATGGTCTCTCCGGTCTTTAAGGCTTCCGCAGCTTTTAAGGTGGCTGCCGTTGACGCCGCATAACTGTCAAAGAGTTCCGGGAAACCGGCCGGATCAGCCGTTGCCTGGGTAAAGAACCGCAACTCGCCCTGATAGCCCATGTCCATGGAAAACTTGTTGATTTTGCGCGTCCGGCCTCCCTGGACCACCATCCCCCGGCGAAAATCTTCAATGACCGCGGCCGAATCCTCGCAAAATACTTCAAATCTCTCCCGGCAGTAGGCCTTGGGACCCTTGGCGGTATAGAGGATGGCGCCCACGGAACCGTCTTTGAAGGTCAGGGTGATGGCCAGGTTGTCATCATGGCGGTATTTGCCGCACTCCCCGGAAATAGCCGCGACCTGTACCGACGCCGCCTCCGAGCCGGTCATATAGTGCAGAAAATCGATGAAATGGCAGACTTCGCCCAACAGGCGGCCGCCGCCCACTTCCGGATCGTGCACCCAGTGGTCTGGGGGAATAAAGCCGGCGTTCACCCGATAAGTCATCATCAGGGGAGTGAGGCGGCCGGCCAGCCTGGCCTTGACCTCTTGGGCCAGGGGCGCAAACCGGCGGTTGAACCCCACCATCAGCAGCCGGGAGCCGTCATAGGCCGCGGCAATCCGCCCTAATTCCTCGGCGGTCAGGCAGAGAGGCTTTTCCACCAGGACGTGCTTTCCCGCGGCCAACGCCTCCACTACCAGGGCCGCGTGGGAGTTGTGCCGGGTAGTGATGAGCACGCGGTCAATGGCGTCATCCCGCAAAATTTCCTGGTAGTCGGTGGCAGCATAAGTAAAGCCAAACTTGTCGGCAATATGCCGGGCGCTCACCCCGGTGGTGGTGGCGACTCCTGCCAGAATGATTCCCCCGTTTTTCTTGAGAACCGGCAACAAAATATTCTTGGTAAACATGCCGCCGCCGATCAATCCCAGCCCCCGGCCCGGGGAAGCAGACCCGGATGGCGGAGGGGCGGTCCTGACCAGGACCTTGTGGACCGGCGCCCCCATGGCCGGCGCTTCCCCTTCCCGGGGATAGTTAAGGACCACGCCGATGTACGGCTCCAGGTTCTTTAAGATCAAGTCATAAGCCTGGAGGGCCTCAGCCAGAGGGAAGCGGTGGGTGATCAAGGGCTGTAACCGCACCTGGCCCCGGCCCACCAGTTCCAGGAAGGCAGCCAGGTTCCGCCGTTCGGTCCACCGCACCAGGGAAAGGGGGTAATCGAAGCCTTTGGCTTCGTAAGCAGGCTCCAGGCTCCCCGGGCCCGCCGCCTTGGAAACCGTGAAGCTCAGCTCCTTTTCCCAGAAGGCCTTGCGGGTCAGGCTCAGCTCCGCCACTCCCACCATCACCAACCGGGCCCGCTCCCGGGCCACCGCCTCCGCCAGCCGCACCGGGCGAGCGTCTTTGCTGGCCGCGGCGATGACCACCGCATCAGCCCCCATGCCGCGCGTAACATTAGCCACCGTTTCCTCGACTTCATCCTCGCCGGGCGCCAGGGCCAGATCCGCCCCCAAGGTTTTGGCCAGCTCGCCTTTACCCCGGTCCAGGTCCACGCCGATGACCCGGCAACCCTGGGCCGCGAGGAATTGCACACTGAGGAGGCCCAGGAGACCCAAACCGATGACCACCGCGGTTTCCCCCAGGGTGAGGCCGGCCAGCCGCACCCCGTGCAGGGCTATGGCCCCCAACATGGCAAACGCGGCTTCCTCGAAGTCCACCCCTTCCGGAATAGGGACGCAAAGGTTTTCCGGCGCCCACACCACCTCGGCATGAGACGCGAAACCCGCTCCCGCCACCGCCACCCGGTCGCCGGGCTTAAAGCCGGTGACCCCCGCGCCCACTTCCCGGACCACCCCGGCGGCGCTGTAACCCAGGGGGATCGGCTCATCCAGGCGGTTCATGGCTTCTTTATAGACGCTGAGGAATCCTTCTTTCCTGGCTTTGGCCCAGGCCTGGCGCACCAGGTCCGGCCGGGCCCGGGCCTTGCCCAACAGGCTCTTTTGCCCCATTTCGATCATCAGCTTCTCGGTTCCGGGGCTGATTAGCGAGGCGACGGTCCGCACCAGCAGCCCGCCCGCCTTGGCCTCCGGCTCCGGGACCTCCATGAGCGACACTTTGCCGCTCTTATAGTTCTGGATGGTTATCTTCATAAAATTTAGTCAGAATAATGTCGTAAGCTTCTACCATCTCGTTAAGCGCCTTCTTAACAAGGAAATAAGAAACTTCATTCTTGCAGCATTCCCGGTAACCAACCATACTGCCGGTCCCAATTGCGGTCATCGAAGGTGTCCAGGTAAGCGGCGCGGCAATGGCCGGTCATCTCATGGAAATGGACCAGGACGTAATCGATGGCCCCCTTTAACTCTTCCAGGGTGGGCTCGGCCGAGACCATGACCCCGGTTTCCCCCGGCCTCAGCCATTCGGTGATACCCTCGATGTCGGTGCCGATCAGCGGCGTGCCTTGCATCAGGGCCACGGGTATGAGGCCGCTTTGCGTCGTTTCTTTATAGAGCGCCAAAACCGCCAGGCTTTCCGCCGCGCCCTCCCGGATTTCGGCATCGGAGATCCGGGGTTTATTGACCACCCGCAGTTGTTGGCGGGCCCGGGGCGACAGGGCCTCCAGGCGCCGTTGAATGTCGGAGGAAGTCACAATCTGGAACTCAAAGTCCAGGTTATTCTGACCCAGCCGGTCCACCAGGGCGAAGAACAGATCGATGCCTTTGGCCCGGTCGGCCCGGCCCAGAAAGGATATATAACGGCGCGGCTTGCCGGCAAGGGCGGGTTCGTCCCGATAAGGCAGGGGCGCCATCCGGTCCAGACCCCTGAAGTTGGGGTACCGCTGCCGGAACAGGCGAAGCGCCCGGCGGGAAAACAGGATCACCGCATCGGCATAGCGCAACGACAGGGTCTGAAAGAACTCCACCAGGTAGATAATGACGGCCTTGGCCCCATAGACCTTTTTTTCGTCTTTATAAGGCTCGTGCAGCCAGGCGATCACCGGGGCCCCGGGACAGGCCGCTTTAGCCAGGCCGGCCAAAAAGACATTCATGGGGTGCCAGGAAGCCAGCAAAACGCCGGAGGCCGGGTGTTGGGAAAACAGTTTTCGACAAGATCCCCAGGGGAGCCAGAAGGATGACAGAGCCTTGCGCAATTGGGAAAATCTGCCGTTCGGAGCATAACTATAATGAATCATCCCATCAAAACTGCCTTCGGCCATCCAGCGGTATTCCGGAGAAATGAGAAAACGCACTCCATAGCCCCGCTTCAGAAGGCTGGCCGCGAATGAGGCCATGTGCTGCCACATAGCCGGGGTATACCGGAGACAGACCAAGTAAAACGAAGACTTGTTCAAATTGTTCTCTAAAGGGACGGGCATAATTTCTTAGGTAAAATAATCCCTTAGGAATTTACAAAGGTTGAACTTCTTACCGGTGTCGCGTTCTTGCGCGCTACACAGATATATGCTTCTCCCTGGCGCCAGGGGAAAAAGCCGAATAAAAACAACACCCCCCAGTTAATCAAACCCAGGGGAAGATTCCGGAAGAGGGGCAGGCCGGAAAGCCCGGTGGTGCCGTGCTCCAAGACCGAAAAGCCGTGCTTGGTCAGCATCCTTTCCCAGGTCTCCGGGGAATTTAGCGAAACGTGCTCCAGACACCAACCGGACCACTTATCTTTCATTATCCGGGCGCCAAT
>Ga0194111_10005796_pt1 | contig 14173 bp, 8 predicted proteins | sample TA2KigC300mmetaG_FD_146194 | JGI IMG/M metagenome (GOLD analysis project Ga0194111, IMG submission 146194) | Freshwater microbial communities from Lake Tanganyika, Tanzania - TA2015033 Kigoma Deep Cast 300m | ecosystem: Environmental > Aquatic > Freshwater > Lake | place: Tanzania: Lake... | reverse complement strand
CCGTTCGAGATGACCGCCCCCGTATTCATCAACTTCCGCCAAACGTAGGCGCCCTCTTCGGCCCTCTTCGCCCCAAGGCGCTTGTAAACCCAAGGCCCGTCCGATGTGCAGTGGATGCCCTGCATCGCGGCGATGACGCCGAGCCGCCCGAAGCGGGGGATGTCGGCCGCGCTCAGGTGTTGGGAATGCTCGATCCGCCACCGCGTGTCCTTGGCCTCCGGATGGGCTTTGAACGCCTCTTCATAAATATCCAGCGTCTCCCGGTTGGCCCGGTCGCCGATGGCATGGACATTGAGTTGGAATCCGTTCTCGACGGCGATCCGGGCCGTTTCCTTCAGCTCGGCGATGTCTTCGGTGTTCAACCCCTTGCTCGTCGGCAAATCCTCGTAAGGCTCGAGGAGCCAGGCGCCGCGCGGGCCCAGGGCGCCGTCGATGAGGCGCTTGATCGACCGGACGGTGAGGCGGTTTTGGCCGTAGCCCGTGACCTTGAGCTCGGCCCCCTTCTCGGCCAGGACCATGTTGCCCGTGTTCAACATGGCATAGATCCGGACCTGAAGCTTCCCCTCGTCGATCGCCTTCTTATAGAAGTCGATCGTCCCCTTCCCGATCCCGGCGTCGTGAACGCTGGTCAGCCCCTTGGACAGGCATTCCTGATTGGCCAGCTCGAGGACTTTCATCTGGTCGGCCTTCCGCTCTTCGGGCGTCCGCGCGGCCGCCGCCCGGCCCAAGGCGCCTTGGACCAGTCCCTGGGCCGTTTCGATGAAGGCCCCGGTCGGCTGCCCCTGGGCGTCCTTGACGATCTCCCCGCCCGGCGGATTCGGCGTCTTGGCCGTGACCTTCCCCATCTCCATGGCCTTGGCGTTGGCCAGCGAGGAGTGCCCGCTGGCGTGGGTCAGGACGACGGGATTGTCGGGCGAGACCTTGCTCAGGGCGGCGTGGATCGGGAAACCTTGGACGTTCGGCTCCGGGACCTTGTCCCATTTCTCCTGGTGCCAGCCGCGCCCCGTGATCGGCTCACCCGGCTTGGCCGCCTTGGCCGCTTCGCCGACCATGGCCACGATCTCGTCCCAGCTGCGGGCCTTGGTCAGGTCGAGGTTGAGCTTGGCCTGGCCGATGCTCATGAAGTGGAGATGGGAGTCGATCCAGCCGGGTGTGGCCAGGGCCCCCTCGAGGTCGATGACCTCGGTCGCGTCGCCGACGTATTCCTGAATCTCCTTGACCGTCCCCACGGCGACGATTTGATCGCCGCGGGCGGCCAGGGCCTGGGCCTCCGGCTTGGCCGGGTCCAGGGTGACGATCTTGCCGTTCGTCAGGACGAAGGTTGCCGGCTCCGGTTTCGGCGCGCAGCCAACGCCGATCAGGACCAAAACGGAGAATCCCGCGACAAAGCCGAGACGAGTGCGGTTTTTGGTGAGCATGGTCTTCGGTCTCCTTTTCCCCCTTTTTATCGGATTCGGCCCCCGAATGCAAGACGGTCTCGGATGTCCGCGCCAGGAACAAATGAGACCCAATATCATATTGAGACAACAGGTGGGGGGTGACTCAGCCGTTCATCCGTTCTTTATCTCGAAATGGAAACTGTGATACGGTCAGCCATGGGGGCAAAGGATGAAAAGACAAAATTGTCTAAACAAAGAGAGTCCGTTTATGAAAAAAGCGCGCTTGACCTCCCCCATCCCCTTCGCCCTTTTCGCCGCCCTTTTAATCCTCTCCTCCTGCGGAACGCTGGAGGTCGAAAGCCGCTGGGCTGACAACGCAATCTCCGTCGACGGCCGGCTCGACGACTGGCAGGGGCGCCTCCATGACATCGAGGACATGAACGTCTCCTTCGGCCTCCAGAACGACGGCCGATTCCTTTACCTCGCCCTCCGCGCGGCCGACCCCCGGGTCATGGGGCAAATCATGCGCTCGGGCCTCATCGTCTGGTTCGACCCGTCCGGAGGCAAGGGCAGGATCTGGGGCGTCCGGTATCCGCTGGCCCGCGACTGGAGCGATTTCCAGGGCCTTCCCGGCCGCGGCGAAGAAGACCGGAAACGGAGCAGGGACGCCGCCCGGGAACAGCTCGAGGAGGCCGAGGTCATCGGACCCGGCCGGGACGAAAAGGCTCGCTTCAAGATTGGAGAAATCCCGGGCCTCAAGCTCGCCGTCGTCCGGAGCCCCGGCCTGTTCGTTTACGAGCTGTCCGTTCCCCTCGAAAAAGCCGAGAACGCGCCCTTCGCGGCCGCGGCCAAGCCGGGCGCCTTCGTCGGCCTTGGAATCGATACCCCCAAGCTCGACTTCGTCGTCCCCGGCCGCGGGATGGGCGGTCCGGGAATGGGCGGGATGGGCCCGGCCGGCATGGGACGCGGCTATCCCGGCCGGGGAGGAGTCCTCGTCGGCCGGGGCCTGCGCGGCGCCGAACCGCTCAAGCTCGAGCTCAAAGTCCGCCTGGCCGAGGAACCCCGCCGCCCTTAACGGAACGACACCGGCGATTCCCCCTCCCCGGAGAGGATGAAGCCGGCCCAAAAATAGGGGTTCTCGTACCGGCTTCCCCGCATGTCCAGCTTGGCCCTTCTCAAGGCCTCCGCCTTGGACAAGCCCTGGGACAGGCGGCCGAAATATTTGCCGATGAAGACCGAGGTCGGCTTGTCTTCGATCCGCCACAGGGTCGACAGGACCGAGGAGGACCCGTTGAAGAAAAATATCCGCGGCAGCCCCATGACCCCCTCGCCCTGCTCCAGGCGTCCCCGTCCCGTCTGGCAGGCCGACAAAACGACGAGATGGGCGGCCAGCCGCATATCGCGGATCTCCTTGATTTGAAGCAGATCGTCCTCGGATTCGGAGACTCCCGAAAGCACCAGGACCGATCGCAGGGGAACGTCCCCGTCCAGGCGGGCGTGGCAGGCGAAATGGATGACCTGATACCGCCTTTTTTCCAGCTTCTTGAGATTGGCCTCATTCGCCTCGAAGCCCTCGAGGACGGTCCGCTCGCCGGCCGGGAACATGGACATCGCCAGGGCGATCTCATCCTTGGAGAAGGGGAGGGAATTCCGGATCTCGCCCTTCACGGATTCGGCCGGCCAGCCGTCGTTCCGTGATTCTTCGCGGCCGCCTTTTTCGGAGAACACGGGATTGCCGACGGCCAGCAATCCCTTCTCCTTGGCGATTTCGCTCCGCCGCCCGGCGAGCCTGGCGAGGGCCGAGGACGAAGGCGCGTAGGAGATTTGAAACCTGTCCAACAGGATCTCCCCTCCCCCGCCCCAGGCGAGGGTTTCGAACGGCAGGAAATGGAGGATCCCGTCGGGGACGATGACGAGCTTCCCGATGTTCTCGCGTTCCAGGATGTCGGCGGGGAACCGGATCTCGTCCATGATCCGGCGGCCCGCGGCCAAGCCCTCGGACGGACGCGCCTTCTTCTGGCCGATGAACTTGATGAACGCCCGGAGCGAATCCTCGATCCGGTTTTTGCCGGGGATCTCGTCGATCCGGGCCGTCCGTCCGGTCATCGTCAGGGCGACCGACGTCGCGTCTCCCAGAAAATATTCGACAATCGCCGTGTCGTCCTTGAGAACGTCCCTCCGCAATTCGGGGAGGCGGACGGTCTCCGGAACGGCGAGGGCGGCCGCCGTCCCGGAACCGGCCGCGGGGCCCTCCGCCTTCCGGGAGACGGCCCTCGAATCGGCAAGGCCCTCCAGAAAGATCCTGGACTTCGCCTGTTCGACGTGGGCGAACACGTCCGCGAAGGCATCCTCCCCGGACCGTCCGGCCGGGCGCCGGAGAAGGAGACGGAGGTAATCCTCGTAGACCGGAAATTTGTTCCGATTGAACGAGATCTTGAGAGCGTCGTCCTCGATGGAGTCGCGGACCTTCTCGATGACCTCGATGGCCTGGCGGAAATGCTCCCCGGCTTTTCCGTCGTCCCCGAGTTCGGCCAGACACCGGCCCATCCCGTGATGGACGTCCCAGAGAATTTTGGCCTCGAAACCGGCCTCGAGTGAAGCCAGGGCCCGGATGTAGTGATCGACAGCCGCGGCGTGGTCCCCCTTCAGCCGGAGGCCGTCGGCGATGTTGTTCAAGGACAGGCTCAGCATCGGCCGGTTCTTCGCGAGTCCGGCTTGGCGAAAAGCCATCCGGAAGGCTTTCAAAGACAGGTCGTGATGTCCGGCCGAGGACAGGGCATCCCCGAGGTTGTTCAGGATCGTCGACTCCAGGCCCCGGTCGCCGCCGCGCCAAGCGATCAAGAGCGCCTCCATGAAAACCGCGATGGAGTCCCCGGACATCTTCAGGCTCTTGTAGGCATTCCCGAGATTGTTCAGGTCGACGACGCGATAGGCCTCGTGGCCGATTTCGAGGTCGAGGCTCAAGGCTTTCCGGAGATACTCCAGGGCCTTCTCGGTTTCCCCGACGTCGTAATAGACCGCGGCGATGTTCGTGATCGCCTCGGAGAGAAGGGTTTTGTCGTCTTCGCCCTCGGCCAGCCGGACGGCGACGGAGAGATGGCCCAGCGAGGCGGAGTAGTCGTAGGTTTTATAGTAATACAGGCCGATGTTGTTGCGGCAATAGCTCATTTCCCGGCGGTTGTTCCTCGCCTCGGCGATGGCCCCGGCCGCCCGGCTCGTCTCGTGGAAACGGCCGTAGTCCCCAAGGTAATAGTGATTCGCGCTGAGCTGCCTCAAGCATTTCGATTCGTGATCCGGGCTCCCGATCCGCCGGGCCAGACGGACGGCCTCCTCGAAACGAGAGATCGACCCCGGATAATCACTTCGGTCGTCCCTCAGGGCTTTTCCTTCGGCATAGAGCCGGTGGATTTCGAGCAAAGCCTCGAGGTCGCCGGCGGCCGCCGTCAATTCCCGGGCTCGAGCGACGCCCGCCGCCTCTTCGTAGCCGGCCCTCGAGTCGGCCATCCGACCCCTGTTCCAGGCCATGTCGCCGAGCCGCCTGAGGCAATGCGATTCGAGGCGATGGCTTCCCCATTTGCGGGCCTCCCCCAGGACGAGGGAAAAACGCTCCATCGCCGGCGCGTAATTCCCCTCGGCCGCGGCCTTCTCGCCCTCGAGCATGGCTCCGAAGACAGCGGCCGGGCTGTTCTCCCGCCAGCCGCAATTTCCGGGAAGGGCGGCGGCCGCCCCGAAAACGAAGGCCGCGGAAACGGCGAGATGCCGAGCTGTCCGATGGCCCATTAGTCCTCTCCCTATTAAGAGGGACGCTCGGAGTCCGCCTTTTTTCTCACTTCGAGGCGCCGATATTGCGTTTTCCCGCCTTTTGCGCGATGTCGGGGCCATGGCCTTTTCGCCGGCTGTCGATAGCCTCGCAAACGTCATGAAATCCCGCGAAAGCCGCGGGGACGAGGAATGGGCGGCCCCCCGTCCCTTTTTTAAAGTTCCCCCATATCCGTCCGGCCCTTGGCGTTCCTGACGTTTAAGTCCGCCCCGGCCTTCACGTCCGCGCCCGCGGTGATCAAACCTCTTCGCGGCAGGCCGGTTTCGGGGAAAATCCGGCCTCTTCATAGAAATAACCGCCGAGGACTGTCATGTCAAGCGATCGTGAACGGAGGGCGTCCAAAAGCTCATCGAGGCCGAGGTTCGCCTCCACAACCATGATCATATCAGGCCGATAGGACGGCCGGCCTTTCGGGCTGATCCAGGCGCGGGCCCGGCGAGCGGTCGAGTCTCAAGCGCTTGACATACGCCGAGGCGGGACTTAGATTGAATTCAGAGCGCATCACCGGGAAGGAGGAGGGAAATGAAAGCCATATGGTTCGTGCTCTTATCCGCGTTTGTTTTTTTACCTGCCTGCGCGACGGGTCCCAGGGCGAAGGAATGGGTTCCGGGCGCCGGCGCCATCAGCGATGAGTCCATCGCGCAAGACTGGACGCCGCTGGGCGAACAGACCTATCCGGTCGAAGGCGAGACCTACGACCGGGTGTGGGAGGCCTGCGAACAGGCGCTCATCAATCTGGGCTTCAGATTTGAAAAGGCCGATAAAGAAGCCGGAGAAATCAGGGTCCGGGGCCCGTACAAGTCCCAAATATCGAAGGAAGGTATAGGCGTGGAGGATACGGAAATGAGCCACTTGACGGTAACGGTGGTCAAGGCCGAGGATAATATCCTGGTGAAAGCGGCTCTTCCGATCGTGAAAGCCGGCACTCCGAACCGGGACCTTGTCAACAAGGCCAAAAACGAGGTGGACCGCTTTTTTGCGAGGCTGAAAAAGGAGCTGAAGTCGTAGTCCTTTATGGCCCGCGGCTCCCCATAGCGAAGAACGGCCTGCCCCCCGATGATCATGTAGGGAATGGCGCGCCGGTCGAAGATCATGGCATCTCTATTATAACACATCATTCTTGACACCTGCCCGCGGCCATAATAGGCTCTGACCGTTAAATGAAATCCAGGCCGCTTCTCTTCGCGCTGCTGATGGCCGGAGCGGCGCTCGCTCCGGCCGCGACGTTCGCCGGCGCCCTCCAAACAACCGCTCTCCCCGATCCCGTTCCCATCCGGATCAAGGCCAAGGGGGCGGTCCTCGCCGGTGAGATCCTCATGCCGGCAAAAGTGTCCGAAGGATCTGTCCCCGGCGTCGTCATCGTCCACGGCTCCGGCCGGCTCGACCGCCAGGCCTCTCGCGAAGGCGCGGAGGAACTCGCGGCCATGGGGATGGCCGTCCTCATCTACGACAAGCGCGGCGTCGGGCAATCGACCGGCCGTTACCGTGATATCACACCCGTCAACAGCCCGGCGATGATCGGCGAGCTCGCTGACGACGCGAACCGCGCCCTGGCGGCGTTGGCCGCCCATCGGGGAGTCGACAAGGCCCGCCTCGGGCTGTTTGGAGGGAGCCAGGCGGGATGGATCCTGCCCAAGGCCGCGGCCGACAATCCGGAGGTCCGTTTCCTCGTCGTCCTCTCCGGCCCGGCCGTCAGCGTCGGTTTCATGACCCATTACGGCCTGCTCGCCGGCGCGGCCGAAAAAGACGTCGGCGAGGAGGAATTGGGCAAACGCCGGAGCCCGTTCATCATCATCCACGGCTACGACCCCCTGGAAACCCTGCGCGGCCTGCGGACGCCGACGCTCTGGATCCTGGGTGAGCGCGACCGGACCGTCCCGCTCATCGAAACGCTCCGGGTCCTCGAATCCCTCCCGGCCGCGGAGTCCGGCCTCCTCACGCTCGTCCGTCTTCCGGACGCCGACCATCAGCTGGCCCTTCCGGACGGATCGCGGGTGGATTACTGGGGAACCGTCGAGTCCTGGCTGAGAGACCTCGGAATTCTCAGCCGCGGGCGTCGAACATCCTGAAGCCGGCCACAGATTGAGGAGGTTCGACCATGAAAATCCGCGTCTTCACGGCCTTGCCGGCAGCCTCGCTGAAACGCGTTTCGCCCAGTGCGGCGGACCGCCCGTCATCGGCCTTCTTGACATTCGGCAGACGGCCATTTATCTTCCCCGGCGGAGAAACAATTTGAAAAAGCTCTCTGCGGGAATTTTCTTGATGGCGGGACTGGCCACGGCGGCGCTGGCGGCCTCCGGCGGCGGAATTTCGGTCGAAGCGTCCGATCCGGCGACGGTCCTATGGTCCGCCCATCCGGCCGACAAATGGGAGAACGCCTTTCCGGTCGGCAACGGCCGCCTCGGGGCGATGGTCTTCGGCAAAACCGACGCGGAGCAGATCCAAATCAACGAAGAGACATACTGGTCGGGAGGGCCGTACTCCACCGCGGTCAAGGGGGGATACAAGCATCTGCCGGAAATTCAAAAGCTCGTCTTCGACGGAAACACCAAGATGGCCCACATCCTTTTCGGCCGGCATCTCATGGGCTACCCGGTCGAGCAGATGAAATACCAGCCCCTGGCCAATTTGATTCTTCAATTTCCGAGCGGCGCGGAGGCGGCGGACAGTGCGGGAGTGAGTGACTATCGCCACGAGCTCGACCTCGATACCGCCGTTGTCACGACGAGCTACATCCGGAACGGAGTTCGTTATGGGCGCGAGGTTTTCTCCAGCCCCGTCGACCAAGTCATCGTCGTCCGGCTCACGACCGATACGCAGGGGAAAATCTCCTTCACGGCCCAGCTCAGAGGGGAGAGGAATACCGCCCATTCGAACTACGCGACGGACTACTTCCGGATGGACGGGGCGCCGCCGAGCGGACTCGTCGTCCGGGGCAAGTCGGCCGACTACATGGGCGTGGAGGGGAAGCTCCGCTATGAAGCGAGGCTCCAAGCCTTTCCCGAAGGCGGGATGATGAGCCTGGAGTGGGACGAACTTAAGGTCGCGGATGCCGACGCCGTGACTTTGGTCATCGCCGCGGCCACGAATTTCGTGAATTACCGCGACGTCGGCGGCGATGCGGCCGGGCGCGTCGAGGCGGCGCTCAAGGCCGTGACGGGAAAATCGTTCGAGGCGATAAAGACGGCCCACGTCGCCGAGCACCGCCGGCTCTTCCGCCGCGCTTCGATGACTTTCCCGGCGACGCCGTATTCGCTGCGGCCGACCGACGAGCGCCTGAAGAATTTCGACGGGACGAACGACCCGGCCCTGGCCGCCCTGGTCTTTCAGTTCGGGCGGTATCTGCTCATCTCGTCCTCCAGGCCGGGAACCCAGCCGGCCAACCTCCAGGGCATCTGGAACAAGGACATGAATCCCGCCTGGGATTCCAAGTACACGACGAATATCAACACGGAGATGAACTACTGGCCGGCCGAGGTGGGGAATTTGAGCGAGTGCGCCGAGCCTCTTTTCGCCATGATCCGCGAGCTCACCGGCCAGGGAAGCCAGGTCGCCCGCGAGCACTACGGGGCGGGCGGCTGGGTTTTTCACCAGAATACCGACCTCTGGCGCGTGGCCGCGCCCATGGACGGGCCGAGCTGGGGGACGTTCACGATGGGCGGCGCCTGGCTCGCCACGCATCTTTGGGAGCATTATCTTTTCACCGGCGACAAGGAGTTTCTCAAGGCCAACTACCCGGTCATGAAGGGGAGCGCCGAGTTCTTCCTCGACTTCCTCGTCCCCCACCCGAAATACGGATGGCTGGTGACCAATCCCTCGACCTCGCCCGAGAATTTTCCCGCCGTCCCCGGCGCGTCCAAGTTCTTCGACGAGATCACGACCTTCGTCACGGGGACCTCGATCTGCGCCGGATCGACGATCGACATGGCCATACTGAGAGAATTGTTCGAGGCCGTGGCGCGGGCGGCCGACGTGCTGGGAGTCGACGGCGAGTTCAAAGCGAAGGTGCTGGCGGCAAGGGCTCGCCTGGCGCCGATGCGGATCGGCCGCAAGGGCAATCTCCAGGAATGGCTCGAAGACTGGGACGAGTCCGAAAAAAGCCACCGCCATATTTCCGGGCTGTGGGGGCTTTTCCCCGGGCGCGAAATCTCGCCCCGCCGGACGCCGAAGTTCGCCGAAGGAAGCAAAGTCGTTCTGGAACAAAGGGGACTCGTCGGCAACGGCTGGGCCTCAGCCTGGAAGGCGGCCTGCTGGGCCCGGCTTGGAAACGGGGCCAAAGCGTTGGAGAATTTCGCCTACGCCGTCCGCAATTACACGACGGAGAGCCTTTTCTCGATCTGCTCGAACCGCCTCCAGGTGGACGGGGCGTTCGGCATGTCCGCGGCGATCGCCGAGATGATTCTCCAGTCGCACGAGGGCGAGATCGCCCTGCTTCCGGCGTTGCCCGAATCGTGGCCGGACGGAGAGGTCAAAGGTCTCTGCGTCCGGGGCGGGTTCGAAGTGAGTCTCCGGTGGAAGGGCGGCCGGGTCGAGGAGGCGACGATTTTCTCGAAAAACGGGACGGCCTGCCGGGTCCGAGCCGCCGGCCCGATGAAGGTGACGGCCTCTGGGAAGCCCATCAAGACGTCGAATCCCGAGACGAATGTCATAGAATTTATGACTTCGCCCGGAAACGTCTATTTAATGATCCCATCGACTCGCTAGCCCCCCCAAAGATGAGAAGACAATCGGGCCGGATGCCTCTCTTTCTATGGCGAATGACGACGGCCGCCTATTGACAAAATAGCCGAAAGCAACCATAATGGAACCAATAGGAAATATGGCGACGACGATCACCCTCAAGAAAATCCCGTCCGAGCTGTACGAAAGTCTGAAGGAAAGCGCCGCACGCCACCGGCGAAGCTTGAACAGCGAAATCATCGCCCTTCTCGAGGACAAACTTCGATCCGGGCGAAGAAGTCCGGAGGACGTTCTGGCCTCTATCCGAGCCTTGCGGAAACGTCTCGGGGGCGCTTCGATGCCGTTGTCTATGATCGACCGAGCCAAAAAAGAAGGCCGTCTTTGATCGTCGTCGATACCAATCTCATCGCCGCTCTCGTTATCCCAGGGGATAAGAACGAAGCGGCCGAACAGGTTTTCGAGAGGGATCCCCATTGGGCGGCTCCCCTCCTCTGGAAAAGCGAATTCCGCAACGTCCTCGCTGTGGGCTTGCGGCAAAAAGCGTTCGACTTGGAAGCCGCCGTGTTTCTCATGGAAGAAGCCGAGGACTTGTTGAAAGAGGACGAATTCGACGTTCCGTCCGCGCCCATCCTTGACTTGGCGAGCCGAAGCCGCTTGTCCGCATACGACTGCGAATTCGTCGCCCTGGCGAAACAGTTGGGCGTTCCCCTCCTGACTTGGGACCGGGCCATCCTCGCCGCTTTCCCTGAGACGGCGGTCAGCCCGGAGCCATTCGTCCGCTCCCCCCGTATCCCATAACACGTTAGACTTTCAGACTCTAAAAGCCCGCCGGCGGTCCGCCTGCCCCATCTTGCTTCGCGCTGGGCGCGGACGATTGGGGAAATTATCTCGGTCCGCAGAAGTGAAGACGCTTTTGGCGCCCTTGACACGCCGCGGGCCCCGAATTATTCTCCCGCGTGAAAGACCGGCCGAGAGGAGGACCCATGAGCGATCGTCTGAACCGCAGGGATTTCATGAAGCAGGGCGGCGCCGGGCTGGGCGCGGCCCTGGGCGTTCTGGCTTCGGGCGCCACCGCGGGCGAGCCGCAGCGCCGGATCCGGGGACAGGCGGTCGACCATCTCGTCACCCCTCCCCTCGAGACCGTCAAGGTGGGATTCGTCGGCGTCGGCATGCAGGGCGGCGGCCATTTCAACAACTTCTTGAGGCTCGAGGGCGTGGAGATCAAAACCGTCTGCGACATCCGGGAGGAGAGAATCCGATGGGCGCAGGAACGCTGCGAAAAGGCCGGCAAACCCAAGCCGATCGGGTATTCGAAGGGCATCGAAGACTTCAAGCGGATGTGCGACACCGAGGAGCTCGACCTCGTCTACACCGCGACGCCCTGGGAGTGGCACGTCCCGGTCTGCGTCAAGGCCATGGAGACGGGTTCGCACGCGGCCACCGAAGTCCCGGGGGCCATCACTCTGGACGAATGCTGGAAGATCGTCGAGACATCGGAAAAATACCGCAAGCACTGCGTGACGATGGAGAACTGCAACTACGACAGGACCGAGCTCCTCTTCCTCAACATGGTCCGCCAAGGCCTCTTCGGCGACCTTCTCCACGCCGAATGCGGGTATCTGCACGACTTGCGGGAGTACAAGTTCGGCGAGCTCTACTACCCTCACGACTGGCGGCTCAAATTCTCCATGAAGCGCAACGCCGACCTTTATCCGACCCACGGCCTGGGTCCCGTGGCCCAGTGGATGGACATCACCCGGGGGAACAAGTTCGAATATCTCGTCTCGATGAGCAGCCCGGCCCTCGGCCTGAGGAAGGAGGCCCTCAAGCGCTACGGCCCCGACCACGAGCGGTCTAAAACGAACTACAAGTTGGGCGACGTCGTCAGCACCCTGCTCAAGGCCTACAAGGGGCAGACGGTGCTCGTCGTCCACGACACCAACTCCCCCCGGCCGTACAGCCGGAAGATCCTGATCCAGGGCACCCAGGGCCTCGCCCAAAAATACCCGGAGGAAAAAATCTACATCGAAGGGATGTCGGAGAAACCGCACCGCTGGGAGGACCTCTCCAAGTATGCGGACAAGTACAAGCACCCGCTCCTGACCTCGCTCGAGGAGAAGGCCAAGGGCGCCGGCCACGGAGGGATGGACTTCATCGAGGACTACCGCCTCGTCCAGTGCCTGAGGGAAGGAAAACCCACCGATTCCGACGTCTACGACGGGGCGACGATCAGCGCCGTCGTGGCCTTGAGCGAGAAGTCGCTCGCCGCGCGAAGCATGCCCGTCGATTTCCCCGATTTCACCCGAGGGCGGTGGAAGACCCGCCAACCGCTCGGCATCGTCACGGCTTAGAGCAACGGACGGGAGACGACGACACCGAGGCAACCGGCCTCGACGTCGCGGCGAGCGGGCGAAACTGGCTCCCCGTCCCGCAGCAGACGTCGAGCCAGGGATGGAGTCCCCCTTTCTCGACCCTCGAGATGACGGCTCGCCTCAACCCACGAAACATCCATTCGAAGGCCAGGTCGTAGAGCAAACCCGGAAGATACATGCCGCTCGAGTTTAACGATTGGATGTCGGAAGGTCAATGCGGCGTTGACTTCCCGAAAATCGGGAATTATACTCCGGGGCGAAGAAACGGCGGAATTTCAAGGGAAGAAAGGGAGAATCCGCTATGAAGTGTCCCCGTTGCGGATTTGAAAACCCGGCCGGAACTCACTTCTGCGGACAATGCGCCGCCCCGCTCCAAGCCGGCAGCGTGTCTCCGCCTGCTTCGTCGGCCCAAACGCTGGTTCAACCCCTCCGCGAAATCGCCCCCGGTACGACGTTCGCCCGCCGCTACCAAGTCATCGAAGAGCTGGGCAAGGGCGGAATGGGGCGCGTCTATAAAGTTTTCGACACGGAGGTCAAGGAGAAGCTCGCCCTCAAGCTCCTCAACCCCGACATCGCCGCCGACTCCGGCACGATCGAGCGCTTCCGGAGCGAACTCCGGCTGGCCCGGACCGTCTCCCATCGTCACATCTGCCGGATGCACGACCTCGGCCGGGAGGAAGAAACCGGAACGTACTACATCACCATGGAGTACGTCTCGGGCGAAGACCTGAAAAGCCTCATCCACCGGATCGGCGCCCTTCCCGTCGGCAAAGCCGCGACGATCGCCCGTCAGGCCGCCGAAGGGCTGGCCGAGGCGCATCGTGCGGGAGTCGTCCACCGCGACCTCAAGCCCCAGAACATCATGATCGACCGCGACGGCGGAGTCCGGGTCATGGATTTCGGCATCGCCCGCTCGGTCAAGGCCAAGGGGATCACGGGGGCTGGAGTGCTCATCGGCACCCCCGACTATATGTCCCCCGAGCAGGTCGACGGGAAAGAAGCCGATACCCGATCGGATATTTACTCGCTGGGCGTCGTCCTTTTCGAGATGCTGACCGGGCGGCTTCCCTTCGAGGGCGAGACTCCCCTCAGTGTCGCCGTCAAACAAAAAAGCGAACCGCCGCCGGACCCGCGGAAGTTCAATCCCCAGATTCCGGACGACCTCGGGAAACTCGTCCTGAAATGCCTGGACAAGGCCGGGGTAAAGCGATTCCCGAACGCGGACGACCTGGCGGCGGAGCTGAGGCGCATCGAAAAAGCCCAGCCGACGACGGCGACTCCGCTTCCCTTGCGCAAGACTTCGACCTCGAAACAAATCACGGTCCGCATGCCGTCGAAGAAAGTCTGGATCCCGGCGGTCGTCGTCCTCCTGGCCATGGCCGCCTTTCTCATTTGGCAGTTCATTCCGGAAAGCGAGGGCGCGAAGCGGACCGTGGCCGTTCTCGGATTCAAGAACCAGACCGGCGACGCGAGCCTGGATTACCTCCGGGAGACGATCCCCAATCTCCTCATCACCAGCCTCGAGCAGTCCAAGCACATGCGGGTGGCCTCCTGGCAGAGGCTGAGGGACCTTCTGCGGCAGGCGGGAAAAGCCGAGGCGGCTGTCTTCGACGAGGAGGCCGGCTTCGAGGTCTGCCGAAAGGAAGGCATCGAAGCCGTCGTCGTCGGTTTTTTCAGCAAGGCCGGGGAGACGTTCGTTTCGGACGTCAAGGTCCTGGACGTCGGCACGAGGGAGGTTTTAAAAAGCGTTTCCGCCCGGGGCGAGGGGCTCAACAGCATTCTCCGGTCGCAGATCGACGAAATCAGCCGTTCCATCTCGCGGGGCATCGGTCGTCCCCTGCTCAAGATCGAGACGACCCTGCCGAAAATCTCCGATCTCACGACGAATTCCATGGAGGCCTACAACTACTTCCTCCGAGGAC
>Ga0194111_10005787_pt1 | contig 14180 bp, 11 predicted proteins | sample TA2KigC300mmetaG_FD_146194 | JGI IMG/M metagenome (GOLD analysis project Ga0194111, IMG submission 146194) | Freshwater microbial communities from Lake Tanganyika, Tanzania - TA2015033 Kigoma Deep Cast 300m | ecosystem: Environmental > Aquatic > Freshwater > Lake | place: Tanzania: Lake... | reverse complement strand
ACCCCCCTGCCTAACCCGCCGGAGGCGGCTCCCCACTGGCTTCGGGATCCTCACACAGGCAGCAGTCGCTGCACCGGCGGCACTTGCGGCACAGGTGGTTGGGGCAGGCGTCCTTGGTGCACCACACGCAGATCTCGGTGGAAGCATCCCCGCAAATGCAGCAGGCGAACAGGCGTGTTTCGGTCACCGCAGCTCCTCCTTACTTGGCCCCGTCTCGAGGCGGCGGCTGGCGCACCAACTGGCCGCGACAGCGCTGCGCCTCCTGGTCCATGATTTTCAGCGCGTGCTCCTGGTCGGCGGCCAGCTCCACCAGGTACTGCCGCAGCCTGGCCCGGCTGGAGGTCCCCTCCGCGAACAGGCTGTCCAGCAGGTCGGCCAGCGCCGCGTTCTGGTAGCGTCGGGCACCGCCGCTGAGCGAGCGCAGCAGGTCCTCCAGGCTTTCCAGGCGGAAGAAGACCTCCAGCGCCACAGTCAGCTTCTCCGGGCTGGCGGCCAGCCTGGCCGAGGAATCGACCAGGGCCCGAAGCTGGACCCGTGTGGTGGCGAGCTGCGCCACGTAACTGTCCGAGCCCCCCTGGCCGACCCATTCCGGAGGTTTGAGCTGCTCCAGCATCGGCTGCACCCGCTGCGCGTGCGCGGCCAGCGCCGCCGCGTTCTGGCGGACGTCCCAGGGCGGGGGGATTCCGCTGGGCTGCGTCTCCTGGCCGGTGGCCAGCGCGGTCAGGCACAGGAACATGACTCCACTGAGCTTGGCGAACCACATGACTCTGGCACCAGTGTCGCACGCGCCGGATGCACCGTGGGACCGGCTTCAGGCGGTCGCTCCGCAAGCTGAAGCTTGCGCTACACGAGGCCGGCTTCAGCCGGCCGCGCCGCAAGCTGAAGCTTGCGCTACACGAGGCCGGGTTCAGCTGGCCGCGCCGGGGTTGCGAGGATCCAGCCCGGCGTGTAGCCTGACTGTAGGCGGCTGGTGTGTCTGCCACCGCCGAGGGGAGGGTATGAGCCGCGCCAGTCTGCTCCGTGAGGGCTTCGCCAAGTGGACCTCCGACTTCGCCTACCTGCGGGGGCTGTTCTGCGAAATGCTGGAAGAGGAGGGAGACCTCGAACTGGCCGCCTTCCTGCGGTCGTGTTTCGAGGACGGGGCTCCGGCCTCCTCGGCGCTGTCGGTGCGCCACTGCCAGGCTTTGTCGATCGTGTTCCAGCTTCTCGACATCGTGGAAGAGAACACCGCGAACCAGGTGCGGCGGCGCGCGGAGGACCCCCGGCGGCAGGAGAGTGAGCCCGGCCTGTGGCTGTACAACCTGGGTGACCTGCGGCAGCGCGGCTTCGAGGAACAGGCGGTGCGAGAGGCCCTGGAACAGGTGGTGGTGGAGCCGGTGCTGACCGCCCATCCCACCGAAGCCAAGCGCGCCACCGTACTCGAGCACCACCTGGCCATCCACCTGCTCCTGGTCGAGCGCGACAACCGGCTGTTCACCGACATCGAGCTGGCCATCTTCGAACGGCGGATGAAAGCCGCCCTCCAGCGGCTGTGGCGCACGGGCGAGATCTTCCTGGAGCGGCCGGATGTCGACAGCGAGGTGCGTAACACGCTGCACTACCTCCGCAACGTCTTTCCGGATGTGGTGGAGCTGCTAGACCTTCGTTTCCAGCACTCCTGGCGGGTCACCTTCGGCGCCGAGCCGCCCCTGCTGCCGCGGTTGCGCATCGGAAGCTGGGTGGGAGGCGACCGGGACGGCCATCCTTTCGTCACTCCGGAAGTGACCGCCCGGACGCTGGGCGTGCTGCGGGAGGGCGCCTTCGCGATATTGCGCGACCGGTTGCGGCAGCTTGGGGCGCGGCTGAGCCTGGCCGAATCGGCGCATCCCGTGCCGGCCGCGCTGCGGGAGCGTATCACGGAGCTCGCATCGTTACTGGGAGAGGCCTCCCGCGCGGCTCTGGATCGCAACCGGGACGAGCCCTGGCGGCAACTGGTCAACCTCATCCTGCTGCGGCTGGAGCGGGCCGGCGGCGATACCGGCGGCTACGCCTCCCCTGGGGAGCTGCTCGACGACGTGGCGGTGCTGGAAGCCTCGCTGCGGGAGGCGGGCGCCCGCCACATCGCCGAGCTGGACGTGCGTCCCCTGGCGGCACAGGTCCGTGTGTTCGGGTTCCACCTGGCCGTCCTGGACACACGCCAGAACAGCATGGCGCACGACAACGCCATCGCCGGCCTGCTGCGCGCGGCCGGCTTCGCCCGCTTCGACTACCCGGACTGGAGCGAGGAAGAGAAGCTCGCTTTCCTCGACCGGGAGCTTCAGACGCCGCGGCCCTTCACCGGCCCGCACAGGCGGCTGGAGGAGGAGACCGAACAGGTAGTGGGTGTCTTCCGGGTACTGCGGGCGCACCTGGATCGCTGCGGTCCGGCCGGGTTGGGCCCGCTGATCGTTAGCATGACCCGGGGCGTGGCGGACCTGCTGGCGGTCTATCTGCTGGCCCGGGAAGCGGGCCTGCTGGTGGAGACGCCCGCGGGCCTGGCCTGCGAACTGCCTGTGGTCCCGCTGTTCGAGACCATCCACGATCTGGAGCGCAGCGAGGCCATCCTGGATGCTTTTCTGCTTCATCCCATCACTCAGCGGACGCTGGACCATCTTCAGCGTCGCGACCCGCGCGGTGCGCGCGAGCTGGTGGTGATGCTGGGCTACAGCGACAGCAACAAGGACGGCGGAATCCTGGCCAGCCACTGCGCGCTGCACCGTGCCGAGCAAGGCCTGGCGCGGCTGGCTCGCCAGCGCGGCGTGCGGCTGGCCTTCTTCCACGGGCGCGGCGGCACGGTGGGCCGCGGGGCGGGACCCACCCACGTTTTCCTCGAGGCCCTGCCGGCCGGCTCGCTCACCGGCCGCATGCGGGTCACCGAGCAGGGGGAGGTCATCGCGCAGAAGTACTCTCACCGCGTCTCCGCCACCTTTCATCTCGAGCGGCTGCTGGCGGGAGTCACGCGCACATCCCTGCTGCACTCTCAGGGCGAGGCGCCGCCGCATCCGCTCGAGGAGGTCTGGTCCCGGGTGGTGGACCGCAGCTTCCAGGCCTACCGCCGCCTGGTCGAGGGCGACGGCTTTGTCGAGTTCTTCCACCAGGCCACTCCAATTGATGTCATTGAGCACACCCGGATCGGCTCCAGGCCCGCCCGGCGCAGCGGCAAGCCGGCCCTCGAGGACCTGCGCGCCATTCCGTGGGTCTTTGGCTGGAGCCTGGCGCGCTTCCACCTGCCGGGCTGGTACGGAGTGGGCGCGGCGCTGGAGTGGCTGCGGAAGGAACATCCCGCCGAGTGGACGGCACTGCGCGATGAGATCCGGCGGTGGCCCTTCTTGTCCTACCTGCTGCACAACGTCGAGGCCGCTCTCATGATGGCCCATCCCGAGATCATGGAGCGCTACGCCTCGCTGGTCCGGGATGCGGACCTGCGCCGCTCGGCTATGGACACTATTCTGGCGGGCTACCGGCTGGCCGATGCCTCCATCAGCGAGTTATTCGGAGGAACCGCAGAGGCGCGCCGGCCTCGCCTGGCTCTCGCCATCCAGTTGCGCGACCGGGCCTTGAGGCAGCTCCACGAGGAGCAGGTGCGGCTACTGGCGGTCTGGCGCGCCGAGCCCGCCGAGGAGACCCTGCAGGCCTTGCTGCTGACGGTCAACGCCATCGCCATGGGCCAGAAGATGACCGGCTGAAGGTCCGTGGGGCAGGCCCCCGGCCTGCGAGCCGAACCCCTGGTCGGCTCACCGGGCGCCCGAAGACGCCGGCCAGGGGGCCAGCGGTGGCTCAGGGGAGCCGCCCCACAGGAGGCCCGAGATGGTCAATCTGGGGGAAGCCGAGTAGGGAAGACTTCAGCCTGTCGGTGTGCGGCCTACGAACCGGGCGGAGGAGGCGGTGGAGGCGGAGCGCTGGGATCGCCGCTGCCAGGAGGCGGAGGCGGCGGTGCTGGCGCAGGCTGGTCGGTAGGCATGCCGCCGCCGGGGATACCGCCGCCACCCGGCACGGGCATCGTTCCCACGCCACGGCCGCTGCGGTATACCGCCGTGTTCAGCGCATCGGTCAGCATGCGCAGCGCGGCGCGGACCACGGAGTCACGCTCGACCAGCTTCTTGGCCAGCGGGTAGTCCTTGTATACCCGCAGCCACTCGCCCTCGCGCAGCAGCCTCTCGGCGCCGCCCTTCAACAGGTGCCGCACCGCCACCGCGCCTTCCTCGACGCGCACGAAGGTGGTGGCGTCGTCATCCTCGACGGCCACCTCAAAGACGGTGCCGCGCACCGAAATCACCGCCGTGGGCGTGCGCACGTTGTTGGGGTTGGGCTGCCCGCCCCACTTCTGGATGGTCACCTTCACCCGGCCGATCAGCATGTCCAGCAAGTCGCGCCAGTCGCCCGGGTTGTTGCGGAACACCAGCCGGGAATTGGGAAAGACTTCAAAGGTGCTGCCGTCGGAAACCTGGAACAGGGCGTATCCGTCGGCCCCCGTCAGGACGATCTGCTGCGGCTTGATCTGGTCGCCCACCTGGAGCGCCCAAGGCTGCGAGTCGCGAAGGAAGGAGACCTGGCCGGTCAGCGAGACCACCTTGGCGGCTGCCTCAGTGCTGCCCGGGAGGGTTTGCGCGGAGCACACCGCCAACGCGGCTGCCAGCAGCAGCGCGAGCGCCGTGCCCGGATGTGCGTACCTGCGCATGCTCCTACCGCTCACTGCCGATCATACCATTTCCTATCGGCAATGCAAGACACCCTAGTGTACCACCAAAATTGCATGCAAGTAGCCAGCCAGCCGAAGATATTATTAGAAGTCATGGGTTATAAGAGACTTGGGGGGCTCCGCCGGAGCCCAGGGCGCGATAGAATGGACTCATTGGATGTGTCATAAAGCCACAAGGCGGGTCCTGGTGGCCTGCGGCTGCTGGCTGGCGTTGTCCTCCACCGCCCTTCGGGCGCAGGACCGGGCGGCGCAGCCGGAGTGGCGCCGCCTGGGCGGCCACAGCATCGAGGTGTCGCTGGCCTCCCCCGTCAGCGGGCCGGTAGACCGCGTATGGTACTCGCCGGACGGCGCCCGGTTGCTGGCCCGCACCCGGTCCGGCCGGGAGTTTGAGACCTCCGATTTCGAGCGCTGGCAGCCGGTACGGAACCCCGAGGCTCCCACCGAGCCGGAACCGCCGACCGTAGCGGGCGGGGTACCCAGTGGGGCGCGGGGCATTCGCTGGGCCGCGTCCAGCCGTCTGCGGCTCTATGCGTACGGGCGCCAAGTCCATCGCTCGGACGACGGCGGCCTCACCTGGTCCGACCAGACAGCCTACAACGGCGAGTCGATTCTGGGCGCGGCTGCGACCGACCTCGCCGTCTCCCCCCGCGACCCCGATGAGATCGTGATGGCCAACGAGCTGGGGGTGTGGCGCTCTCTGGACGGCGGCGCGTCCTGGTCCGGCCTCAACGAGGCGCTGCCCAATCTCCCAGTGCGCCGCCTGCTGGCCTTGCCGGGAGAGAGCGGGGGCCTGCGGGTGCTGGCTGAGAGCTTCGGCGCCCTCGAATGGGCGCCCGGCGAGAAGCACGCCTGGCGGCCGGTATCGGACCCAGGCAGCATTCAGGAAGCGGTCTTGCGCGGCGCGCTGTCGGCCCGGCTGGGCGCCGCGATCACGGCGGTGGCGCTGGCCGGGGAGACCGCCTGCGCCGGAGCCGCCGACGGGCGGCTGTGGGTCTCGCTGGATGGCCTGCGGACCTGGCGACTTTCCCGTGCGGCCGGAGGCGGACCTGTCGAGGCGCTGTTCACCGATGTCACCAACTCACGGCTGGCCCTGGCCGCTCTGGGCGGCGAGCAGGGCGCGCGCGTGCTCAGGACCCTCAATGGCGGTCTGTTCTGGGATGATTTGAGTTCGAATCTGCCGCCCGCTGCGGTTCATGGCATAACCGCGGAGGTGGCCTCGGGCGCGCTCTATGTGGCCACCGATCGGGGCGTCTTCTTCACGCGGGCCGACCTCACCGCCGCCGGGCCGGCCTCGGGCTGGAACAAAGTGGGCGGCAGCCTTCCCGCGGTGCGCGCCATGGACGTGAAGTTGGATCGGGAAGGGAATCAGCTCTTCGTAGCGGTAGAGGGCTACGGCGTCTGGGCCGGCCTGGCGCCGCACCGGCTGGGCAGCTTCCGGCTGGTGAACGCCGCGGATCTCAGCCGCCGTCCCGCTGCCCCGGGTTCACTGGTGGCCGTTCTGGGCGGGCCGGTCCGTGTGGCGCGCTCCGGGGGCTTGGATTTCCCGGTGCTGGCCTCCTCCGAGACGGAGTCCCAGATCCAGGTGCCGTTCGAAGTGCGTGACCGGCTGATCTCGCTGGCCCTGGAGGGTGGCGCGCCCGCTACGGTGGTGGGGCTGTCGCTACGCGAGGTGTCGCCGGCCGTCTTTGTGGACCGTGACGGCACGCCCCTGGTCATTAGCGCAGAGACCGGCGTTCTTCTGGACGCCATGAACCCCGCCTGGGCGAACTCCCGCGTGCAGATCCTGGCCACCGGGTTGGGCCAGGTCCGCCCGCCCTGGCCGACCGGCCTGGCCGCCCCGGCAGAGAATCCGCCCGAGGTGGTGGCGCGCGTGAGTGCCTTCCTGGACGGCGAGCCGCTCGAGGTGACCCGCGCTGTCCTGGCCCCCGGCTACGTGGGGCTGTACCTGATCGAGGCGCAGTTGCCGGCCCTGGTCAACCGCGGCCCCGCCGAGCTGTGGCTACAGGCCGAGGGCCAGCCCAGCAACCGCGTGCGCGTATACCTGGAACCCTGACGCGCGCCGCCGGCTTGCGCTACACTGCTGATTCAGAGGTCTGTCATGCTCAACCGAAGAAGCGCCGCGGCGTTGCTGTTCTGCGTGGTGGGGTTCGCGCAGCAGAAGAATCAGGAGCCCGAGAAGCTCGCTCCCTACTACCCCACGCCCGAGACCATCGTCGAGAAGATGCTCGAAGTGGGCGCTCTCAAGCCGGGCGAGAAGGTGTTCGACCTCGGCAGCGGCGACGGACGCGTCGTGGTCATGGCCGCGCAGAAGTTCAAGGCCGACGCCACCGGCATCGAGTTGGACCAGGATCTGTGGAAGCAGAGCATGGAGAAGATAAAGCGCCTAGGCCTGGACAAGCAGGCGCGGATCATCAACGGCGACATCATGAAGCAGGACTACAGCTCGGCTGACCTGCTCACTGTCTACCTGCTGCCCTCCTCCAACGACAAGGTCCGCCCGCTGCTGGAGAAGCAGCTCAAGAAGGGAACCCGCATCGTGGCCCACGACTTCGAGTTTTCCGGCTGGACCGCCGAAAAGGTCGAGCACATCGAGGACGACGGCGAAGGCCGCAGCCACACGATCTACCTGTACCGGAGGTAGCCCCTCCCGCCATGCTCCTTCTCCAGCGCGCGCTGCGCCGGCTGCAAGCCGTCTTCCACTGGGGTGAGGCTGCCAGGAGGGACGAGCGGCGCCGTATCGCGGCCGATCTTCACGACGGGCCTTTGCAGAGCGTCATCGGCCTGGAGATGCGTCTGGCCGCCGCCAGGGCGTTGACCGAGCGCGATCCGCGGGCCGCGCTCAAGGAACTGGAAGCGCTGGCCGGGCTGGCCGCGACCGTGGCCACGGAGTTGCGCGCTTTTCAGCGCACCTTGGACCCGCCGCCGGTCGAGATCACCGACCTGGGCGCCCTGGCGCAACGCCTGGCGGAGGACTTCGCTGCTGGCGCCGGCCTCGAGGTCCGCTTCCAGGGGCCGGGCGCTCCGCTGACGGCCGCTCCCGAAACCTGTCTGGAAACGGCGCAGATCTTGCGGGAAGCCCTCGCCAACGTCCGCAAGCACGCCTGCGCCAAGCGGGTCGGGATCGCTCTCCGCCGGCTCGCCGGGGAGGTGGAGATGTCCATCGACGACGACGGCCGGGGTTTCCCCTTCGACGGCACGCTTACCCTGGAGGAGCTTGACCAGCAGGAGGCGGGCCCGGCAAGCATCCGCCGGCGCGTCCGCTCGCTGGGCGGGGCGCTGACCGTGGAGTCCCGGCCGGGGCGGGGCGCGCGGCTTCTGGTCAGGATTCCCTTATGAAGCTGTGGTGGGTGGCTGGAGGCGGCTTGCTCGCGCTGGCAGGGTGCGTTCCCTACGCGGGTTTCACACTGCCCGCGCCTCCGGGGACGCCCGCGGAGGTGGGCTTCCGCTTCGAGGTGCAGCCCGCGCCGGTGCTGGCGCGGGGCGCGCCGGGGGACTTCGACGCGGTGGATGCGCTGAATCCTTCGGTGGTGCGGCACAACGGCCAACTGTACAACTTCTATTCGGGCTACGACGGCCGCACGTGGCACACCGGCCTGGCCACTTCCCTGGATGGCGTGCGCTGGGAGAAGCACGGCCGGGTGCTGTCTCCCGATCCCCGCACCTGGGAGGGCGGCTACATCGCGGCCAACGGCACGGCGCTGGTGGTGGACGGCCGGTTCTGGAGCTGGTATCAGGCCGGGCAGCCGCCTTCCATTGGCTTGGCGGCCTCCGCGGACGGGCGAAGCTGGACCAAGCGCCCCGAACCTGTGCTCAAGCCCGGCCCGCGCGGCAGCTTTGACGAACGCGGCGTGGCCGATCCGCACGTCATCCGCGCCGGTGGCTTCTTCTACATGTACTACCTGGGCCAGGACCGCGCGCGGCGCCAGTCGCTGGGGGTGGCCCGCTCGCCCGACGGCGTCGCCTGGCGGAAGCTGCGCTCCAACCCGGTGCTGGAGCCGGGACCGGCGGGCGCCTTTGACGAGAACGGCCTGGGCGAACCCGCGGTGTGGACCTCCCACGGCTACTACTGGATGCTCTACACCGGGCGCGATCGCGCTGAGTACCGCCGCCTGGGCCTGGCCCGGTCCCGGGACGGCGTACGCTGGGAGCGATTGACCGGGGACGCCGTGCTCGAGGGAGCTGCGGCCTGGAACGCGAAGGTGGTCTGCGACCCTTCCATCGACGCCGAGAGCGGCCCGCCCTGGCGGGTCTGGTTCGGTGGCGGCGATGTGGCGCGCCCGGATGAAAATCTCAACGGGCAGATCGGGCTGGCCCTGCTCCACCCGGGGGATGCTAAGCTGACGAAATAGCGTAAGGCAAGAGGGCCCACGCCACAGGCCACAAGCTACAAGCTACAGGCTGCGAGCAAAGGGCAAGAAGCAGGGGCAAGAAGGGGACGCTTATGAAAGTCGGAATCACCTGTTATCCCACCTATGGCGGGAGCGGGATTGTGGCCACCGAGATGGGGCTGGAACTGGCCAACCGCGGCCATGAGGTGCACTTCATCTCTTACGCCAATCCGATCCGGCTGGATCCCGGCATCCCGCGGATACACTACCACGAGGTGGAGGTCTCCACCTACCCCCTGTTCCAGCACCCGCCCTATTCGCTGGCCCTGGCCTCGCGCATGTCCGAAGTGGCGGAGACCTACGACCTCGACCTGCTGCACGTGCACTACGCCATCCCACACTCGATCTCCGCGCTGCTGGCCCGCCAGATGCTCGCCGCGCGCCGCCGCGTGCCGTTCATCACCACGCTGCACGGCACCGACATCACGCTGGTGGGCGCGGACCGTTCCTACTTTCCCATCACCAAGTTCTCCATCGAGCAGTCCGACGGCGTGACCGCCATCAGCGAGTACCTGAAGACGCGGACCCTCGAGGAGTTCCACGTCGAGAACGACATCCGCGTCATCACCAACTTCGTCAACTGCGAGATGTACCTGCCCGACCCGGCGCGGCGCAGGCAGTCCCATCTGGCCCCGGAGGGCGAGAAGGTTCTCATTCACCTCTCCAACTTCCGCCCGGTGAAGCGGGTCTTCGACTGCATTCGCATCCTGGCGGAAGTGCGGCGCCAGGTTCCCGCTCACCTGCTGATGGTCGGCGATGGCCCGGACTGCGCGCCGGCCCAGCGCCTGGTCCGCGAGCTGGCTCTGGATCAGCACGTCACCTTTATGGGCAAGCAAGGGCACGTCGAGCGCCTGCTTCCGCTGGCGCACGTGCTGCTGCTGCCCAGCGAACTGGAGTCCTTCGGCCTGGCCGCGCTCGAGGGCATGGCCTGCGGCGTGCCCGCCGTGGCCACGCGCGTGGGCGGTCTGCCCGAGTTGATCACCCACGAGCAGGATGGTTTCCTGGAGCCGGTGGGCGATATCGACACCCAGGCCGCCCGCGTGGTCAGGCTGCTCACCGACGCGGGCCTGTATCAGCGCATCTCCGCCGCCGCGCGCCAGACCGCCCAGGCCCGCTTCTGTAGCTCCCTGGTGATCCCCCGCTACGAGGCCTACTACCGGGAGGTCCTGGAGTGTACGGACAGGGGCGGCTGCTCACCGTCCTCGCGGCCCAAGACTGAGCCGCGACCGTGAAGGAGCGGTCGTCAGTACGCTTCTGGCTGTGGGCGGGCTTTTCCCTGCCGGGATGCGGTTCGCTGTAATCTCGAACCTGGAGAAGCTCCGCGTCGGATTCGCCCGCGCTTGGTGAGCACGCAGCCTAACCACCCTGGGCGTCACCCGCCGCTCGTGTCGTGGGCGGTCCGGTGCATACCCGCCTTGAGCGCGACGGGCGCATTCCTCGTCATCATTCGCTCTGCACCGCCACGGTCCAGATGCGCTTGAGCGGCAGCTCTGCCTTCAAGTCATCCTCCAGGTGATCGTAGTGAGCGAATAGAGCTTCGAGAAGCTCCTTCTGCGACCACAGCCGTACACGGAAGAAGCTCGCAGCGAGTTCCTTCTGAACGTTGGCCTTGAAGCCGCTCCATGAGACAAACAGACCTTCCTGCGCTCCGAACTTGGTGACCGCGCCAAGCAGCTTGTCCACGGTTGGGCGGTCTATAGGTGAGCTCTCTGACTTCACCTCAACACCAAGGCGCGGTGCGCCGAAACCGAGCGCTCCGGCACCGGCGAGAATGTCGGCGCCACCGTCAGGACCTTCTGCGCTGCGATAGGTGATATATCCCTGTGCCTTGAGGATTCCCTCCACGAGCCACGTCAGGCGGTGCCCCTTGAAGCGGGCGGCGATCAGTTGAGCGATCTGATCACGAGCTGCCTCTTCCAGGTCGATGTCTTCGGTTGGCTCCGCCGACTCATCGACCCAGCTTGCGGTCACCTTCGTGACCGCCGCGATCTTCTCCGGCCTCCAGCCCTCCGCTCGCAGGGAGGCAATGCGAGCTTCGGCGTTGTTGCGCTGCACGCGGCAGATGGTCTTGAAGGCGCCGAAGGTGTTGAGGAGGTCCTTGCCGAAGTGGGCGCGCGGGACGGCTTCGGCGATCCACTTCACGGGCCGCCAGTGGAAGAACGGGTTCGGCCCCCCGGGCTCAAAGTGGCAGTCGCCGGTGATTTCCCCGGCCTGGATGGCACGTTGCCTCTTCAGCGGCAACACGACGAGGTCAGATTTCTTGATCTCGTGGGCGAAGGGCCAGACTTGGCTGACCCAGTTAGCAATTGCCTTGGGCTTGGTGTCGGGGTACCGCCGCTCCATCTCCTCGGTCAGGTTGGCTCGGTGGCTGAGCTTTCCGAGGTCAACATCCAGGTTGTCCCATGTCACGTACCCCCGGCTCTCCTGGATGAACTTCAGTTCGTACTCGCCTTGCGAGCCAGCGCGAATCAACCACGTGGCCATAGAACGCTCCCTCTGCCACGATCGGCCGTTGTCACCTTTCCGCGCTTGCCAACCGGCGCATCAGCCGCGCGCCCGCTTTTGGCGCGCCGGCTGCGTGCACCTGTTGGACGGCCCTTGGTCCGTCTCTGTTGGCTTCCCCTTTCGGGATTCCAGCCATTTCCTCAGAGACTGGGGGCTCTCGCCTGACCGGCGTCCGGCCAACAGACCAGCCACAGTCAGATCCTCATCAAGGTCCGGCCAATGGAGGTAGGCCCCGTCTCCGAAGATCTCAAAACGGCTGCGCTCCTGCGGCGTGCCGTGCCAAAGGCGCGGGTACCATACGAGCGGGACCGCGATGGTGCGGCCATCCATCAAGTCAACCGTCAGGGCTTCGCGGGTTACGCTCGCCGATCGAGCGCGAGCTTCCTCTATTTCAACAACCAAAGAACTCATGCCAGCTCCTGAGCAACCTGTCTCGGTGCGCTTGAACGAGCCTTGCGATGGCGGTCAGCTCTGCCCGGCCGAACCCGCCGGCACGCTCCAGGGAGACGGGGTCGAGCCAGACCTTCGCCACCATGCTCTCGCGCCTCACGTGAACGTGCGGAGGCTCGCCGCGATCCAGTGACACGAAGAAGAAGCGATATGAGCGTATTCTGAGGATCGTCGGCACGCCCTCCCCATTCTACAACGTGCGGCGCCATGGTCACCCGATCTTTCTGACCTTTACCCTGGACAACCCTGTCGGCACAGCCTTCGGCTCCGCAGCCCGCATCGGCCGTCCGCCAAACCGCCCAGGCCCGCTTCTGTAGCTCCCTGGTGATACCCCGCTACGAGGCCTACTACAAGGAGATCCTCGGCTGAGGGCCGGGGGAACTACTTGCGGGTTAGTGATACGTAGCGTATATCGGCGACCTGCTGGCCGGCGATTTCGACGGCCCTCAGGACGAGCTTCCCGCGGCCCTTATCCAGGTGAATGACACCCAGGGGCAAGGCCCGAAAATCCTTGACGTAGGACTCGCCGCGCGGGACGCGGTCGAAGGCGGCGCCCACCAGCGGCGGATCGTGAACCTCGCTGATCTTCCCGCGCACCGGGCTGCCCAAGAAACTCAGCTCGACGGTGGAACCGGCATCGCCGGCGCGGCAGGTGTAGTAGATGGCCGCCTCGTAGTCATCGCCCCTGGCGACCTCGATGTCCCAAGTCATCCGGTCGTCCTGGCTGGTCCAGTGGGTGAAGAAGGAACAGTTCGGCGGGGCGGCGCTGCGCTTGATGCCGCCCTCGGGAACGCCATCGCGGGCCGGCAGCAAGGTAGTTGCGGAATGGCCGACGGGGAACGGACGATCGTCGGGGCCGACGTGCGGCATCATCTCCTTGGTCCACTCGGCGACCGCCCGGCGCAGCTTCGCGGCCACCTCCGGCTTCTGGTCCGCGACGTCGCGGTCCTGCCCCGGGTCGGCGGCCATGTCGAACAGCCGTCCCTCGGCATCCAGCCGGTATTGCTGAGTGCGAACGCTGACGCGGTTGCGCTGGAGAGAGAAGATCATACGATCGGGCCAGTCCTTCGCCCCGCCCAGCAGCAGCGGCTGGAGGCTCATGCCGTCCAGCGGCTTAGCGGAGGTGATCGGAACTCCGGCCAGTTGCGCCAGTGTGGGCAGCAGGTCGATGGCCCCGGCGATCTGGGGAATCCGGGATCCCGGCCGGATGCGGCCGGGCCAGCGGATCAGGAAGGGCACGCGCAGGCCGCCCTCGTCCACGCTGCCCTTGCGGCCCTTCATGCCGCCGTTCCAGCGCCAACTGTTCGGCCCGTTGTCGCTGAAGTAGAAGACGATGGTGTCGCGCTCGAGCTTCAACTCCTCCAGCCGCGCCAGCACCCGGCCGACGTTCCAGTCGATGTTCTCGCACATGGCCAGCGCCGCCCGCGTCATGGGAAGCTCTTCGCGCCGCGGGTCGCGGTCCCGCATCTTCGGGTCGAGGTGGGCGAACTTCGTCCAGAAGCGGTCCGGCACTTGCATGGGAGAGTGGGGGGTGTTGTAGGCCAGGTAGCAGAAGAACGGCCGGCTGCGCTGCTGGCGGATGAACTCCAGCGAGTGATCGGTCAGGTCGTCGATGATGAACCCCTTGCCGCGCACCAGCCTGCCGTTGTGGTCGAGCTCGGGATCGAAGTACTGCCCCCAATGGCCGGAGGTGAAGCCGTAGAACTGGCCGAAGCCGCGGGCGTTGGGATGGTAGGGATGCTGGGAGCCGTTGTGCCACTTGCCGAAAGCGGCGGTGGCGTAGCCGGCGGCCTGGAACAGTTGGGCGACGGTGGTTTCGTCGAGGTTCAGCCGCTCGGCGCCGGTGGTGACGCCGCGCACTCCGCCCCGAGGGTGATAGCGCCCGGTGAGGAACTCGGCCCGCGTGGGCGCGCACACCGAGCAGACGTAGAAATGCTCGAAGAGCGCCCCGTCCCGCGCCAGCGAGTCGATGTTGGGCGTGGAGAGGTTGGTGTTGCCGTGGACGCTCAGATCGCCCCAGCCCTGGTCGTCGGCCAGAATGGCGATCACGTTGGGACGGCGGCCCGGAGCGGCGGCGAGGAAGGGAGAGGCCGCGGCGGCCAGCAGCGCGCGCCGCGACA
>Ga0194111_10005759_pt1 | contig 14213 bp, 8 predicted proteins | sample TA2KigC300mmetaG_FD_146194 | JGI IMG/M metagenome (GOLD analysis project Ga0194111, IMG submission 146194) | Freshwater microbial communities from Lake Tanganyika, Tanzania - TA2015033 Kigoma Deep Cast 300m | ecosystem: Environmental > Aquatic > Freshwater > Lake | place: Tanzania: Lake... | reverse complement strand
AAGCCCCCCAGTTGGGCGACCAAACCAAGCGGGGCATTTTGATGGAGGCCATTACGGCGGTGGACCTGCTCCTGGCCGGCGCCGACCTCCTCATCCTGCGCCATCCGGAGGCCGTGAAGTACACCAAAACCATGATTAAGGAAATGGTCGGCTGAACTCAGGCGCTCCGGCAGTGACCATCAATCTTAATCCAGAGCCCGGAAAGAAAGCCGCTGCATCTCGTAAGATAATTAGCCGTGTCTTGTGCCCGGGCTCTTCTGGCAGAGGGATCATGAAGGTCGCCTCTTAATGTCCGAATCGGAGGAAAAATTTTTATGGCCGAGTTAGATGTGGAAAAATTGTCCATGGATGTGGCGGCGCAGGAATTGATCAAAAAGGCCCAGGCCGAGGGTATTGAAACCATTTTCGACCGGGCCAAGACCATGAAGCCCTGCCCCATCGGGGTGGAAGGCGCCTGCTGCCGCATCTGCGCCCAAGGTCCCTGCCGGGTGCCGCCGCCCAAGAAGAAGGCGGGCGAAGAGACCGGCGAGGAAAAGAAACAGCGCATGGGGCTGTGCGGCGCCACCGCGGAAACCATCGTGGCCCGCAACTTCGCCCGCATGGTGGCTTGCGGCACCTCTGCCCACAACGACCACTCCCGGGGCGTGGCCCTGCTCTTTAAGGAAGTGGCCCACGGCCGCACCCAGGGTTATGAGATCAAGGACGTGACCAAGCTGCGCCGGGTGGCCCGGGAATGGGGCGTGGCCATCACCGTGGGCGAAGGCGAGGACGCCAAACCCCGCTCCAAAAACGAGATCGCCCAGGAGTTGGCTGACAAGGTCCTGATGGCCTTCGGACAGCAGTCCGGCGAGCTCCAGTACGTGGCCCGGGCCCCCAAGAAGCGCCAGGAGATCTGGCGCAAATACGGGGTGGCGCCACGGGGCTGCGACATCGAGGTGGTGGAGCTGATGCACCGCACCCACATGGGCGTGGACCAGGACTACCGCAATATCATGAAGCAGGCCACCCGCTGCGCCCTGTCCGACGGCTGGGGCGGCTCCATGATCTCCACGGACCTTCAGGACATCATGTTCGGCTGCCCGGTGCCGGTGGCCAGCGAAATCAATTTAGGGGTCCTCAAGGAAGACCACGTCAACATCATCATCCACGGCCATGAGCCCCTGCTGCCGGAGATGATCGCGATGGCGGTGCAGGAGCCGGAGATGCTCGAGTATGCCAAGAGCAAAGGCGCCAAGGGCATCCAGCTGGCCGGCATGTGCTGCTCCGCCAACGAAATCCTCATGCGCCACGGCATCCCGGTGGCGGGCAACTACCTGCATCAGGAGCTGGCCATCATCACCGGCGCCCTGGACGCCATGGTGGTGGACGTGCAGTGCATCTTCCAGTCCCTGGCCAACGTGGCCCAGTGTTACCACACCAAGCTCATCACCACCGACCCCCGGGCCAAGATGGAAGCGGGTGCGCTGCACATCGAGTATGACGAGCATCACGCCCTGGACGTGGCCCGGAAGGTGGTCCGGGAAGCCATCGACAACTTCCCCAACCGCCGGGCCCCGGTGATGATCCCCGCAGTTAGTCATCCCATCGTGGTGGGCTTCAGCTATGAGACCATTCAGTACCTCCTGGGGGGTTCCATCCGGGGCACGTACTACACCCTGAACGACAACGTTATCGGCGGCCGCATCCGGGGCGTGGCCGGCGTGGTGGGCTGCAACAACTGCCGCACCACCCAGGACTCATCCCACATGACCCTGATTAAAGAGCTGCTGAAGAATGACGTCATTGTGCTGTCCACCGGCTGCGCCGCCATGGCGGCGGGCAAGTACGGGCTCCTGACGCCGGAGTCGGCCTCCCAGTTCTGCGGTCCGGGGCTGGCGGAGATTTGCGAGACCGTGGGCATCCCGCCGGTGTTGCACATGGGGGCCTGCGTGGACAACTCCCGCATCCTCATGGCCGCCACTGCCTGCGTCAAGGCCGGCGGCCTGGGCACCGACATCAGCGATCTCCCCGCCGCGGGCGCGGCGCCGGAATGGATGTCGGAGAAGGCCATTGCCATCGGCCAGTACTTCGTGGCCTCCGGGGTTTACACCTGCTTCGGGGTCACCTTCCCTTCCACCGGCTCGGAAATCTTCACCGACTACCTGTTCAAGGGCATCGAGGAAGAGTACGGCGGCAAATGGGACTTCGTGGCCGATCCCATGGAAATGGCCAAAAAGATGATCGCCCATATCGATTCCAAGCGCAAAGCACTGGGCATCGACAAAGCCCGGGAACGGGTGCTCATGGATATGGAAATGCGCCGCCAACTGGAAGCCGCGGCCGGGGAAGAGGCGTAAGCAATCCAGGAGGCCACGCCGAGCCGCGGCCTCTTATTGATAAATTCCTTTATGAAAAAGGAAGGAGGACTCGACAGTGTCGAAAATCATTATTTCCGCTGCCATTCGCGGGGCTCACAAAATCGTTAATAAATGCGCCGACGCGTTGTACGCGGCCCGGGAAAAATACGGGGAAAACCAGGAGATCGGCTTCCCCAATACTGCCTATTACCTCCCCATCATTTACTCCTTGATGGGCACCAAGATCGAGAAAATTAAAGACGCGGTGCCGGTGATGGAGCGCTGCAAACAGCTGCTGCCGCCGGTTCCCGCCGAGAAGCTCCACCTGCCCTACCTGGGACCCGGCCTGGACGCCGGTCTGGCCACCCTCATGGCCGAAGAAATCTTCGAGGCCGTCCGCTACCTCACCGACCCCGACTTCTACGTAGGGGGGGAAGAGGTTTTCAGCAAGGGCGACACCAAGATCTGGCTGGGCGCCGCGGAAGACACCGTCTTCCGGAAGCGGGGCATTGAGTTCGTGGACGGCTCCGCCCCCGGGTTCGCCGCCATCGTCGGCGCCGCACCCTCGGTCCAGGAAGCCGTGGACCTGGTCACTGAATATCAGAAAAAGAATCTGTACATCTTTTGCGCCGCCCGGAACATCGAAGGCACCACCTCGGTGCCCGAGCAGCTCCTGGAAGGCGGGGTGCAGATCGGCTGGCCCACCCGCATCGTGCCTTTCAGCCCGGACATCTCCGGCGCGGTCTTCGCCCTGGGATTCGCCAACCGGGCCGCCATGGCCTTCGGCGGCGTCAAACCCGGCGCGGCCTTGAAGATGCTCATCTACAACAAGGACCGGATCTTCGCCTTTGTCAACGCAGTGTCCGCCATTCCCGACGAGTGGTACGCCAACGCCGCGGGTTGTATCAACTGGGGCTTCCCCACCATCACCAACCAGGACATCCCCCAGGTGCTGCCCACCGGCATCTGCACTTACGAGCACGTGGTGTCCAACGTGCCCATGAGCGAACTGGGCCAGAAGTCTATCGAAGTCCGGGGCCTCAAGGTCACCGTCACCGAGATCGACATCCCGGTGAACTTCGGCGCGGCCTTCGAGGGTGAGCGGGTCCGGAAGGATGACCTCTACGCGGAGTGCGGCGGCGGCAAGACCCAGGCCGTGGAGTGGGTCACCAGCAAGCGCATGGACGAAGTGGAAGACGGCAAGGTGGAAGTCATCGGTCCCGACCTGCCGGACCTGCCTCAGGACAAAATCCCCATGCGCCTGCCCCTGGGCGTGGTGGTGGAAGTGGCCGGCCGCAACTTCCAGCCCGACTTTGAGCCCATCCTGGAGCGGCAGATCCACCACCTGGTGAACTACGCCCAGGGCATCATGCACATCGGGCAGCGGGACATCGCCTGGTACCGCATCGGCAAAGCCGCGGTGGAAAAGGGCTTCACCCTGAAGCACATCGGCACCATCCTCCATGCCAAGTTCCACCAGGATTTCGGCGCCATCTTCGACAAGTGCCAGATCAAGATTTTCACCGAAAAAGACAAGGTGGACGAAATCACCCACGTGGCCCGGAAAGTTTACCAGGAACGGGACGAGCGGGTGGAGGGCATGACCGACGAGACCACCGAAACTTACTACTCCTGCACTCTGTGCCAGTCCTTCGCCCCCAACCACGTGTGCGTGGTTTCTCCCGAGCGCACCGGCCTGTGCGGGGCTTACAACTGGATGGACTGCAAGGCGTCATTTGAGATCAACCCCACCGGTCCCAACCAACCCATCCAGAAGGGCGAGACCCTGGACGAGAAGCTGGGTAACTGGAAGGGAATCAACGACTTCGTCTTCAAGGCCTCCCGCCAGAAGGTCTCGTCTTACAACTTCTACAGCCTGGTTTATGACCCCATGACCACCTGCGGCTGCTGTGAGTGCATCTCCGCCATTCTGCCCATGTGCAACGGCATCATGACCGTGAACCGGGATTACACCGGGGAGACCCCCTGCGGCATGAAGTTCACCACCCTGGCGGGCGTCATCGGCGGCGGCCAGGTGACCCCGGGCTTCGTGGGCCACAGCAAGTACAACGTCTGCCAGCGGAAGTTCATCCTCGGCGACGGCGGCCTGGCCCGGGTGGTGTGGATGCCCAAGTCTTTCAAAGAGGAAATCCGGGAACGGCTCCTCAAGCGGGGCGAAGAACTGGGCATCCCTGACCTCATCGACCGCATCGCCGATGAAACCGTGGGCGTCACGGAAGACGAAATCCTGCCCTTCCTGACGGAGAAAAATCATCCGGCGCTTGCCATGGATCCGATTATTGGCTAACCCTGAAAGGGCCGGGAGATAAAATCTCTCGGCCCTTGTCCTATGGGGTCCCGGCCGACGAGCGGGGCCTGACTCCCGCAACCGGCTTCCGGACCGCCAGGCATGGATAAGGAGAGAGACAATGGCTTTAACGGGAATTGAAATTTTCAAACTCCTCGCCAAGACCAACTGTAAAGAATGCGGTTTCCCCACCTGTTTGGCTTTTGCCATGGCCCTGGCCAGCGGGAAGGCGGAATTGGACGCCTGCCCCTATGTCTCGGATGAAGTCCGGGAAAAACTGGCCGAGGCCTCTGCTCCGCCCATCCGCCCGGTAAAGATCGCCATGAAAGACGCGGTCAAAACGGTGGGCGGGGAAACCGTAATGTTCCGCCACGAAAAGACTTTTTTCAACCCCACCATCATCGCCGGGCGGCTCACCACCGCCATGTCCGACGCGGAGGTGGATGCCCAAATCGGCAAGTTCAATTCGCTCCAGTTTGACCGGGTGGGTCTGCTGCTCCGGCCCGAGATGCTGGTGGTCCATGATGTTAATGGCGACGCCGCCAAGTTCGCGGGCATGGCCAAAAAGGTGGCGGACCAGAGCGATGCCGCCATCATGCTGTGCTCGGATAAGGTTGATGTCGTCAAGGCCGGCCTGGAGGCCGTCAAGGACCGTAAGCCGGTGCTGGGCGTGGCCACTGCGGCCAATGCCGACGCCATGGGCGCTTTGGCCAAGGAGGCTGGCCTGCCGCTGGTGGCCCAGGCCGAAGGCTACGACGCTCTGGCGGAACTCACCACCAAGCTCACCGGCATGGGCCTCAAGGACCTGATCATCGATGCCGGGGCCAAAACCCTGAAACAGGCCCTTCAGGACCAGATTGTCATCCGCCGGGCCGCCCTGGTGCCCAAGTTTAAGCCCTTTGGGTTCCCCACGGTGACCTGCCCCTGCGAGATGACCGACGACCCCATGAAGGAAGCCCTCTACGCCGCGACCTTCATTGCCAAGTACGGTGGCATCACGGTCCTGAGCGATCTGGACGCCGCGGTGGTCTTCCCCCTTCTGCTGGAGCGCCTCAACATTTACACCGATCCGCAGAAGCCCATGATCATTTCCGCGGGCATTTACGAAATCAACAACCCCGGCCCCGATTCCCCCGTGGCCGTGACCACCAACTTCGCGCTGACCTACTTCATCGTGTCCGGCGAAATCGAAGGCAGCAAGGTCCCCACCTGGCTGCTCATCCAGGACACCGAGGGACTGTCGGTCTTGACCGCCTGGGCCGCCGGCAAGTTCTCCGGGGACACCGTGGCCCACTTTGTCAAAAAGTGCGGCATAACGGATAAAACCAAGACCCGGACCATCATTATTCCGGGTTATTCGGCAGGCATCAGCGGCGACCTGGAAGAGGAACTCCCCGATTGGAAGGTCCTCATCGGTCCCCGGGAAGCCTCGCACATTCCGGCCTTCTTGAAGAACCTGTAGTTTGGGGAGTTCCTGAAACCTGGGGAGAAAGCTGATCAGTCTCTTTCTCCTCTATTACCCTAAAGCAAGGGGGTTACCTGATGAGCAAATTCTATCGCATCGGCGAAAATCTGAATGTGGTGACCAAAATATACGGTCAGGCCATGAAAGAGCGGAACCCCAAGCCACTCCAGGAACTGGCCGTGAAAGAGGCGGAAAAAAAGGTGGACTTTATTGACGTGAACATCGGCCCGGCCCGCAAGGGCGGCGAAGAATTGATGGAGTGGATCGTCAAAGCCATCCAGGAAGTGGTGCCCAATATTCCCCTGGCCCTGGACACCTCCAACATCGCCGCCATGGAAGCCGGCCTCAAGGTTCACAAGGGCAAGGCCATTATCAACTCCATCATGGCCCGGGAAGAGCGCATGACCGGCATGATGCCCCTGGTGAGAAAGTACGACGCGGACATGATCGGCCTCCTGTGGGGTCCGGAAGGCATGCCCCGGGACGAACACGAGCGGGGCATGCTCACCGCCGAGATCCTGGCCAAGGCCGCGGAATACGACATCCCCAACGAGGCCATCTGGTTTGACCCCATCATCGCGCCCCTGAACATCCAGCAAAACCAGCTCATCGCGGTGTTGGAATACATGAAGATGCTCCAGGACATGGCCCCGGGGTCCAAATCCACCTGCGGGCTGTCCAACTCCAGTAACGGCGTGCCGGATGAACTCCGGCCCATCATCAACCGCACCTACGTCATCATGGTCCAGCGCTACGGCATGGTCTCGGCCATCGTGGACGCCTTCGACGACGAACTGTGGGACGTGGTGGACGGCAGGAAGCCCGAGGCCGTGAAGATCGTCCACGACATCATGGACGGCAAATCCGTGAACATCGCCTCCATGCCCAAGGACCTCCAGAACTACGCCAAAACCGCCCGGGTCATCATGGGCCAGGTGCTGTTCAGCGATTCGTGGTTGGAGATTTAATACCAAGTTGCTATCAAACGAGTAAAAATGTCATTCTGAGCGCAGCGAAGAATCTAGATTCATCACTCCGCTTCGCTCCGTTCAGAATGACAAACAAAAATTACCTCTTTGACGGCAACTTGGTATAACGCCTACCGGCAATCGCCGCTTGAAAACTGAGGAAAAGGGCGCAATTTATTGCGCCCGAAAGGCGGGCGTGATAAATCACGCTACAACTGTTGCCTTTCCACTGCGACTTGGTATAAAACCTGACCCGTGACCTGATCCCTACCCCCGGCGCTTCACCTCCGCGTGCCACTTCCACAAGAAGTAAATGGCGGGATAGACCAACAGTTCCAGCAAGAGGGAGGTCACCACGCCGCCCATGAGGGGCGCGGCCACCCGTTTCATCACCTCGGCGCCGGTGCCCGTGGCCATCATTACCGGGATGAGGCCCAGGATATTGGCCAGCACGGTCATCAGCTTGGGCCGGAGGCGCTGCAGCGCCCCGGTCTTCACCGCGTCCTCCAGGTCCTCCCGGGTCTGCATGCGGCCCTCGCGCTGGCGCTGTTTATACACCAGGTCCTGGTAAAGCAAATTGATGACCCCGGTTTCCGCATCCAGCCCCAGCAGGGCGATGATGCCCACGATGGTCCCCAGGCTGATGTTGTAGTTGAGGAAATACAAGAGCCAGATGGCCCCCAACACCGAAAAGGGCAGGGAGCAGATAATGATGGCCACCTGAATCCAGGAGCCAGTGCTGAAGTACATCAGGATGAGGATGAGGGCGATGGTGATGGGAACGATGACCCAGAGGCGGGACACCGCCCGTTCCCAATATTCGAACTGGCCGCTCCAGATGACGCTGTAGCCCGGGGGGAACTTCAGGTGCGCCTTAATGGCCTCTTTGGCTTTGTCCACATAGCTTCCCAGGTCCACATCCCGGATGTCCACGAAGACCCAGGCGCTACGCCGGCCCCCTTCGCTTTTGATCATGTCCGGGCCTTGATGAATCCGGATTTTCGCCACCTGGCCGATGGGAATCTGGGCCCCGTCCGGGGTGGGAATGAGCAGCCGGTGCAGGGCCGCCACGTTGTCCCGATAGTCGCTGAAATAACGCAGGTTCACCGGGTAGCGGGCCAGGCCCTCCACCGTCTGGGTGAGATTCTGGCCCCCCAGGGCGCTCAGGATGACATCCTGGATGTCTCCCACGTTGAGGCCGTAGCGGGCCGCTGCCGCCCGGTCGATGTCGTAGTCCAGATAATAGCCCCCCAGGGTGCGTTCGGAAAAGACGCTGGCGGTGCCCGGCACTCCCCGGAGTATAACCTCGGCGTCCTCGGCCAGGCGGTTCAGGGTGGCCAGGTCGTCTCCCAGGAACTTCAGACCCACGGGAGTCTTGATGCCGGTGGACAGCATGTCGATGCGGGTTCGGATGACCCCCAACCAGGAGTTGGCCAGCCCGGGGAATTTTACCGCGGCATCCAGTTCATGGATGATTTTTTCCAGGTCATACCCGGGCCGCCACTGCTCCCGGGGTTTCAGCCGGATGGTGGTCTCCAGCATGCTCAAGGGCGCGGGATCTGTGGCGGTCTCGGCCCGGCCCGCCTTACCTAAAACGTATTCCACTTCCGGGAAGGACGCGATAATGCGATCCGTCTGCTGCAGGACTTCTTTAGCCTTGGTGGTGGACAACCCCGGCATGGTGGTGGGCATGTACAGCAGGTCCCCTTCATCCAAGGGAGGCATGAATTCCGACCCTAGCTTCAAGAAGGGATAGACGCTGATGGCTAATACCAATAGGGCCACGAAAACCGTCAGCTTGGGCCAGTGCACCACCCGGTTGAGGATGGGCTTATAGACCGCGGTGGTCACCCTCACCAGGAGGATGCGGTCCTCCCGGGGGAGTTTCCCCCTCAAGAAATAGAACATCAGGATGGGCACCAGGGTGATGGACAGGATGGCGCCCCCGAACATGGCGAAGGTCTTGGTATAGCCCAAGGGCTTGAAAAGCCGGCCGCTCTCCCCCTGGAGGGCGAAAATGGGCAGGAAGGACACGGTGATCACGAGGAGGGAAAAGAACAGGGAGCCTCCCACCTCCTGGGCGGACTCCAAAATAATAGGTCCTCGGGGCGTATCGGGGGGGGAATTCTGGATCTTGTGGTGCGCGTTTTCCACCATGACGATGGAGGCGTCCACCATGTCCCCCACTGCGATGATGATCCCCGACAGACTGATGATGTTGGCATTGATGTCAAAGATATACTGAAGAATAAAGGAGATGAGGACGCCCAGGGGCAGAGTGATAAAGGCCACCAGGGCGCTTTTCAGGTGCATGAGGAATAGGCCGCACACCAGGGCCACGATGATAATTTCTTCCGTGAGGGCTTCTTTCAAGGTGCCGATGGAGCGCTGGATGAGTCCGGAGCGGTCGTAGGCGGTGACGATGCGCACCCCGGGAGGCAGTCCCGGCTTCAGGTCTTCCAGCTTCTGCTTCACCCGGTTGATGACCGCCAGGGCGTTTTCCCCGAAACGCATGACGATGATGCCCGCGACCACCTCGCCCTGGCCGTTGGCCTCCGCCACGCCCCGGCGCAGTTCCGGCCCCAGGCGGACATTGCCGATATTCTTAATGAGGATAGGGGTGCCGGTGGACTTGTCCGTGCCCACCACGATATTTTCCACGTCCGAGACGCTCTTTAAGTAGCCCAGGCCCCGGACCATGTATTCGGTTTCCGCCATTTCAAGCAAACGGCCGCCGGTGTCCTGGTTGGACTTGGTGATAGCCTCTTTCACTTTGGACAGGGGGATGTTGTAGGCCGCCAGCTTGTTGGGATCCACCCGCACTTGGTACTGTTTGACAAAGCCCCCCAGGCTGGCCACCTCCGCCACCCCGGGCACCGCCTGCAACTGGTAGCGCAGATACCAGTCCTGGACACTCCGGAGTTGGGCCAGGTCGTGTTTGCCGGTGGGGTCCTCCACCACGTATTGAAAGACCCAGCCCACTCCGGTGGCGGCCGGGCCCAGGGTCGGGTTAATCCCCTGGGGGAGTTTCCCCCGGATGTAGTTCAAGTATTCCAGGACTCGGGTGCGGGCCCAGTAGATGTCTGTGCCGTCTTCGAAGATGACATAGACAAAGGACGTGGCGAACATGGAGTAGCCCCGCACGCTCTTGGCTTGAGGCACCGCCAGCATGGCGGTGGCCAGGGGATAGGTGATCTGGTCCTCCACCACCTCCGGGGCCTGCTCGGGATATTCCGTATAGATGATGACCTGGACGTCGGAGACGTCGGGAATGGCGTCCACCGGCAAATTCCGGATCGCGTGAATCCCCCCCGCCAGCAGGATCACCGTCAGGATGATCACCAGAAAGCGGTGTTTCAGGCAGGTTTCAATGATCCAGTTAGTCATGGAACGTCCTTAGAACCTGGGGCCTGGGGCCGCGGCTTCATCTAATGCCGGTGGCCCGGGGGTATGGGAGCCGGGGCGCCGGGAGCCGGGGCCGCTTCTTTTCCCGGCGGAGGGGCCTGGCTCTTCAACATCTTGGCGATGGCTTCCCGGGTGCGGGATTCGGAATCCAGCAGGAACTGGGCGGAAGTCACGATTTCCTCGCCCCCCTTCAGGCCTTCCGTCACCTGGCGCCAGCCGTCGTCGCCTTCCACCCCCACTTTCACCGGCCGGGGCTCAAACCGGCCTTTGCCCAGGGCGATGAACACCAACTGCTTTTCCCCGGAATCCAGGATGGCCTCCGTGGGCACCGCCACCACGGGCGCCGGCAGGGGCGCCTGGATATAAACCTGCCCGTACATCTCCGGCTTCAGCTTGATTCCCGGGTTGGGGAGAGAGAGACGCACCTTGGCGGTGCGGGTGGCGCCGCTCAAGTAGGGGTACAGGTACTGGACCTGGGCGTGAAAGGTTTCCCCCGGAAGGTATGCCAGGGTCACTTCCGCGTGCTGGCCCACCTTGACCCAGGGGAGTTCGTATTCATAAACCTGGGCGTCCACCCACACCGTGGTGAGGTCCACCACTTCCAGCAAGGGCATACCGGCCTGGACCATCTGGCCCTCGGTGACATTGCGTTTGATGACGATGCCGGTTACCGGCGACATCAGGGTTAGGTCCTTTTTCACCTCTCCCGTCTTTTCCAGGACTTCAATCTGGCGTCGGCTGATGTCCCAGTAGTCCAGGCGCCGCCGGGAGGCCTCCGCCAGCCTTTGGGCCGATTCTTTCACTTCCGGATAGGGAGACTTTTCCAGGGTTTTCAAGTTCTTCAACGCCAGGAGGTATTCCCGCTGGGCGGAGACCAACTCCGGGCTGTAAATGCTGATCAGGGGCTGGCCCTTGCGGAGGGGCTCGCCGGTGGCCTTGGCGTAGAGGCGGTCCACCCAGCCGTTGATCTTGGTGGTCACCACGGCCAGCTTTTTCTCGTCGTAATTGACGATGCCCACGGCCCGGATGGTGCGGGTCAGGGGCCGCGCCTCGGCTTTGGCGGTCCTTACCCCCATGGACTGCAGGGTATTGGGGTCCACCGCGATGGTGCCATCCGCCGCGGCTTCCCCTTCCGTTTCATAAACCGGAATCAGGTCCATGCCGCAGGGGGCTTTGCCCGGCTTATCGCTCACGTAGCCCGGGTCCATGGGGGAGACCCAGTATTTGATCTTGCGTTCCTTTTTAACCTGGACTCCGGCCTCCCCCATTTCCACATAGACCGGCATGAGGTCTTGGCCCCTGGGGTCTTTGCCCGGCTGGGTCTTAACGTACTTGGGATCCGTGGCGGAGACCCAGTACTGCAATTTCTTTCCTGCCACCACTTGGGCCCCCGGCGCGATGGGAAAAACCGGCGCCAGGTCCTGCCCTTTGTCGTCTTTGCCCGGCTCCAGTCGAATGAACTCAGGATTCGTGGGAGATATGTAGCACAAGGGTTGGCGCTCACCCGGGGCCGCGGCGGTTCCGGGCGCGGCGGGCCCGGGGGCATGGCGCATCAGGTGAAATCCCGCCCAATAGAGCACTCCCAAAACGCCCAGGGAAAGGCCTACTCCCAAGACCAATCCCCAGAAAAATTTGCCACGAGGAGAAGGGGTCATTTCTTGCCTCCAGCCGGGCGGAGCAGCTCCTGGCCCACCAGCCATTCCAATTCGGCCCAATTTTCTTCAAAATCTTTCATATATTCCTGAAGCTGCATTTCAGAGTTATAGACCATGATTTGGTTTTGATAAACCTGGGAAAAATCCAGGGCGCCCACCTGGTAGGAGGCCAGGGCCGCACTGGCCGCCTGCCGGGCCTGGGGCACAATCCCCTGGTCGAAAAGGGAGATCTGCTTGACCAGGCGCTGGAGCTTGGCATGACGGTCTTTGATCACGAAGTTGAGCTGGTGAAACCCGGACCGGTGGGCTTCCTGGGCCGCGTTCTGCTTGGCCTGCTCCTCCCGAATCTTGGGCTGGATCTTGGAACCGTGCCAGATGGGAAGATTGAACATCACCCGGCCGGTGAACATATCCGGCTGGTTCTGGTTGATGGGCGGGGCCAGAGGTTCCCGGAAGCCGTAGGCCAGAGAGACGGTGAAGTCGGGGAAATACTCCTTGCGGGCCAGGGACACGGCCTTCTCCTGCTTGGCGATGAGAGCCTTCAGGGCCTGGAGTTGGGGCCGGGATTCGGCCTGGGAGATGAGGCTGTCCAGACTCAAAGGCAGGGGCCGGGGCTTCAGAGGCTGGGGCCGGACCACGGAGGTTTGGGGCGGTTGGGCCCGGAGGGCGTTGATTTCGGCCCGGGCCGATTCCTGCTTCTGAGTCCACTGGAAGAGGCGGTCCAGGTAGGCGCCCAACTCCACCTGGGCCTGGAGCACGTCGGCCTGCTGACCCTGGCCTACCCCGTAGCGGGTTTCCGCCACCTGCACCACCTGCTCCCAGAACTGTTTGTTCTTCTGAGTGAGGTCAAAGTTGCCGTAGGCCAGAGAAAGGCTCCAGTAGGCGATGATCATCTTGGACCGGACTTCGTTGCCCTTTTCCTGGTAAACGAATTTGTCCGACCGGGCCTGTTCTTCGGCCACCTCGGTGCGCAGGCGCCGCTTGCCGGGGAAGGGAAATTTTTGCGACAGCTCGATCATCTTCTGGGTCATGTCTTCCCGGTTAAAGGCCCAGGAATCCGTGGGCACGTCTTTGGCGACGAAGGCAAATTCCGGGTCGTCCAAAGCCCCCGCAGATTTGGCGGCCTCCCGGGAGGCGTTATGGAGGGAAGACATTTGCTTGACTTCGGGATTGGCCTTCAACGCCTCGGCCACCAGGACCTGGAGGTCCGAAGGCAAGTTGCCGTGGTTTTGCGCCCCCAAGGGGATAGAGCTACAGAGAATCCCGAAGAGACAAAGGATTAGAAAGAGTGTGACTGGGAAAAGCCGCAGATAAGCCATCTTCCCCTCTGCCTTTATTTAGATTTTTGCATATTACTGCATGATGTGGTGGCCGGGCAAGGCCAACCATCTTCATGGCCGGCCTTGCCTCCTGACAGGGTTATTTCCCCCCGGGACTCTTCTCCGGAGTTATTCCCTGTTCTTTCATCTTTTTAAGGTACCTCTCCGGGTCCTTTTAGAAGGCCTCGATACAACCGGGGCAGCAGAAATAAACGCGCTGCCCCTTGTAGTCGGCGTAGAGGCTCTTGTCAATCTTGCCGGGCATGGCCGGGCAGTCGGTCTGCTCCTTATCTTTAGCCGCCGGGTCGGCGGCCCAGCCGGCCCCGGCCAGGGAAAGAGCCAACGCCGATCCTAGTAGTACGATAATAACCTTTTTCATCATTTCCACTCCTTAGAAGGGAATTTTTCCATCAAAAAACGGCATTTGCCGCCAGGCCACGCCTCAAGTTATTGGGCCGGGCCGCAAAAGTATGCTGTCATATGACTATGTCCTGGGTTGCCGGATGCGCCGCCATAAGGAAGTCAGGGAGGAGATCCTGGCCAGAGGGGGACGGTATCAGACGGTGGCGGACAACCTGGAGGTCAAAGAGGTGGGGGTGGGGGCCAGGCGGTATGTCATCTGTCGTAATTCCCGCGAAGCCGCCAAGGACGCCGCGGCTCGGGCGGCGATCCTGGACCGACTGCGGCAGACGGTGGAGAAGCAGGGTCTCAAGGCGGTGATCGGCCACAAGGGCTTTGCCCGTTTCCTGAAGGTGGC
>Ga0194111_10005754_pt1 | contig 14221 bp, 9 predicted proteins | sample TA2KigC300mmetaG_FD_146194 | JGI IMG/M metagenome (GOLD analysis project Ga0194111, IMG submission 146194) | Freshwater microbial communities from Lake Tanganyika, Tanzania - TA2015033 Kigoma Deep Cast 300m | ecosystem: Environmental > Aquatic > Freshwater > Lake | place: Tanzania: Lake... | reverse complement strand
CCCCTCTTCTGCTTCTTCTTTCCCGCCACGTTCATCGTCATCTTCGGCCCGGTCTTCATCCAGTTCATCATCGGGGGGTACTAGAGGCATGGATTCCGAGCTCGTCGCTCTCCTTCGCGAGCTCGTGGGCATCCCGAGCATGAACCCGTACCGCGGCGCCGAGCTTGCGCCCGGCTACGGCGAGGCTGCGATTGCCGAGCGCATCGCCGCCCTCCTCCGCGACAGCGGGCTCGCCGTCACCCTCCAGGAGATCGCCCCCGGCCGCCCCAACATCCTCGCCCGCCTCGATCCCGCTCCCTCGCCCCTCGTCCCTCGCCCCTCGCCCCTCCTCTTCGTCGCCCACCTCGACACCGTTCCGGTGGACGGCATGACGATAGCTCCCTTCGAGGGCTTCGAGCGCGACGGGCGGCTGTGGGGCCGCGGGGCCTGCGACAACAAGGGCTCGCTTGCCGCCATGCTCACGGCCCTCCGCCGCGTGGCCGCCGCCAGGGCCAACCACGCCACCATCCTCTTCGCCGGCACCGCCGACGAGGAGAGCGGCTATCGCGGCATCCGCTCCGCCCTCCGCGATTGCGGAGTGAAATCCGAAATCCGAAATCCGAAATCCGAAATTCTGCCGAAGGCCGCCTTCGTGGGCGAGCCGACTGGCCTGAACATCGTGGTCGCCCACCGCGGCGTGGTGAGGTGGGCGGTCTCCCAGCAGGGAAAGAGCGCGCACAGCGCCTATCCGAGCCGGGGCGTGAACGCGATCTACAGGATGGCCCCCGTGCTCCGGGACATCGAGGCGCTTGCGGCGGAGGTCGGCGCGCGGCCCGCCCATCCGCTCGTCGGGCCGCCCAGCCTCAGCGTGGGCACCATACGCGGCGGCCATAGCGTGAACACGGTCCCGGACCAGTGCACCATCGAGGTGGACCGCCGCCTTGTGCCTGGCGAATCACCCGACGCCGCGGAAGCCGAGGTCCGCGCCCTCGCCGAAGCCCACGGCGCGACCCTCTCTCGCTTCTTCTCCGCCGCCGCCTTCGAGATTTCACCCGACTCCCTCCCCGCGCGGATGGCGCGGAGAGCCGTGGATGCCCAATCCGAAATCCGAAATCCGAAATCCGAAATCCGAAATCTCATCGGCGTCCCCTACGCCACCGAGGCCCCCGAGGTCTTCGCCGCCGGCATCCCCGTGGTGGTCATCGGGCCGGGGGACGGCGCGAAGGCCCATTCCGCCGACGAGTTCATTGACCTTGGCCAACTCCAGGCCGCCGAACAGGTGTACGAGCACCTGATGACCCAGCAGGTCGAATGCTAGACCGCACGAGGCGACAGCTCAGGATTGCCTGGCGGCGCGCGTTCCGCCAGCGCCGCATTGACCCCGCAGAACTCCCCGGTATCATGCGCAAGCACATCTACACGGGGGTCATGGGGAACGTCTGGGCCTCGATGGTCACGGGGCTCTTCTTCGTGACGTTCGGCAACCGGGTGGGGATGAGCGAGTGGCTCTGGGGCGTGATGTCGGGCATCTCCTCGATCGTGCTGGCGGCGCAGCTCGTCTCGGCCTGGCTCACGCAGCGGGTGGGGCACCGCAAGATGGTCTGGTTCGTGTGCGCGCTGGCGGGACGGCTCCTCCGGCTGATGTCGATTCTCACCGCGCTTATCCTCTATCGGCTTGGCTCGCCCGCGGCGGCCACGGCGCTCATCGTGGGGGTGTGCCTGTGCAACTTCTGCGGCGCGGTCGCTACACCGCCCTGGATGTCGTGGCTCGCCGACCTCATCCCCGAGCACAAGCACGGCGGCTTCTGGGGGCGCCGCGCGTCGTGGATTGACGCCGCGGTCATGCTCTCCGTGGTCCCCACGGGCCTCATGCTCGACTGCGTGCCCGCCGCCTGGAAGCTGCCTGCTCTCGTGGGCGTGTTCGTGCTGGCGACGATTGTGGGCGTGGTGGACCTCTTCATCCACAACACGCTGCCGGAGCCGCCGCTGGCGAAGCCGCGCGAGGCGCACTACTTCCGCCACCTGGCCATGCCGCTGCGCGACCGCGCCTTTCGCCCCTGGCTCAGGTTCAACTTCTGCTGGACCTTCGCCATGACCCTCGGCGGCTCGCTCTCGCTCGTCTACTTCACAAAGCACCTGGGCATTGACAGGAACCTGCTCGCCGGGATCATCGTCCTCAACATCATCCCCTGCCTGGGCAGCATCCTGGTCGGCTCGAAGTCGGGGAAGGTGGTGGACAGAGTCGGCTCCAAGCCGGTGCTCTGGTGGGGCCACTTCTTCTGGGCCATGCTGCCGAGCCTCTGGATTTTCGCCACGCCGGCCACAGCGATGATCTGGCTCACCGTTCAGGGCGTGATCAGCGGCACGGCCAGCCGCGCCGCCAACACTGCCGCCAACAAACTCGTCACTCGCTTCCCCGCGCCCCAGGACGTCGCGGTCTACACCGCCGTCTCCGCCTGCACCGCCAGTCTCGCCTCCGCCGTCGGCTGCTTCTCCGCTGGCCTCGTCCTGCGCCTCCTCAAGGGCTGGAGCGTGACGTTCCTCGGCTGGACCTTCATCGGCTTCCACGTCCTCTTCATCCTCTCGCTGGCGTTGCGCCTGGCCTCTGCCCTTTTCCTCATCCACCCGGTCCTCGAGGCCAGCCCCTCCGCCCGCTCTGCGTCACATGCCGTATCTCCGCCGGGGTGATGCAGGTCACAGGGGGCGATGGCGGTCACGTCTCTCGATCCGGACCATTCACGCGGCGTGCGAGCAGGTCCAGGAACTCCCACGGGCTGAGGACTGTGACGCCGGCGCGGTGGCGGGGAGGGAAGTGGCGCAAGTTGCGGCTCACCAGGACCGCGGCGGCCTCGCGCGCCGTTTCGAGGAAGGGAAGGTCATCGCCATGCGGGAGGCGGACGGCGAGGGGCGTGGGGCTGACGACCTCTGCGATGACAGGGATGAACTCCAGGAACTCCTCGGCCTTCCCGGGCGCGATAGGCAGCTCGGGACGCCGAAGGACGCGTTCGTACTCCTCGAGGACCCTCGCGTCCACACACGGCTGGACTTTTCCCTCTACCGCGAGGTCGAGAATCTGGGCGCAGACCCCCGTGGGCGTGGCCAAGCCAGAGACCACGACGTTGGTGTCCAGGACTGCCCTCACTTGGCAGCCCGCCTCTCGGCCCGAGCCTTCGCAATCAACGCGTCAATGTCCTCCATCGTCCACTTGTCCATGCCCCCCGCCTTGGCCTGGGCGCGGATTTCGTCGAGCAGCACGCGAGCACGGGCACGTCTCAAGGCGAGCACCTCACGTTCCACCGTGTCGGGGCTCACCCGCGTCATCATCGCGAACGGGCGACCATTCGCCGTAAGGATGATCTCCCGCTCCGTCTGGAGTTCCTTGCGGACAGCCGCCGTGTTGTTCCGGAACTCCCGAATGGTCACGAACTTCATTGCCTCTGCTCCTGTCGGCACACTGAGGGTAGTCTTGTGCAACCCAAGTGTACCATGCCAAGGACGCAATGTCAACGCGCCCTGCCCCTCGGCAAGCGGCCTTGTTCCTCGGGAGCCGCGCCGCTTGACTCTCTTGCCGCTTGGTGCCATGCTGTGAGGCAGGGAACGCGATAGAATGGAGAGCCTATGGGAAGCTACAGGCGTGTTGCACTGATGGCGCTCGGAGTCGGAGTCCTGTGGGCGGCGGCCCGTGGCGGACAGGATGAGCCGCTGCCGTTCGACCTGCCGAAGGACGCCCCGCCGGTGGCTAAGCAGTTCCGCCAGATCGGCTGGGGCCTCGGCCTGGAGACCAACTACCTGGTCATCCTCAAGCCAGAGGCGCAGGGGAGCGAGCACGCGCGCGGCGTCGGGCCGCTCGCGGTGGACGCCGAGTTCAAGAAGCGCGACGTGCCCACCCCCGCCACCTGGGAGAAGGTGCGAGCCGACCTGAAGAAGCGCATGGCCGACTACTTCGGCACCATGCCGCCGCGCGGCCTGCCCCTCGACCCGAAGACCGAGAAGGAAGCGGAGGACCGCGAGGACCACACCCTCAAGGTCGTCAGCATCGCCTTCGACAAGGAGCGCCGCGGCAAGATCGGCCTCCTCGTGCCAAAGGGCTTGGGCGGAAAATCCGAAATCCGAAATCCGAAATCCGAAATGCCCTGCATACTGCTCAACGACCGCTGGGGCGGCGGGATCGAGCTGGCCTCCAAGGGCGTCTACTCGCGGGCCATCGCCACCCACTTCGTCCGCGAAGGCTTCGTCGTCGCCGTCATCGAGCACTGGGACGAGGCCTTCGGCACGAGCTCCGACCTCTGCACCGCCGGCGCCGCGACCCACTGGGTGATGCGCGTGATGGACTACCTGACGACGCTCGGGCCGGCGAGCGGCGAGCCACGAGCCACGAGCCGCGAGCCAGAAGGCGGAAAGCTCGAAGCTCGCGGCTCGAAGCTCGCGGCTCCGATGCGGGTCGGCTACTGGGGCCACGTGTATGGCGCAGACCTGATCCCCTTCATCGCCAGCCACGAGGACCGGCTCGCCTCCTTCGTGGCGAGCTGCACCTGCCACAGGCACGTTGTCCACTACGACGCCGCCTTCTGGAGCCCGCCCTTCTGGGCGCGGCAGGGCGACAACATGGGCATCGCCACCCGCACCAGCCCCGCCATGTACTACAGCCGCCGAAGCGTCGCCACCAACCCCCTCCCCTTCCTCACCCAGGAGATGATGGCCTTCGTCGCCCCGCGGCCGTTCCTGGCAATCAACCCCGACAGCCCGGAGCTCTTCGAGGCCATCCGCCCCGTCTGGAAGCTCTACGGCAGGGAGCGGCTCCTCGAGCTCGTCTCCCACAAGTGGGGCACGAACCAGCCTGTTAACGCGCGCGACTACACGGTGGACTTCTTCCTCCGCACCCTCTGCGGCATCTACCCCGGCCGCGCGCCCGAGGCCGCGGCGAAGGCGGCGCTCGATGGCCTCCGCTCCGATGATGCCGCGGCGAAGTCCGCCGCCGCACGCATCGCCGGCTGGTGGCGCCTCAAGGAGGCCACCCAGCCGCTCCTGGGCCTCCTCGACAGCAAGGACGCCGCGCTTCGCCGCGCCGCCGCCAAGGCGCTCCACCGCATCGGCGCCATGAAGGAGATGATCCCCCACCTCAAGCACCCCGACCCAATCGTCCGCCTCGCCGCGGTTGAAATGATGCAGGTCGCCGGCACCGAAGAAGCCTTCCGAACCCTGGCCAAGGACCCCCAGGACGACGACCGCTGGGTGAACGAGGCCAAGTGGCAAACGCTACAGGTGAACCCCTGGGAGTAAGAGATGGATGAATGGATGAATGGATGGATGAAAGAAATGAGAATCGCCCTCTTTCTCGCCCTCTTTCTCGGACCGGCGGCCCTCGCCGGTGATGAAGCCAAGGAGTTCAAGAATGAGCTGCGGAAGGCGCAATCCAGGCAGACCCAGAAGCAGTACAAGGACTGCGTGAAGCTGTGCGACGAGATGCTGGCGCGGTACAAGGAGCCGGCCCAGGTGCGGGAGGTGGCGACGCTGAAGGCGGAGGTGCTGGTGCTCGACGGGCAGCCGGAGGCGGCGCTGAAGGCCCTGGCCGCGCTCGCCGAGGCGAGCGCCGACGACAGGAAGCTTCAGGCGACCGTGGCGCTCCGTAGCGGCGACCTGTTGCGCTCGCTGAAGAGGGCCCCCGAGGCTCTGGCAGCCTATCGCAAGGCCGCCTCGAGCGCCGAGGAGCCGGACGAGGCGGCGGGCGCACTCCTCCGCGCCGCCGAAATCCTCATTGAGCTGAAGAAGGCGCCTGAGGCGCGCGCCGAACTGATCCGGGTCATCTGCGCCAGCCCCCTCAGGCCCGACCTCTGCCAGCAGGCGCAGGCCAGAATCGCCGAGTGCTACCGCGCCGAGAGCCAGTTCCCCGAAGCCCTCGGCGCCGCACGCATCCTCTTCGATGCCGCGGGCGACGAGGCGGCCATCCGAAACGCCGCGCAAGCCATCGCCCAGGCCTTCCTCGCCTGCGACGGCACCCTGGCCCGCGCCAACGAGTTCCTCGCCTTCCAGAGCTACGGGCCGGCGGGCCAGGACGGCAAGCCCGGCACCGCCGACGACGTGGCGGCCAACCACCTCGCCAAGGTGAAGTACCCGGCCTTCGACGCCGCCGCGAACAAGCTCTTCCAGGCCGCGCTCGACGCCCAGCCGAAGTCATTCGACGGCTACCGCGCGAGGGGCTACCTCTGCGTCTACTGGGGCAAGCCCAAGGAGGCGGCCAGCAACTTCTTCCTCGCGTTCAAGGCCGCGCCGCTCGCCCAGGTGGCCGCGTCGGCGCAGGAGCTCGTCCTCGTGGGCATCAAGGCCCACACCGCCTCGTTCCGCGGCCTCGACCGCGTGTTCGAGTACATCAACCACGGCCCCAAGGGCAAGAGCGGGAACGAGGCGATTCCCGACCCGTTCGCGGGGTTGTAGGAGAGGAACCCAAGGGGGCTGGCCCAGAGACGGGAGGCTAAGACCGCGGACGCTTGGGCGTCTTGCTCCCGAAGGGAGCGCAGTGGGTGGCCGGCGGCTTCAGCCGCCGGACTCGGGCCCCGGAAGTTGAGAAGTCCCGAAGGGACGGCAGACACGTGCGCCGGGCCGTGTCCCGTAGGCTTCTGCCGTCCCTTTGGGACTGAGCTTTGTGTGCGCCCCGATCCGGCGGCTGAAGCCGCCGGCCACCCACTGCTGTCCCTTCGGGACTGCGGTTTTGACCCTCATTCGTGGGGGTCGTACTAAGGCGGAAAGGGGCCCAAGGGACTCATGCGACTCTTGAGCTTCTTGGCACGCGGCACGCGGCACGCGGCACTCATCCTCTTCTCACGCGTCACGCGTCACGCGTCATTCCTTCTCTTTGCCCTCGCGGCCAGCTCCATTGCCGGCGAGGGCGCTGGCGACGCAGAGGCCGCGCTCCGCGTCATCCGCCAGGTCGCACTCGACAGGTCGGAGGCCGACGCGCCCCGCGCGAACGCCGTCCTGGCCTGCGCAAGGCTGCTCATGGCCAGCAGGCGGCACGACGAGGCGATGAAGCTCTGCGACGAGGTGCTCAAGACCTTCGGGGAGAAGTCGGCGGTGGCCGACGCGGCGCTGCGCGCCGGCTGCATGGTCGAGCGCCACCGCCACGGCCACCTGAAGGCCGAGCTGGCCTTCGTGTCGTCGTGGACCATCGGCACCCACGGCCAGACGGCCTCGGCGATGGCCCACGAGCTGAGCCGCGCGGCGGCGGTGCTCGGCGCGCTCGCGGGCAGGCCGATGGTGCCGGCCCCAGCCGTGCCGCGCCTGCCGCACTGGGCCGAGGCCGCGCCCGGCAAGCCCCCCTGGGTGCTCAGCGTCCCGCCTCTGGCCGCGCCCGTGCCCGGCTGGTATCCCGCGGGCGGGCGGGCAAGCGAGACCTTCCGCATCGCCCTCCCCAGGTTCGAGCCGCCCTACTGGTCCTCGCGCCTCGCCTTTCCCCCGCTGAAGTAGGAGGGACATGATCAGGGCCATGTCGCGCGTTCCGCTCCTCCTTGTGTGGCTGCTGTTGGCTGCTCAATGCGCGAGCCTGGCGGGCGCGGCTCGGGGCAGGGACGCCCCGCCTGCAATGCCGCCACAGGGGAAGGGGTTGGACCGCAAGCAGCTCGGCGACGAGCTTCAGAAGCTGGTGGAGTCCGCGGCCCTGCGCCGCGCGCGCTTCGGCGTCTGCGTGAGGGACCTCACGGACGAGGAGTGGCTCTTCGAGCACAACGCCGAAGAGCTCCTCGCGGTGGCCTCGAACAACAAGCTGGCCACCACCGCCGCCGCGCTCGAGCTCCTGGGGCCGGACTTCCAGTTCCGAACCACGGTCTGGGCCTGCGGCGCCCTGCGCAGCGACGGGGTGCTGGTGGGCGACCTGGTGGTGGTCGGGCGGGGCGACCCGAGCATTTCGGGCCGCTTCCACGAGGGGAAGCCGCTCGCCGTCCTCGAGCAGTGGGCAGAGGCCGTCGCCCAGGCGGGCATCAAGAAGGTGCAGGGCGGGGTCATCGCGGACGACACGTACTTCGACAGGCAGCACACCCACCCCGGCTGGCCGCAGGGGCAGCACGAGGCCTGGTATTGCGCGCCGGTGAGCGCCCTGTCGTTCAACGACAACTGCACGCTGGTCGTGGTGAAGCCCGGCCCGAAGGAGGGCGCGCCGGCCGTCGCCAGCGTGGAGCCGCCGACCTCCTACTTCGAGATTGCGAACGCGGCCACGACGAGCCGCGCGCGGCTCGGCAACAACCGCATCGTGGCCCACCGCCGCCTGGGCACCAACCGCATCGCCGTCACGGGCGAGATTCGCCACCAGGGCGCGCCATTCACCACCTGGATGACAGTTCACGACCCCGCGCTCTACACGGCCGCGGTGTTCGCCGACCTGCTCCGCGCCAAGGGCATCCCCGTCGCAGGCCCCGTCCGCCTCCTCACCCCGCCGCTGAAGCTCGAGCCGGCCCGCCTCCGCGAGATCATCACCACCGCGTCGGCGCTCAAGGACGCCGTGGCCGTGGCGAACACGAACAGCCAGAACTTCTACGCGGAGCAGATGCTCAAGACGCTGGGCCGCGAGAAGGGGGGCAAGGGCACGTGGGCGGCGGGGGCCGAGGCCGTCGAGGGCTTCCTACGCTCGGCGAAAGTCACCGGCGCGTTCAGCTACACGGACGGCTCTGGGCTGGCGCGGGCCGACCGCTTCAGCGCGCGGCAGCTCGTGCAACTGCTCGGCTACGCGAACGGGCGGCGCTGGGGCAACCGCTACCTGGGCTCGCTCGCCGAGCCGGGCGAGGAGGGCACGCTGTCGCGGCGGCTCGACGCCCTGAAGGGGCGCCTGTTCGCCAAGACAGGCTACATCGCCAGCGTGTCGGCGCTCTCGGGCTACGTCGAGAGCCGCGGCAACCGGCTGCTGGCCTTCTCCGTCCTCGTGAACGACTTCCGCTGCTCGCTGTCCGACGTTCGCGCCTTCCAGGACGCCCTCTGCCTCAAGCTCGCCGAGTATGATCCCCAGGAGCGCCCGCGGGGGAAGTGACTTTGTCGTCCTCGTCCTCGTCCCTCGTCCTCGACTCTTCTCCCCCATGGTAAGGGAATCGAGGACGAGGACGAGGACGACGGACGAGGACGATTGCGGGCTAGCCAACCCAGGCGGTGACGCCAGAGAAGTCGGCGGGGAAGAAGGAGTTGATCCAGGCGCTGCCGGTGAGGTCGGCGACGGAGAACTCGGACCAGGGGTCGCGGGCGTGGATTTCGTCGTCGCCGCCGGTGCCGCTGATGAGGCCCGAGACGGAGACGCTGCCGATCAGGTCGGCCTCGACGAAGCTGTCGGTGAAGTCCCGGTCGGTGCGGAGGCTGTCGAGCGCCCAGCCGACCTCGATGCGGTTGTCAGCCACGTTCCCCCCAGTCCAACCGGCTGCGGTGTTGAAGAGGGCGCGGACGTAGATGGAGCGCGTGCTGCCGCCGACGGTGACGTTGCCCGTGAGGTCGCCGCCGGTGAGGGTGAGGGTGCCGAGGTCCCAGGCGGCGGTGATGCCGCCGGCCACGCTTCCGCCGCGCCAGGTCTGGCTGGCGGGCTCGAGGAGGGCGCGGGTGGTGAGCTTGGCGATGGAGCCGCCGGAGACGACGGCGCCGAGGACGTGGCCGCCGGTGACGGTGAGCTGCGCGATGTCGCCTGCGGAGCGCACGTTGCCGCGGATGGTGCCGCCGGCGTAGGTCTGGGTGAGGCGGTTGAGTTGTGCGGCGACGGTGAGGCGGCTGATCCCGCCGTTGTTGGAGGCGAGGTCGCCGTTAAGGTCGCCGCCCGTGATCGTGGCGCGGTTCACCGGCCCGTCGGCGAAGAGGTCGCCGTCCACGTCGCCCAGGGCTGTGAAGGTGCCGAGTCCGCCGCCGGCGAGGAGGGCGGCCGGGTCGTTCGTCGCGCCGTCGCCGTCTATGTCGTTCCCCAGGTTCCAGCCGCCCGGGGTGGTGAAGCCGTTGAGGTTTGCGCCGGCAAAGCCGGAGCGGAGGGCGACGGAGCGCAGGCCGCTGGAGGCGACGAGGAAGGCGATGGCCTCGTCGGGGGAGCGGCGGCTGTCGGCCAGCGAGCCGAGCGACGCGCCCGGCCCCTCGACCACGATCCCGATGTCCTCCAGGCTCCCCACGCCGTCGAGGAGGGTGATGGAGGAGACGGCGGGGCCGGAGCCGGCGCGGACCAGGATGTCGGCCGTCCGCGTGCGGTAGGCCAGGTCCTTCGTGCTCCAGGCGATGATTGGGTAGGGGGCGGCGTCGCCGGGGTCGGCGTCGTAGAAGGACACTCTCGCGCCGCCGGGGAGCACCTGGGTGGCAATGAGGGGGTAGACGGGTGCGGCGCCCTGGCCCTCGCGGACGTCGAGGGAGTAGGGGATGAATGCCCCCTGCTGGCCGAGGACGCGGACGTAGTAGACGGGGTGGATGCCGGAGGGGTAGCTGACTGAGAGGGTGCCGGAGTTGCCAGTGTCCGTGGCGAGGAGGTTCCCCGCGTCGTCGTAGAGCTCGATGGTGAGGTTGCCGGGCGGGCTGAACTCCACGCGGGCGCTCACGGGGACGCCTGGCAGCTTCGACGGGGAGAAGGAGAACCAGTCCTCGTCCCCAGGCTGGATGTTGAGGCCGACGACGCGGGAGTTGAGGGGGACGGGGCTGGCCTTGTCGCGCGTGTTGTTGTCCTCGAGCCAGTCGGGCTGGGAGCCCGGGGCGTCTATGCCCAGGGTGTAGCTGGGGTTGACCTGGCCGGCGATGCGGGCGAAGTACGTGCCCGCGGGCCGGCCTTGAAGCGAGACGGACTCGGTGTTGAGGGTGGTGACGGACGACGCGAGGAAGGTGCCCTGGGCGTCGTAGAGGTAGAGGTCGAGGTTGCCGGCGGCGTTGGAGAAGGCGATGCTCACCCGGCTGCCGGCCTCGCCGTCGAGCGGGAGGTCGAAGCGGAACCAGTCAACGTCGGCGGCGTTGTGGATTGAGAGGGCGCTGTAGCGGTTGCCCGGCCCGGAGAGGGTGTGGAGGTCGTAGGCGGTGGAGCGGAGGTCGTTGGGCTCGGCCCAGTCGCGGACGGCCTGGGGCCTTGCCGTGCGGTCGGTGAGGGCGGCGAGGAACTCGTCCCAGCCCGTGGCCGCCGCGAAGTCGAGGGCGGAGTAGCCGGCCATCACCCGCTCGCCGACGTCGGGGAGGTGGATGGTGAGCCCTGTGCCGCCGGCCGCGGGCAGGCTGAAGTTGGCTACGACCTTCGCGGCGAGGGCGTCGAGGACCGCGTTGGCGGCGTTGACGATGGGCGCGCCAGGGACGCCGCCGACGATTTCGGCCATGAAGGAGCCGAGGTCGCGGAACTCTGGGTAGGTGAAGCCGGCGGAGGCGTCGCGTGCGGCCTCGATGGCCGACCAGTCGGCGCTGGTGGCGGTGGCCACGACGGCGTTGACGAACCCCGCGACGGCCGCGGCGAGCTCGGGGCCGGTGGCGTCGGCGGCCGAGAGGGTCGTGATGTCCGCGTCGTCGCTGGAGCTGTTGACGATGACCTGCGCGAACTGCTGGGGGCTGAGGCCGGGCGCGGCCAACAGGTCGCGGAAGAGGTCCGTGTAGTCCCAGCCGTCCCAGCCCTCCGTCTCCTCCGATGCGACGAAGTAGGAGACTTCGTTTCGGACCTGGTACATGATTTCGGAGCTTGCCATGAGGCAGGCGTCGAAGCCGAGGACGTCAATGTGGGTGGGCACGCCTTCGAGTGCGATCGCCAGCTCTTCGGTTGTGAGCATGTCGTAGGAGGAGCGCGTGTCCATCATGGAGCCGTAGAGGCCGCTGCCGTGGTCCCAGAGGACGACGGCGTAGTGCTCGGCGGGTAGGGTGGCCACGCCCCAGTTGATGAAGTCCTCCAGGGTCTGGGGATCGCCCATGTTCCGCTCGCCCCACGAGGTGAGCGGGGTGGAGATGAGATTGGGGTTGGAGTCGCTCTGCACGATTCCCACGCGGGCATCGGTCCAGTCGGGGGTGGTTGTGGCGTAGCCGGAGGCGCGGTCGAGGATGATGCCGACCTGGAGGTCTGGGGTGCGGGCGACGGCCTCCATCTCGTTGACGTCCTCCAGGGCGGCGCCCTCCAGGTCGTTGTCGCCGTTCACGTAGACAAGGATGGTCCAGGCCGGGAGCGTGGCGTCGGTGAACGGGGCGCTGATGGTCATGCGGTAGGGGGTCTCGCCCGTGAGGTCGTCGAAGACCGCCGTGTAGGTGTCGGGGGCCAGCCCCTGGAGATAGTAGACCAGCGGCGCGTCGTTGCTGTTCGTGTAGGTCACGGAGTCGATCAGGTTGGCCCCGCCGTCGTAGAGGTCGAGCTGGTAGGTGTGGAGTGGCGCGGCTCGGAACTGGAGGTAGTGGTTGGCGCCGCCCGTGGCGACGGTGGTGAAGGTGAAGGAGTCGCTGCGGGTGCCGAGGCCGCCCGACTCCGCGGGGTCGTGGATCGTGAGGTCCATGGCCTTGTTCTGCGTGAGGGCGATCGGCTCCTGGGTCTCCCAAGGGTCGGGGTCAATGGTGGTCAAGGGCGCTGAGATGGTCAGGGTGTAGCCGGGGCTGGTGTCGCCGGCGTAGCCGTGTATCCGCACGAAGTAGGTGCCTGCGGCCAGGCCGTTGAGCGAGACCTCCTCGTGGTTGGTGACGCTGAGCGAGCTGCCGAGCTCGTTGTGCGCGATGTCGTAGAGGTAGAGGTCGAGGTCGCCCTCGGCGTGGGTGAAGTCGATGGCCACGGAATCCGCGGAGCCGCCCGCCACGCCGGTGGTGAAGCGGAAATAGTCGTCGTTCCCGCCCGCGTGGATGGTGAGGTTGTCGAGGGTGGTGGCGCCGGAGAGTGCGCCGAGGTCTGAAGCCGCCGCAAAGTCGTTGTTCGGCTCGTAGGCGTCGGCGGCGATGCCGCCGCCTCCTGCTGGCGCCGTGATGGCCAGCGTGTAGGAGGGGTTGGTTGCCCCCGAGAAGCCCCTGACGCGCGCGAAGTAGTTGCCGGCCCCGAGGCCGTTGAGCGAGACTTGTTCGTGGTTCGTCGTGCCGGTGGAGCGGCCGACCTCGTTCTGCTGGGCGTCGTAGAGGTAGAGGTCGAGGTCGCCGTTTGCGTGGGAGAAGTCGATGGCCGCGCTGTGCGAGGCGCCGCCCGGGGCGCCGAGGGTGAAGCGGAAGTAGTCCTCGTCCGAGGCCGAATGGATGGAGAGGTTGGGGAAGGTCTGGGAGCCGCTGAGCGTGCCGAGGGCGGCGGGCGCGGCGAAGCTGTTGTTCGGCTCGTAGGCGTCGGGGGGCAGGCCGGTCGCCTGGTCGTCCACGGTCAGCGTGAGGCTGTAGGTGCCGACCGAGCCGCCTGGCCCGCTGCCGGGCACGTTGGGGTCGTAGCCGCTGTTCCCGTAGCCGCGCACGACCACGTAGTACGTGCCGGGCCCGAGGCCGTCGTCTTGTGGCGCCCAGACGAGGTAGCTGTCCAGCCCCCCGCTGTCGTCGTTGGCCGCCTGCTGCGCGCCCGAGGGATCGAGGATCTCGACCACGGAGTCGAGGCCCGAGCCGAGCACCTCCGCGTCAATGTCCACCGTCACCCTGTCGCTCACGTCGTTGAGGCTCAGGCGGTAGATGTCCACGTCGCGTGCGCCGTAGGAGCCGTCGCCGATGCGGTAGCTGTGGGTCGTCGTCTTGTCGCTCCCGTCGTGCGCCGTCACCAGAGCGGCGGCCAACGTATCGCCGGGCACTTCCGCCCTCACGAGGGCGCCGTCGTCCGGGACTCCGGTGCTCAGCAGCACGCGCGGCTCGAGGGCATCGAGCCGAAGCCCCCCATGGGGGACCCGGCCAGCCTTGCTGTTCCGTGTCATCTTGTGCGCCTAAGAGCAGCGCCGCGCCCCGGTCGGAACGCCGCGGCATCACCGCGCGGAGGTGGGAAACGCATCCACGCCAGGTTTCTATCCCGCCGCCCCCGACTTTGTCTTCCCATCCTCTATAGCGCATCCGGCGCGACATGTCAAGGGCTCAACGCTTTGGCGCGGGCGGCGGGGGCTGGCGTTGCTTCTTGGCGGCTTCCTCCTCCATGCGCTTGAGCTGGTCCTCGATCTCCTTGGAGTCCTTGGGGTAGAGGCGGCGGAGTTCGTCGGCCTGGGCGGGCCGGAAGCGGCGGAGGGCCTCGGCTAGGGCGTCGAGCCAGAGCTCGCGCAGCGCCGGGATGAGGTCCTTTATCCGGTCGCTGAGGTTGCGCTCCTTGTACCTGTTGTAGAGGAAGCGTGCCATATTCTCGGCGCCCACCGCGCGGTCAGTG
>Ga0194111_10005750_pt1 | contig 14222 bp, 6 predicted proteins | sample TA2KigC300mmetaG_FD_146194 | JGI IMG/M metagenome (GOLD analysis project Ga0194111, IMG submission 146194) | Freshwater microbial communities from Lake Tanganyika, Tanzania - TA2015033 Kigoma Deep Cast 300m | ecosystem: Environmental > Aquatic > Freshwater > Lake | place: Tanzania: Lake... | reverse complement strand
TGCAGTCTGCAGCACATGGTCCATCCGCCACGCGTTGCACAGGTCGTATCGCCCGGACCGGCTCTGCTTCGTCTCGATGCTCAGGTACTGGTTCCACTGCAGCCAGATGCGCGCCAGGTTGATGCCCGCCTTGCCCGACTCGGTCAGCCACGGGTCGAACTCGAACGTCCCGCCCTTGCTCGACCACGCGATGTTCAGCCCGATGAGCGAGACCGGCGTGCCGTCCTCGTACTGGAAATACCGGCTGTCGGGGCTGCGCCTTAGGAAGCCGTGCGACTCCGACGGCGCTGCCGTGAAGCGAACCGGCTGCGAGGTCGTCGTGTCGGTGCGGTCGGTGGCAGTGACCGTCGCCTCCCATTCACCGGCCTCCGTCGGGCAGAAGCGCACGCGCCAACCCGGCGCGCCCTGTGGGGTGATCCTCTCGACCCCATCCGCGCCGAGCTCCCGCGTGCAGTCCTGGTAGAGGAAGCCCGGCACTGCGCGGGTCACGCCCCCGGGCCCGCGGAACTCCGCATCCACCGCGATCTCGCGCGGGTCGAACGGATTGCTGAACTCCCCCTGCACGTCCAGCGCGATCTCGCACAGCCCATACCTTTCGATCCGCTCACTCACCACGCGAACGTTCGTGATGCCGGGCGCCGCCGGCGCCCCCTCTGGCTTCAGCGCGAGGAGTCCGAGGACAAGCGCTGTCCCCATCCCTCCGTCACCTCCTTCGGTGCCGTACTGCCGTTGCCGTTCTCCCCAACTCCCCAGCTCCGCGACTCCCTACAAGAACCACACGATGTACCGCCTCACCCACTCCCCGGCCGCGAGCCCCACCAGGCTCCACAGGCCGATGGCGAAGAAGTGCCCCAGCGTGAAGGCCAGGAACCCGCGCGCGGCCCGGCGGTAGGTGCGGACGCCTCCGAGGCGCAGCGTGAGGGTCTTGGCGGCCCACAGGACCAGCGCGGGGAACCACATGTACGAGCCCTGGTGGCAGAACGCGAGCGCGTAGCCCCCGGGGTGCAGGGGGAAGCGCAGCCACACGTGCCGCCCCACGACCATCGCCAGCACCATGACGGCCCCGAACGTGGTGTAGGTGATCTTCTGCGCATCGGGCTTGGTCGGCTGGTCGATCCACTGCGACACCGCGCGGAACTGGCCCAGGACCTCCTGGGTCATCTGTCCGCCCTCGATCCCGCCCGGGCTGGAGAGCACGAGGCCGCCGAGTTCGTAGAAGGTCGAGAGGTTCACAATGAAGGCGAGCATGATCCCGAAGACCAACGCGCCGAGCACCACCTTCGCGACTGTGCGCCGCCGCCCGCCCAGCCGATGCGCGGCGACGCAGACCTCCTGCCCGGTGCTGGTGATCGCCTGGTTCACGCTGCGCTGCAGCCACGAGAACATGCTGAGCAGCGTGAAGGAGCGGTACTCGCTCCCGGTGACGAAGGCGGCGCTGCCCAGGAAGTTCACCATCGTCTGCCGCTGCATGTACAGCGGGTACCCCCACACGATCGGGAAGCCCATCTCCGCGCGGTTCCGGCAGTAGACGACGAGCACCAGGAACATGATCCCGAAGTACAGCAGCGAGACCCACCAGACCACACCGAAGACGATGGGCATGGTCACCACGACCGCGACTCCGACGATCGCCAGGACCAGCATCACGCGGAACGACAGCGGCTCCTCGCGGTCATCGAGGCCCCCGTTTGCGCCGATGGCCTTCCGCGCCGCCTCCAGCAACCTCACTCGCCCCTGGTACAGAAAGTACAGCCCCAGCGGCACGAACGCCCCCATCGCCTGGTGGGTGACGAAGGGGAACCCGGCCGGCATGTAGCCGCCCATCCGTGCGAAGGGCCGCACGATCCAGCTCGCCAGCGTGAAGAACCAGATGGAGAACAGCACGTCCGAGGGCACCATGTAGCCGACGCCGAGAATCTCGGGCTTGTAGAAGATCTGCAGCCCGCTCATCTCATTCCACGGCGCCTCCGTGAACAGCGCGCCGAGCGGGTAGTTGATCCCGAGAGCCGGCACCGCCGGGTTGAACACGTGCAGGGCATTAAGCCCGTTGTACACGAACGCCAGAATGAGCCCGATCCACACCACGGGATCGCGGAAGAAGCTGACCGCCGCCACCAGCCCCCGCTCCGGCCGGATCATCTCCACCGCGAGGTTGGAGACCGGGAAGGTGAGGTGCTCGTCCTCCTCCCACGTTCGCCGGAACAGAGCAATCAGGCAGAACGCAGCGACGAAGTACGCGCTGAGGTACGCACTCCACAGCAGGAAGGGCGTCAGCCAGTAGCGCCACGGGATGAGCGTCGGCCCGGCGAAGAAGCGCACGATTCCCGCGAGCACCGGCCCCGCGACCGGCACGCGCCCCAGCCCCAGCGTCGGCACATCGACGTCGCTACCCTCCCAGAAGATCCGCGCCACCTCGGGGTCGGTCGGCGCCCACTGGGTCGGGATCCTCGTCGCCATCTCCTGAAGATGGTCGGCGGGCAGCCCGAAGTACTGCGTCACCATCAGGCACGGCATGACTTGCCGGAACAGCCCCACGCCCGGCATCGCCGAAGTGATCGCCAGGAAGGTGAAGACAACCAGGACCTCGCCATTGCTCAGCGTTGCGCGCCGAATGAGCCGGGACACCGCCGGCAGCCGCCCCAGCGCCTCTAGCTGTCCCGCCGACCGCAGCAGCACCGCCCCGCCCGTGACGAGCAACAGCAAGCACAGGATCGAGGCGATGGGCGGCGTGCTCTCCGAGATCTGGCTCGTGAGCGTGACCAGTTCCGCCTGCTTCGTCCACGCGCTGACCAGCAGCGCCAGCACCACCGCCACCCCCAGCGCACGAACCGTCGCCCAGCGATAGGGCGCGGGCTCCGTTGGGGCCGCGTGGATCGACAGGCGCTCGGCCTCTGAGGGCCGCTCGACGACCTCCGACATGGACACGTACTCCGCAGGGCCAGGAAGACCCGCAGGTGATTGGCCGTAGAGGGAACAAGGCCCTTCCTCGGAAATAGGCAGAGCGGAACACGGGAGGTGCAGCCATGTTCGCGATCGCAGCGATCCTATGGGCGACCGCTGAGCCGACGGGCGCGCAACCTGCGGCGTACTGCGCGGCCGAGGGCGTCGAGACTGCTGACGGCACGATCCGCCTCGCGCGCCAGTGGAAGGCCGTCTTCGAGGACTCCTTCGAGGGCGGGCTCGGCGACTGGCGCGTCGAGAACTACGAAGGCAAGCTGGTCATCGAGCCGGGCGACGGGGGCTTCGCGGGAGGTTGCGCACTGGTCGCGAACCGCGGGGCGGCCGGCGATACGGCCTGGGAGTTGGCCTCACGGCAGATCGCGGTGACGCCCGGGGTGCAGGCCCGCCTCTCGTTCCGGTGGCGCACGAACCGCTCGCTCGAGCGCCTCTCTGGCCACCAGGGCCACTACCTCACCGAGCTGCAGTGGCTCAGCGCTCTGGGCGAGGAGGTCGGCGTGACGCCCTTCGCCTTCGGCAAGGCGAGCGATGACTGGCAGCTCGCCGAGGTCGCCGCGCAAGGGCCGGACAACGCCGCCGAGGTGGTGATCCGGTTCGGCTGCGATCAGCCGAACATCGAGGATGGCCAGTTCCTCGCCCTCGACGAAGTGAAGCTGGAGGTCCTCCCCGCGCCGCCTACCTTCGCCCCCTCAGGTTTCGTGGTTTCCCGTCCGTTGCCCGTGGCGGGAGAGCGCCGCCTCTCCTGGCAGGCCGACCTGCCCCAGCGCGCGTCCCTTCGTTTCACGATCGCCGGCGCTCCCGACGCCGACGGCACGCCGGGTAAGTGGACGCCGTTCGTCGGCCCGGATGGCAGCGAACAGACCGCCTTCACCCAGGCCGCGCCCCTGCCGGATCGGCTGAAGGACTGCGCGTGGCTGCGCTACTGCGCCGAACTGACCACGGACGACCCTATGCAGACGCCGACCCTCAAGGCCGTCTCCCTCGGCGGCGGGGCTGACGGCCCCTGGAGCGGCCCCGACACCGACCCGCCCACGCTCACCGAACGCAGCCCGACGCGCACCGCGGACGCTCAGCCGCCGATCTGGTTCGCCATCACCGACGCCACCGGCATCGACGCGAGCACCTTGCGGGCGTGGCTGGATGGCGCCGAGATTACCCCGGGCCTCGTGCGCCGCGACGGGCGTTACGTCTATGCGCTCCGTGAGCCGCTGAAGCCCCCGCTGCCCGACATGACCGTCGCGCGCTGGCGCATCGACAACTACTCGAGCGCCCTGACGATCACCCGCGCACCGCGCGCCGAGGACCGCCCGCTGGGTCTTCACATCACCCGCGAGGTCGGCGAGGTCGATACGGCCTTCTGCCTGACCTCGCCGCCGATTCCCGTCGAGCCGGGGGCGAAGTACACGCTCTCCTACTGGTCGCGACATTCCATGGACCTCTCCGGCGCGATGAACGGCGCGAGCACGTACAGCGGTGGCGTGACGTGGCTCGACGCCACCGGCGCGCCGATCGGCGAGCGCGTGCCGGTCGATCTCGGCCCAGCCGACGCCGTCTGGCACCAGGACCGGTCGGAGATGACGGCGCCGCCCGGCGCGGTGAGCGCGCAAATCCGGTTCGGGTTCGATACCCCCAACCTCTTTGGCGGCGCCTCGGTTGATATCGCTGAGGTCGCGCTCGACGGGCCACATCCTCAGCGCCCGGACGCGGGCCCCAACTTGCACCGGATCGCGGTACGCGTCGCCGACTTCGCCGGAAACGTGCTCCAGCGCGAATGGCGTCTACTGATCCGCCCGCCACAGACGCAGAACGTGGTCTCCCTACGCGACGACGGCACCGTCCTCATCGACGGCAGGCCCTTCTTCCCGATCGGCCTCTACGCCGTCTGGAAGAAGCCGTTCAACGACAACAGCTTCGACAAGGCCTTCGGTGACCTGAAGGCCGCCGGCTTCAACCTCGCCCACACCTACAGCAGCGGGCGCGGCCCGGACTTCACCGAGTTCTACGCCGCCGCTGCGCGCCATGGGATCAAGCTCTACGTCTCGTCAGGGGCCGGGGCAAACTGCACCGACGTCGACCGCGTGCTGGACGATGTCGTGCAGGAGGAAGCGGAGCCCGCCTTGCTCGCGTGGTATCTGGCCGATGACACCGCCAGCCACGTCGGCCCGGCCGACCTGTCGGAAATCACCGGCGCAATTCACGACATCGACCCCGCGCACATCACGGTGCAGGCGGACGGTGTCGGTTCGCCGCCCACATCACGCTACGCCGGCTTCGTCAACGCGACCGATGGCTTTCTGCCGGAGCTGTACCCGATCCGCGACGACTCCGACCAAGGAGTGCCTCGCATCATCGCCGACATGGAGACCGTCCGCGCCGACCTGGCAAAGTCCGGCGCCAGGGGCAGGACGATCTGGCCGATCATCCAGTACTTCCAGGGGTGGGGTTGGCCGCGCTATCCGACCCGCGAGGAGCTGTGGGCGATGAGCTACCTCTCGATCATCTACGGCGCCAACGGAATCACGTGGTACACTTACGGCGGCTGGGGAGACAACCACGGTGTGACCGATTCGCCCGAGGTCTGGAAGAACATCTGCGACCTCGGGAGCGAGATCTCCCGCCTGCAGGACGTGCTCGTCGAGCCCACCGGCCCGCAACCCGCCGCCCCGCAGACCGTCGCCGGGCCGCTGAAGGACGGCCTCGGCTACCCGAGCCTCAACGTACTCCTGAAGCAGCACGCGGGCAAGAGGTACCTCCTCGCCGCGAACTCCGCGCGCGCTGAGGTCACCGCGCGCTTCGCGCTGGCCGCGGGCGAGCGGGTCACGCTGCCCTTCGAGAACCGCGAGATCACCGCCGACGCCGCGGGCTTCCAGGACACGTTCGGCCCGTACGGCGTGCACGTCTATGTGTGGTGACGCCCGCCCCCGATGCGTCAACGCGCCACGTTGACGAGGCAGTGCGGCAGGTGGTCGCCGTGCCCTCGATGGATCAACACGCACTCCACGCACTTCCCGTGGTAGGCGCAGTCGCCCGGGCAGCTGCACAGGTCCTCGCCCGACGCCATCACCTCCGCCAGGAACTGCTCCTGGAGCCGCTGAGCTTCGCTCGTGCGCCCGGCCTTGAACAGCTCCATCGCCCGCTTCTCTAACTCGTGGTTGTCGATCATATCCGGACGCCTCCGCTCCGACCTACAGCTCGATGATCGCCGGCCTATTCCCCACGCTCAGCGCCGCCTCGGCGATGCGCGTGGCTTCGAGGCCCTCCTTCGCGCCCGTGACGGGCTGCTCGCCGGTGCGGCAGCAGTGCAGGAAGTGCGCCATCTGCTTGCGGAACCAGTCGTTGCCGCCGTCCGCCTCGAACTCCACCATCTGCTCGCCGCCCTGCAGGTTCACCTGCAGCTGGTTTCCGCCGGGGAACATGATCGAGCCCAGCGGCCCGAGCACGTCGTGCGCGCTATCGGCCTTCACCGCGTACCCGAAGCCCGGCAGCCCCCACGACCAGCACACGATCTGCTGATCCCCGCTCGCGAAGTTCACGATCACCGTCCCCGTGTCCCACGCGGTCGTGTCGGCCTTCAGCCGCCGGATGTCGGTGACCACGTTGCTCGCCTCGCCGAAGATGAACCGCGCGAAGTCGTAGCTGTGCACCGCGCCGTCGATGAACGGCCCGCCGCCGATCTGCTTGTCGAAGAACCACGGCGTCGGCGCGCCCGATCCGCCGCTCAGCGACCGCCACACCACCGGCCGCCCGATCGTGCCCGCCTGGATGATCTCCCGCAGCTTCAGCCACTCGTTGCAGAAGTGCCTCACGAACCCGATCTGCAGCACCACGCCCGCCTGTTGGCACGCCTGATCCATCGCCTCGCAGTCCGCCACGGTCATCGCCATGGGCTTCTCGCAGAAGATGTGCTTCCCCGCCGCCGCCGCATCAAGCACCGCCTCCTTGTGGTAGCCCGTCGGCGTGCAGATCACCACCGCATCCACATCGTCCCGCGCCAGCAGCTCCGCCTGGTCCGTGGTCCAGGCCGTCGTGCCGTACTTCTCGCAGTGCGCCCTCGCCGCGTCTGCGTTCACGTCCATCGCACACGCGATGAACGCCTCCTCGCTATCCACCAGGTGCGGCGCATGGGCGTTGTGGATGCCTCCACAACCGATGAACCCGATCCCCAGCTTCGACATCTCGCTTGGTCCTTTCCGAATGGAATGCACGAACGGGCCGTCCTTCGCGACGACGGGGCCGAGCCCCTCTCTACGGCGTCAGCCGCACGCCGCCCCACACGGCATGGTCGCTGTTGATGCCGTCTCCGGCATCGGTAGTGTAGAGGCGCAGGTGCGTGGCCGCGCCGAGGGGCAGGGCGAGCGTCAGCGGCTCCTGGCCCCCGCGCAGGATGGGTGACTCGTAGACGGTCTCCCACGGGCCTGTGGCCGAGGCCCCTGTCTGCACGAGGAACGCGGCGCTTCCGTTCCCCAGGCTCGAGGAGCTGATCCCGATGTCGCTACGGAGGGTCAGCCCGCCGCGATCAACGGGCAGCGCATACACGACCTCGCCGTGGGTGCCTTCGGGGCTCGGCTCGGGGCAGAGGGTCAGGCACTTGGGGTAGAAGCGCTCCGCGATCTCCGCCGGGTTGCCGACGTAGTCGCGGTCCCGGATCAGGCCGCCGTGCGCGAAGGACGACACGGGCTGCAGGTCGCTCAGGTAGATCGCGTTCGGGTCGGCCTCCACTTGGACCATGAACGAGATGCTCACCGTACTCTGGCGCCGCTCCACCGACCGGTCGGCGATCGTCGCCTCCACCCGGTGCCGCCGCGGTTGTGCGGCATGCGGCGCGAGGGCGCGGGTCAGGTCGATGCGCAGCGCGAGCGCCTTCCCCTCTTCACCCGACGTCGCGGAGACCAGCGCGGCGTCCCCGTCGATACGCGTACCGTTCACGGTGACCGCCAGGCTCGCGGGGTCCAGCGGATTCTCGGCATCACGGAACTCGACCGCGAGCTGCTTCGGCGCGGCGATCCAACCCAGGTCCTTCGCCTGCTCCACGGTGAGTTCACGGTCATCCAATGCGAGCCGCGCGAGGGCGGGCGCGGAGGTGTCGGTGAGGTTCAGCCATGGGGGCTTGCCCGAGATCAGCCGCACGGTCCCGCCGCCTGTCTCGTCGGCGGAGAAGGTCGGCTTGCCCTGCGCGCTGTGCTGCCACGCGGCGTTGCCGGCCCGCCAATCGAGGGCGGCGGCGGTCGCGGCGCACTCGACGCTCACGTCCCCGGTTGCGCGCAGTGCGAACTGACGCCGCTCAGGCGCCGGTTCTGCGCGCCAGGAGAAGTCATTCGCCACGGTCACCCGCAGGCCGGGCCGAACGCCGTAGATGACGTACCAGTCGCCGACCTTGATGCCCTCGGCGGCGAGGTCCACGTCCTCCACCAGCTCCACCGTGTCGCCCCCATAGCCCCCGCCGACCTCGTTCACCTGCCGAATGGTGTACGTCTTCCCGCGCTCGGGGAACCACAGCTTCATCCCGCAGTACCAGGGCGTGTTCCCGTGGTCCACCATCGGCCGCCAGGTGCGGATCACGTTCGGGCGGTCAACTGGCAGCACGGTCACCTGGTGCCAGCTCGTGCCGAAGGGCGCGTGATCCTGCACGTCTACGCGGACGAGCCCACCCGGCAGCGCAGACACGCCCGCGATCCGGTAGCCCTCGTTGCACGGCTCCCGCAGGTCGCTCTCGACGCGGATCAGGAGCTGCCGCTCTGCCAGGTGCTGGCCGACGGGCCACGGCTTGTCCGGCTTCACGACCAAGGCACTCTCGGCGCGCGTGCCCGTCAGGTCGCCGATGACATCGACGATCTCCCCCGTGAAGTCCCCTGGGAGAGCGGCCCGGAAGCCCTCCAGCCTCAGGAACGTGCCGCGCGCCGCATCGGCCGCGATCACAGCGCCGCCGGCATCCTGGCGGACCAGAGCGTACCGCGCGTCGGTCTCAAGACCGCCCGGCAAGGTAACCGTGCCGGCCTCGGACTGGTAGACCACCGTGTCCGTGTGCCCGCCCGCCATCTCCAGGCGCAGCGCAACGACGTCGCGCGTCGGCCCTTCGCTGCTCTGCGCATCGAGACGCGTGACCGACCGGATCGCCGACTCCTCACCCTCGCGGTACCCCTCCAGGATGTGCACGAACAGGCTGTTCAGCGGCTGTCCATCGGACGTGCTGCGCGACTCCACGAGGAAGTCGCGTGCATCGAGGAACGCTACATTGCCGTCCACGCGCTGGCCTCCGGGCAGGGGCTGGCGCATCCAGCCGATCCACGGCCCTTGCGCGCGCACCAACTCCGTCCGGCCTTCCGCCTGCGGCAGCCCGACCAGCCGCAGGCGCACCCGTCCCACGTCCTCCGACAGAGGCCGCCGGAAGGGCTTGCCGCTCGCATCGCGCGGCGCGTAGGCGGCCACGTCGGTCTTCCACGTAAGATCCCAAGGTTCGGTCGGCCCCGCGAGACGCTCCACGTGCCGCACGCGGCGGAAGTGCTCGTGCTCGGGATCGTCGGCCGCCGCCTCGTCACCCAGGACGACCTGCGCCAGGGTCTCCGCCTCTGCTTGCGTCACGGGCAGATCGGCCTCGGCGCGCTCAGCCCACGCGCTGTTGTACAGCGCATGGCGCTCGCCGCCGGTCAGCTTCAGGAGATCGAGCACATACGGACGCCCCTCCGGGCCTTCCACGCCGATCAGCGCGCGCCGAAAGTCGCTCACGTCTTTGTCCATGCGCGCCCACGAGTAGTGATCCCGCACATCCAGGACCTGGAAGCCCGAGCCCGGCTCGCCGGCCGCCTCCCCGCCCTTGAAGGTGATGACCTCCCCGTAGCCTCGGTTGTCGCCCCAGCCCTTCCCCGTTGACACGCCGTCCACCGTCGCCCCGTTCTGGCACAACGGGCTGTGGGCATAGACCCACGACCAGCTCGAGAACCCCTCCGCGCCCTCCGCGATCTCGTGCGGGTAGCCCATCGCCTTGAGCGGCTGGAACTCCGGCCGCTCCCATTGAAGGTGCGCGTTGCACCAGTGGGCCGCGTACCCGCCGCGCCGCATCACCGGCACGCCGTCCACCCAGCACTCCAGGCTCAGCGCATCCTGCGCGTTGTGCAGCGTGGCGCGGGTGTAGCTGAGGCCGACCTCCTGCCGATGGCCGGGCCCGCCGACGCGGACCACGCCCACGCCATACCCCGCCCAGTTGCGGCTGCCGAGTTGCTCGTTCGCGCGCACCGCGGCCGCCTCCGTGAGGAACGGAGAAGGGAACGCGTGCTCGTGCTGATCGCCGAACTCAAGCTGCATCCCGCGCACCGTCGTGAGCTTGCGCATCTCCCCGTCGGCAGCGAAGTAGAACGGGTTGTCCTCCAGGAAGCGCGGGTAGAACCGCAGCCACCCCTCCGGGTCGCGCAGGTAGGGGTAGAAGTACCCGCCCGGCATCGCCATGTAGTTCGGCGCGCCCTCGCCGTTCAGCCCATCCTGGTAGCTGTGGTTGTACAGCGTCACCTCCTGCGCGGGCCCGGCGAAGTCGATCAGCTCCCCATCCTGCAGCAACACGCCCAGCAGCCACATCTCCACGTAGTTCGCTTCCTGGTAGTTCGTGAGGAGCTTCTGCGAGAAGACGCTCTTGAACATGAGCGCGACCTCCCGCAGCAGCTTGCTGCGCACCTTCTGGTCGAGGGCCTGGGGGTCCCCGTACTTCTGCCGGGAGTACTCGCGGAAGGCCGGATGGTGGCGGACGAGGGCGAAGGGCTCCACCCAGATCTGCTCATCGAACATGTTCAGCCAGCCCTTGCTGCCAAGCGGCGTCCGCCGGCTCCACGGCCCCAGGTAGCTCACCTCGAAGATGGCCGGCCGCGGCACCGCCTCCCACTCCGCGCGCGTGAGGGGCAGGCCGTCCTTCCCGTTGGCGACCTCGTTCTTCCAGCATAGCGGAAGGCCGTAGTACGTATCGGACGCGAGGTCCAGCAGCACCGCGGTCTTATGGACATACAGCGGGTCGGCAGTCTCACGGAACTTCTGCGCGTACTGCTTCACCAGGTCGCAACCTGTGTCGAGCCACCGCTTCTGGTCGAAGACCGTGCGGACAAACAGCTCCCACTCCACGCCCTCCGCGTCGCGGTAGAGCGTGCAGGGCACCTCAACCGAGGTGTCGTCGAGATGCGGGAAGCGGACGGTCTCAGTCGGTCGGAGAGCGTAGTCGGCCGGGAAGTCCGCCTCGCGGCCGTACAGCTCTCTTCCGCAGCAGTTCGTGGTCGCGTGGTAGGGGTTCTGGGGATCGTGGCGCAGCGAGAACGCCCGTGAGCCGCAGAAGACGCAGTAGCTGACGAGCGCCTCCTCGGCCTTGAAGGCCTCCGGCTTGCCGGACCGCACGCGCGCAAAGGGCGCGATGTGGCGCGGGAAGTCGGCGGCCAGCTCTGCATCCGTCGGCGCCGCGGCGGCGTACTGCACGAACGCCTGATCGGCCGGCAGCGCGGGATGGTCCCGGTTCCAACGCTCGACCTGCGCGGCGGTCCACTCCGCGAAGAGCGTCTCCGGCGTCAGCGGCGGAATGCGGCGGCCGGGGATCAGCTCCGCGACCTTCCGCGCACGATCCGGCGCGTCCCACCGCCCGGCCGGCTGCGCGTGACCGGTCGCCACGAGCGCGAGTGCGCAGCCTCCTGCGAGCAAGGCCATGGTCATCGCGATCTCCTCTCAGGCTGGAACGTGCTCGGTCCGCGCGATGATCTCGTCCTGCATGTCCTCCCACAGGGACGTGAAGGGCGCGCTGTAGCCCGCCACGCGGACCATGAGGTTGCGGTACAATTCCGGCTTCTCCTTGGCTTCCAGCAGCATCTGCCGGTTCACGAAGCTGAACTGCATCTGCTGCCCGCCCGCGCTGAAATGGCTCTGGATGAGCGCGGCGACCGCGTCGATCCCCGCGTCGTTACTCAGCAGCTTCGGGTCGAGCTTCACGTTCAGCGACGTCGCGGTCGGCAGCAGCCGGTGTGGCAGCGAGGCCACCGAGTTCAGCAGGGCCGTCACGCCGCTCCGGTCGCGTCCCTGCGCGCCGCCGATGCTGTCCGCCACCGGATCGCCCGCCCGCCGACCGTCTGGCGTCGCGCCGGTGATCCGCCCGAACTCGATGTGCATGTTCTCGCCGCCCGCCAGCGTGCCCAGGATGTAGACCCCGCCCCGATAGGGCTTGCGCCGCTTCAGGATCGCGTCGAACCTCTCGATGATCCGCGCCGCCAGCCCGTCCGTCTCCGCCTCCTGGTTCCCGAAGTGCGCCACCTCCGTCGCGATGCGCCGCCGCAGCGTCTCATGTCCCTCCCAGTCTGCCTCCAACACACGCACGAACTCCTCCAGCGTGAGGGCCTGCTTCTCGAATACGAGCTTCCGAAGGGCCGCGAGCGAGTCCGCCAGATTCGCGGTCCCGATGATGTCCCAGTTGCAGAAGTTGTAGCGCGCGCCGCCCTGCGTGTAGCCGAGGCACCTCTCGATGCAGTCCTGCACCACGAGCGAGGCAGCCAGGTTGCCGCCGGGCATCCGCGCCGCCGCCTCGTCGCGACCCACGGACGAGAGGTGCGCCGCCTCGGCAACCAGGTCCATCGACGCCTCAAGCGCATCCCACAGGTCATCGAAGGAGTCGATCCGCGACAGCTCCGCGTCCGGCTGCAGCGCAGGCTCCAGGCCCAGCGTCATCCGCAGGATCTTCGGCAGGTTGATGAAGCCCTCGACCGAGCCCATCTGCGCCTTGCCGGTGACGATGACCTCATGGCAGCCGGAGAGGGAGAAGTCGCGCGCATCTTCGAGCGACACGCCGACGTTCACGAGCGCGTGCACGATCTGCTCATCGCTGCAGAAGTCCGGGTTGGCGGTGCCCGACCGCAGCGCGCGGACCGCCCGCCTCAGCAGCTCCGGCGGCGTGCCCTTGTGCCAACGCACCCCGACCTGCGGCCTCAGCAGCTTCAACTCCTCCACCGCGTTCAGGCACAGGTATGTGACCTCATTCGACGCATCGCTCCCATCGGGCCTCACGCCGCCGAGCGTCAGGTGGTTGTGCGCGCTCACGCCGCTCGTCGCGCCAACCGACTCGAAGTACTTGATCCACAGGCAGTTCACCAGCTCCTGCGCGAGGTCGCGGTCCAGCGTCCCCGCCTCGGCCTCGCTCGCGAAGCACGGGTAGAGGTACTGATCGACCCTCCCCGGCGCATCGGGTAGGAAGAAGAACGAGAACCACGCGCACTGACACGCCTCCCAGAACGTGGTCGGCGCCTTCACCGGCACCCGGCGGCAGTTGCGCGCGATGGTCTCCAGCTCCCCTCGCCGCACCGGGTCGTCCTCCGCCTCCGCCATGGCCTCCGCCTGCTCCGCGTACCGGTTGCTGAGGTCGATGAACCCCTCCGCGATGATCCGCAGGGCCTGCAGGAAGTCCTGCTTCTCCTCGATGGTGGCATGGGCGGCTCGCTCATGAACGTCGACGGTGGCATGGGCGGCTCGCCCATGGAGGTCTGGGTCACTAAGCCTCCCCAGTCGTCCATCGATCCTATCGATCAACCCCTCGAACCCGACCGCGAAGACGGTCTCGTAGTCAAGGGTCGTGTGGTTACCTGCTGGGGCGAGTATCCCCTCGCGCCAGTGGGGCTCGGTCTCCGGGGGGACCGGCCAGTAGTCGCGCCCGGGCGGCTCCCACGTGCGCCGGCCAAAGATCGCGGGCGTGATCTCATCCACCGAGTCCGCGGTCAGCCCCGGCGTACAGCCCACGACCAGCTCACCCTCGCGGATGACGACATCCTGATGGCGGTAGTAGTGCGCCAGCGCCTTCGCGTGCCGGATGACCTCGGGCTCGCCCTCGGTCTGCGCGAAGGACTCCTGCCAGATTCCCCCGGCCTTGGGGTCGCCAAGCTGCCGACTGCGCAAGGCGCGCGCCTTCATCGCCAATACTCGTTCGCGCAGCATTCAGTCACCTGTCGTTGCCTGGTGCGCGGACGCCCTCGTCCGCATGCCGTCGCCGTGCCGCCGCCTGGAGCGCGGACATCTTGTCCGCATGCCGTCGCCTCTCCTACCCTCGCCCCGGCACCCGATACGCCTCCTCCGCCTCTCCTCCTACCTCCGGAGGGTCGAACCGCACCTCCGTGACACGCTGATCGCTATCCGCCTTCAGCACCTGCAGGAAGAACCCCGGTTGCTGCGGGAGAACTAGCGCGAGCCAGTTCTTCCCCGCCTGCAACTCCACGGTCTCCCTCTGCCCAACATCCGCGCCGTTGAGACAAACGCCCCACGCCGCG
>Ga0194111_10005747_pt1 | contig 14224 bp, 13 predicted proteins | sample TA2KigC300mmetaG_FD_146194 | JGI IMG/M metagenome (GOLD analysis project Ga0194111, IMG submission 146194) | Freshwater microbial communities from Lake Tanganyika, Tanzania - TA2015033 Kigoma Deep Cast 300m | ecosystem: Environmental > Aquatic > Freshwater > Lake | place: Tanzania: Lake... | reverse complement strand
CACTGTAGACGCTCAAGGTAGGATTGTCTCTGCTACTTCTGGAGATATTGGAATTGTAGACTCGGTTGTTGGTACAGAAGGTCAAATAAACGTTAACTCTGATGACCCAACGCACCCAGTTGTAAGTCTAGCTGATACAGCTGTTGTAGCAGGAGAATACATTGCTGCAAACATCACTGTAGACGCTCAAGGTAGGATTGTCTCTGCTACTTCTGGAGATATTGGAATTGTAGACTCGGTTGTTGGTACAGAAGGTCAAATAAACGTTAACTCTGATGACCCAACGCACCCAGTTGTAAGTTTAGCCGATACAGGTGTTACTGCAGGCTCTTACAATATGTCCAACATTACTGTTGACGCTACAGGTAGGGTCAGTGCAGTTTCTTCTTCCACTCCTGCTACGACAACCGAATATGCACTAGCTACGTGGGGCAAAACAGACGGAAGTAATTTGGTTGATAATGCCGGTACTCAGGTTGATGACGATGGTAACATAACTACAATAGGTAGTGTTACTGCTTCAGAATTTAAATCCACTGGTAATATTAACATTGATAAATCTGGAAAATTAAGAATAGCCTCACCTAATCAGGGGGTACTCGAGATTAATGCTAATCCAAATTTAACTGATCAATGTAATATATCTTTTGGCAGTAGCTTATCTTTTCCAACTGAGTTACCGCTTGAAGGACAAACATTCGTTGGAGACAATTTAGGTAATTTATCATGGCAATCTATTATAGCATCAGTACATAGCCACGCTGGTACTATTGCAGTAGATTCCTCTGATCCTATGAACGTTAATATTGATCTTCCAATAACAGGTATTACGGCCGGCACTTATTCAAGCCCTTCTCTCATAACTTTCGATGATTATGGTAGAGCAACAGCCGTTACTAGTGGAAATAGCACCTCTCATGGAATGATCGTACTAACTTCAGGAAGTGGAGATTTATCTGCGTATCTTCCAGTAGGCGTAACAGCTGGTAAAGTTACTGTAATAGGTGGTGGTGGTTATGGAGGAAATACTATTACTACTAATTCTATTGGTAGTGGTGGTGGTGCTGGTGGTACTGCTATTAGATATGTAACCGACCTTAGTTCTTCATCTACCTATTCAGTTGGATTAGCCGGTCAATCATCTACATTAATTACCAATTCAATTTTAATGCGAGGTAACCCAGGCGGTAATGGAGCTGTAGCTACAACTAGTACTATAGTAGCAGGTGGTGCTGGTGGTACTGCTACAGGTGGAAGCATCAATATTCCGGGTCAAAACGGTGCCAACGTTTCTACATCATCTACAGTAGGTTCTGGAGCAGGGGCTAACTCTTTCTTCAATGGTGGCGGTAAAGCGGTAATTGTTTTAGGTAACGGTATTGCAGCAAGTGCTAATAGCGGCTGCGGCGGTAGTGGAGCATATAAAAGTGCTACTGGTATCGGGGGTGCTGGAGCTGCTGGAATTATTATCATAGAGTATTAATTTTTATAGCTACGATAAATAGCAGTTACTTAAATAGTAACTGCTATTATTTTCTTCCATATTTAGTAAAAAGTATGCGTATAGTACGTATTTTATCTTTAGACGGAGGCGGTATTAGAGGATTGTTCTCTGCGACATTTCTAGAGAAATTTTGTAATGATGCAGGAATTAATGGTAATGAATTATGGAAGTATTTTGATATTATTTGCGGAACAAGTATCGGCGGTGTTCAATCTATAGCATATTCAAATGGTTTATCTCCTACTAATGTTATTAATTTATTAACGACTAACGCAGACAGCATTTTTACTATTAGAGCGGGAGTTAATCCCTTGCAACCTCTCGGTCCGGCAGGAGCTGCTACTTTAGGAACTGTACTGGCAGTTCCGGGAGTAGAACCTTATATTTACAACCAAGAACCTCTACGGAGTGCTTTAAATACAGCTTTAGGCACTACCAAAATGTTCCAACTAAAAACTAATACTTTAATTACTGCCGTAGGATTTCAAGGTGGAACTGGGCCAAGTAGTGATAAAGTTAATTTTCCATATGGTAATATTACAAGTAGTCAGTATTACCAATTTTCTAATGTTCTAATTAAAAACTTTACTGTCGGTCAAGAATACACATGTGTCGATGTTGCCGTTGCGACTGCCTCTGCACCAGTATACTTTCGTCCAACAGTCATTCAGGGAGCCGACCCCAATACTTTCTTCATCGATGGGGGACTATACCAGAATAATCCTACCGACCTTGGCTATACATTTTCTAATATTTTATTTCCGCAAAAAGTAAAGGTTTGCATTTTATCGGTTGGGACAGGTTATTCTAATCCTGACATTGAAATAACGACAACATCAGATAACTTAAGGGCAGCCCCTCAAAATGGACTTGGATTACTTGCTAATAGTCTTAACTTGACTATACAAGGAGGAACGGATGCAGTGGAGCTTAAATTTCAAATTCTCTCTTTATATAAGGGGGCTGAAAATAATCTATATTATTACAGATTCCAACGTTTTCTTGAAGATCAGGAATTAAGCAAACTTGATAATCCAACACCCGAAGCTATAGCATATTTGCGATCAGAGGCAAATATCCAATATGGGCATGACGCTCTAAAGATACAACGATTTATTGAGGCATGTAATTTTTTGAATTAACTAAATTTATACGATTTTCAAAGGCTATAAGCACACTGTGATATAATAAAAATAAAAAGGAAATATATGGCAGATTTAGATAATATAACTCAGTTCAGCGGTCTTACTATTACCAGCGATCAAAATACCGGGACTAATAACCATAATGCTACTTTTGCTCTTCCCTGTCTTACTGATAAACAAAAAGATGAAATAGAAAATGTTACCGCTTATGAAGTAGATAGTAAGAAGGTCAAGGTTAAACCGGGTACTATGATCTATAATATCGATAAAGCCTGTATTCAGATTTTTATTAAAGGTGTATGGCAGAATTTATATGCAGTTCCTACAACCGCTGCCGGAGTAGGACTGAGTAGCGGAATTCCTTTCATATTTCCAACAGGAAAAAAAGAAGAAGTAGAAACAGAAGAAAATCAGGTAGATGGGTTCACTTATTTTGATAATACAGAACCGAATTTAGACAAGACGCTTAGGACTTTTGACGAAGGTAAGTGGGGAACTATTACCGTTGTAGCTGACCCAGAATAAATCAATGAGGAATATATGCCGATAGATAAAGGAACAAGTAAGCCTATAACCCAGTTAAATGGACTACAGATTAACTATAAAGATAAAAATAGCTGTTTTAATCCTCCAATCGTAACAACTGAAGAAAGAGATGCTTTAGTTAATACCGATAACCCGGAAAAACCGATCAAGGACGGGACACTTATCTTTAACAGCGATACTGGTTATGAGGAATATTACAGTAGAGATAAATGGATAGAGTTGAAAGAGGGCGGCGGCGGAACCGGAGATGTAACGGGACCGGAAGTAGCGTCAGATGATAATATTGCCGTTTTTAGCGGAGAAACAGGGAAAAAAATAAAAGACGGCGGTCTTAAAATAGCTGCATTACAACAAGCTAGGAAAAATAAAGCCGTCGATAGCATTCCTCTATATAAATTAAGTAATCTTGGAGCGTTGCAGTTCGGCAGTAACGACAATGTTGCAGATACAGGAGTAATACTTGTGGACGGGCTAACACCGGTAACGTTTCAAATGCAAGGAACAGGAGCAGATAGCAGGGTATGCACTATCATTAACGGCGAACTTGGCGAAGGCTCTTCTTCTCCATCAGCACTTCTTGAAATAAATTCAAGCGAAGGAGGTTTACTGCATGCAAGAATGACAACTACTCAGCGAGATGCTCTTCTCGATCCTCAAGATGGATTAGTAATTTATAATACAGATACAAAAAAACTAAATGTTAGACAAGATTCATACTGGAAAGAGTTTATGCCGCCTTTTTTTGCACCAAGTTTTCTAGCTATAAATGATGGAGCTAGTTATCAGGCTACTATTTATGATATCTTTATTATAGGCTTTGGTAATTGTACTATTACGTTGCCAGTATTATCAGAAGCTACAGATGGTAAGCAATTCATATTCAAACAACGACCAAGTAGTCTAACAGCAAGCTATTCTATGATAATTAAAACCTCTCTTGGAGATAACCTAGATAATTTCAAAAAAGAAATAGTTATCGGATCGGGAGGTTGTCTACAGATAGTAGGGAACTATACACCTTTGGGATATACTAACTGGTTCATAATTGCATATACTGAGACAGTATAACTTAAAAAAACAGATTATATAACTCTAAGTAAAATTGTTGCAGTTGGTATTTACGATTTAGGTGATGATTATAACAAAAAATTGATGAATGATATTAGTCGTAACTGAATATGAATTACACTACTCTTTTAAACCAAATAATAGCTTATGCCAATAGAGGAGGTAGCATTGAATTTGCTGCCTCTATTCCCTATTTTATTGAGATGGGACAGCAGAAAATCTGGAAGGAGCTAAATACTCTTGGTTTTCAAAAGGCAGTTGACGGGAAGTTTCAAGCAAATAATTCTACTATCTCCAAACCTGCTGATTGGCAGGAAACTATCTCTCTAAGTTATGGAACGACTGAATCCTTATTTACTAATAATGTAATTTTATTTCTAAGAAGCTATGAGTTCTGCACAAATTATTGGCCGAATGTCGACACTGCTACTATTGATAATCCACCGCTATTTTATGCAGATGACATACTACCGAATACTAAACCTTATGATAGAATTTTTATAAGCCCAACTCCTGCTCAAAATAATGTTTATCGATTAATATATAACGTGAGACCCGATTTAATTACAAATGAGAATCAAACAAATATACTAACGGACTACTACCCTGATCTTCTATTTTATGCCGCCTTTTTAGAGGCTCTTATTTATTTAAAGGATGATCAGAGAATGCCCATCTATACAAAATTATATCAGGAAAGCTTAACTGCTGCTAATAACCTGACAAAAGATCGTTACATTGATCGCAGCGTAAAAAGAGATGTAGGATAATTTATGGCTACACAAAAACAGATGTTTCCTATTACCTATAAGCCTGGAATACTCCGTGATGGTTCATTTTTTCAAGGAAGTTACTGCATACGGGGGCAATGGGTCAGATTTTTTAGAGGTCAACCTCAGAATATCGGTGGAATGAAAAATTATGTACTATATCTACAGACTATACCTGAACTTCTACCGCCTAGCTCTACTCCGACCGCAGTTCTTATATACTATGATAGTGATGGAAATAAACACATTTTAGTCGGAGTTTCTCTTGTTACCCAGCAACATAAATATAGCGTAATAGATGCTACTTATAACAATATTGGTAGTCAAACCTTAACTTATTTTAAGAAATTCACTAATCCTACCAATACCTTGACCCAATTTGTGGTAGTAATAAGCATTATTAATAATGTTAAAACAGAGCTAATATTGTCTTTAGGTATGAAAAACTACCTAGATATCAATAGCAACGAAGCAATCTCTACTATTCTAGCAAAGAAAGATACCGGTGAGTTCTGGACAATAAAATTTAAAGCAGATCCAGTGAAAAACCAAAATGAAGAATTTAAACAACCAATACCTACAGAAGATAATTTTATTTTTAAAGAAGCAACGGGAGGAATGCTCTACGTTGGAAACAGATTATTTTATTACGGCAACAATGGGCTTGTTAGATGGTCTTCAGCATCACAAGAAAAATTAAATAAAAAAACAAACATAACCTGCCCATTTCTGTTTTTTGAAGATAAATATTCCATCAATATTAGTACTGATAAAGTAATCTATGGTGCAGAATGGCGAGGAGGAGCAAACTCTCCGACTATAATCTTCTGGACACTCGGCTCAGTTGTTCTTATTAGCAATACTACGGGTAGCAATAATCAGGTCATTGATGATCCTGATGACCTTTCTTTTAGTAGAAAGGTATTATCAAGAGATAGTTCCATTCTATCTTCAAATAGCGTAGTTGAATATGACGGAATATTCTATTGGCCGGGAACAAAAAGATTTTTTGTATTCAACGGTGTAGTTCTTCCGCTTGAAAATAATCTTAATCGTCAGACTTTTTTCGATACTATCGATATGAGTAAACGTCAGAGGGTCTTTGGCGTCAAAAACGTAAGCAGAGATGAAATATGGTGGTTCTACCCTGAAAAAGGGAAAGACGCTAATGTTGGATGTACCAGAGCCGTTATTTACAATGTTGTAGATAATACCTGGTATGATACGGACATAGAACGGGCAGCCGGTTATTTTGATAATACCGGCGGTAATATGTATACTGTAGGCAAAAACTTGAGTCCCTACGAAGGTGATAATAACAGTTATGTCTGGGAACATGAAGTCGGAAACGATCAGGTCAATCTTTATAAGGAAGTAGATCAGCAGGTTAAACCAATCCCATCCTTCTTTACCACGCCTATAATTTCTTATGCTACCTTTAATCCACAAAAACAGGTAGCAGGCATTGATTACAACATAGGTATAGAGAGGATAGAGCCTAACATTGTCGGTACAAAAAAAATAAAAATGACTGTTAGCATCAATACATATGAATATCCTGCAAGTGCTCCTGTAACAGCTACTTATGACCTTACTGAAGATGGAGAAGTAGAAAATACTGTTAGACCTGCTATTAATGAAAGGAAACAGGGGAGAAACATTAATTTTACTTTTAAATCAGAAGGTATCGGTTCTGGTTATCAGATGGGAACTACCTTTGTTTTAGCTGAAATAGATGATGGTAGGCCATGATTAGCGTTTATCCCAAATATATTAGCGTTAAATACTGGGCAGCTACTGTTTGTGATGATTATTCTGATTTCCCTCTTCCCATCCTCCATGATGAAACAAAATGGGCAGCATGGGCGCAAGACTTAATCAGTATCGAGCCGTTTATGAGTGCCGGAGTACCAAGTCCCTATAAAGACGTTCGTAAAAAGGACGGAGAACTTGCCTTTAAAAACTGGGAAGAATGGGCAAAAAAAGCCTATTTGGTAATGCTTGCGCAGGGCGAATAATTACGATTTTTATACCTATAGCTATTCCGTGTTATAATTAATTTAATTAAAGTAAAAAAAGAAAAATTATGCAGATAATAACTTTCATTTTTGCCGTTGTTTTAGGCGTCGGTTCGATATACTGGTTTGGTTCTTGTAATCCTTTAGAAGAAATTGCTGAAGAAATAATTGAGAAAAAAATAGATATAGAGAAGGAACTTGATAAATGAGACAATCAATTATCATGACTCTAGACCTTGGTACTACTACCGGCTTCGCTACGTGCGATAACTCTGGAAAAATCACTTCAGGAACTGCAAGTTTTAAAACAGGTAGGTTTGAAGGGGGTGGCATGCCATACTTACGTTTTAAGCGATGGCTTACCGATTTAAAAGCAACTTTAGGGGATATTGATGCGATTTATTTTGAAGAGGTAAGAGCGCATAAGGGTGTTGATGCCGCTCATAAATACGGAGGATTCGTTGCCCATCTTACTGCTTGGTGCGAACATCACGGAATACCATACTCAGGGATTCCTGTTGGAACAATCAAGAAACATATTACGGGCAGAGGAAACGCCGATAAGCAGGCCGTAATAACTGCCGTTAAAAACAAGGGTTTTAATCCTGTAGACGATAATGAGGCCGATAGCCTTGCCCTACTTGATTTTGTACTAAATAACAATAAAAAGAGCATTTAAAATGAAAAAACAAATTTTACTACTTTCTTTGATATTTTTACCTTCTTTTTCTTTAGCAAAAACTAGTTTCTATTTAAAGGGTGGTATTGGGTTAAATAATATAAAAACAACAAAATTTAGTAACCATGACTTTGAAGGAAAAGTAAAATTATCAGACAGTTTCCCCTTAATTGAAGCTGGTATCGGTTATAAATTTGATAATGGGATTAGAATAGAAAAAGTAATTGATTATTATTTTTTATTCCGTACATCAGAAATATCAAAAAACCCGAATCAGGACATATTTAAAATATCAACAAAAACTAAAGCAGATAGCTTAATGTTTAATATTTACAAAGACATAGTAACTATTGGTAAATTTACTCCTTTTGTTGGTGGCGGAATCGGAATTGCACATTTAAAAGAATCTGCCTCAGGTTATGCGATCTCGCAGGATGATAATGTTATTTATCCACTAGAGGCAATTAGTAAAAAAAGATATCATTTTGCTTACAAATTAACTGTTGGTAGTGATATAAAACTTAGCGACACAATTACTGGAGAGATCAGTTATAATTATTTTAACCTTGGAAATAATAAAAGAAAAATCATAGGGGGAATCCAAAATATAGGCAATCGTACTTATGAGATACACAACATAACACTCGGAATGAGGTTTGCAATATGAAAATGAAAGAATTACCGAAAGCTCCTATTCAGATACAACGTGATAATTTACTTATTGAGGTAGAGCAATTAAGAACTGCTTTACTTCAAAAGGATAATATCATTGCTTCAAGAAATAGTGCTATTACAGAATTACAAAATCAGTTATCCGTTCAAACTAACCTTACAGCTAGAAATAGCACAAGTCTTGTAAATACAGAACAAACTTTAAATGCAAGAATTTTAGAGTGTAATACTTTAAATGAGAGAATCGTTGCTAAGGATTTAATTATAACTGAAAAACAAAACGCTATTACCCAGCTACAAAATCAAATAACTGTAGAGCGTTTGCGTATTCAGGAAAAAGAAGCTCTTATCGTTACCGCTACTTACGAAAAAGATTTACTTGTAGAGAACCATCAGCAATCCATAGCAGAACTCCGAGATCAATTAGAAGTGCAAAAATCGCTTGTGCTTGTAAAAGAAAGCAGCTTAAGAGAGTTAGAAAATCTTAATCGCAATCAAGATTTATCAATAAGCAAACTTGAAGAAAGGATAAATGCTCTAAATTCCTCTTGCGAGCAACTTGAAACTACCATTCTTGAGAGAGGGGATATCATTAAAACTCTCAAAAAAAACAACCATAAAAAAGAGTTAGTTATAAAAGAAATGGAAAATCTTTTACTCGAGAAAGATTTTATTGCTCAGGAGCTGGAAAATAAACTAGCAATTTCTGAAATAAAAACCACTTCCGTTATAAACTCTGAACTACTTTCTTTAAAAGAACAGCTTGCAGATAAAAACCTAATTATTGAATTGTTAAAAAGTCAAAAAGCTCCCCTCTCTAAAATTTCCGATAGTAAAATACTGGAATCACTAGATTTAGATAATATCGATCATCAACCGATTACGAATACCAACGCCCAAGCAAATTCTCTTTTGCAGTTTGAGAATATGCACATTACCACATCTGTATTATTAAGCGGTGATGTATCTCTTGTAGAGGAAGAAGAAAGCTTAACCTGAGTTTGCCTATTTAAAGGGCAGTTCTTAAAAGCTTAAAAACTCAACCTTTTACTTGCTTAATTCACAAAGTTATCAAGGTTTTTTGTGGATTGTTTAGTCTAAATATTTGATACTAGTTGCGTATACCTTTTCGCCTTTTGTAGCGGGTAGATACTCTACTTTCTGATCCTTTGTAATTTCTTGTATACCAGACTTTTTAAGGTCGTTTTCATGAAAAAATACGTCTTTTGAACCATCATCAGGTTTAATAAATCCATATTTACTATCGGTAGAATAAAATTTAACAATTCCTCTTTTCATGAACACAATCCAAAGTTATTAAATATTCAACTTAAAATAACATTTTTTATTCCTGATTGCCATTTAAAATGTTATATAAAGTTGGTAGATAATTAGGTTTACTATAAACAACCGGTTTTCTTGTTAATAAATCTCTAGCATAAACAGGATCAGTCAATGCTTGCTCTAGTATGTTATAAGTTGTATTTGGCCGAGTAAGCCCTGCTATATGATTCTTAAATGGAAGCCCTGGAACATATTTTGCTAGTGCTAATGGCTGGGATACTTCAGAACCTAAATAAGCTCTTACCATCTCTTGCAGTTGTTGTTTCGGCATCGTAGCAGAACCAAAAGCAGAGTTACCCCTGCTAACTGATGCTCTATTTTTCAAGTATTCATTAATTTGCTTAAATACCTCTAGTTCTTCAGGAGAATAGATAGCATCAAGTTTATGCCCTCGCTCTCTTAAAAAACGACTCGATTTATCATAAGTCGGTAGCCCTCCTTCAAAATCAACTGCTTTATCAAGATATTTATCCCTAAAATAAGCTTTAGTTAGTTTTTCTGCCGGTGTTCCTTTTACCTGCCCCATATAATTAGCCACACTAGCCTTAGGTGATGACATGATATTGCGAGCTAAATCATCAACAGGAACTCTATATGCATCCCATTCATCCTTTGATACAAATTTTTTAAGTAGTCTATCTCTATTGATTTTATTAATCTCTGGTGAATGCTCCCTGTAAACTTGTCGATGAGCTAATCCTTCGGGCGTTGCTTCCAAATCTGCTTCTAAAGCTTTTTTCTGTTGTGTATTATGCCTAATTAGCGAATCATTACCACCCTTTACAGACCTTTTCAACTCCGTAATATTATTGCCGATCTCTGTAATTGCCTTATCAATATGACCGGGACTATAATGTCCGCTTTCTAAACTAGCGATTTTCTCTTTTAAACCACTAATTTTTGCAATTTTTTTGCGAAAACCAGGCATTAATTCATTTAGTATCTGATCTTTAGCTTGAAAACTTAAACCAGGATACTCCTTTTCTACCTGCGCAATTATTTTATTTACTTCTTTTTCAAGCTCTATAAGTTCAGCTTTAGGTTTTTCTGCTAGCCTTTTATATTTATCAGGTAACAAGGATTTATTCTTATTTAAGCCCTTTTCTATATCACCGAGCTCTTTGGCTATAGCCTGCTCCGTATAACTATTTAAATTTTCAGTAGGATATAAATTAGGTGATTCTTCCAGTTTCGCATACAATGGACTCGCCGCTTTTTCCCTTGCCTTTTCTAGTTTACTCAGTTTTTTACCAATTACTTCTCTCCCTGCTTCTCCAACTTCTATCGGTGTCGGATTTGACTCACCGCCGATGTTATTTAGTTTCTTTCGTAAAATCTCATCATTAGCAGTCATTTTACTCTGTATGCCGGTAAAATTTGGAGCATAAGCATTATGTAAATTTGATATATCCTTATTTAAAGCTACTTCTGCCGTAACAGGAATAACATCAAGATTCTCGGGATTAAAATCCATTAACTTATCAAGACCTTCTTCTTTAGTAGTATCTTTCAATAAGCTTGCGACTTTTTCTTCTTTAGCACGAGTTCTTCCAGATTTAGAGAATCTATCTAATAAATTCCGAGCTTTAGAAGTACCGCCTTGAATACCAAGAGTAGATAAGTCGGCTACTAAAGGGTCAACTCCCGCTTCGATAGCAGTGCCACTTAAACCACCAAGAAGCCCCTCTATAGCAGCACTTTTACCTAATTTGTTAACTTTACTAAATTTTCCAAGTAATCCACCGGGAGCTGCCCACTCCATACCATGACCTACTATTCTTTGTAATCCATCTCTTGGTTGCGGCGTAATATCAATATCGTATTTTGCTAATCCCTCTTTTATCCATTTAGATGGACGATCTACATTCTCTTCTCTAAAATAATTCGGTTGCTCGCTAAAATGTTGTAGCGATTTTGTTGTTTCTGGGTCTCTATAAGGATTATTATTACCGGCAAGTCTTCCTGCTGCCCATCTTATACCTGCTTCACCAAGGTTAGCAAGATTAGCGGGTATATCAGGCAATTCAGATAATACAGTAGCTCCCTTTTTGCTTAAGAATGATGACCAGTCATCTCCTTGGGTTTTGCGTTCATATTCTTTAGGAGCTGATATTTCATATTTAGAGAGATCAAATTTTTTAACAATAGGTATCTCATTTTCTTGGGGATTCTGAATTTTATATTTAGAGAGATCAAATTTTGCCATTCTATTTCCTAATTAAATGTGGATGATCTTTTATAGCTAGCTCTACTTCATCAGCAGGAACACCAAAATATTGATTAGTATTAGGATCATATAATCTCACTTTAGGCGTATCATTTTTATTTGTTTCTCCCGAATCTAGTCCTGCTTCTTCTGCGTCTCTAAGCATGATTTTCTGCATTTTCTGCAATATAGCTAAATTATTTGCATCTGATTTGTATGGTGAGATATGCGGTAGTGATTCAAATTCAACTTGATTGGTATAATTCATTAACTTATTAGAATAACCTGCTAGCAATGAACCTAAAGTTTCTATTTCCTCCTGTTCAGGTGTAAGTTGTGTTAACCCAATGCCTTTTGAAAATCTTTTAATCAAACCTGCTTCTCCTTTAGAATCCTCGCCTGTAGCTTTGGCTAAAGCCTGATTTTTATTAATAGTAGTTACTGCATCATCAATTGTACGTTTTAGTCCTTCCAATCCTAATTTGTGTTTTTTATCAAAAGGAGTTTCTTTTTTCTCTGTAGCTTTTGCAAATTTTGCCAATAAAGACCGATTATTATACCTCTTCTTCTCCTCCAATGCCCTCTCCTTGAATTTACGATTCCAGGCGTTTTCTTCTCTTTTATCGGCTAAAGCTTGCTCTGCTCTTTGATGTTGTAATATTTGATTAGCAATATTCTGATTTTCGGCAATAGCTGTATCCTCGCTAGTATTATAAGCACTAAGCGCAGGATTCATCGCCCGCCCTATAACTCCTAAATTATTTTTAAAACCACGTTGCACAGGCTCGGCAGCTAAACCATTACCAAGAGCAAGTAACGCATTATTTATCGCTCTATGCTCCTGATCCCTGCTCATCCTTAAATTGCTTCGGGTACTGCTAACTGCTTTTGCTATTCCTTCGTCAAAAGGATTTCTTCTTTCCGGTAAAGCTTGCACCTGATTTAATATTTCTTCTTCCATAGTCATAATTAAATTAAATTTGCATATTTTTTCCAGTAAGACATTTTATCTAATATGTTCTGTATCCTTGGTTGCAATATGGCTATTCTATCTTTATCTCTATTATAATTACTATAATCCATCCCAAGTTCGCGCATCAGGTCATATCTACCTTGCACCTTGGCTAATTCAGCTTGTTGCCTTTTTAGTTGAATATCTCTTTCTTTTAATTTGCTTTCAGCTAAAGCTTTTCTTTTTAGTAACGCCTGCCTATTTTCTTCTGCTATTTTTAATTCCTTAGCTTTCCTAATCTGAGCTTGCCTATTTTCTTCTGCCATTCTTGACGCTAGACGCGTTGCCTCTTGCTGACGCCTTAGCTCATCTTCTCTCTTTCTTTGAATCTTAGTATTTTCAAAATCGGCATAATTCTTGATGCCCCCCATATCCTGATTTAGGTTGCTCTCAAGCTCCGTCTCGCTATGACTGACAGGCACAGTTTGCGCATATTGAGCGAGAGCATGAATATTAGGCCTTAAAGATGGGGTATAAACAGATGGGTTACTACTGACACTGGGATTTGCAAAAATACTGCTGATTTCTGGGCTTACATTATATTTGACAATATCAGTACCCGAACCTTGCGGCCATTCCTGATTCCTTTCTTCTTCAAATCGCTCACGTTTTTGATTTAACTCATCTTGCGTATTTAGCCATTTATCTACTCCGAGCTGGTTCATTCCGCTAATCTTGCCAAGTATATCCTGATATTCGGACAATCCTTGCTGACCTAAACTATTTAACCGGTTTAAATCATTCGTGTCGCTTTTATTTAAACTGCTCATTCTCCCCCGAAGTACATCCTGCAAGAGATTGTTTCTATTGCCAAAACGACTTTTAGCAATTCTATTGATAGCATCCTCGGTTTGTGATAAATGCGACTGCGATCCATAAGTGCCTCTTCGCTCATGATCCATACTGATCCTTGCTTTTTCAGCTTTTAAAAGACTTTTTGTATCAGCATCAAGCTTATCTGCTTGTGGATTATAAATTGTAGGTAAATCGCCTATAGCTCGCGAGCCGACATTCTCTCGTCCCATTAACGAGCTATAGAGGTTATCTCTTTCTTCCCTTGAGGAATCATTATAATCATGACTCAAATCCCCTAGCAGGCGATGCGATACCGCTAACTCTTCCGGCACATTAGCTAGCTGCTGACCACTATAAGTGGGAGTCGGGCTATTATAAAGATTTAGCCCCTTTTCAAGCACTTTAACTGCTGCTGCTTCACCATAAGGCCCCATGTTATCAGGATTACCACCGCTATTTACTATA
>Ga0194111_10005732_pt1 | contig 14236 bp, 10 predicted proteins | sample TA2KigC300mmetaG_FD_146194 | JGI IMG/M metagenome (GOLD analysis project Ga0194111, IMG submission 146194) | Freshwater microbial communities from Lake Tanganyika, Tanzania - TA2015033 Kigoma Deep Cast 300m | ecosystem: Environmental > Aquatic > Freshwater > Lake | place: Tanzania: Lake... | reverse complement strand
ATACAATGATATTAGTTATTACAAAATAAGGTTCTTCTCCAAAAATAGTGGGTAAACACTATTAAAGTTCTTTGACAATAGAAAGACATCTAAAAGTCTTCTAAAATTAAAAGATAAATAACTTAAAAAATCTTTAAAAAAGGAGACTAATAGATGTCTAACGATATTATAACTCAATGGCTTAACCTGCCACAAGTATTTGTCAATAACATAGATATTGTTGGCAATACCACAATAATCTATCTTGCCAGAGAAGGCAGCAAGTTTGTTTGCTCGGTATGCAAGAGAACTGTTGAGCAGGGTTATGACAGCAGAACACAATATATTCGTGACCTTTCCTGTTTTGAGTATAACACCTATCTTTGCCTTGACAAATTCAGAATATATTGCCCTTGCTGCGGAGTAAGGGTGGAAGAGCTTGGCTTTGCCAGAGTTTTCTCTCACTGCACTAAAAGGTTTGAAGATTATATAGCAAAACTTTGTAGCATTCTTCCAGTATCCCAGGTGGCTTCTCTTACTGGCCTTGACTGGAAGACAGTTAAAGAAATTGACAAAAGATACCTTACAGAGAAATTCTCTTGTCCTGATTACTCTTCTCTTAATATTCTTGCAATTGATGAGATATCTTACAAATCTGGACATAAATACCTTACCATAGTTCTTGATCTTAGCAAAACTAAGGTGGTCTGGGTGGGCCAAGGCCGTAGCAAAGCCACTCTTGATAAGTTCTTTTGTGAGATTGGAGAGGGTAATGCTAAAAATATTTGTGCCATTGCTACTGATATGTGGGATCCCTACCTTGCAAGTATATCCCAGAATGCTCCACAAGCTAAAGTAGTCTTTGATAAATTTCATGTTATAGCTGAGTATTCTAAAATGATAGATAGAATAAGAAATGAAGAGTACAGTATAGCTTCTGAGTCGGGCAAGAAGGTAATTGCAGGCTCTAGATATCTTTTGCTTACAAATGAGCAAAATCTTGGGAAAAGTCAAAAAGAAAGACTTAAAGAGCTTCTTGATGTTAATGAGACAATAAGTACTGCATATATTCTTAAAGATGAACTTAAAATGCTTTGGCAGTGCGGCAGCAGGAAAGAGGCATACTCTTTTCTTGTAGACTGGGTAGGTAAAGCTATAGCCTCTGGTAACAAAGATCTTTGTAAGTTTTCCAAAAAGCTTATGCATTATTCCTATGGTCTTATAAACCATGCAATATATCCAATTAACTCGGCAAAGCTTGAAGGAGTTAATAATAAAATTAAAGTTATTAAACGTAGATCTTATGGTTTCCATGATCTTAATTACTTTATACTTAAAATTAAACAGGGTTTTCCTTAAGATTACCCACTATTTTTGGAGAAGAACCAAAATTATAAAGTAATAAAAATTTAAAAAATTATATGTAAAAGATAATTTTTTTTAATTTAAATAATTTTTATTTTCTTATTTTCAAATTCTTTTTTTTGATTTAGAATATGAAGAATATAAAAAAAAGAATTAAGATTTAATTCAAAACAATTACTCAAGGAGGAAGTTAATGGAAGCCTACTGTGTAAAATGCAAATCTAAAGTCGAGGTCAAAGAACCAAAAGAAGTAAAGATGAAAAATGGAAGACCTGCAATTACTGGAAGCTGCTCAAAATGTGGAACTAAAGTCTTTAAAATAAAATCAAAATCAGATAAGTAGGTTTTATTCATTTAATATTCTGAATTTAATTAATTTAAGCTCCACACAAACAATAAAATATTAAAATTGTTTTGAACATATTGAAGGTTACATGTTTTCTGTAAGAAAACAAGTTCTCTTTCTATTAAAATATTTCAAGTAGTTCAATGTAGTGTTTTTACATTGGCCTAATTTATTTTTAAGTAAGAATGCTACTTCCTGATATTCTTATAAGAATTAAATCTATGTAACAGTAACCGTTAAGACTTTCTGTAATTTATAATATATATTACATACATGAAAATTAAGTAAGGCGCAAGAAAAAATGAAAGACCATGAACATCCAAAATATGCATTTTTTCAGGGCTGTATTATTGAAATATCAGAGGCAAAAATAGATATAAGAACAAATGCCCTCCAGTACGGGACGGCAACTTTTGAAGGAATCCGGAGCTACTGGAATGAAAAAGAGAAGTGCAGCTATGTATTCAGGATTGAGGATCATTATAAAAGACTTTTCAGGAATGCAAATATTCTGATGATAAAAATCAAATATACAGTTGAGGAACTTATAAGCATTACTTTAGACCTTCTAAAAAAGGAATCTTATGAAGAAGATGCATATATAAGGCCCTTTGCATACAACAGCAGTTTAAAAATAGGGCCAAAACTGTGTGATATGCAACATGATCTTTTCATTTATTCAATACAGCTCGGTGAATATCTTGATATAAACAAACCCATAAATGTCTGCATTTCATCCTGGACAAGAATTCCTGATAACTGTATACCTCCAAGAGCAAAAATATCAGGTTCATACATTAATTCTGCACTGCAAAAAACGGAAGCTCTGCTTAACGGGTATGATGAAGCTATAGTTTTAACTTCAAACGGACAGCATGTAAGTGAAGGAAGTGCAATGAACTTATTTATGGTCAAAGACAGCCAGCTTGTAACTCCACCGGTTGTTGATGATATACTTGAAGGAATTACAAGAGATACAATAATTAAAATTGTAAAGGATAAGCTTGGAATTGAAACTCAGGAAAGGTCTATTGACAGAACAGAGCTTTATACAGCAGATGAACTTTTCTTCTGCGGTACCGGTGCTCAGGTTTCAGCAATAGGAAGTGTTGATAAAAGACCTGTTGGAAATGGAGATGTGGGAAAGCTGACAAAAAAAATCCAGGATTTATATTTTAAAGTTGTAAGGAATGAGCTGGAAGAATACAGATTCTGGTGTAAAAGGATTTAAATCCGGCACCCAGTTTTAACCCTTAGATTCAACACATATCATAAAAAACACATCTTCTTCTGCATTCAGATTTTTTTCTTGCTTTAAAATCTCCGCTGTTTATTTGTCCTATGGTTTCGAGCAGTGTTTCTTCAATTTTTTTTATTTCCTCCCTGTTAAAAGAAAACTCTGATACACTGCCATCCCCAAGATATAGAAGAAAGCTTGATACTTTTTCAGAATTAACATTAAAAATACCTGAAATTCCTGCAGTATATGACTTCAACTGGTTAATGTAGATTTCACTTTCATTATTTTCTGAAAAAGATGATACTTTGTAGTCAATAATTCTAATGCACCTGTCTTTTTTAATGTCGAGTCTGTCAACCTTTCCGATTATTATTTTTCCATTCAGGTTCCAGTAGAAAAGTTTTTCAAGCATCGTCATCTCAATATTATCAGACTGAAAAAATTTGCTCTTTATATAGTTTTCCAGATACTTTATCAATTTTTTATCACAGTTAACTAAAAATTTTTTATCTGCAATTCCTCCTGAATTTAAAGTTTCCCCGTGCACAAAAGCACCTGACTTAATTAAATTATCTTTAATAAGATTTTCAAACTTTAGCATCGTAACAAGCTCGATAATTTTGTGTACCTGCTGTCCTATCTCAGCCCTATCATCTGCAGGTTCAGGTATATTATAGATATATTTCCAGAGGTATTTTTTTGGACAGTCCAGATAACAAAGAAGTTCGGTTAAGGAAAAATATTTTTTCAGCTTCTTAATGTATTTATTTTTTAATTCATGGTTATGATATGTCCTGAATCTTTCAGAATTTTCAATACTGCCGGCTGAAACAGGTACTTTTACCTCTTTCAGTTTTTTAATCAGTAATTTATCAATTTCCTTTAAGGTTTCTGAATTGAAAATTTCATATTTTTTTATTTCAACTGCTTTACTTTCCTTTTCACCTCTTTCTCTTAAATTTAAACGCAGTATTTCTTTTAGTTTAATTACCTTGCCCTTGAGTTTTTTTCCTGTGCTTACTTCCATAAAATGAGCACTTTTTTTATCTGCAGGTCTTACAGCACCATTTTTTAAAACATCAGTCAGAAATGGCAGAACATCAAGCGGCTTTTTTGCAGTATTTTTTAAATTTATCTTATTTTCATAACTGCTGTAAGAAACCAAAAGATATTTTTTAGCCCTGCTGCACCCAACATAAAAAATCCGCCGTTCTTCTTCAATAATCAGTTTTTTTATCTCATCATCATACTTTTTTTTACTTGTAAAATCAGCTTTCCTGCTGTAAATAATCCTGTCTTTTCGAAGTGACGCCGGTATCTTAAACTTTTCTGATGAAGCTTTCGAAAAATAATCCCGCTTCCACAGCATTGGCATAAATACAGCTTCAAATTCAAGACCCTTTGCAGCATGAATTGTCATTATTTTTATTTTATTGCTCTCAGATAGTTCTATCATATCAGGATCCTCTTCATCTGTTTTAGCAACATCTTTAAGGTATGCTATAAAGCTTTCAAGGCTGTAGCCAGATTTTTCTAATTCAAAATCGGAGCTGATTTTTATAAGAGTCTCAATATTTTTAATTTTTATCTTTTTAGTTCTATCAAGACCTGACCTCAGTTCATTTTCAAGACCTGAATAATTAAATATTAAACTTGTAATCTCACTTAATCTTAAAAAATTTGCCTGTTCAAGGTAGAAATTAAACTCATTTAAAAATTCCTTAAGCCTCTTTTTTACTTCACAACTTATATAAATATTTGTAGAATAATTGATAACACCATCCAGTAAACCATGCTCCCCGCTTTCCACTCTGTCTAAAAGCTTTTTCTTTCTGTAATCAAATCTTTTTAAAAAAAACAGGTCCCTGTCAGAAATTTTATACTTTCCAGACTGCAGCAGATATAACAGGTAAACTTCATCATTGACATTATTTATTATCATTAACCATGAAATTATAAATAAAATCTCAGGTTCATAAAAAAAGCCTTTACCGCTTACAATTTCATATCTTATGTTATTTTTATCAAGAGCTGCAGTTATATTTTTAAATCTTTTTCTTCTTGCAAGTATTGCAATATCTTTTAACTTTAATCCACTGTCAATAAGTAACCTTATATTTTTTACAATTTTATCAATTTCCTCTTTATGGGTTTCACATTTAAAAAATAAAACTTCGGAGTATTTTTCATTAAATTCAGGTTTTAATTCCTTGACAAATCTTTCCCTGTTTTCGGCGATAATACTTTCAATAACCCTGACTATATTGTGTCCTGACCTGAAATTTGTTGTAAGATAGAAATCAGATACATTATAATTTGAAAAAACATCCCAGTTATGAAATCCAAGTATATTTTCGACACAGGCACCCCTGAAGGAATATATGCCCTGGTCATCATCACCAACTATTGTAAGACTGTTAAAACCCTGATTATAAAGCAGTGAAATAAGATAGCCCTGGGCTACATCAGTATCCTGAAATTCATCAATGAAGATATATTTAAATCTGTTTCTGTAACTTGCATGCAATTTTCTATCCGACATAAGCAACCTGTAGGGAAGGAAGATATGGTCATTGTAATCTACAAAATTATTTTGTTTTTTTATTTCCTCATATTTTGAATAAATGCCCATTAAGTCCTTCTGATATTCTGCCACTTGCAGCTCCTCATTTCGCAGAGCTCTGCTCTTAAAACTGGGAAGCCTGTTTCTATAAGAATTAATGTAGTCACCTAGCTCTTCCCTGCTTATCAGATTTACTTTCAGGTTCCGGATATACCTCAGTACTTCTTCAATGAATTTTGATATATCCTTTCCTATTAAAATGCTGCTGAATTTGTATGATTTTATAATCTCATAAAGTATCTGATAGGATTTTGGAGTATTTATAAGCCTGTAATTTTTACCAATCCCCAATAAAAAGCTGTTTTCACTGATAATATAATTCCCAAAAGCATTGAAGGTAAAAATATTCATGGACTGGAAATCAATTTTATTGCCCACTTCCCTTTTAATCCTCTGCCTCATATTTTCAGCGGCATTCTTTGTAAATGTTATGGCAAGAATTTCGTCAGGTTTACACAATCCCTTCTTTAAAATATCAATAATACTTTGTGTTAAAACAAGTGTCTTGCCGGAACCAGCACAGGCAATAATTCTTTTTATACCTGCTTTACTTTCAATAACCTCAAGCTGCTGCTCTGTTATTTTTAAACTGTCGTATTCTGCTTTTTTATTACTTTTTATCATATTTTACAGTATCCCTGCAGCATTCTTAACTTAAACTGAAGCACCCATTATTCGTTATAATATTTAAACTTTTATCATATGCCATCCTGCGCAATTATCCTTTTTTATCATTATCATTATTTGTCATTATCCTTAATTTAATATTCATTCTTTTTTAATATCCACTTTTTTCTTAAATATGCATCCTGTATTCCCTATTTTGCATTTATATCAGGACAGACTATTCTAAAATCACAATCAATGCATGAGTAACTGCTCAGCGGCTCCGGTTCAAAATTTTCCTTTTTTATACTTTCAGTTATACTCTTTAAAAAAATAGCAAAGTTTTCAAAATCATAAAACCCATCAGGCAGTTTATATATCTGATTTCGCTCATCTCCCAGGAAAACATACTTGAGCAGATATTTTTTATTCTTTATAAATTCCATTTCAGAACTTAAATCAACAGCAAATCTATAAAGTCTTAACTGTATTTCATTTTCAAGAAAAGAACCTGACATTTTATTTGAACCCGATTTAAAATCAATGAGTTCAACAGTGTCATCATCTAAAATATTCAACTGGTCAATTCGCCCGATAAATCTTTCACCATTGAATTCAAATCTAAATTCCTTTTCGGTTAATATATTCAATGCATAGCACGGGAGATAATTATCAAAATACTTTTTAAAATCACTTACTGCTTTCAGGTGGGCAACTTTTCTTAAATATTCAAATTCAAATTCAAGTTCTTTAAAAACCTTATCAATAATTTCTAAAAGCCTGCTCCGGGAAAAATCACTGCACGGTTCCTTAAAAAAATTTTTCAGGATTTCATGATATGCACTTCCTAAAATCAAACTGAGGCTCTTTTTTTCTTTTAAGCCAATGTAATTTCTTAATTTGTATCTATAGGGACATTCAATATAATTATTAAGCGATGTATATGAAAAAACGGGCTGCATTATTTCATATGGGGAAATTCTGTTTATTGTAAAATTTCTTCTGCTCCACCATTTTTTATAAGGATAATACAATTTTAAAAATGATAATAACATAAAGTAATTTTTGATATTTATTTTAATGCCTTTTTTTAATTTAAAGGTTCTTGCAGCTGCAGTCTTTCTAACAAGCCATTTGCTTGCCGGATCTGAATAAATAAGTTCAAAAAACCCGGGAAGATAACTTTCAGCACTATCATTCCTGCTTATATCCTGCGCCTTTTTTTGCTTTCCATATTTATCTTTAACACTATTTTTCAGGTTTCTGCAAATTTCTGTTACTTCTTCAAAAAAAATTGATTTGTCCTCCATTGCATTTGCTGTGATAAATAAATAAGATTTCGCACGGGTCATACCCGTGTAAAAAAGATTTCTCTCACTTTCCATATGTCTTTTTCTTATCTCTTCCTGAAGAAGAGTTTTACTCTCTGCAAAATAATTAAAGATCTGCATATCATATAGCTGTGCTTTTCCAAAAGCTGCCGGAAGATAATTCTTATTTATGAAGGGCATAAATACTGCCTCAAATTCAAGGCCCTTGCAGTGATGGTAGCTCAAAATATTAACATAACCCTGCTTAATAATTTCCTTTGTGCTTTCCTCAATTTCTTCAAGAAAGTCGTTGCCTTCAATATCAGCTAAAAACAGAAGGTAATCCTTAACTGAACTTTTTAAAGGTTCAGTAACCGAAAAATCTTTTAAACTTTCAAGATAATCACCTAAAATATTAAGGGAGCTTTCTTTCTCTGATTCAGAAATATTTTTATCCTTCAATAAAAAATCTATAATACCAATTCTTTCTGTATTTAAAAATTTAAGTACAAACTCATACACACTTAAGCTGTTCAGTTTTAAAATATCATTTACTCTATTCTTAAAATCGATGAGTTTTGACATTTCTCCATCATCAAAACCGCCTGAATTTTTATAAGCTTTACGAAATTCTTCATTATCCAATAAACAGATACTCTCCCAGAGGTTATTATTGCAGTAAGAACTCGTTCTTTTTATAAAAAGTGGACTTACACCCACAAACACTGAACCAAGGATTGACCCTAAGAGTCTATTCTTAAAATTGTTCCGGTCTCCTTCCTTGAAAACTATTTTAGTATATTCATTCGAGCCTTTAATCTCTTCATCCAGCAGGGTAATAAGTTTTAAGAAATTAATAATATACTGGATATTAGTGTTTTCAAGAATTGTTCTTGAAGTCCTGTATGTAAACAATATCTTATTCTGCCTTAGAGCATTCTCAATAAGTACTGTCTTATACCCGAGCCCTTTTACAAGTATGCAGATATCCTCGGGGTCAACTTTTTTTAAAATGATGCATTTCTTTATCTGTTCAACTATGAAATTAACCTCGTCAAGTACTGTCTTGAACTCTTTTGTAATTACCGGGGCATGAACAACATTCTTAATTCCATTTTTTGCCTGCGGATTTTTTTTTACTAATGAGCTCTTTGATATCCTGCTTTCATTTAAATTAATAAAATTTTCGCAGACTTTATTTATATAATAATTATTCCTATAGTTAGTTTTTAAAAATAAAACATTTTTTTCAGGGTTACTGCCCTGATATATTTTTTCCAGAACCTTTCCAAAATTATTTATCATTGAACCCCTGAATGCATAAATGCTCTCGTCGTCATTTCCAAAAAAAATAAGATTTGACATTGAAAGAAGTTCAGCTATCTGAAACTGTGCCTTATTTAACTCCTGCAGCTCATCAATTATAATAAAATCATATAACTGCCTGGCGGAATTTCTGATGCCGCTGTTATTCTTTAAAATATCAACAGTATCTGCAAGCAATCTGCCATAGTTGTATAAATTACCTTTTAAAAGCGCTTTGTTATAACTGTCATAAATACCTGCAATTTCTGAAAGAAATGGGACGTCAGATGATGTTAACTTACAGGAAAGGTCGGACGGGGTTAGCAGGCTTTCCTGGGCTCTTAAAATAAAATCAAAAACTTCCTGGGTAAAACTATTCCTGACAAAAGAATTGCCCCCCATATATTTAAATGTCAGGGGATAATATTTTTTCTCAAGGCTGTCAATAACTTCTTTTAAAAGCTTCCACTGCCGTGTAGCATTCAGTATTTGAATCTTATTATTAAAATCAATTAGTGGAGGTTTTTCATTAACAGCCGGACCCTTTAAATAAAAAGTTTTTTCAATAAAATCAGCACAGAAAGAAAAAAAGGAAGTTATCTGGACTTCAAAGATGCTTCTTTCAGCAGATTCAGCAAGCCTTTCCCTCAGAATCTTTGCCCACCTCCTGTTAAAACAAAAAACCAGTATTCTTGAAGGGTCGATCTGTTTTTTATCCAACAGGTATAAGAGTAATTCAATCAGTGAATATGTCTTTGCCGTACCAGGTGGGCCTGTTACTAAAAAATAACCGCTTTTCTGACTTAAAAATCTCTTTAATTTTGGATGCAGCATTAATATACTAATATAATACTGATAATATTGTAATAATACCGATAATACTGTAAATAAAATAATAAGTTAGTGGAGCGGGGTACGGGAATCGAACCCGCCTCTTGAGCTTGGGAAGCTCATGTACTACCAATATACTAACCCCGCTCAGTGTTCAGGATATTTCTTCTTTTTTTGTATCTTCTTCTTTATCTTCTTGAACTTCTTGAACTTCCTGTGGCTGGCTTCTCTCATTAATAATTGGAGCCGGAACAGTTGTCTGGCGCCTTTTGATCTGTGCTGCGCCTTCTTCAGGAATTAAATTAGTTACAGTTAAATTTGTATCAACAACTTTTATATTCAATTTATTTACTGCCAGCTCCCTTGCAGTTTTAATTATTTCAGTCATCTTTTCAGGAATATTTAAACCCTGTCCGAGCTCAACAAGCATATTTATTATTACACCGCCTGATTTCGGAACTACATTAACTCTTAAATTTTTCAAACCGTCAAGCTGCAGAACTGATTCTTTAATCTGCTGTGATATTGTTTCTATGGTAATCATTGCCTTACCGGACTCAACATTATAAATTTTTGCGATTTTAACCTTCCTTCGATAAAACTCAAGAAGCAGAAGCAGCACACAGACAACCAGGACCAGAATCATCACAGGTATGGAAATTATTGAAGGTATATTGCCCGCAGGTTTAAAAACCCTTGATGCAATATCTGACCATGAAAAAAGATTCGCAATTTCATTTGCTATTGAGAGAAAAGAAACAAAAATAAAAAAAATTAGAATCAAAACTATAATTATCCGGTTAAAAATATTCATCTTATCCTCCTTTGGTTAATCTTTATTATGGCATTCTCCTATAGCAGGTTTATAAAATTTTATTATTATTATACTCAATTATTATACTCGAATTAAAAAATCAGTAAAACTAAAAATAATTAGAAACGTCTATTTAGCAGCAAATTATATATCAATTGTTATGAATTGTTTAAGGAAGCATTTCCAATTTCGTGATAGCAATAAAAGTAAGACTATAGGGGTTAACGGATGGTTATTGAGAAAACCTTTTGAAGGCTTAAGCGGGCACGGTTCCTCTTTTAAGAAGAGAGCGAAGCCTGAAACAGAGCAAGCTTTGGCTAACCTGGGGCAAAGGTTGCGTGTTTTTGAAATAACCCATCCGTTGGATCAATAAGTTATTTTATTTAATGAGTAATTATTCAGTATAAAACTATTTTTTAAAAAACTAACAAAACTGAAAAAGTAAAATGAAGAATTTAATTATTTTAAACCCTGCATCATTTCGAGGTAAAACAGTTGAAAGAAAAGAAGAACTTGAGGAACTGCTTAAAAAATTGGGCATGAATTATAAAATCCACATAAGTAAAGGTACCGACGATATCACACAAACAGTTAGAAAAAATATTGATAATTTCACAAACTTTATCTCATTCGGTGGAGATGGTACACTGCATTATATTGCCAATGTCCTTGCCGGAACAGATAAAAATGTCGGCTGTATACCAATGGGCTCAGGCAATGATATTGCCAGAAATATGCAAATACCAATGGATATTGAAAAATGCTGCCTGATATTAAAAAATCCTAAAATAAAAAAAATTGACCTTGGGCTCATTAACCGTAAATACTATTATCTTGCAATATCAGGGACGGGCTTTGACTCTGTTGTAAATGATCTTGCAAATAATACAAAATTTCCACTTAAAGGTCCTGCAAAATATAAATATGCGGTGTATAAAACTCTGATAACTTTCAGGTCCAAAACCTTTTCTTTCAAATATGACGGCAATGAGAGAAATCTTGATGCAATGATGCTTGCAGTTGGAAATATGACAACTTACGGTGGCGGAATGAGAATAACACCGGAGGCTGACCCGACCGACGGAATCCTAGATTTATGTATAATAAAAAGGATGAGTAAAATTCATTTTATAAAAACATTCCCTTCAGTTTACGAAGGAACACATATAAATGATTCTTTTGTTGAATATTTGAAGGTAAAAAATATTGAAATTGACAGTGAATATAGTTTCAGCATTTTTGCAGACGGTGAATTTATATGTAAACTTCCTGCAAAATTTGAGGTTTTGCCCAAAACCCTAAACTTTATTTCTGTAAATACCTGATCCAGACACCATTTTTAATTAAAAAAACAGTTGAAGGCGGGTTAATCCTTTCGCCATTTGCATTAAACTCAATACGACCGGTAATCCCATCGTAAGAAGTAGCTTTCAACTCTCCCATAAAATCTTCCGGGGTAATCGAGTTTGCTTTTTTCATCGCATTTATCAATATATAAAATGCATCATAGCAGTACGGGGCAAAAACACCAGGCCCGCTCTTGCTTATATCTTCATCCTGAATTTTTGAGACATAATCATTATATTTTCGCCAGAATTCAATTGCTTTCTTATCCTCGGTATATTTTGCAAGCGAAGGTGGTTCAGGGACAACAGCAATAAGACCCTCAAGATACTGGCTGTCAGTAATTGCAGTAATACCCTCATCCATGCTAATTTCCTCCGCTATAAACTGTGAATTTAAGTTTAATTTTCTTGCCTTAGTCATTAAATCAGCCACCTCGTTATATTTTGCACAGAAAAATATAACATCAGGTTCATCAATTAAAAGATTTTCAGCAAGTACACTGTAATCATCCGGATTAAAATTAATCGAGTATCTCTTCTGAAATGTAATATTTCTATTTTCAAATATCTCTATTAAAAAATCTAAAAGTTTTATTGAATATTCACTTCCATTATCAATCAAAATTAACTTTTCTGGTTTAATATCCTCAGTAATGAAATTAGCAATATTTTCCACCTTCTGGCCGTTATTGATTATCATTCTAAAGAAGTTATTGAAACCTCTTGATATTTCCTCACCCTGCGATGAAGGTGTAATTAAAGGGATATTAAATTCTGAATAAACAGGAAGTGATGCTTTTGTGGTTCCATTGAAAGTTGAGCCGATTACAGCAGAAACCCCTTCATCAGCAAATTCCTGGGCAATTAAGAATGCCCTTTCAGCATTTCCTTCGTCATCTTTTGTAATAATATTAATTTTGTAATTGAACCCCCCTATCCTTACAGGAGAAAGTTCAGAAGCCGCAATACTTAAACTTATCAACTGATCCTCACCAAAAAACTTATCATCTCCTGAAAAAACTGCCTGGTTTCCAATTCTTATATATTTCTCCTTACTTTCACAGGAGTAAAAAAATAGTGATGAAGACATAACCAATAGAAGCAGCAAAACTAAGAAAGTATGACTGAAAAAAACTGCAGAAAATTTAGATTTATTTTTATTCATGATATTCAATCAAATTTATAAAATAACTCTAAACAATTAAAAACAATTACAATTCAAAATCGCTTAAAATGGCTAATTTTTAAAAGTGATTATACCAGAAAAAAAATATTAATTAATAGAAAAACCTGTTTTTTAGAAACAAATATATTGAAAAATTCGACTATCTCTATAACACAGACTTATAATTTTACATCAGACCTGTTGCTTAAATAAAAAATTATTTTAAGAAGCTCTAAATAAGACTTATTTTCTCTAACGAGGAAAAATTAAAAAAATAAAAAAAGAGGATAGGAGGTAAGAATGAGTAAAATTGCAATTGTTACAGACAGCACCGCAGATCTGCCTGTGGAATTGTACAAAAAATACAATATTGAAGTTGTGCCATTATCAGTAATTTTTGAAGAAAAAGCTTATGTGGATGATAGAATTGATATAACAATAGAACAATTCTATGAAAAATTGAAAACATCCAAAAAGCTCCCCACAACTACTCAGCCGTCACCTGCTGACTTTAAAAATGTGTATTCAAAATTACTGGAATCACATGAAAGCATAATCTCAATACACATATCAAAAAAAATGTCCGGGACAATAGACTCTGCAACACTTGCCAAAAAAGATCTGGAAGGCAAAGATATTGAAATCATAGATTCTGAAGCAACCACAATGGCTCTCGGGTTGATGGTATTGAAAGCTGCACAGCTTGCTGAAGCAGGTGCTTCAAAAGAAGAAATTGTAAAAACTGTTCTTGATATCAAATCAAAAATCAAAACACTATTTATACCGCACACCCTCGAATACCTGAAAAAGGGCGGAAGGATTGGCAGGGCTAAAGGCTTGATTGCATCACTTCTTGAAATAAAACCCCTCCTGACACTTCGTCTTGGTGAAGTTTCACAGTTTAAAACTACAAGAAGATGGAACCAGGCAAAAAGTGAGCTTATAAGCTCAATGCAGGAAATGGTAAAAGATGCAGGCAATCTAATTGTGTCAGTTGCAGATGCCGACCTTAATGAGGACGCGGATGAACTCGAATCAAAGATAAAAGAATTATTTAATCCAAAATTCCTTTTAAGGATAAAAATCGGGCCTGTTGTTGGAACACATCTCGGTCCCGGTGTTGCAGTAGCATTTTATAAAGAGCAGTAGTGAAACTTCAAGATTGGAGCTGTGGAATTCCTTTCTATTCCATAAAATATAAAAAGCTATTTTCTGTCAGTCTGAATCTGGCAGTTTAATGGCATGGTGAAACTCTGCCGGCTGAAGCCGTGTGCTTCCTTTGCTTACTGTGGATAAAATATAGCCT
>Ga0194111_10005731_pt1 | contig 14241 bp, 13 predicted proteins | sample TA2KigC300mmetaG_FD_146194 | JGI IMG/M metagenome (GOLD analysis project Ga0194111, IMG submission 146194) | Freshwater microbial communities from Lake Tanganyika, Tanzania - TA2015033 Kigoma Deep Cast 300m | ecosystem: Environmental > Aquatic > Freshwater > Lake | place: Tanzania: Lake... | reverse complement strand
GGAGGGGGCTAAGGGCGTCCGCCCTTACCCCTCCCCCACACCCCCTCCCCCAATCCCTTAAGGGGAAATAATTAGGCCGGGGAAGTCGGGGCCTGCAAGCCCCGACTTCCCCGGACCCCTTAAAGGGTTGGGAGGGGGGTTTGGGGGGAGGGCAGGGAGCGTTGCTCCCTGGCCTTCCCCCCATGAATCACTCTATTTTACCCGTGCGCTTCGGACAGGGCGATATGGTAGGACTCGATTTCAGACAGGGCGGTGAAGACTTCTTTGACCCGGTCTTCCACGGCGGCCGCCGCGGCCTGGCGGTAGAAGGCCACGGCCCGGGTTTCCCGGCCGTGGGCCTCTTTGAAGTTGGCCCGGGGGTCTTTGCGGCAGGCTTTGTCGTCGGGCTTGATTTCCGGCTTGGGAACCTGCAGCAGTTTGCACATAAGAGAGGCGTGTTCCGACTCCGCCTTGGCCAGGGCCTTGAACATGGCCTGATCCACCGCCCCGGGGGCGCAGTTGGAGGCGCAGAAATAAAACGCGGCATTGGCCACTTCCAGGGCCAGGGCGGTTTCCAGGTTTTCCCGGGAGAGGGGGCTCATATCCGGGATATTATTGCGGTCCACGTAAGCTTCCGCGGGCACCATGTATTTCTGGGGCGCGCCGCAGAAGGGGCAGAAGCTGGGGGCCTCACTGCCCAGATAAGGGTCGCCGCAGATCTGGCAACGGAATAATTTCATGGTTTGACCTCGCTTATCATTGGATCAATTTGAACAGCTTCTTCACCGCGTTGCAGATGGGGCACTTATCCGGAGGCTCTCCCTCCACCGTATGGCCGCACACCTGGCAGACATAAATGTCCGCCTCCGCTTTATTATCCAGATTATCCAGGGCCTTTTGGAAAAGTTGGGCGTGGACCTTTTCCACTTCGTTGGCGAAGTTAAAGGTGCGCAGCGCCTCTTTGTCGCCTTCCGCCTGGGCCTCGGCGATCATTCGGGGGTACATGTGCCGGAACTCGGCGGTTTCGCCGTCCACGGCTTCCTTGAGGTTTTCCGTGGTGCTCCTGACGCCCTTCATGGCCCGCAGGTGATTGTGCGCATGGACGGTTTCGGCCTCTGCCGCGGCCCGGAAGAGTTTGGCCACCTGATGGTAGCCCTCCTGTTCCGCTTTTTGGGCAAAGGCCAGGTATTTCCGGTTGGCCTGGGACTCCCCGGCAAAGGCTTCTTGAAGATTTTTCAAGCTCTTTTCCACGAACTTCCACCTCCGTTTATTTATTCTCCACCAGATGCATGGGGATGCCGCAACAGACCAAAACCCCGCCGCCGGCTTCCACCACCTTTACTTTATTGCCGCAGATCTTGCACCGATACTCCTGACCCACAGCTATGGCCATATCAATCCTCCTTCCGATTTTCCTGTCCTTGACACCGGGGGCAAAGGCCCCACAAGGCCAGGTACTGCTGTTCCACGTGAAATCCCTGGAGATCTTCCGGGGAGAAAACCCTGGCCGGCTCCCAGTCCAGGTCCAGAATCGAGAGGCATTTCCGGCAGATGAGGTGGGCATGAGGGGCGGTGTGCCCATCATATCGGGCCACCTCATGCAGGGGGTTCACTTTGGACACCAGGCCCTTCTGGTGTAGAACCTCCAGGGTCTTGTACACCGTATTAAAGGAGATGGCGGGAAGTTGACGGCGCACCTCCTGATAAATCCTCTCGGCGCTGGGGTGATCCCGGCGGTTTTCCAAAACCGCCAGGATCGTAAGGCGCTGAGGGGTGACGGCGATGCCGTGGGATCGCAGCTTTTTGACGAGATTTTCCATAGAGTGGTTATCAGTTAATAACCATTACTGAGAGTGTCAAGGGGCTTTGAACAAAAAAGAGGGGAAAGGGGAAAAGGGGATTTGGCTGGCGCCGAAAAAGACAATTTTTTTGGTGTTAAATCTTGTTATACAGGTTCGCTTTAAAACACAACAAACTAAATGCTGAACTTATTGATAATGTTGTTTAATTTGAACCGAAAACCGAAAACCGAAAACGGTATTAATCTTATCCTCGAATTACCCTGTCCACTTGGATATCGTAAGCCTTGAGGCGCTTCCACAGGGTCACCCGGCTGATGCCCAGGAGGCGGGCGGCTTCGCCCATCTTGCCGCCGGCTTCGGCAATGGCGGCCATCAGCAGTTGGCGTTCATTCGAGGGAGACCTGGCCCCAGTCCGGGGCCTGGCCGGATAAGGTTCGCGGCGGTATAGCACCTGTGCCGGCAAATGGTCCGGCAGGATGACCCCCTCGGGACACAAGACAAAGGCGTATTCGATGACGTTGAGGAGTTCCCGGACGTTTCCAGGCCAGGAATAATTTATGAGGACGTCCAGGGCCTCTTTGCTGATGCCGGTGATGGGCTTTCGGGTCTTGAGACGGGTCCGCTCCACGAAGGCCTCCACCAGCAGGGGAATGTCCTCCCGGCGCTCTCTAAGGGGTGGAAGGGTAATGGGAATCACGCCGATGCGGTAATAGAGGTCCTCCCGGAAGCGGCCCTGGGCCATGAGGTGGTGCAGGTCCTTGTTGGTGGCGGTGATCACCCGCACGTCCACCGGGATGGGCTTATGGTCCCCTACCTTCTCGATGACCTTTTCCTGGAGGACCCGGAGGAGCTTGGCCTGGGTGGCCAGGGGCAGGTCTCCCACTTCGTCCAGGAAGATGGCCCCGCCGCTGGCGGCTTCAAAACGGCCCAACCGGGTGCGGTCGGCGCCGGTGAACGCGCCCTTGACGTGTCCGAAGAGTTCGCTTTCCAGCAGGTTTTCATTCAAGGCCACGCTGTTCACCTTGATGAAGGGGCCTTTACGCCGGGGGCTGAGGCGGTGGATGGCGGAGGCCACCAGTTCTTTGCCGGTGCCGGACTCGCCGTAGATAACGACCGGGGCCTCGGATTGGGCGGCGCTGTCGATAAGAGTAAAGAGCTGGGCCATGACCGGCGACTTGCCCAGGAGGCCGTGGAAACCATCCTCGCCGCTTAAGGTTCGGCGCAGCCGGGAGATGACTTTTTCCTTGGCTACCACCTCGCTCAAATCGGTAAGAGTCTCCACCCCGCCCACCACCCGGCCGGCATGGTCTTTTAAGACCACTGCGTTTTTGAGGACATGGAGGGGGCGGCCGTCCTTGCGGACCATGACGCACTTGCAGCGCCGCACCAGACCCTTGGTAAACAGGTCGCACTGTCCCGGGGGTATCTTCGCGCCGAAACAGGTGTCGCATTTCAGAATTTCGCAGGATTGGCCGATGAGCTCTTCCCGGCAGTAGCCGGTGATTTCTTCCAGGGCCTGGTTGACGGACAGGATCCGGCCTTGGGTGTCCACGATCATCAGACCCTCCATCATGGTGTCGATGATATTCTTCCAGTAGCCTTCTTCGAAGATGGTTTCCTGCATGAGATATTCGGCGCACCTTTGGTTAAGCTTCCGCGGCCAGGGCCTGGGCCACTTTCTCCTCTAAGTCTTTCTTGTCTATGGGTTTGATGCAATAATCAAAAGCGCCCAGTAGCCGGGCCTGGCGCGCCGTTTCCAGGGTAGGATAGCCGGTGAGCATAATTACCCGGGTGTGGGGAGAGACCCTTTTCAATTCTTGCAGCATGGCTATGCCGCTCATTTTCTTGAGTCTGATGTCCAAAATGGCCACCTCCACCGAGTGGGCGCGAAGGAATTCCAGGGCTTCCTCCTCCTCGGTGAACACCGCCACCTCATGACCTTGGCGTTCCAGGATGCGTTTGATCATGATGGCGGCGTCCAGGACGTCATCGAGCACCAAGATATTCTTCATAGCGTCTCTTAGACCGCGGTTTGGTCAACGGCCGGCAGGCTATCCGGCAGCATTTCCTTAAATGGTTCTTCCACCGTCTTCTCCCGGGACACCGGCAATTCCACCAGGAACATGGAGCCGGGCCCCGGCGGTTTTTTATGAGGCCCGGATTTTTTCAGGAATTCCGGCGGGGCCGGGCTGATGGCGGAGATGGCGCCCAGATGATCTTGAATTATGCCGAAAGACACCGACAGGCCCAGGCCGGTGCCCCCCCCGGGAGCCTTGGTGGTGAAGAAGGGGTCGAAGATCTTTTTCAGATTTTCCGGAGCAATACCTGAACCGCTGTCGGTAACCGTGACCAGCACTCGGCGGGTTTGGGGATCGATTCCGGTAGCGATCCGGATGGCGCCGTCCTGGCCGATGGAGTCAGCGGCATTGTTCAAGAGATTGAGCCAGACCTGCTTAAGCTTATCCTTGTCGCCGATTATGGGGGGCAAATCGGGGGCCAGGGAAGGGACGATGTCCACCCAATTTTGCTTAAAGGAATGCCTGACTAAATGCAGAACCTCCTGAATGGATTGGTTGAGGTCCATCTCTTCCATACGGCTTTCGAGTTGCCGGGAGAAGCTCAAGAGATCACCCACGATGCGGCGGCAAATCTGGGCCTGCTTTTCAATAAGTTGCAGGTATTCATAGCTTTCGGTGTCTTGGGGGAAATCTTCCAGCAGCATCTGGGCGTAGCCCAGGATGACGCACAGGGGCGTGTTGATCTCGTGGGCCACGCCGCCGGCCAGCTTGCCCAGTTGCTCCATTTTAAGCGATTGGATTAATTTCTCCTGGTACTGTTTGATCTCAGTAATATCCCGAGCCGCGGTGAGGATGCCGGTGATGCGTTCTTCATCATAGACGGGGACCTTGACCATATGGAGCCAGCGCTTGTCATCCTCTCTGCCGACCAAAACCTCTTTGACCTTATGGACGCCGGTTTTGAGAATCTCCAGGTTTTCTGCTCTATGGTCCTGGGCCTGGTCCGGGGGAAAGATGGGGACATCGGCCTTTCCCAGGATGTCTTTTCCCTGCAAGCCGAAGAAGTGACAGAAAGCCGGGTTAACGGCTCGATAAACCAGGTTTCCGTTTTGCAGGCTGACCAGGTCGGGGGTTACGTCCAGGATGGTCTTAAGAAGCTGTTGTTGGCGGGTGAGATTTTTTTCCGCCTCTTTGAGCTCTTTGATATGGGCATCTAGGGTCATGGCCATGACATCAAAGGACTCGGCCAGACTTTGAATTTCATCGCCGGCATTAACTTGGTACACCAGGCATTTTTTGCAAACTTCCAATTTTTCCTCATAACCGACTTCTTTGCATTCGGGGCATAAAACTCCCGGCAAATTCCAACAACGGCGCCGGGTATTGCCGTAAGCAGGGCATTGCTCACTCTGACAGTCCTTGATTTCCCAACAATAGCGTTTCAGCAGCGGGCTGGTCTGGAGATTCAGATTGCCCTTGATCATTTCCTCTGCCGACTGGCGCAAGACATTAAGACGGCGGGTTACCGTGCCGGCAAACAGGGTCCCCATCACCACGGCCAGCAGGGCCACCCCGGCAGAGACACTGAAAATGGTGAACCAGAGCCGATTCACCGCGGCCTCGGCCTTGGCCCGGGAGAGGCCCACCCGGACGGCGCCCAAACGATTGGGGCCGATCTGTACAGGCAGGGCGAAATCGTAGATCCGCTCTTCTCCGGTATCTAGCAGTTGGATGCGGTGGTGACTCTCTTCCGGCAAAAGGTTGGCCTGTCGCAGCTCCACGGGAAATCCGGATTTGAAGGTATGGGAAAGCACCTGGCCGTTTTGGTCCAAGGTGAAGGCATAGAGAATATCATCACTGGAGCCTTTGACCTCATCCACCACGTTTTTCAACCGGAGAAAATCCAGGGCCAACAAAGGTTCGGCCGTGCGGGTGGCAAGATTCCAGCCCAGGGCCAGGCCTCTTTTTTTGATTTCCCCCAGCATAGCCTGGCCGGTGATGTGGCTCATGAGAAAGCCGGAAACCAGGCCGAAAACCAGCACCACTCCGATGATGCCCAAATTAATTTTGGTGCGGAAAGACAAGCGGGGGATAAAACGCATATCATTCACCTTTTGCGTTTTTCATCTTACGTTCTTGCTTGGTTAAGTATCCAGCCTCAGACTATCGAGCCTGGTCTGCGACAAGGCCGGTTTCCTAATCCTGCCAATTTTTCAGGTCCTTGCTGGGCAAAGGCCAGGATTTATCGGAGGAGGTTCCTTCCGCGGCCACCATCTCCGCCAACTTCCGCACCGGATCAAAGTCACTGTCCCGGGCGGGAATGATGCCCACAAAACCGGCTTTCTCCAGAATCGGTTGATGCTCCGGATTGTTTAGGTTCAAAGCCAGCAGGGCCTGTTTGATTTGTTCCAGCGTTCCGGAGTCCATCCCCTGCCGGGCGGCATAAACCCAACCCGGATACCACCGGGAATGGGCCAGGACGCGAATCTGTTTTAAGTCGATTTTGTCAGCCAGAATGTCCAGGGTGTGCTCCCGAATAATGCCGGCGTCATACTTTCCCGAATAAACCGCCATAACCACCTTTTCCTGTTTGCCGCCCGGTCCGGGGGCGAAGGCGATCTCGGCGAAATCTTTTCGGCGCAGGCCGTGTTCCAGGATTAAGCTCCAGGGATAGAGGTAGCCTCCGGCAGAAGTGGGATCCACGGCAATCAGGCGCTTGCCCTTCAAGTCCGCGATAGTCTTGAGGCTGCGGTTATCGGCCCGGCAGACTATCTGGCCGCGGAAATTCTCCCGACCCACGGCCTCAACGATGCGGGCGAAGGCCCTGGCCCCGTAGCGTTCGGCAATCTTCACGTAAATAAAGGGGTTGCTGAAGGTGATGTCAATGAGGCCCCGGCCTACCATATCCATATGTTGGTCAAAGGTGTCAGGGTACACCTGCCGGATTTTTAACCCCGTAGTCCTGGCCAGGTATTCCATTACCAGATGGTGGCGCTGGTAAGAAACAGTATGGGCGTATTGGGGGAGATAGGCGTAGGTAATGGCCTTATCCGGGTTGGCGAGGGAGATTTCTTCCCGCTTATCCAGATCGATTTTTTTCGCCGGCTCATCCTCCCCACAGCCAACTGCTAGCCAGGCGAGCAACCCCAGGAAGATTATTCTTTTTAAAGTCATGGCTTTCTTCCCCTCAGGGAGCTTAAGCGGAGATCACTTCTTCCACGGTGAGATTGTGATCTTTCAGCCATTTCCATAAAGTTACCCGGCTTACTCCCAATATCCGGGCCGCTTCGCCCTTTTTGCCGCCGGCCTCATGGATGGCCTGGCGCAGCAACTCCCGGTCAGGGCTTTTGCCGGGGGCCGGCGTCTTTTGGTTTATTTTAGGAAGAGCCGGAGGCGCCATTCTGAGCTGGGCGGGCAGGTGCTCCGGCAAAATTTTACCTTCGTGACACAACACAAAGGCATATTCCACCGTATTGATCAGTTCCCGGACGTTGCCGGGCCAGTTGTATGCCACCAGGATTTCCAGAGCGGCACGGCAGATGCCGGTGATGGATTTCCGGGTCTTCAAGCGGGCGCGCTCGATGAAGGCCTCCGCCAGCAATGGTATATCCTCCCGGCGGTCCCGCAGCGGGGGGATGGAGATGGGGATGACATTGATCCGATAAAATAAGTCTTCCCGGAAGCGGCCATCTTCCATGAGCTTGTACAAGTCTTTATTGGTCGCGGTGATCACCCGCACGTCCAGGGGAATGGGTTTCTGATCCCCCACCTTTTCAATGATTTTCTCCTGGAGGACCCGGAGCAGCTTGACCTGGGTGGACACAGGCATGTCCCCCACCTCATCCAGGAAGATGTCACCCCCGTGGGCGGCCTCAAACCGGCCCACGCGGTTCCGGTCCGCCCCGGTAAAAGCTCCTTTTACATGGCCGAATAGTTCGCTTTCCAGCAAGGACTCATGGATGGCGGCGCTGTTGACTTTGACGAAAGGGCCCTGGCTCCGAGGGCTGAGACGATGGATGGCGCTGGCCACCAGTTCTTTGCCGGTGCCGCTTTCCCCGTAGATAATCACTGGCGCTTCCGATTGAGCCGCACTGGAGATGAGGGAAAAGAGCTGCAGCATGGCGGGAGACTTTCCCAGAATTCCCTGGAACCCGTCTTCCCGGCTGAGTTCCCGCCGGAGGCGGGAAATGACCCGCTCTTTAGCCACCATCTCACTGATGTCGATGAGGGTTTCCACCCCCCCCAATATCTGGCCGTTGTCATCCCTGATAAGGGCGGCATTCTTCAAAACGTGTACCAGAGTTCCATCCTTCTTGGCTAAAACGCACTTGCTGCGGCGGATGCACCCCGATTGAAAAAGCTCACACTGTTTACTAATCCCGGTATTGAGCGAGTGATAGCAGGCGTCCGTCTTGATCAAAGCGCAGGGCTGGCCCAAGAGTTCTTCTCGCCGGTAGCCGGTGATTTCTTCCAGGGCATGGTTAACCGAGAGGATAACACCCTGGGGATCGACCACCACCACTCCTTCCATCATGGTGTCGATTACTTTTTCCCAAAATTTGCCGTAACCCTGCTGAAACATGTCGGTTTCACCGCTGGCGGCGTCCAGACGCACACCCGCCTGCCGTTTCCCTGACCAGTTAAGTTAACGCGAATGTTAATTGAAATTTATGTTAAATTAACATGTCTTTTCCGTCAAGCAAATTTAATGGGTTAAGCAAATTAGTTTGTTAATTCAATGCCATACATGAATTAACCAGAAACGCCTCCTTCAGGCATATCTCTTGCTTTATATTTTTTGCGGGGAATTGGGTCTTGGGTCACGAAATGTGCCGTAAGAGCCATAAAACAGCAATTATCTTTTAATAATCGGAGGTTAGGATGAAGAAAAAAACCTGGATAATCGTTGGTCTGTTGGCCGCGCTGGCCATGACCGCGGGTTTGGTCATGGCCCAGGGGCAGGAAGCCGCCAAACCTGGCGCCTCCGCTCCGGAAGCCGCCAAGGCCGCGCCGGCGCCGGAAGCCGCCAAACCGGCTCCCCCCGCCGCGAAGGAAGCGCCGGTCCCGGCTAAACCCAAGGCCCCGGAGGCTGCCAAGGCGGCCCCGGGAGCCGGTAAAAAGAGCAAGCTGGAGGATGCCATTGCCTCAGCTCCTGCAGGAAAAGGCAAGGGTCAGATTGACCCACAGGCGCCCAAGGGGTTCATGGGCATTCCTGGCGCTCCCAGCCATTTCTGGCTTTTTTATATTCTGTGGGGCATGTGGGTAGGCTGGATCTTCTCTTCCGTGGGCGCCTTCGGCGGCATCATGGCCGGGGTGGGACACATTACGGTCTTCGGCCTGGCGGATTATGCCGCGGGTTTTAAGAAAACCGCCCCGGTCATGAACAAACTGCTCACCGACTCCATCCGGGTTTGCAACATGTACCTGGTGGGGCTGTCAGCGATAATTTCTTCCGTCACCTATTACCGTATGGGACGGCTGGTGCTCCCCTTGGGGGCTTGTCTGGCCGGCGGCGGTATTCTGGCGGGTTATCTGATTCCCATGCTCACCGCGGGCAAGCTGGACGTCAGCGTGTATGTGGGCTTTTTCGGTCTCATCGTGTTTGCCGTGGCCTTTGTCCTCTTTTATGAGACCACCCCCAAAGGGCAGGAGAGCCGGAAAGCGGCCCGGGCCGCGGCCAAGGCCTTTGAGGACACCCACATCAAGAAGCTGGCCGCCGCGGAAAAAGTGCCCGCCGCAGCCATGGGCGTGCGCCTCACCCATCTGGGGATTTCCCGGGTCAAGTTCACCTTCTATGGCGTGGAATTCTCCTTCAACCCCATCTGGCCCATCCTGGGCGGCTTCGTGATCAACGGCATCTCGGCCTTCATCGGGGTGGGCGGCGGTTTTCTCTACGTGCCCTTCCTCACCTCGGTGGCGGGGCTTCCCATGTTCATCGTGGCCGGCACCTCGGCCCTGGCGGTGCTGGTGGGCATGATCACCAATATCTTCACCTTCATGTTCGTCAAGAGCGTGCCCATGGATCTGGTGATGGTGGGCACCGAATTGATAGGTATCGCCATCGGCTCCGTTTTAGGGCCGCTCACCTCCAAGAAGATCCCGGAAATCTGGCTGAAGCGCCTCTTCGTGGTCCTGGCCATTTACGTAGGCGTGGGCTATCTGACCAAGGGCTTCATGGGCAAGTCCATTTTGCCGGGGATGTAAGGGCAGGTGTCAGGTTTCAGGTTTTAGGTGTCAGGGATTATCAGGGGTTAAAGGGAATAGAGACACCAGAAGCGCTCTCCACCTTTCTTCCCCAATATATAAAAACCTAAAACCTGAAGCCTAAAATCTGAGGCCTGAAGCCTAAAACCTGAAACCTGAAACCTGAAACCCGAAACCTGGAACCTGCTTTTATGGAAATGCCCTGGATCTTCCTCAAGCTTGACCCATATCTCATCTGGCTTTACCGGATCACCGGTTACGCCTGGGTGGACTTTTTCTTCGGCACTCTGGTCCTGGCCTTCATTGCGGTCATCATCGGGGAATTCACCATTTCCCTGCTTTTCCTGGCCATAAGGAATCATATTGACCGGATCAATGCCGAAGTGGACAGGTACTATCAGTTATCAATAGAAGCCTTGAAGGCCGGGGATAAAGAGACTTACCGAAGCGTCAACAAGCTGGGCAACGACGCGTTCGGCAAGTCCTTTTTCCTCCAGTTGGGCCTGTCCGCAGCCCGGCTCTGGCCGGTCTTCATCCCCCTGGCCTGGATGCAGCACCGGTTTGCCGGGGTGGAGTTCCCAATCCCTCTCACATCCATTTCCCTGGGATATATGGGGGTGTTCATCCTTCTCTATATCGGGGCGTTCCTGGCCTTCAAACGGATTAAACGCCGGCTCCCCTATTTTCGCCGGATCCAGGAGATTCTGGACTCGTATAAAAAGGACCGGGATCGCCTGAAAAATTCAAGTAATCCAGAGGCCATGGGAATTACGGCAAGCCCTCTGCCCACTCAATCCAGGGATTGACCCTGTTAGCATGACAATATTTTTATCTAAACAAAAATTATGGTAAATTAAAAGTAATGCAATAAAGAGGTCGTTCATGGCAAATAAAGTCTATAGCATCTGTTTCATGTGCACCGTGCGCTGCCCCATCGAGGTGCTGGTGGCCAATGACGACGTGGTGTGGATTCAGGGAAGCCGCCACGTGGCGGGCATCGAGGGGGCCTTGTGCGCCAAAGGCTCCGCGGGGTTGGCCTTGCTCCACGACCATGAGCGGCCCCAGTACCCCATGATCCGCACCGGGCCCCGGGGCGCCGGCCAGTGGCGCCGGGCCTCCTGGGAGGAGGCCCTGGATTACGCGGCCGACAAGCTGCGGGAGATTATCCAGGAGCACGGAGGCCAAAGCGTGGTCTTCGGCGAGCGCACCAACCTCAACACCCACATCAGCAAGACCTTCATGAAGGCCATCGGCTCCCCCAACCACTTCACCCATGACGCGTTGTGCAAAGGTTCGGTGAATACCGCCTTCCGCAGTTTGACGGGGCACGCCGACCCCCAGGTGGGCATCGACTACGCCAACACCCGACACATTGTCATGTATGGACGCAACCTCTTCGAGGCCCTGGAAATCGCGCCCATCAACAATTTGCTCAAGGCCATGGAAAAAGGGGCCAAGCTTACCTATATCGACCCCCGGGTGAGCGTCACCGCCACCAAGGCGGATCGCTACTGGATGATCCGCCCGGGCACGGACCTGGCCCTCAACTATGCCTTGATTCACACCGTTCTGAAAGAGCGGCTCTATGACGCGGAATACGTCAATCGCTGGGTATCAGGCCTGGCGGAACTCCAGGCATTTGTGGAGCCTTATACGCCGGAGTGGGCCGAGAAGGAAACGGGCATTCCCGCGGCGGAAATCGTCGCCCTGGCCCGGGAAACCGCGGAAGTCAAGCCCAAGGTGGTATTTCACTACGGCTACCGGGGCGCCCATCATGCCAACGAAATTTACCTGCGCCGCTCCCTCATCATTCTGAACGCCCTCATGGGCAGCATCGAAGCCCAGGGGGGCCTGTTCTTCAAGAAAGGCGCGGCGGCTGTGGGCCGGGGGGACATCGGCAAGTACGTCAGCCAGGAGTTTCCCAAGATCAGCGCGCCCCGGTTTGACGGCTCCGGCGCGGAGGTTTTCCCCATCGCGGATTCCTCCCACGGCAATCCCCAAATGCTGGCCTACGCAATCATGCATGAGGACCCGTACCCCATCAAGGCCCTCATCGCCAACCGGTTCGAGCCGCTCCAGTCCATCCCCGACAGCGCCGCGGTGCGCCGGGCTCTGGACAAGCTGGACCTCATTGTGGCCATCGAGGTGAACTACAGTGAAATCGCCTGGTATGCCGATGTGATACTGCCGGAGTCAATTTATCTTGAGCGGGCCGATTCCATCCAAATGGTCTCAGGATTGCGGCCCTCGCTGCGCATCCGCCAACAGGCGGTCTCCCCCCGGTACGACACCAAACCCGCATGGCTCATCCTCAAGGAAATCGCCCAGCGCCTGGACCTGGGCCAATACTTCCCCTATGAAACCATCGAAGACATCTGGAACTTCCAGCTAAAGGACATGGGGGTGAAAATCGAGGACTTTGACGCCAAGGGGTTCGTATCCCTGACGGATAAGGCGATATTGTGGGACCGCAAAGACGGGATCAAGTTCAAGACGCCCTCGGGAAAAATCGAGCTGGTGAGCTCCCTCATGGAAAACGCCGGGTTTCCGTCCTTCCCGGAGTATCAGCCGGTGGCCGTCCCACCTGAGGGCCACTTTCGCATGATGGTGGGCCGCTGCGCCGCCCATACCCACGTGTCCACCCAGAACAACGTCCTCTTGAGCGAGCTGGTGCCGGAAAACGAACTGTGGATCAACCCCGGCCCCGCGGGCAAGCTGGGCATTAAAGACGGGGCTTACGTGGAGCTGGCCTCGCCCCTGGGGACCAACGGACGCATTAAGGCCAAGGTGACGGAGTTCATTCACCCCGAGGCGGTGTTCATGCTCCATGGATTCGGCAAGACGGTGCCGGTCCAGACCCGCTGCTACCAGAAAGGGGCCAGCGACGCCCTGCTGCAAGAAAACGTTTCCGATAAAGTGGGCGGCAGCCCTGCCCTGGACGAAACCCTGGTGCAGATCCGCCCGGTGAAGTGAGGCTGACTCATGAGCAAATACTATCTCCTGCAAGACCAGAAAAAATGCATCGGCTGTTTGAGCTGCGAGGTGCACTGCAAGAGCAACAAGGGCCTGCCCTTTGGGCCCCGGCTGGGCCAGATCATCTCCGTGGGTCCGAAGATGGTGGCCAATGTGCCGCGCATGGCCTTTGTCTTCATGCCGTGCTTCCACTGCGAGGACCCCTGGTGCGTACCGGTGTGCCCCACCGGCGCCATGCGCAGGCGCCCGGAGGACGGCATCGTTTACGTGGAGCAGGTCCTGTGTGTGGGATGCAAAAGTTGCATCACCGCCTGCCCCTGGGGCGCGCCCCAATGGCATCCGGAAACCGGCAAGGTGGTGAAGTGTGACTATTGCATGGATCGGGTGGACCAGGGCCTGGACCCGGCCTGCGTGGCCAAGTGCGTCACGCACTGCCTCAGTTTCGGCCAGGCGGAGCAATTGGACCTGACCCGCCGGAAGCGTTTCGCCAAAACCGTGGCTTTTGAACTGGAGACCATTGTCAGCGCTAGATAGCGGTTCGGCGGGTTAGCGGGTTAGGTTTTTCAAAGCGCGCTCAATAAAATCAGTAGCTTATATAGCCGGCGGTTGGTATTTTAAATTTTATATGAACACATAAAAGGCATAAGGCCAGACCGCCGAACCGCGAACCCGCCGATAAACATGGAGAGCCCCCGCCATGGCTAATCACAATGGCAATTCCTTGCTCCGGATCAATATTTCCACTTTCCCCCGGAGAGGTCTTAAAGCCGCGAACGCGGTGGCTGACGCGTTCATCGCCGAGCTAAAAGAGCGTTCCCTGGATGACCTTGGCCCTTTGGACGTCAATCTGGTGGGCTGGCGCGGCATTGAAGGCAAGGACGTGGTGGTGGAAGTGCGCGATCAGAAGGACGCGTATCTGTATGAGTTGATCACCCCCGATATGGCGTCGCGCATTATTCAGAACCATATCGACGAAGGGCGGCCGGTGCAGCGGTGGCTCATGGGCAAAGATTACCGGGACTTCACCGAACACCAGAAGATGTTTGTCTCGGATTTGGTGGGGAAGATCATTCCCACCTCCTGGGAAGAGTACCAGGATTACGACGGCTACAAGGGCTTGCAAACCTTTTTCAGCCAAGGTTTTGACTCCTTTTTGCAAAAGGTGGTGGCCGCGGGTTTTTGCGAATTCGCCCGCATCACCACCTCTCCCGTGGGCCCCAAGTGGTGCGAACTGCGGGTGGAAAAAGAGCAGCCCATCCTGTTGG
>Ga0194111_10005730_pt1 | contig 14243 bp, 13 predicted proteins | sample TA2KigC300mmetaG_FD_146194 | JGI IMG/M metagenome (GOLD analysis project Ga0194111, IMG submission 146194) | Freshwater microbial communities from Lake Tanganyika, Tanzania - TA2015033 Kigoma Deep Cast 300m | ecosystem: Environmental > Aquatic > Freshwater > Lake | place: Tanzania: Lake... | reverse complement strand
CCATGATTCCTCTCCTTTATGGTTTTTTTTTTTCGGGCAGGGCGCCTCACCCGGCGGCATTGATCTTTCCTAGAACACCGCGGCCGGAAGAGAATGCCTGATGCCCTCCCCGCCGGGCCCTCCTTCCCGGGGACTAATGGACGCAATGAGACAGCCCTTCCGGCAGCGGTGAATTATGTTCCCTCCGGGTGGCCTGGAGGCGCTCCGGAAGTAACCAATGATAATGCAAAAACATTGCCAGTTCTGAATATTTCTAATTGATTGATTATATGAATATATTTATGATGATGACCGCGAGGGCCAGCCAAAACCGGGGCCAGAATCTCGTTAGTGTTCAAAGGGGCCGGATATTCTCACAAACTTCTCTCAAATTGACAACTCAGGGTTTTAAGAGCAGCGGGCATGGCTCCAAAGGAACAACTCGGGCAGGAATATCAAGGGAAATGGTGGTTAGGGGCAAGTTCAAAAATTAATAAACCGTCAATCAGTGGTTCGGGGCAAAGGGCGGAGTCTTTCCGCCCTTTCCTTAGCATCCGAGGTGGGGATAAAGGGGGTAGACCTATTCACCACCTTCCCCTCTCAGAAAACTAAATTGTTACGGAGGGAGTAGGCTTGTGCTATAACATGACTAAAGCGACGTTTATTTCCGTTTAACCGTATATGTCATCTCCAGATTTTTATTCGTGGCGGTTTTGCTCACCTCCACCGGCAGTTGCACCACACCCTCGTTGAGGAAACACAGGCCTATTTTATCGTCGCAATAATTCAGGCGAAAGTGCGCCTGCAGGGTGGTTTTGCCCTCCTTGGCCGGGACCGTCAGGCAAAGGGGCAGGTTGGCCGCCGGCAGGTTCTGGGCATATTTCTCCTCCAGAGCCAGGACCTCTTTATTACCCGTGGTTAACCCGACCGTGGAAGGAGCCTCCGGATTCAGTTTATGTCCGGCTGGCAATACCAAGTTTACGGTGAGATTAACCTCGCCGGGAGCCACGGTCTGAGTGGGTAAGGTGATGGTATCGGCCCCAATGGCCGGCGAGACGGCGCCGCTCAAGAGCATCCCGAGACAGAGCACGAGCAGGACACCGAGAATCTTGGGGGATATATTATTGTAACCCGATCTTATCATCATAACCTCTCTCCAGGGGAATTTTTTCCGGCAATTTGTTGATATTGCCAAAATCTGTTTTAACCTGATAATGATAGGTAACTTTATTACTCCCGGACTTTTCTGTCAAGCGAGCTGTAGGGCGGGAAAGCGGCGCGCATCCCGCCTTTAGCACTGAAATTATCAATCCGCTCCAGGAGATTTAATAATTACACCTTATCTAAACCGAGGCACCCTGTGACTTCCCAAGAACCGCCCCTTAATCTGGAATCGCTGCGCCTGGAGCGCGGCGAGAGCGAGCTGCGCTATCTCCGCGCCCGCCGGCGCCGCCGACTCGGCCTGGCTCTAATCGTGCCCCTCGTCCTCGGGGTGGCCCTGTGGTGGCTTTTTACCGGGTCGCTGTGGGGTCCCCAGGTCCAGGTGGCCCCGGTGGTGAAAATGTATCCGGCCCAGGCTGTGACCCTGCTCAATGCCAGCGGTTATGTGGTGGCCCAACGCAAGGCCTCGGTCTCCTCCAAGAGCACCGGCCGCCTCAATTATTTAGGGGTAGAGGAAGGCAGCCGGGTAAAAAAAGGGGAAATCATCGGCCGCCTGGAAAATGAGGACTTGATGGCCGTGCGGGATCGAGCTGCGGCCAACCTTAAGGCGGCCCAAGCTTCTCTGGGCCAGTACGAGGCCGAACTGACGGACGCCCGGCTCAATTTTCAGCGTCAGAAACGGCTCGTGGCCCAGGACCTGGTGGCCCGCCAGGATTTCGACAGCGCCGAAGCCCGCTACCGCATTGCCCAGGCTGCGGTGGCTAACCAGCAGGCCGGCATCAGGTCTGCCGCCGCGGCCCTGGACGAAGCCCAGACCGCGGTGGAATACTCCCTGATTCGCGCCCCCTTCGACGGCGTGGTCCTCACCAAGAACGCCGAGGTAGGGGAAGTGGTGGCGCCCTTCGGGGCCGCGGCCAATGCCCGGGCCGCGGTGGCCACCATGGCGGATATGTCCTCCCTCATGGTGGAGGCCGATGTGGCCGAATCCAACATTAATCTGGTGAGCCTGGGACAGCCCTGCGAGGTGATTCTGGATGCCCTGCCCGGAGTGCGTTTTCCGGGCCGGGTCCATATGATCGTGCCCACCGCGGACCGCACCAAGGCCACCATCATGGTTAAGGTCGCCTTCGACACCCTGGACCCCCGCATTCTGCCGGAAATGAGCGCCCGGGTGGCCTTCCTGTCCCGGCCCCTGGGACCCGACGAGTCCCAGCCCCGGCTGGCCGTCTCCCCCAGAGCCTTGTTTCATAAAAATGGCCAGACCATGGCCTTTGTTCTCATAGACAACCGGGTGCAGGCCGTGCCGGTGACCGCGGGGCCGGCCTTAGGGGACCTGGTGGAGGTCCTGGGCGGTCTTAAGGAGGGCGATAGGGTCGTATTGCAACCCCCTGCCGGACTTAAGGACAGGGACCGGGTCCAGGTAAGAGAACTTTAAGATGGCGCCTGAGTCCACGCCGCCGATCCTGGTGGAAATCAACAACCTGACCAAATCCTATCGCCGGGGGGTTCAGATTATTAAGGTCCTGGAAAATGTCTGCCTGAATATCCCCGAGGGGGAGTTTTTGGCCCTCATGGGACCCTCGGGCTCCGGGAAAACCACCCTGCTCAACCTCATCGCCGGCATCGATCAGCCCGACTCGGGCCTCCTGCGCATCGCCGGAGTGGATATCTCCCTGCTGAGCGAGTCGGAGCTGGCCGTCTGGCGCCACCGCAATGTGGGCTTTATCTTTCAATTCTATAATCTCGTGCCGGTGCTCACCGCCCTGGAAAACGTGGAACTGCCCCTGCTGTTGTCCGAACTGCCCCGGGTCCGGCGCCGCCAGCAGGCTGAACTGGCCCTGAAACTGGTGGGCATCTACGACCGCAAGGACCACTACCCCCGCCAGCTTTCCGGCGGCCAGCAGCAGCGGGTGGCCATTGCCCGGGCCATCGTTTCCGACCCGGTAATTATCGCTGCGGACGAACCCACCGGCGATCTGGACAAGGTCTCGGCCGGGGAAGTCCTCCAGCTCATGACCCGGCTCAACCAGGAACTGGGCAAAACCATCATCATGGTCACCCATGACCCCCGGGCCGCGGAGCGGGCCAGCCGCCTGCAACACCTGGATAAAGGGGTGCTCAATGCCTGCACGGTGTGACGGATGTTCAAACTGATCCTGCGTAACACCCTGCGCCACCGCCTGCGCACCACCCTCACCATCCTGGGCATGGCCATCGCCATCCTCTCCTTCGGACTGCTCCGCACCGTGGTGGACGCCTGGTATGCCGGGGTGGAGGGGGCCGCGGCCGACCGGCTGGTCACCCGCAACGCCATCTCCCTGATCTTCCGCCTGCCCCTGGCCTATCTCAATAAAATCCAGACCATCGACGGCATCAAAAAGGTGACCTACGGCTTCTGGTTCGGCGGAGTCTATATCGACGAAAAGAACTTTTTCCCCCAGTTCGCCGTGGAGCTGCCCACCTATCTGGATATTTACTCCGAGTTTGTGGTGGACCCGGAGCAGCGGCAGGTGCTGGTAAAGGAGCGCAACGCCTGCGTAGCCGGGCGCAAACTGGCCCAGCGCTTCGGCTGGAAACTCGGGGATATCATTACCCTGAAAGGCACCATTTTCCCCGGCGACTGGGAGCTGGTGCTCCGGGCCATCTACGACGGGGTGGAGGAGACCACGGACGAGACCCGTTTTTTCTTTCACTGGGATTATGTCAATGAAACCATGAAAAAGAACTTCCCCACGGTGGCCAACCAGGTGGGGTGGTTCATTTCCCAGGTGGAGGATATCGAGCGGGCCCCGCTTATTGCGGCCCAGATCGACGCCACTTTTGCCAATTCCCTGGCCGAAACCCTGACGGAAAGCGAGAAGGCCTTTCAGATGGGCTTTGTCTCCATGACCAAGGCCATCATCATGGCCATCCAGGTGGTGTCCTACGTGGTCATCGCCATTATCCTCATCGTCCTGGCCAACACCATGGCCATGACCGCCCGGGAACGCCAGGAGGAGCACGCGGTGCTCAAGACCCTGGGATTTCAGGGGCGCCACCTGGTGACCCTCATTGCCGGAGAGTCCGTGGCCATCGCCTTCTTGGGCGGCCTGGCCGGGATCATCGCCATTTTCCCGGCGGCCCATTTTTTCCGCACCGCGTTGGGCAACTATTTCCGCATATTCAACGTCTCGGACGAAACCCTGGCAATTTGCCTGCTCATTGCCCTGGTGGTGGGCGTCGTGGCCGCCATTTTCCCGGCCTGGCGGGCCGCCCGGGTCCCCATCGCCGAGGGCCTGCGAAGAATCGGGTAAAAGCGTGAAGATTCCTCTCTCCTACAGCTACCGCAACCTGGTGACCCGCCGCCTCACCACCGTCCTCACTGCGGGGGGCATGGGCCTGGTGGTCTTTGTCTTTGCCGCGGTCCTGATGCTGGCCGAGGGCTTGCGCCAGACCCTGGTGGCCACCGGTTCCTATGACAACGCCGTGGTGCTTAGGGCCTCGGCAGAGTCCGAAGTGCAGAGCATTATTGAGCGGGACAAGGCGGCCATCATCGCCTCCCAGCCGGAAATCGCCCTGAATAAGGAGGGACGGCCCCTGGTGGCCCAGGAACTCATCGTGCTTTTCAACCTGCGCAAGCGGGGTACCAACATGCCCTCCAACGTCACCATCCGGGGGGTGTCCCCCATCTCCCTGGAACTGCGGCCGGAGGTCAGGTTGGCCGCCGGCCGCATGTTCCGGCCCGGATCCACCGAAGTGGTCACCGGCAAGGACACCGCCGGGCGCTTTGTGGGGGCCGGCCTGGGGGAGACCCTGCGCTTTGCTATGCGGGACTGGACCGTGGTGGGGGTGCTGGACGCCGGCAACACCGCCTTCAGTTCGGAAATCTGGGGGGACATCGACCAGATGCAGCAGGCCTTCCGCCGGCCCATCTTCTCCAGCGTCATCCTGCGCCTGCGGGCCCCCGGCGATTTTTATAATCTCAAGGCCCGCCTGGAGGCCGATCCCCGGCTGCCGGTGCAGGTGAAGCGGGAGATCGTCTTTTATGAGGACCAGTCCAAGCGCATGGCCGACTTCATCCGCCTCCTGGGCCTGGTGCTCACCGTGATTTTCAGCCTGGGCGCGGTCCTGGGGGCCATGATCACCATGTACGCGGCAGTGGCCACCCGCACCGTGGAGATCGGCACCTTGCGGGCTTTGGGCTTCAGCCGGGGCAATGTCCTGACGGCCATTATGCTGGAATCGCTCCTCATCGGCCTCCTGGGGGGCCTGGCCGGGCTGGGGGCCGCCTCCCTTATGACGTTTTTCACCATCTCCACCACTAACTGGCAGACCTTTGCCGAGGTGGCCTTCAGCTTTACCCTCACCCCGGACATCGCCGCCAAGAGCCTCCTCTTCGGCCTGGGCATGGGCCTGCTGGGCGGCTTCCTGCCGGCCCTCCAGGCCGCCCGCATGAACATCGTGGAGTCGCTGCGGGCCTTATAACTCTTAGGAAATTTTGACTAATCTCTCCGGCCTCGGACATTGGTTTTTATTAAGACGATCTGTCATCGGGTCAATTACACTCCCGGTTCATACGGCACGGTGCGCCGAAGATCTCTCTCAAGCCACCACTGGACATAATGCGGCCATGCGGATTCATTTTCCGGTTGACACACTTAAAAACGTCTGCCATAATTATTCTGATCAAAAGGGAGTAGCTTTTCAGGGCAAAGTCACCAATACGGTGCCGATAACAGCGCTTGGCTTTGCCGTTGGCTCCTGCCAATAAGCGAGACTTTTGGGGTGAAAAATCGTACCCTGGGTCTTGCTTTTTTTTTGGCCGGACCGGAGTGGAAGTTACATCGGATCTGTGATTCTGACAGAGGGGAGTTTATGACCAAGAAGTACGTCAGTTACATCGTCATTGCGGTGCTGCTCACATTTCCCGGTTTTATGTTGCGGCTTTTCCAGGTGGAGCTCGATCCCCCGGCCGTGGCTATTATCACCGGTGCCGCCATCCTGGGGGCTTCCTTTCTGCTGCTCTGGGCCTGCGAGACCGCCCAGAAGGACATCTCCCAGGCGCTGGCCCTGGCGGTGGTGGCTTTCATCGCCGTTCTGCCGGAATATGCCGTGGATATGTACTTCACCTGGCAGGCCGGCCAGAATCCCGAAGGGGAGTATGCCAAATACGCCATCGCCAATATGACCGGGGCTAACCGTCTGATCATCGGGATTGCCTGGGCCATGGTGGTGGGTATCTTCTGGCTGAAAACCAGGCGCCCGGTGGATCTTGAGAGGGATAGGCGGACTGAAGTTATTTTCCTCGGGGCGGCCACCCTCTATGCCTTTTTTATCCCTTTTAAAGGCAGCCTGGCCTGGTATGATGGCCTCGTCTTCGTGGGGCTCTTCGCCTGGTACATCGTCTTGGCCAGCCGCCGCCCCTGCGTCGAGTGTGAGCTTGACGGCCCGGCGGAGTTGCTGGGTCGATTGTCGCAGAGGAAACGACGGACGGCCACCGCGATACTGTTCTTGTTCGCCGCGGGAGTGATCCTGTCCAATGCCGAACCCTTCAGCGAGTCCCTGGTGGCCACCGGCAAAGTCTTGGGCATCAACGAATTCCTGCTCATCCAGTGGTTGGCACCCATCGCCTCGGAGGCGCCTGAATTCACCGTGGCCGCCATGTTTGCCTTACGGGGCCAGGCCGGGATAGCCCTGGGGAGCCTCATCTCCGCCAAGCTGAACCAGTGGACCCTCTTGGTGGGGATGATTCCCGGCGTTTACGGCATCTCCAGCGGCTCCTTCGCAAGCCCCATACCCATGGGCAGCTTTCAGTTGAACGAAATTCTGCTTACTGCGGCCCAATCTTTACTGGCGGTTGTCCTGCTCCTGAGTCTGCGCCTGGACATCAGGGGCGCCCTGCTGCTTTTTATTTTATTTATCGGCCAGTTCATCCCTTTCGGCTATTTTGCCTCCCTGCTGGGAATACCGTGGCAATCCGCGGGGTATACCGGGATGCACCTGAGCTTTGTCATGCTGTATCTTCTCGTTTCCTGCTATCTTCTCGTGCGGCGCCGCGTGCTGGTTGCGGCAGAATGGGGAGGCATAAATTTTGACCGTCCGGGTGAGGTTGCGACGCCCGTTGCTTTGGCCACCGCGCGCCTCTCTTCCGGCCGGCCGCGACCCAAGTGAGGTCGCCGCTGACCGGCTTTTCTGTTCCTGTCTTGCCGGTTTTCGGCAAAAGAACACGGTCGCTATTAAGTTAGCAGGCGGATCGCCAGGCTGAATAAGTTTAGGTGCAATACTGTTCACTTAAGCTAAAAGCAAGATTATTGGTGGCACAGGCTTCCAGCCTGTGCGCCTATGAACAGGCTGGAAGCCTGTTCCACCTTGCTTAACTAAACAGCATTGAGTTTAGGTGGCCGCAGAGACTCCCGGCAAAGATGCATGATACTCCTGCAAACTGAGGACCTCCAGCCGGCCGGTCCGCACGGCTCGGATGGCCTCGAGAGTGGCCCGGGCTGCGGCCATGGTGGTGGTGTAGGGGATGTCGTACTCCAGGGCGGCCCGGCGGATGGAGAAGGAATCGTCCGTGGTGTAGCGGCCCTGGGGGGTGTTCACCAGGATGGCGATATCCTGGCTCTTGATGCGGTCGATAATATTGGGCCGGCCGGCCCGGATTTTGTGGACCATGGCTACTTGGAAGCCCTGTTGCGCCAGAAATTCGGCGGTGCCGTGGGTGGCGAACAGCTCGAAGCCCAATTCCCGGAAGCCCTGGGCGATTTCCACCAGGGCGGGTTTATCCGGGTCTTTGACGCTGAACAGCACCCCGCCCCCCGTGGGCAGACGCTGGCCCGCGGCCAGTTGGGATTTGGCGAAACTCAGGGCAAAATCCCCGTCCAGGCCCATGACCTCGCCGGTGGAGCGCATCTCCGGCCCCAGCAGCGGGTCCACCCCGGGAAAACGGCGGAAGGGAAAAACCGATTCCTTCACCGCAAAGTAATGGGGCTGCACCTGGTTCAAAAAACCCAATTCCCTTAAGGTCTGGCCTACCATGACCTTGGTGGCCAGTTTGGCCAGGGGGACCCCGGTGGCCTTGCTGACAAAGGGTATGGTCCGGGAGGCCCGGGGGTTCACTTCCAGGACATAAACCTCCCGATTTTTCACGGCGAACTGGATGTTCAGCAGACCCACCACCCCCAACTCTCCGGCCAGGGCCAGGGTCTGGCGGGCGATTTCCGCCTGCATGGCAGGGTCCAGGGAGTAGGGCGGCAGCACACAGGCGGAATCCCCGGAGTGGATGCCGGCCTCCTCGATGTGCTCCATGATGCCGCCGATAACCGTGGTGGTCCCGTCGGAGATGGCGTCTACATCCACCTCGATGGCGTCTTCCAGAAACCGGTCAACGAGGATGGGGTGCTCCGGGGAGACCTCCAGGGCCCAGCTCATGAAGCCGGCCAGGGCCCGGTCATCGGCCACGATCTGCATGGCCCGGCCCCCCAGCACATAGGAAGGCCGCACCACCACCGGGTAGCCGACCTTCCTGGCGATCTTCAGGGCCTCGGCGGTGGTGGTGGCGGTGCCGTTGTCCGGTTGTTTCAGGTTTAACCTGGCCAGCAACTCCTTGAACCGTTCCCGGTCCTCGGCCCGGTCGATGGCGTCGGGCGGCGTGCCTAAAATATTAACCCCGGCCTTGGCCAGGGGCACCGCCAGGTTCAGGGGCGTCTGGCCGCCGAACTGCACTATGACCCCCAGGGGGTTTTCCCGGTGAATAATATTTAAGACATCTTCCCGGGTTAGGGGCTCGAAAAAGAGCCTGTCCGAGGTATCGTAATCGGTGCTCACCGTCTCCGGGTTGGAGTTGACCATGATGGACTCGAGGCCCAGCTCCCGGAGGGCAAAGGAGGCGTGGCAGCAGCAATAGTCGAACTCAATCCCCTGTCCGATGCGGTTGGGGCCGCCGCCCAGAATGATTACTTTATCCCTATCGCCACTGCGGCTTTCATCTTCCACCTCATAGGTGGAATAGTAATACGGGGTGTAAGCCTCGAATTCCGCGGCGCAGGTGTCCACCAGCTTATACACCGGCTTGATGTCGTAATCTTCCCGGAGCTGCCGGATTTTATCTTCCGTCAGGCCCCAGAGATGGGCCAACTGGATGTCGGCAAAGCCGTATTCCTTGGCCCGGCGGAGCATCTCCGGGAGGTGCGTCCCCTCCCGCCCCTGGAGCAACAGAGTTCCAAAAGATGCCAGTTCATCGCTGCACTGCACCAGGTCACGGATCTGGTAAAGAAACCAGGGATCTATCCTGGTGAGCTCATATACTTCCGGCACTGTCAGGCCCTGGCGGAAGGCCTGGCGCAGGTAAAACAGGCGCTGGGAGTTCGGCGTCACCAGCCTGGCCCGGATAACCTCCCAGGGCTGCTCCCCCAGGTCCCTGCCATCGGCCCCCAAGCCGAAGCGCGAGATTTCCAGGGAGCGGAGCCCCTTCTGCAGGGCTTCCTTGAAGGTGCGGCCGATGGCCATGACCTCCCCCACGGACTTCATGGAGGTGGTGAGGAAGTCTTCCGCGCCGGGAAATTTTTCAAAGGTCCAGCGGGGAATCTTTACCACGCAGTAGTCAATGGTGGGCTCGAAGGAGGCATAGGTCTCCCTGGTGATGTCATTGGGGATTTCATCCAGGGTAAAGCCCACGGCCAGCTTGGCGGCAATCTTGGCGATGGGGAAGCCGGTGGCCTTGGAAGCCAGGGCCGAGGACCGGGACACCCGGGGGTTCATTTCGATGACCACCATCTCCCCGGTCTCCGGATGCACCGCAAACTGGATGTTGGACCCCCCGGTCTCCACCCCGATCTCCCGGATGATGGCGATGGCCGCGTCGCGCATCTGTTGATATTCCCGGTCGGTCAGGGTCTGGGCCGGGGCCACGGTGATGGAGTCGCCGGTGTGCACCCCCATGGGGTCCAGGTTCTCGATGGAGCAGATGATGACGACGTTGTCCTTAACATCCCGCATCACCTCCAGCTCGAACTCTTTCCAGCCCAGGACCGACTCCTCCAGCATGACCTCGTGGATCAGGCTGGCCTCCAGGCCATAGGCGGCGAATTCCTGCAGGTCTTCCAGGTTATAGGCGATGCCGCCCCCGGTGCCCCCCAGGGTGAAGCTGGGCCGGACGATTATGGGGTAGTCGAACAGCTCGGCCGCGGCCAGGGTCTCGGCCATGGTGCGGACGATGACGCTCCTGGGGACCCGCAGGTTGATATCGGCCATGGCGTCTCGGAAGAGCTGCCGGTCCTCCGCCTTTTTGATGACCCGGGGGTTGGCCCCGATCATTTCCACCCCGAGGCGTTCCAGGATGCCGGTGTCGGCCACGGCTATGGCGCAGTTGAGGCCGGTCTGGCCGCCCAGGGTGGGCAGGATGGCGTCGGGGCGCTCCCGTTCGATGATCTTGCAGACCATCTCCGGGGTGATGGGCTCGATGTAAGTACGGTCCGCGGTCTCCGGATCGGTCATGATGGTGGCCGGGTTGGAGTTAATCAGCACCACCTCATAGCCCTCTTCTTTCAGGGCCTTACAGGCCTGGGTGCCGGAGTAGTCGAATTCGCAGGCCTGGGAGATGATAATGGGCCCGGAGCCGATGATGAGAATTTTTCTGATGTCAGTACGTTTGGGCATAGTTTTAGTTTGGATTTCGTATCGGTAAGCTTACTTTGGGTTCTAACCGGTATTCTTCAACCCTAAAAATGATGGGCTAACCGGTCTAAGGCAAGCATCAAAAACTGCTTGGATTTTTCTAACATTTCCGAAACTTCTGCAATAGTAAAAAATGTCTCGGCCAGGTAATCCCCCATCTGTCTCTTTTCAAAGCCGCTAATCAGCAATCTGTGGAAATCGGAGGGAAGTTCCCCGGTTTTGGCAAAATGTTGCCCGAAGGCGGAAATCACCGCTTTGTGGCTGGAGAAAGAAAAGCCCTTGGCCTCCAGCAGGGCTTCCGCCATGAAGAAAAGGGCGTAATAGGTTCGGGAAACGGCGGAATCAAGATCACCGGAGTCTATGAGAAGTTCGGCCGAAGCTAAAAACCGTTGCGCCTTCTTGAGGAGACCGGTTGGTTCTTTCAGAGTTCCACCCCCTCATATTTTAGATTTCTCCAAAAGGGACCTGCAGCAGTGAGCCAGGTTTCTTGGGCAATGGGCAAGAGAGAAATTAACACCCCGTAACGTAAATTAAAATCCGTCAAGATATCCAGCAACCGATCGATTTCTTGGGAAGGCCGTACCGTTCCAGCAAGAACCAGAACCAGATCAATATCTGAATCCGGCGTTGCCTCTCTCCTGGCCTGAGAGCCATAGCATATTAACTTTTGTAATCGGTCGCCATATAACTGTGCAACCGCCTGTTTAAATTCTTGGATAATGGCACGGGTAAGTTTATCCATTTTTTTCCGAAAGATTATACCTACTTAAACCTTTGCAAGGCCAGGTTGACGGCTGCCAGATCAAAAGCCCCGGGGTCAAAACCCTCACCCAACCACTCCCGCATCTCTTCGTAATCGGGGTGATCCGGATTACTGGTTATGTCCAGCAATTCTTCGTAGCCCCAGATGCCGCCGGAATCTTCCGGCGGGCAGGCCCGCTCTCCGGCCAGACAACAGGGATAGTGTCTATTTTCTTCCGGTGGGGTGATCTTCTTAACTACGATTTCATGTTCCCAATCATCGCCGAAATCATAGACATAGGAAAATTTCGATCTGGCCTGCTTGACTACGTCCTGCAAAAGGACCTGCTTTTCATCGACGACATCGGGATCAGAGTCAAAGTCCAGGTCGACCGTCCCAATTCTCTCGCCTTTAATGATGAATTCATGCAAATGATAATTTTCCCACCCCATAGCGCACTGAATGATTCTGTGGAGTTTGTCCAGGGAAACATTGCCTTTTACGGCTACTAAACGCCAAATAGGGGGCTCACTGCCGTTGAGAGCGATTTTAAGATGATAAATCTTGGGGGCTGCCGACTTATCACCCTTGTCCTTTAGTTTTCTTGATTTCATCGCGTTCCCTTAAAATTTTTTGGTTCTCTGCCACGTCTTAGAAAAAATCAGGCTGCCGGAAACGGCCATCCCCATCAGAGCCAGACCCAGCAGGGTCCGGTAGAGCGTCCCGAACTCGCCACCGCCCCGGTGCAGGATATTGGCCCAAACGGCCAGTTCCGGGAAGCTCAGCAGCGTCTGGGAATTGAGCACCACGCCGCTCCCGGCCTGCAAAAAAACCAACAGGGCCAGGATAATGCCCATACGCCGGTGCCATTTGCGCAGGTAGGTTTCATCCATACTGTATTCCTCGTAAAGAACTATTACTGCGAGCAATTAATAGATTTTCACGTTGTGCAACTCCTAAAGTCAGGAAAGCAGGAAGCAATGGAACTCTTCAGAGGAAATTAAATCTAAAATCCCCCCTGACCCCCCATTAAAAAAGGGGGGAACTAAAGGATATTCCTTAAAAAGTCCCCCTTTTCTAAAAGGGGGATTTAGGGGGGATTTTGAGATATCCTAACCTATTCTGGATGAGCTCGGCCTCATCTGTATGCAAACCCGAGATGCGAAACTTTACTACACTAATAATCTCTCTCCAAGCAGGCAAATTGTTGGCTGAGAAATAACGGAAGAGGCTTTCCAACCTGTTCATGGACGTAGAGCCGGGCCTGTTCAAGCTGCTTCATAGAGCACTTGTCCCTCTTGGGCAGCCTCAAAAAATACATTCCCGGGAGTTCCGGACCATTCCCGAAAAACGTCTTCACTTACCACCAGGACATCCACAGGGATCCGTAAAGGGCGCAAAACCCGGTGCAAACGCACCATTTCCCCCCTGCGATCCTTTACCTCCGGTAGAACCACCAAAAAATCCAGATCACTGTCTTTATGCGGGCTGCCGCGGCCGTACGAACCGAACAGGATGATGCGGCTCGGCCGGGCCGCATTTTTCAGGAGGGTGGCAGCTTGGTGGATTTTCGAGGTGGGAATCATTTCCTTGGTATCTTTTCCTGCCGAGGCTCGGCCGCTTAAACATTAAACCGGATTTCCACGATATCCCCGTCTTCGATATGATAATCCCGGTCCACCAGGCGCACCAGCTTTTTAGACCGGGCTTCCTGCATATTAAAGACGTTCAGGAAATCCTCATAGCGGACGATGTCGGCCTTGATGAAGCCCCGGGCCAGGTCGGTGTGAATCTTGCCGGCGCAGGTGACGATGTCGGCGTGCCGGGGCGTGGGCCAGGCATGGACCTCCTTCTTGCCCACGGTATAGAAAAAGACCAGGCCCGCTTTTTCCAGCACCCGGGTGAGGATATCGTCGAGTTCCAGAGATTCGGCAACCACCAAAGTGGGCTTCAGGCTGAGGGGGGCCAGGGCTTTTAGCAATGCCTGTTCCGCCGGCGAAAATTGGCCGTCGCAGAGGGGTTCCTCGGCCTCCAGCATCTCCAGGCAGCGGCCCAGCAAGGCTTTTTCCGCCGCATCATCGGTCCGGTCCCGCCGGGTTTCCAGCTTTTCCAGGTCATAAATCAACAGATCCAGAATCTTGTCCGCGGCCACCACCAAGGCGTCGGCATGGACCAGGTCATCCCGGATAATCTCCAGGTAAAAGGGGGTAATCTTCAGGGGTTCGCATTTTTTCACCAGTTCCAGAAACCTGTCGTCATGGTACTTGACCTTGCCCTCGGGCAGGTCAAGTCCGATGCTGCCTACTTTCATTGACTTTAACCTCTCGCTAGACGTTATCTAATCACCTATTGCAGGTAATCGTCTCTGTTTAAATTATTTAATATGCTTCCCGCCGATGTCTTATTTTCAAGATAGTGATAATTTTATCTTTATCATTGATTTCATAGAGAACTCTGTGATCCCCCACCCGCAAGCGCCAATCATTGAGCGATCTGGTAATCTTGCGTGCTTGCGTAGGCCGGGGGTTTTGAGCCAGGTTCATGATTTCCTGGATAATACGGCCGCCGAGTTCACGGGGCAATTTTCGTATATCCCGCTCGGCCCGCCGTTCCAGGTAAATCTCATACACCCTCGTGATACTACGCCAGAAACTCGTCCAGCTTTCGAAGTTTCAAGGGCTTCTGGCGGATTTCCTCCAACAGACGCAAA
>Ga0194111_10005721_pt1 | contig 14251 bp, 10 predicted proteins | sample TA2KigC300mmetaG_FD_146194 | JGI IMG/M metagenome (GOLD analysis project Ga0194111, IMG submission 146194) | Freshwater microbial communities from Lake Tanganyika, Tanzania - TA2015033 Kigoma Deep Cast 300m | ecosystem: Environmental > Aquatic > Freshwater > Lake | place: Tanzania: Lake... | reverse complement strand
CCCCTGAATTAACCCCGCCGAAGTGCTCCCTCTCACACTTGCAGTTGTATCATCGGGATTAAGATTCGTATTCCTAAATTCTGCTCCCCCCCAAACCCCAAGCATGGTCTGGCCCCAAAATAACTTGATTCCAGCGCCCGCATAAAGCCCCGGAGAACTCGCTCTGACCAAATTGCCCCCCGAGTAATACTGATAAGCAAGATAATTGGGAACTACTCTTCCGGATATGGATATCGTCTTGTTGATACCCTGAGTCAAGTCCACTCCCAGGTACGAAAACCCCTGCTCCCGATTATCAATTTCTCCCCCGGCAAAAGTGGAAAGCTCGGCTGCATAACAGAACTGGCCCTGGAAAATAGTCGAAAAAATGCAGGCCAATATGAAACCCCATACAGTGATTTTACTCCTTTTTACAATTGAAGGGATTTGAAAGTTCATTCCATGCCTCTTTGAATCCATCGCGAGATTAACCGTTTAACAAAGGCTCCAGTTTCTTCGAAAGGAAATGAAACTCTTCTTGGAAGATTCAATACGCCAGTCGCACTCTTTTTTTATATTAAACCATACCAGGGCCTTGATTTGGAAGAAATTTCCTCTTAACAACCCGAACGCCTCCTCAATCCATTCACTTTTATCCCCTCCTTCCTCGGCACATCCTACCTCTCCTATCATGAAAGGTTTCTCCGGAGCCAGTTGAGTCAGATGGCCATACCCTTTCTCAAAAACCTCCTGGAAACTTTGCCACCTGGACCATTCCTGGGTTTCCCCCCAATTATAGCCATCCAAACCCAACCAGTCTACTTCCTGGGTCCCTGGAAAATAGCGCCAAATTTCATTGCCGGGTTCATCGGGCGAAGAATGAACATAAGGGGACCATACCCAGATTAATTTGTCGTTTCCGGCCTTGCGGAAAATTGATCTGATATAAGCCCAAGCCTCGACATAATCTTCCGGCCTATTTCCATTAACCTTTCCGCCCCAGGGATACCAATTTCCATTCATTTCATGCATTGGGCGAAAGAAAATCGGGGTTGAAATCTCCTTAAGATCGACCGCCCATTGCCAGATATAATCATCATATTTGCCCCGCAAAATCTCTGAAAGGGAAAATTTAGGTTGGTCCTCAGGCCGTATTCCTTCTGGCAATTCCTGAACGCAATACCAGGGTTCCCAGGTAATCATGGGAATGAAGCCACTTTTTAAGACTTCTTGAATTCCAGCAAGATCGGGGCTTTGATTCCCACGCCCCCAGGGGATATAAAAAGAAAGTATCTGAATCCTTTTCCCGAAAAATTGGTTGTATCGCCAGGCTTTTCGGGGGGCTTCATAAAAATCATCCGCCAGATAAAGACCCACCCGTAGTTCGGTACCTTTAATTTCCACGGATATTTTCCTTCTCTCTTACCGAAACTTTGGTAATCCAGAAAGGGCCTTGGGAAATAGACTTCTTTTGAATTTCCTTGCTGACTTCCTGGGCTTCCTCTTGGCTATTGAAAAATCCAACATGAACTCGAATCCAAAACTCCCCCTTCACCTCTGCCGGAATGCTGTAGGCGGGAAATCCTGCGGCCATCAATTTCTCCTTATAGACCTTAGCCTTTTCCTGACCCCTAAAAGAAAAAACATGGATAATCCACCGCCCATCTTTAACCCCCTCTTCTTTTTTCATTGAAAGACCAGATTCAAGGGATGCCTTCTCAGGATATTCAACAACCTTTTCTAAGCCCGGCTCAGCAACTTTGCTGGTTTTGGGGATTTCGTTAGGGGGTTGCGTGGCAGGTTTTTCAATATGTACGAGGCGGAGAATTTCAAGGCGAAAACTGCTCAAAAATTGATCTATTTTATATATATCCCCAATAGTAAAAAAAAGGACGATGAAAACCGATAAGGTGACCGTTAAAAGCAGTTCTTTTGTTTTTGAAAAAAAAGAAGGAAATATTCTCTGTGCCAAAGCTTCCTCTTTGGGCCATTGGTGTCTCTTAATCGCCGCCAGAGAAATCCCACTCAAGGTCCAAATTGACCAGATGATCCAGACGAAATTTAAGAGATAACAATCCTACAAAATACCCCCAACAATAAAGGCATAAATAATGGACGAAAAAGCGAGAAAAATGATCCCTAATTGCGGAAGGATGGCCACCCAGGGATTTTTAGCTTTTGCCTCTCCTATTGTCTTTACATTTACCCGATACGCGGGTTTTTTCTTGCTGGAACGAAGCGCAATCCAGGTCGCTTGCATAAAGACGGGGAAAAGTCCCGTCCACATCTGGAAGGCTTTCATGTAGGGGGTTGGATAGTTGATGATTCCATAGCCAACGGACATGGCAATGAAATAGGGAAAGCGATAAAGTACATAGTGATAGACTGGAGCAGTCAAGATGAATTCTTGGGTGAGCAGGGAATAAATCGGGGTTATGAAAAAAAAGGGCATTACAAAAGCAGCCACCAGGTACACAAAACCCAGATGAAAGTACTGAAGTTTCTGTTTAAATGTCAAACCCTTCCGGCGAAAAGGGTTGTCCCAAAATAAGATTCGTAAGGAGTCAGCCGCCCATTGTTTACGCTGTCTGTAAACTCCATAGATATCAGCAGGAGACGTGCCTCTGGTTAAAGAATGATTGTAATAGACCGAGCGCCAGCCACGCTCATGCAAAAGCATGGAGGTATGGACATCTTCTACCAGATTCCAAGTGCTGAACCCTCCGATTTCCTTAAGGGCTTTCCTCCGATAGAAGACTCCTGATCCACAGGAAAAGGCTGAATTATCATTATCTTTTCCGCTTTGCATTACATTATAAAAAATACGGTCAGCATTGCCAAAAGGATCCCCGACGGGAACCTTAAAATTCTGTTTGGTCTGGACATAGGCGACTTGGGGAAACTTGAAATAACCGATGAGGATGTTGACAATCTGGGGTTGGGGAACTTGGTCGGCATCCAGAGTGAGGATCAGGTCCCCTTCCGTCCGAAAAAAAGCATAGTTCAAGTTTCCAGCCTTGGCATCGCTATGATCTTCCCTGGCAAAATAACCACATCCATATTTCGTTGCAAGTTCTTGATATTCCGGATTACCTTTGTCATCAAGGATATATACCCTCTTGTTTGGGAAATCGATACCCACGGCTGCTTCTACTGTTTCCCTCAATATTTCAAGAGGTTCACCAGCAACAGGGATAAACACATCGACAGAGAAGGTTCTTTCTACAGCCAGGCCTTCAGGGTTGTGGTACCTGAGAAACCAGCTATTAAAGGCGAAAAAGGAAAACAGGAACAAACCGATTAATTCGCAAACGAAAAAAACAAAAGAATAATACCAGACAGCCCAATTGATGTGTTGCAAGTACCAAGCACAATAGAAAATTCCCAGAGCTATGGTAATTAATGTCAAAAATTGCCCCGCTAATCGCCTTTTCCGGTCTTCTTTTTCGAGATAGCGGAAATACCCCCGGGTTCCCAAAACATCAGACACCCACTTTTGAATTGCCCGGAAGATTCTCTGAATCAAAATTTTAATTGCCTCCCTTATTAGCTATCATTATCTCTCGCAAAATATGGGCCACTTCGCAGGTAATCAATTTACATTATATCTGAGCCTCTTGCAAAAGTGTAAATAAATCATAAAAGGGATGAGCTTCAAGGGTTCTTCTGGGATATGGTTTTTTTACCAAAAAAAATAGAACAAGGAGCGCCAATGAAGCTCAGGGAAACAATATCGTGTTTAATGGGAACGCTGCAACGGAGTTTAAGGGATGTTGGCGACATTGTTGACTACATGTAGCAGTGCTTCCGTTCAACCTGCCTCTTTCTTTTGCCTTATGAATATGACTTGATGAAGGCAAACTTATTCCCATCATATTCAATGAAGGGCAGCTTCATTAGTTGCCGCTGTTTTATAGTTGTCTTTCCCGAACAATGATTATACTGGGTCGGGTTATTCCTTCGATTTGTGGTTAACGGTACTATATTTTAACCAAAGAAACAAATAATTTCTAAAGTATTATCTCCTTGACTTCCGTAGATGATCCATTAGTAGCGGAGCATCCAGCCTGGCTTGTCCCGGCATTCTTGAGATTTAAAACTATTCCCCATTAAGCGTAAATTTATTTGGACACAGATTTTCACAGATAACCGCAGATAATTATTTCCTTTTTATTTTATCCCGATAATCTGTGTACATCCGTGTCCAAAAAGAAAATTCCTATACAATTAAATTAGCCACAGAGGGCACAGAGATCACAGAGGTTTTAAAACCATAATTAAGAACAAGGGAAAGATAAGTTTCAAAAGTGATCCGCCTAATGCGGACTAAAGTTAAAAAAAGAAATTCCTATACAATCAAGTTGCTTCAGAACGATGTCCGCTTTGTCGTCCTCAATATCCACAAAGGAAAATCTCTTCCCCATAATAAATACAAACCCTTTAATGAATTCTATTGACATGAAGGAATAAAAAAAGTATTTAAAAAGTATTGCGGCATCTATGATGAGGCTCTTGCAAAAGACCTAAACACCGTCATTCCCACCCCCCCTTTCGCGAGGGTAAACTTCAGCGGGAATCCAGGGCAGCCTGAAAAATCTGGGTTCCGGGTCGCGCTTCGCCCTGTACATCATGCGGTGCAGAGCTTCGCTTGCCCGGAATGACGGTTGAGCGACAGATTTTGAGATTTGCAAGAACCTCTGGTAATTAGAAATTCTTTGAAAAAGAGGGGAACATGAACAAGTCAGAACTCGTCAAACTTCGACAGGACCATGTAGTTAAGGGAGTGTACACTTTACTTCCGGCAATGATTGCTGAAGCCAAAGGCGCTGTGGTGAGGGATGTAGAGGGGAAGGAATTCCTGGATTTTTCCGGGGGGATCGGGGTTCTCAATGTCGGCCACTGCCCCGATGAAGTTGTCGAGGCCATCCGCGACCAGGCCGGAAAATACTTGCATAGTTGTTTTATGGTCCAGATGTACGAACCCTATATCGCCCTGGCCAAAGAGCTGAATGAACTCGTTTCCCCAATATCTCCCATGAAGACCATGTTCGTCAACAGCGGGGCTGAGGCAGTGGAGAATGCCGTCAAGATCGCCAAATATCACACCAGGCGTCCGGGTATTCTCTGTTTCGAAAATGCCTTCCACGGCCGGACAGCCATAGGCATGAGCCTAACCAGCAAAGTTAAATATTATAAGTACGGATTCTGGCCTTTTTCGCCCGAAGTCTACCGGGTTCCTTATGCCTATTGTTACCGCTGCTCTTATAACCTGACGTATCCCTCCTGCAATATTTATTGTGCGGAGTTCATCAGTGAAAAATTCTTTGATCTTTATGCCGCCGCTGAATCCATCGCGGCCATAATCATCGAGCCTGTGGAGGGCGAAGGGGGATTCATCGTTCCGCCCAAAGAATATCTGGGAAGATTGCAGAATATCTGCAAAGACCACGGAATTGTATTGATCATCGATGAAATTCAGACTGGCTTTGGGCGGACGGGTAAGATGTTCGCTTACGAGCATTCCGGAGTGGAGCCGGATATCCTGATAACGGCCAAGTCCCTGGCCGCGGGAATGCCTCTGGCCGCGGTCACCGGAAAGGCAGAGATTATGGATTCCGTGGAAAACGGCGGGGTCGGCGGAACTTTCGGGGGAAATCCGGTGTGCTGCCGGGCTGGTCTGGCCGTGCTGAAAATCCTGAAAGAAAAGCGCTTGGTCGAACGGGCCAATGAAATTGGAAAAAAGATCATGGAGAAGTTCCATTCCTTCTCCGAAAAGTATCCTTTCGTGGGGGATGTCCGCGGCCTGGGGGCCATGAACGCCATGGAAATCGTGGTGGATAAGAAAAAATCCAAGCCCGATGGCGACCTGGCCAAAGCCGTTGTCAAGCGTTGTTATGAAAAAGGCCTGATCATGCTCACTGCCGGGGGATTCAGCAACGTAATCCGCCACCTGGTTCCGCTGGTGGTTACGGACGAACAATTGGAAAAAGGCCTAAAAATCCTCGGCGAAGCCATGGCCGAGCAGGTTGAATGATTTGGGAAAATTGAGAGTTAAGCTTACAGAAACTGAAGAATCATTTGTGACCATGAAAAGATAATGGTGGCAAGGTCATTAAAACATTGACAAAGCTAACAGAGAGTTGGTAAAAGATGTCAAAATAACGATTCGCAGAAAGGGGAAGAAAATGGCTTCAAAGAATCTAGAGGATGCCCTGAATTATCTTTTCCTGCACAACACCGTAAAAAAAGATATCCAGGAAGGAAACGTCCCTGTGATCGTCCGGGGCGAAGGAAACTATATTTATGACGAAGAAGGAAATCGCTACCTGGATTTAATGGCCGGAAACACCAGGCCCAATGCCATCGGTTACGGCCGGGAAGAGGTGGCCCGGGCCATGTATGATCAAGCCATGAAGATGCATTATTTCACTCCGGCTTTTTTCATCACCACTCCGGCAGTTGAACTGGCCAAAAAACTGGCTTCGCTTTACCCAGGCGAATTGACTACGACCTGCTTTGTATGCGACGGGTCGGAGGCCGTGGAAACCGCTTTCAAGATGGCCAAGCAGTACCATTACCTGACCAATAAACAAAGGCGCTTTAAAATCATCTCCCGCCAGAATGCCTACCACGGCCAAACCATGGGCGCTCTCAGCGCCTTAGGGTTTTTAAACCCCATGCGCAATGTCATGGCCCCCCTGGTCCCGGGACATGCTTTTTTGATTCCGCCTTACTGTTACCGCTGCCCACTGAACCTTACTTATCCGGCCTGTGATTTGGCCTGTGCCGATGCCCTAGATTCTCTGATCCAGTTTGAGGGACCGGATCTGGTTGCCGCGTTTATTGCCGAAACGGTTATGCAAGGCGTAGGGGCTCTTCCTCCTCCTGATGGATACTTCGACCGGATCCGGCAGATATGCGATAAATACGGGGTTCTCCTCATTATCGATGAAGTCATCGTGGGCTTTGGCCGCACAGGAAAGATGTTCGCTTCCGAGCACTACAACATCAAGCCCGATATTCTGACTATGGCCAAACAATTAACCAGTGGTTATGTCCCGTTGGGAGCGACCGCCACTACCCGCAAGATCGCTGATAACATTCCCACCTTTCTACATCTGCACACCTACGGCAACCACCCGGTATGCTGCGCCGCCGCCCTGGCTAATCTCGAGATCATCGAGAAGGAAAAGCTGGTGGCTAACGCTGCGGAGATGGGGAAGTATTTCCTCGAAGGGCTGATGGATCTTACCAGGCACTCGACCGTCGGCGAAGCCCGGGGGTTGGGCCTATGGTGCGCCATTGAAATCGTGAAGGATAAAAAGAACCGCATCCCTTTCCCGGCTAAAGAAAATATTTTATTTCATCTCGCCCTGGCCGGAAGGGCGCATGGCGTGATCATCAGGGGAATGGGGAATAATGCCCTGGAATTTTCCCCGCCTCTGACTATAACCCGGAAAGAATTAGACGAGGGACTAAAAGCCATCGACCAAGCTTTGTACGACGTGGAAAAGAAGCTGGGCTATTAAATAAGATGGTTTCGTAAAAAGCTCTCCGCCATAGGCGGACAAGGCGCGCAATCCCGCTCAGAGCGGGACAGATGGACTTTTTACGAAATCATCAACCTTTTTTGACAACAATCTGGTGCCCTAAAAGATAAATCAAGATGACCACCAGGATGGCGATCACAAAAACCGAGATGACCACTTCTGCACCATTCCCGCCCACCTTCAGCTCATCCAGCTTTAAGGCCAATCGATGAATCTGCTCATCGCTTAGCTGGTTCAATCTTTGCTGGATTCCTCCCTCGGAAAATCCCAATTGCCGGAGCCTTTCGCTGATCATTTTTAGTTCCAAAACTTTTTGAATCTTGTTCAGGTCTGCGGTCCGATCAAACTGGGAAATAGTCATTGCCTCGGATGGCGAGAAACCCGCGTGCACCCGGGGGGTAACGCCGAGGATAAGCATCGCCATCACCATGTACCAGGTCACCCATTTAATCGCCCTCTTTTGCATTTTCTCTTCCTCCTTTCTCCCTGAATCTGGCCTCGATGAAATTGTTTTTAACGGTTTAAAGAAATTGACGTTCAGTTGGATAATATCTTAGGATTTTTAGGTGAGTATTTCAACATTTTTTAATTAAATTTAGCCACAGAGGGCACAGAGATCACAGACTTTTAAAACCATGATTAAAAAAAAGTAAAGAATATGTCAAACGTCTAAAGTGATCCAGCTGCAGGCTACATTAAAGTTGAAAAAAGGAGTTTCCTATACAATAAATTTATATGCCCTAAAAATAGTTTCGCACCTACCCAGGGAGCATTTTCCCCGGCCCATATTATAGGCAATGTTCCTCTTTTCCACCATGGGAGATTGAGCAGGTCCGGAGAAAAATTCGGTTTTTGTTTTTATTCTACCTTATTGAAAAAACAGGGAGTATAATTTAAATCATATCATATCCTTTTGCTTTCCATTTGTTCCTAAGTTATCTATAATAAATCTTCTGATTTTCCCCGGAAAAATACCCGGCCAATTGAACCCTTACCTTTTCTAAAATGGAGGAGAAGAAGGTGAGTCCGAAACCGATTGATGAAAAGCGATGGGAGCGGTCTGGAATTAAGCTGTCCCGCCACTTTGCTGCCTCAACCCGCAAGACCCGAGATCTGGCCCTCGGTAGGGGCGATTATGATCCAGCGCGGCTTTTTAAATGGGGGCAAATGATGGCCCTGGCCGTGGTGCGCATGATGGAAAGCGCCGAAAGGCGCTTCGGAGCAGAAGGTCAGGCAATCATGGCCGAAGCTCTCACCGATTTGGGGCGAGAAATCGGGAGGGAAGTTCTCCAGGGCTGGGAGAAGAAGCCGGGGGTGCGGGAGATAGAGGCCATTTCCGCATTTGTGACTTATATCAACGAGGAGATTTGGGCATCACCGGAACTCCCCAGAGTCATCAGCGATGAAGAATGTAGTTGTGATGTTCTCTGGTGTCCCCACCAGGACCACTACAAGCCTTTTGACTGCCGGGTGCAAAGATACATTGTCCAGGGACTCCTGGAGGCTTTTCAGGATAAAACCGGAATTGCCGCGGACGCCCGCTTCACCCAGATCATGCCCAAAGGGGCCGAGACCTGCCGCTTCGAAATCCGGCGTCTTCCGCCAGGGATGGAAGTAAGGGAATGGACAAAGTATTCTTCTGAGTTAGCTAAGCGGGCTTTGAAAAGGAGTTCCTCCTCCTTGAATACTGAGAAAAAACAGACCACGGAGAACGGTTCCGGGATATGAAAGGATAAAGTTTTTTTGTGCGAGGCATCTTTGTAATAAAATCCATGGACTTTTTTTCTCAGGGATCCCCGTAGCCTCGGCGGCGAATTAATGATTAAACGGAGTGGGTATGGACGAAAAGGTAAAAGAAGCTATCTTTCGCCAGGTTGAAAAGGAGCCTTTTGCCCAAAAATTCGGGCTTAAGTTGACAGCACTGGAGGAAGGGTATTCCCGGGTGGAAATGATTTTCACCCCGGACATGGAAAACATCTTCGGCCTGGCTCACGGCGGGGCCTTATTCGCGCTGATCGATGAAGCCTTTGAGACTGCTTCCAACTCATACGGCACCACGGCTGTTGCCTTAAACATGAATATCATCTACGTCGCCTCCCCTGCTCCGGGAAGCCGGCTCATTGCCGAAGCCAGAGAGTTTAGCCGGACCAATAAAACCGCCAACTACGACATCAAGGTGGTGGACGATCAGGGACGGCTGATTACTTCCTGCCAGGCCCTCGCTTACCGGAAAGAAAAACCCCTGCCCTTCATTTAAGCATTCAGCATGCAGCGATCAGCAAAATTTCAACGATCTCTGTTCAAAGCTTCCTGGCAGCGGCATAAAACCTCCAGTGTCTCGAATGCATCTTCCATGGGCACAAAAACAGGAACGGAGCGGTCTTCCAGGAAAGTCCTGGCTTGTTCGTAACGTTGCTTGTCGCCCGTGAAGCTGACGTAGATCGGCTTTTGGGGATTGTTAGAGGACAACTCCGCTAAAAAATTATATTGTTCAACGGCGATGTCGGCTGAGGCCAGGAGAATGGGAACAACCGCGTCCACACCCTCATCCTGTAAAAGTATTTCCACCACTTTCTTATATCCTTCTATGCGGCCGAGGATGGGGGTAATGGCGCTCATATCCACCGGATTAGAGACGGCCACCCAGGAAGCGCTGATGTCCCTGAGCCTCTTTTGTGTCCTTTCAGAATGGGCAGCCATTCTTAATCCCAAAGACTCACAGGCGTCGGCTACAACCACACCCATGGCTCCTGAAGGAGCCAGGGCAGACACCCGTCTTCCGCGAGGAAGAGGCTGGAAGGCAATGCCTCTGGCGGCGTTGATCAGGTCCACGTATCGTTTCACCCTGGCCACCCCGGCCTGCCTGAAGGCCGCATCAAAAATCATATCATTCCCCGCCAGGGAAGCAGTATGAGTAAAAGCCCTTTCAGCGCCGGCCTTTGTGCGCCCTCCTTTAAGAACTATGACCGGTTTCTCTTTGCTGACTTTTCTAGCAACTTCAAAGAAACAGCGGGCCTGCCGAAATCCTTCCACATACATCAAAATGGCTTTCGTTTCCGGGTCCTGGCCCAGGTAATCCAGGACCTCGGCATCTTCCACGTCGATCTTGTTGCCCAACCCGGCCACCCGGGCGACTCCAAAATTCTCTCCGGTCAGGATCCATTTCATGGTGTGGGTGGCAAAATTACCGGTCTGGGCGATGTAGCTTATTGGTCCCCGCCTTATCTTGCCCAGAGGGAAAAAGGTCGTGGTGAAGGAGGCGGGAGTGCTGGTCAGGCCGCTGGTATTGGGCCCGATAATTCTCATGCCGGATGCTTTGGCCAGAGAAAGAATCTCTTCCTGCAGTCTGGCGCCCTCCTGATCTACTTCGGCATATCCCCCGGAAACGATCACTGCCGCCGGGATTTTTTTCTCGGCGCACTCCCTTAACGGCTCTATGGTCTTCTCTGCCGGCACGATGAAAACGGCAAGGTCAACGTCCCCGGGGATCTCTTTTACCGAGCGATAACACTTCAGGCCCATAATCTCCTCTTCGCTCGGGTTAATTGGAAAAATCTTGCCGGCATAGCCATTGGCCAGCATATTCACCAGGATTTCATTACCGGCTTTCCTTGGAGTTTTCGATGCGCCGATTACGGCAATGCTTTTAGGCTCAAAAAAAAACTTGAGCGCACTGGACATGTTTACCCCCATTCCACTTGCCTTTACCAAAAAGAACGCAGGCCGTTCGTCATGCTATGGATGCGCCAGGCCATAATAACACAGAGGGAATACCCGAACAAGTTTTAGTAAGAAAAAGGCTTGAGGAAGAAAAATAAAATCAAGTATTGGATTCAACCTGAAGAGGATTGATGATCACGAATGACTTGACAGGAAGGATTACTGTAAACTATGCTTGAAGTGAATCGTGGATCCATATTAAAATTTTGTAACAATTTAGCGTTTTGAAAAGGCCTGCCCAGAAATCCCTCCCGACCTCCCTTTTGCAAAGGGAGGAGAAGTTTTTTATTGGAATTCGATAAAAGATTCAGCCTTTTCCCCCTTTGAAAAAGGGGGATGAAGGGGGATTTGACAGCTTTTCAAGTGGCTAAACTGTTACAAATTTTTCCCTTCGATAACCTTTTTTTTAGCAGACAGTTATTTCTAAATAAACTTAGAGGTGTGATGATGTTATTGCAAAATCGTGTTGCCCTGGTTACGGGAGCTTCCCGGGGCATCGGAGCGGCCACGGCCAAAGTGCTGGCTAAGCGCGGCGCCCTGGTGGCCGTAAGCGCGCGCACAGTATCGGACCTTGAATGCCTGGCAACCAGTATCAGAGAAGAGGGCGGCCAGGCCCTGGTTGTCCCCGGTGACGTGCTGGACGCCGCTCAGGTTCAGGAGATGATTAACCGTGTAGTGGAAGAATGGGGGCGGCTGGACATTTTGGTCAACAATGCCGGACTGGGCACAGCCACCATGCCGGTGGAAAAGATCCCGCCGGAGGAATGGGATTACACAGTGGCCTTGAACCTTAAGTCGGCCTTTTTGTGTGTGCGGACGGCAGCGCCAGTCATGAAGCGGCAGGGTTTTGGGCGGATTATCAATGTTTCTTCCTTTGCCGGGCGGAATTACAGCCGCATATCCGGGCCTCAATATGGAGCTGCCAAGGCCGGCCTGCAGGGATTCACCAAGCACATGGCGGTTGAGCTGGGCCCACACGGAGTCTGCGTCAACGCCGTGGCGCCTAGCATCGTGCTCACGGATCGCGTTAAAGCCAAATGGGAAGCCCGCACAGAGGGAGAGCGCCAGATGATCCTCGCCGGCATTCCTCTGAGGCGATTGGCCCAGCCGGAAGAGGTGGCTACCGTAATCGCCTTCCTCGCCTCAGAGGACGCCAGCTATGTCAACGGCGTCTGTATCGATATAAACGGGGGAAGTTATATGGTGTAATCTCCGTATTTCGCCTTGCGCCTTGCGCCTATTTTATATTCCTTTCAATGTGGCATGTTGAGCCATAGCGTCATAGTTGTAGTCAACTGGCGAGCTTAGTGAAAATTTATCCGGTAAAGTCACCGGAGGCTCTCCCTTGATTGATTTGACCAAAGCCATGGCTTTTTCAATCTTCTCCTCATCTCCTGTTAAAGAGAAGACCACCGCCCCCTCAGAGCCTCCGACGCCGCCAGAAGCCACGTGACAGGCCCGGACGCCAGTTAGCAAAGCAAAGGCCTGAATCTCTGTTACCACTTTCCCCGACTCTACCGGCATGAGTTTAGCCGGCAGCCCTGTGCTATATTTGAAATGGTAGATGCCTGTATTCCTGGCGGCCTCGGAAACGCAGGGGATCAGCTTTTCCAACCCCACGGGCATGATCAGATGAGAGCCGCGGGAAGTCACTATGGGCCAGCACATTCCGATTGTGCCTCCTTTTAAAGAAGAGGCAAAAATGCCGGCATTCCCCCTGGAATCGATGGCATTGGCCCCTTTGATGAAGACGTCTTCAGGCCCGAAGTTTAAAATTTCTACGTTCGAGTCTGCGCCTTCCACCACTTTCCCCTTGCGGATGACATGCCATGTACAAACCGGCGGCGCGGCATGGTTGTTCGTAATCCCCTTACTGATTAAGCCCGCGGTCTGCCCGGCCTTGGGCTCGATGGTAATATTAAAGAGCTCCTCGGTGACGTAGGCATTGGTAATCCCCCGGCCTATGATGATCATCCCGTTTTCCCAGGCATTGCGCACTTCCGGGAGCGCCACCGTGGCCTTTGCTAACAGTCTCCTGGATTCGGCCGGATTCAGAACGACCAGGGCAGAAATTTGCTTCTGGCCCGACTTTGGTTCTGGAACCTTAACTTCATAAAACATAGCCACCTCCTGAAAGGTTTATTCCTGCAATTCTTATAAAAACTCCTCATGAATACACCTTGATTTTTTTAACATATCCCTTTCATGAAAACAATATTTTAAATCAACTGGCCACTCAGCCCTTTTCACTTTCGGATTATCTGCCGCTGATTCAGCTTGCGATCAACCCCCTTTTACTCAAGCCCCAAAAAGTTAATTTTTGGTAAAAGGGAACAGAGGGAATCAAGGATGGAAAGTGGCTCTTTATTTTGGGCAGCGGTGCAGCGGGTAAAATGATGAGACCATCGGGAATATGTCAGGGAGGATTCAAAATACTGCTGTGATTAAAACCGCTGCGAGGGTGAAGAAAGGGATGGATTCCGACAAATAATTGTTTGTAAAATGGGGTCAGGCAATTGTAATAAAGTATTGACGGATTAGTCAGATTTTGCTATAAGAGACATATGGCTCGAAGACCAAGGATTTATTATTTCGGTGCCCTTTACCATGTGATTGCCAGAGGAAACCAACACCTCAACGCTCACTTAAATTGACCCACTTATGCTCAATAGAATTGACCCACCCTAAAAGTGTATTATTGCGCGCGCAATATGAGAATATTTTCACTCAACTATCTGATTTTTAAGCATTGTGGCTATACCTATGCTTATATAACCTGAAGTACTCCTGCCTGGGTTATTTTTCCTTAGCATAAGTGGGTCAATTCCTATGAGTGTCAAAGCGAGGGGCATTGGGTCGGAACTTGGTGGCCTATTTAGCGAGAAAATTGACCGGCACGCGAGTCAAAGAAATTGCCCGGTATTTTAACCGCGAGGCAATGACGATGAGCTTGGGGGTAATGAAAATCGAAAATCAGCTTTTGCGCGATATGGATTTAGCAG
>Ga0194111_10005715_pt1 | contig 14260 bp, 15 predicted proteins | sample TA2KigC300mmetaG_FD_146194 | JGI IMG/M metagenome (GOLD analysis project Ga0194111, IMG submission 146194) | Freshwater microbial communities from Lake Tanganyika, Tanzania - TA2015033 Kigoma Deep Cast 300m | ecosystem: Environmental > Aquatic > Freshwater > Lake | place: Tanzania: Lake... | reverse complement strand
TTAGCCTTCCTATCTTCACTACCTCCCAGTTTTATCTTCCTAAAAGTCCTGCCCTTAACCAAATCCTTAGGGTCTATGACCTGGCTTAAAACCCAAAGGTCATCCAGGCTTTCCACCTTTAACCTACAAAAACCCTTCTTAAAATCATATCCTAAGACTTTCATTATAAGAAATAAAGAAAACTTTATATATTATAAAATGTTACGTTTTACGTATGAAAGCTAGAAAAGCACAAGCTACAACTGTAGCTACTTTTGTCTTTATATTAGCACTTTTCATGTTAATGTATGTTCTTTTACTTCCAGAAAAAGAAAGAGAGGATATGCTGGGTATAGAAAGCACTTCAGAATTAGATGATGAAGAACTTCCAGGACAAACTAACCTTTTATACACCTCACCAGGAAAGGTTTACACTTACGAAAAAAATGAACTGAACATACCAATAAATTCTGTATCACTATATGCTAAAACTGAAGAAGATATAAGGGAATTGGCTACTAAGATAACAGTTTCTAAAAGTTGGTTCTCAGACAAAACAGAAGTTTTAACATTCAAAACAGAAAATAAAGATAATCTAGAAAAATTACAGTTGTATTTCTTCGTAAACAGCGGAGAAGGAGAAATATACATAAAATTTAATGGCTATACAGTTTTTGAAGGAAAAATAAGCTCAGCAGACTCACCAATAAGCCTCCCAGTAGACAGGGCAAGATCGGTAAACGTCTTAACTCTAGGAATGGTAAGCGGTGACTTTGCAGGAGACAAATACACCCTATCTTCAGTATCTGTCAAACAAATCAGAAAATCAGAAAAAAGCGATGAAATAAGATCATTCTATCTAACAGCAGGAGAAAGGGCCGGATTGAAAAAAGCTAAACTAACCTACTTCATAAACTGCCTAAAAATAGATCCTAAAGAACAAGGTGACATGACGCTCTTACTAAACAGTAAAGAACTATTCACACAACACGTTTTCTGTGACGCAGGAACTCAAGCACAAACGCTAAGCATTTCATACTTCATAGCTGGAAGAAATAATTTAGAATTCAAAATCGACAAAGGAGAATACAACATAGAAGGTATAGAAATAGAAATGGAAACTAAAGAGAAATATTATCCTCAATACACGTTCGAACTAAGCAGTGATGAATATGATAACGTAGCAGATGACAAAAAAGAAGTTAACGTGCTTTTTAAATTTCCTAATAATAAAGATTATAAGAAAGCAGCAATAATGATAAATGATCATCAAGTAAACCTTGACACTAGAGATGATTCCTACAAATGGGAAATATCAAAATATACAGAAAGAGGAACTAACTACATAAAAATAATACCCAAAGTCGATTTTGAAATAAGCAGCCTAAAGATATACTTAGCAGATGAAGGCTCTAAATAGTAACATTATTAAAAAAAAGGTTTAGGAGGGAAGAATCTTATGAAAATTATACACTTTTTAATCCCGGTCTTAATCTTAACATTATTAACTACGGGATGCCAAACAGGAACAGATAAAACACCAAGAAAACTGACTGACTACGTTGGTGGAATGGGTGGTCTTTCGTTAAAATTTGAAGAAGAAGCCCCACCAGATGAAATATTTGACAACTCAGAAACAGACTTTAATATAGCCGTCCGAATTAAAAACGAAGGAGAGTACACTATAAACGATGGAGGGGTTGTAGCATCCTTAAGCGGGATAAATCAAAATGATTTCAGCTTAGCATCACTTCACAAAAAAAGCGATGCAGACCTAGATAGGAAATATGAGACAAGAGACGGTGGAATAAACACTATCGACTTCGGAACTTCTAAGTATAAGATAGACTTATCATCAGACTTTTCTACAAAAATCATAGCAGACGTATGCTACCAGTATAGGACAGTAGCAGCAGCAGCCATCTGCCTCAAAAAGGACACTAGACAGTATAAAACAGCAGATGCTTGCGCAATAAACAATGACAAAGTAGTATTCGAAAACTCAGCAGCGCCTATACAAGTATCAGACATAAGAGAGTCAGCCTCAGGAGCGAACAGGATAAAACTTGACTTTACAGTAGAAAACAAGAAACCAACAGAAAGCTTCTATAAACCAGGCACAGCAAAAGACAAATGCGTACCTGACCTGATAAAAAAAGAAGAAGACATAGTATATGTAGAATTAACAGATCCTGCAAAAAGGCTGAACTTCAAATGCAGCGCATTAGGAGATGACAACAAAGGAGAAGTTAAACTGTTTGATGACAAAAAACAGATAAGCTGCATATTAGAAACGAACAGCTTACAAGACAGCGCATTTGAACAAAAAATTGATATAGTGGTAGACTACGTATACAGAGGAGCGATATCTAAAGACATACTAATTAAGAACGCAGAAGTCTACTAAAAAGGCTTCTTTTTTTCTTATTTAATTCTGTTTTACTTATTCAGAAGTCTAAAAGGATTTCCTGCTTTTTATTATAATTGTTAACTTGTATGATAACAAATTTTATATAGAAGTGTATCCTTGATTATACGATGATCCGCCAAAAAGAAAGAGGTTTAAATTTTTTACAAACTAAGTATAAAATATTAGGTAATCTAACTTTTATACCTTACATCCGTTCTAATGGTAGAACTTCTATACCCTATAGAATATTAGACTCTTTTAGCAACAAGAACCCTGAAGTGGTATTTGTTAAAATATATAGTTCAGACGAAATCTTCAATTTTCGTATTAAGAAACTATACTACGAAGGTAACAGCCATACTATTTCTTTGAAGAATGAGAGGAAGCTTAAGAATATAAAAATTGAAGTTTTAGATGTTAAATCTGAAGCAGATTTGTTAAAGAGGAACAATTCTGATATTTCAAAATTTCTACCTCAATTCACGAATAGATCAACACCAATCTACGTTTTTGACTATGGTTCTTTTTATTTTGTTGGGGGATATTACAAAAAAGATTGTTTTATCAGGAAAGATTTATTACAAAATAGATTATTTTACTCTTTTTTAGGATTATATTTAGCTGAAGGGGGCAAGACAGCGGCTACCTTTAGCAATTCTTGGCCAGAAGCTATAAACTGTGTTTTGGATTTTATTGAACATAATTGTGGCATAAACAGAAAAGGTATTCGTGCTAATATTTGTTGTAACTCAAATCTTAAATCTAAGAAAAAAGAATTAGAAAAATTTTGGGTTGATAAAACAGGTATTTGCAAATTTTTTAGAAGTTTGCATATAAACAAAAACATCAAATCACCTCAAGGGGTATTAGAATTGTATTTTAATAGTCAGGTATTAAAAGAATTATTATTAAGTTTAATTAAAAAACTAAACTTTAACAAAAACTTTGATTTTATTAATGGATTCCTATCAGGTGATGGCAGCCCTATACTGCAAAATAAGTATTGTCTTACTCATCATATCGTTTTTGACCCGAAAAGAAGTCTTTTTAATAAAAATCAATATAAGAATTTATTCATTGATTATAAATCAAATTTTATCAATAATAACAGGTTAGTTATTTACGCAAATTGGGATCAAAATTTATATTTATCGATAAACAGACTTTACTCTTTGAGTCCTATGAAAAGATTTAAATTCGTTAAATATTTCTTATCTTTGCCTAGGACTAAAGTTGATAATATTTACAAAAAGAAATTAATTAAGGAGCATAAAATGAATAAAGATTATTTATCAAGTTTTTATAAATCTCTAGTTGACTACAATATTTACGATGAAGAAGAGATAGAGAAGTTTATTTCAAAGGTGCTAAAATGAGTGATTTTATTGAATGTAATGTTGATTTACATATGCATGGATTGTACTCTAGGGCTGTAAGTAAAGATATGGTTCCCAGTAGGATCGCTGAACAAGCACCTTTGAAAGGATTGCATATATTGGGAAGTTCTGATATCTTGCATGACAAGTGGTGTAAGTTAGTTAAAGAGCAATTGAGATTTGTAAATGATGGTGTTTTAGAAGCAAGCAATGGAACCAAGTTTATTTTGCAAACAGAAGTTGAGGACAAAAATAGGGTGCACCATATATTATTATTTCCTAATTTTTCTAAGGTTGAAGAAGTCAAAGAAAGAATTAAGGGCAAGTATAATGATACTGATGGTAGACCTAAACTACATGTAAGTGGAGAAGAATTAGCAGAAGTTTGTATCAATGCTGATTGTTTAATTGGTTTTGCTCATGCTTTTACCCCCTATTTTGGTTTATTCAGTAAATTTAACTCTTATAAACAATGTTATGGCAGTAAATGGGGTAAAATCCATTTTTTAGAATTAGGATTAAGTGCTGATACAAACATGGCCGATAGGATTTCTGAACTGCATAAACTTACGTTTACTTCCAATAGTGATGCACATAGTCCATGGCCAAATAAATTAGGAAGAGAATTCAATACATTAAGAATCAAGGATATAACATTTGAAGAGATTTCTAAAGCTTTAAAAAGAGAAGGTGGAAGGAAATGTGTTTTAAATGTTGGTTTTAACCCTTTAGAAGGGAAGTATCATAAAACAAGATGCATTGGCTGTTTAACTTTTTTTGATCCTAAAGAAGCAGAAAGATTAAGGTGGAAATGTTCCAAATGTGGTAAGCCTATTAAGAAGGGGGTTGATTACAGGATAGAAGAATTATCAGATTTGCCTTTTGGTGAACATCCTGAACATAGGCCTGAGTACAAACATATTATTCCTTTAAGCGAAATCATAGCTCTAGCTCTAGGTATAAATAATGCATGGTCTGTTCAAGTACAAAATATTTGGAAAAAACTTGTTTATAAATTTGGAAATGAGATAGATATTTTACTAAATGTTAATATTAATGATTTAATTGATGTTAATAAAAAAATTGCTGAGTATATACAATTTTTTAGAGAAGAAAAAATAAATTATATCCCTGGTGGAGCAGGAGTATACGGAAAACTGTTAAGGCCTGAAGAAGAAGCGAAAATAGAAAAACTTAAATTAAAACAAAAAAGCTTAACAGACTTCTAGGTACTTATCCGATATAGTTAAGCTCTGTGGTCATAGACTTTTTATTATTCTGCAGCATTGTCAACTGTTTAGTTTTAGTCTTTATCTCTTTCTCGATGTCTATGATCTCTTTGTCAAGCTGTTTAAGGTCTAATCCGAGACTGAGCTTCTGGTTAAGTATCATAAGTATCGCCCGAGCGCCTTTAATACCTAAATAAGTCGGATGGCCGAAAGTTTCTGCAAGCAACGCGATAGCAGGTATGTTCTTATGCTTCGCAAGACCGATTAATAATCCTGAAACTCCGATTATCGGACCGACAACACCATAAATATTATTATTCAAGTTTGTCGCAGTGTACTTCTTGATTATATCTTTAGTGTTAGAAGTGCAGTACACGACAGGATTCTCAGGTATTCTTTGAAGACCGATACCGCCCATGGTTATTATCTCTTTGCAATTATGTTTCTCTAACAAATCTAAGGTCTTATTGCAGAATTCGTAACAGGACTGCTCATCAATAGGTTGTATATCTCCAGCTAAGAACAGTAATTCTTTCTTGCCTACCCGTTTGTAATAAATCGCTACTGTTGGAAGTTCAACCATATTTTTTTCATTTACAAAAACTGCGTGTGGAAAATTATCAGAATAAATCTCAAACATCTTCTTTGCATTAGTATTATCCACTACAAAGTCTATAGCTATTTTTCCAACATTACCTATCCCTGGGAGCCCTTCTACCAAGATAGGATTCTTCAATTTTTTCTTGAATAATTGTTTTATGTAATAAGCCATTTTATAATAACCCCTTTTCTTTTTTTGCCTTCCTTCTCCAATAACCCCACTTGTCTTCTATGCTGAACTTAGCAGGTTTAGGGCTTAAAGTCTTTTCCCCACATTTAGGGCAAAAGTTTTGTAGCGTATAAACCGAACATTTTTCACATTTTAAGATGTGGAGCATTATTTCTTAACCATACCTTGACCGTTTTTGGAGGTTATAAAATTTATTGCAGTGGAAGTTACTTCTTCTAAAGCTTTCTCAGCAAGCTTATAATCTGAAGCTGATATTTTTACACGATACCTCGGCGCGCTTAAATAAGTAATGTTGATATCATATTTTTTTTCGTTAGCTAAGTCTGTAGCTTTTTTCAAAGACTCTTTGATAAGTTCTATACCATTTGAGGCTTCGCTTCTAAGCTCTAATTCTTTTTCCATCTCAACAGTTGGTGGCTTGATTTTTTCTTTTAATATTTCCATTAAAAGTTCAGTATACTTTTGAGGGATGTTCAAATCTTTTAAGCTGGCTTCACCAGTAGCGACTTCCTGGAAGAATTGGCTTAAGCTTCCGTATTCCTCCCAGATTTTGTTCCCAAATTCTTCATACAAAATTTTTATGTTACTATTCAGCTTTTGTGCTAGTAATTCCATAATCTTTTCAGCCTTTTGTTCCTGCTTAATCTCTTCATTCTTCTTTTGCTTCATGGTGACAGAAACCCTTCTTAAAGAAAGATCGATTTGGCCCCTGTCAAGCCTCACCCGTAATACTTTACAGACTATCTTTTTCCCTTCTTCTACAAAATCACGAAGGTTCCTGATCCTTCCAGGGCTGACTTCAGAAATGTGAACCATACCTTCTGTACGGTCGTATTCGTCAAGCTCTACGAAGACTGAATGAAAAAGTATTTTTTTTACTGTACAGAGTACGCATTCTCCTTCCTCAGGAAGCCCTTTCTTCTTATAGAACATATTATTCTAATACCTCAAGTATCCTTGCCTTGACGATTCCTTTGCCGCCTGTAGGTTCACTAAGAACTTTGTCACAGACTAAGCATTTTACGTTGCTTGCTGCTTTGCCAAAAACTATTTGTTCATTCTTGCATTTAGGACAGCGTACTTTGATAAACTTGCTTTTCGTTTCTTTAACCATTTCTTCCATGATTCATCAACCCTTATTGTTTAAACTCTGGTCTTTTGACCCTGAAACCTTGATACTGTACTGAAGTCTTACCACATATTTTGCACTTAAACCTTAAGTCGACTTTCTTGCTAGACTTGGCACCGGTCATGCTCCAAGAGCTTACTGCTCCTTTAGATAACCTTCCTTTATTACCATACCCTCTTCCTAGCCCTCTTCGTCTCATTCGTCCTTTAGATCCTCTGCTCATAGGATGAGTCTTGCTTCTCCCCATAGACTTTGCTATCAAAACTGTTTGTTCAGTATGTTTTTTGCACTTAGGGCAAAACCTGTTCTTTGTTTTCGGAAGTTTCATTTTGTGTTCATATCCTCTACTCGGCCGTTTCTGATAAGGATATCTGCTGCTTTTAAAGGTAACGATGCGACATCCTCTTCTTCAAAAGGGCCGTAAACCTTAAGGTCGTCACCTACAAATTTAGGTGTTGCGTGTAAAAACCTTATTAGTCTATTATTAAGCTTATCATCCTTTTTTAACTCTTTCGGTTCCTCTTTTTGCTGAACTTCAGGGGTTTTTAATGACAACACATTAAGTAAGATCTTGTCCCTGAAATTGTTAAGCAGAGAGACTAATTCTTCATATAAGGCCTTCTCTTCCTCTAACATGCCTTGAGAATCAGACTTCTCATCTGCTCTTGAAGAAAAAATTGCTAATTGAACTATCTTGTTCTCTCTTTTCTCATAAAGCTCCTGAATCATTCTTTTAATATTCTCAATCTGTTTCTGAGTTTTTTGGGTTTCTGAATTGGAAAAAATGCTTGCCTTTTTCATCTGAGAATCAAGAATGCTCTGCTTGTCAGTCAGATAAGTTACTACATCTTTTAAAAAATTCTTATCTAAAGGCTGGAGTTCTGCGCGAAGCTTTTCCCTTCTAAGAATCTCATACAAGGTCTCGTAAGTGATTACAACATCACGTTCCATGACAGTCATTCAGATTCTAAACGGTTTTAAATAGTTTTAGATTTTATAAAAGTCATATGATTTTCAACAATTTTTTCCCTTCAAAAAAACCTAAACTTCCTTTGCTACATGCTTTTTCAGAAAATTCCTTGACCGGATCTTTTCCCTTGCCGTAAACTAGGAAGGGTGTTGGGTGTTCTGAATGAGATTTCATACTGCAAGGCGTAGAATGATCCGCAGTGACACATATCGTATCAAACGGGAGCTCTCTTATCTTAGAGATGAACTCTTTATCTATCTCTTCTATCGATGCTACTTTCTCCTTAACCAGGCCTTTATGACCAAAAGCATCCGGACCTTTGACTTGTAAGTAGAAGTTGTCAAACTCTTCAAAACTCCATTTTATCACTTCAAAAGTCTTGTTAAGATCAGCGTATTTTGGCAGGACTTTCATACCAACTATTTCACCAATCGCTTTCTCCACAGGCATATCAGCTAGTAAGGCCCACTTGCCTTTCAATTTTTTAAGCTTAGGGAGCTTATTGCCAGTGCCTCTAGTTATTAATGTGAAACCTTTCAAATTCTGTTCGCTAAGCTGGGTGATATGGTTAATCATTTCTGCAGTTTCTTTAGCAGCAGGCACTAAAGCCTTACACTTCTGAACCTTCAAAGTCTTACCTGCTACTTGTTTAGCCTGAGAACAATAATTCTTAGTGATTATATAACCAGGATGGGTGTTGCTTACCCTTGGAGAGGATTTAGACTTTATCAACAATACTGCCCTGTAACCTATTGTCGGGACAATCTTAGCATACTTCATCAAACTGTTCAACTGTTCAGCAAGACTTTTAGACTCTTCTTCGTTAGCGCCTTGAACTTGGGTGATAACACCTTTTTCGACTTTTGAAAAATTGCAACGACTAACTATGCAACCTTTAAAGTCTATCCCTGAACCATAAGCTTCTAAGACGCCACGGCCAGTATAAGTCTTGAAAACGTCAAAGCCGAGCATAGAAATCATAGCCTGATCAGACTCAGGAGCCCAACCCTTCTTAATCGGGTACATCATGCCAGTCTTCCCATTCTCTGCCAAGAAATCAAGATTAGGCTTATGAGCCGCCTCCAAAGGGGTCTTGCCGTTCAATTCTTTACAGGGCAAATCACCTAAGCCATCAAGTATTATAACAATCCTTTTCATACCATAAGTTTATAACACTTGATTATTTAAACTTTTGTTACTATGTATCAGATTAAACAAAACCCGGAAGACTTCTTAGTAGAAGAAATACCTAAAGACTTAGCTTTAGATGGGGGGGATTATACTTATTTCATCCTGGAAAAGAAGAACTGGAATACAAGAGAAGCGATAAAAGCCGTAGCCTCAAAACTGGGCATGAAAGATAAATATTTCAACGTTGCAGGGATAAAAGACAAAAAAGCCCTGACAAAACAATACGTTTCTGTATTCAAAGTAAACCCTCAAAGACTAGAAAATCTCAAAATCAAAGACCTAAAAGTAACAGTTCTCGGAAAAGGAAAAGAAAGGCTTAAGCTAGGGCAATTATTAGGCAACAAGTTCACGATAAGAGTAAAGAATGCTGGCAGAGAGCCTAAAAAAATCGGATTTATAGAAAACTATTACGATGACCAGAGATTCGGAGGAAAAAACAAGATCCTAGGAAGGGCGTTGGTAAAAAAAGAGTTCAGGAAAGCATGCTTCTCGTTAAGGATAAGGTGGGAAGGAAGGGACTATATTGGCGCATTAAGAAAACTAGGAAAGAACATACTAAGGATTTACGTTAATTCATACCAAAGCTACCTGTTCAACAGGGTCATAGAAGAATACCTTAAAACCAAATACAAGAAATATTCTATAGCGGACTACTCTCAAGGAACTTTCGTATTTTCAGATGAAGAAATGAAAAATGAGAAGATACCTATATTAGGATTCTTGACAAACTTTGAAAACAAGGAAATAGAAAAGATATACAAGAAATTGATGAAAGATGAAAAGATAAAAAAAGAAGACTTCTTGATAAGGGAGGTGCCTGAAATAAGCTCAGAAGGCAACGAAAGAGATCTGTTTGTAGAGGTAAAAAATTTGGAGATTAAAAAAGAAGACAAAACAACATACTTAACAAGCTTCACGCTTCCACCGGGAAGCTACGCCACCATTGCTATCAAGAAAGCATTTTCAAATTAAAAAGTAAGTTTTTTATAAACGTGTGTAGTATTATAAAACATGAACATCATCTGGGTCTTAATCTTAATATCTTTACTTGGACCGATAGTAGGGTCTTTAGCTGGAGTTCTAAAAAAACCGTCAAACGTTTTCATGTTTAACATGCTCTCCTTCGCCGCAGGAGTGATGCTCGCAATATCATTTCTAGAACTAGTTCCTGAAAGCATAGAATTATCCTCAACATGGATTTGTATACTGGGTATAATAACTGGCACCTTAGTAATGTACTCCTTAGATAAGATGATACCTCACTTACATCCGTCACTCAATGTACAAGAACAAGGCTGCAACTTGAGAAAAACCGCAACTTATCTATTTTTAGGTATATTCTTACACAACTTTCCAGAAGGAATGGCCATAGCGTAGGCCTAACATCAAACTACAAGATGAGCATCATAATAGCTTTAGCAATAATGATACATGACATACCAGAAGGCATCTGCACAGCAGCGCCTTATTATTACTGCACTAAAAAAAGACTGAAATCTTTCCTTATTTCAGCTTCGACAGCAATCCCGACAATAGCAGGTATACTAGCGTTTTATTATTTCTCCAAATACATACCCTTGTGGGGTGTAGGTTTTTTTGTAGCAGCAACTGCTGGTCTGATGATATACATATCAGGAGATGAACTAATCCCTTCATCGTGCTGTAAATTGACTAATCACAGTACAATATTCTCTCTTATGGGCGGCGTGTTGCTAGTACTTCTATTAGAAATGTTATAAACAAGGATAAAAAAAGGATATAACCAGTTATTTAGTAAGATTGTCACTAGGCATAGGAGATTGCGAAGATATAGAAAATAACCAAGAAGAATTATATTCAGTTGATTAAAATTCTTAAGTATTTAATATTTAAACGTGCGAAAGTTATATAAACACCCTTGATTATTCAGAAAAAGAAATCAAAGATGACACATCTTAAGGCATCATCTTTTTTTATGGAGGTTTAACATGTCTAAAAACATATTTTTGGAAAAAAAATCTACTGAGTTAAAAAAAGAGTTACAAGTTCTAGAATCATCTGAAAATGAAAAAGATTATTTCAAAAAAAGAAGCGATGACACACTCAAGATTAGGGCTGAACAGATGAAAAACACTAAAAATCAAGCTTTTGACACAGTGGCATTATGGGGTTTATACGGAAAAGAAGACATGGCACGTTACAAATCCTTAACCCTGCCTTTATTCATGACAACTGCAGGAGGATCTTATGACAGCATAGTAGATGGGGACTTGTTATTATCATACCAGACAACCAACGACCCTAACAAGATATACTCAAGAATAGATAATGTAACACCAGATCATTTAGCATGGAAATTCGCAGCCTTAGAAGGGATAGGAATCCCAGAAATGACACAAGGACTTTGCACTGCTTCCGGAATGTCAGCTATAATGATGTCAACAATGGCTTTCTTAAAATCTGGCGATAATGTAGTTTCATCTAATAGGGTGTATGGTGGTACGCAACAATTATTCGGAGTAACTTATCCAAAATCTGGTTGGAATGTTAAATGGGTAAACGAGCCTTGGGATTTAAAAAAATGGGGAGAGCAAATAGATGAACAAACTCAATGCATGTTTGTAGAAGGACCAAGCAACCCAACTTTATTCGTGCCAGACATACCTGCCTTGGCAAAACTAGCACATTCGCATAACATCCCTTTAATTGTTGACACTACCTTAGCTTCACCGGCATTGATTAGACCGCTTGAACATGGAGCAGACATTGTAATTCATTCTACATCAAAAGTCTCTAATGGAAGCTGCAGATGCATCGGAGGAGTAATCGTTGCAAAAGACAAGATTGTAACAAAAAATAAAGACTTGCAAAACGATTTTGTAAACAAATTAAAAGGAGGTCATTTCAGGAATATGGGTCCTTGTATCTCACCTTTCAATGCTATGATCATTTGGGATGAGATGAGTACCATAAGAATAAGGGTAAAAGAGCATTCTGAAAAAGCTATGAAAATCGCTAAGTTCTTAGAAAAACATCCAGCCATTGAATCCGTAAACTACCCGGGACTTCCTAACCATCCTCAACACGAAATTGCTAAAAAACTGATGAAACTCCCAGATGGGACAAACGGTTATGGCTTCTTGATGTCTTTTGATATCAAAGGAGGACTGGAAAAAGCAAAAGAATTCGCACAAATATTTGATTTCGGAGTACAAGCTACACATCTCGGTGGGAGTTATACTGTATGGGTGCATAACGCCACGACAACACATGGTCAGATGAGCGGTGAAGAAAGAAAATTAGCAGGCGTCCATGACAACATGATAAGATATTCCGTTGGTCTAGAAGGTGCTGAAGACGCGATAAAAGCATTAGAAAAAGCATTAAATAAAGTTAAGGGGGAATAAAAAATGGAAAAAAACGTAGAAAAAATAACTGTTGAAACATTTACAAGGATGAAACATGGGGAAGGTATAAAGACAGCAGGATTAACAGCATATGACTCAAGCATAGCAGGAATTGAAGCTTCAGTAGGAAAAAGCTATTACGACAGGATTGACTGGATACTAGTCGGAGACTCAGCAGGAAACACAATGTTCGGCTACGGAACAACAACAAAAGTAACAATGGATGAAATGGAAAGAATCACAGGTTACGTAAAAAACGGAATAGACAACGCAGTCAAAGGAGGACACGTAACATACAGACCATTACTAGTAGGCGACATGCCAATAAACACTTACGACAACCCAAAAGACGGAGTTGCCAACGCTAAAAGATTCATCAAAGTAGGAGCTGACGCTATCAAACTAGAAGGCGGAACCAGAAAAGGAGTAGGGGAAATAGTCAACGCGATATTCACTGAAGGAATACCAGTAATGGGACACATCGGATTCACACCTCAAACAGCCAACAAACTAGTCGATGAGAACGTCGTTCAAGGAAAAACAATAGTCGGAGCTAAAGAACTCATAGATGACGCACTATACCTCGAGTACAATGGAGCATTCGCTGTTCTCGTAGAATGCACACCATGGAAAGTCGGAGAAAAAATAACACAACTAGCAGAAATACCAATTATAGGAATAGGAGCTGGACCAAAAACAGACGGACAACTGTTAATCGTACACGACTTGATAAACTTGACATTAGGCAAGCCTTTCAAATTTGTATGGCAATACCCTAAAAAGAACGCGACAGAAGCGATCAAGCAATACGCGATAGACGTCAAGAAAGGAACAAAGCCCAAACTCAGCAAAAGCTTTACAGCACCAGCAGATGTATACAACTTTATAGAAAAATACCCGTGTGATGGCTGTTGCGAGAATTGCAAAGGACACTAAACACGAATATTTATTCTTTTCTTTTTTTAAAGAATTTATAGCCCTAAAACATGTTTATTACTATGTAATTAAAGAGGGTTTAATTCTTTGTTAGAAAAGTATAGTTGATACTTCACAGAAAACATTTATAAAACATAAAACCCAAGAAAAGAAACATGTTCGGATTTTTAAAAGAAAAGCTGAAAACCGCGATATCAAAGTTTTCTAAAAAAGCAGAAACCGAAGCGTCAGAAGAAATAGAAGTAAAAGAGAAAGAAATACACCTAGATGAAAAAACGATAACAGAAGAAGAGAAGAAAATCGAAGAATCTAAAAGGAAAAAAGAAGAAGAGCTGAAAGAACTAGAAAAGAAAAAGAAAAAAGAAGAAGAGCTAAAAAGGAAAGAAGAAGAGGAAAAAAACAGAAGATTAGAAGAAGAAATAAGAAAAGAAGAAGAGCAGAGAATAAAAGAGGAAGAAGAGCGGATAGAAAGAGAAGCAGAATTAGAAAGAATTGAAGAACAAAAGAAGAAAAAAGAATCGGAACTTAAAAAATCAAAAGAAGAGGAAGACAGATTAAAACATGAAGCGGAGATAGAAAAGCTTGAAGAAGCTAAGAAGAAAAAAGAAGAAGAGTTGAAAAGGAAAGAGGGAGAAAGAAGGAAAGAGGAAGAACGAAAAAGGAAAGAAGATGAAGAGAGAAACAAAAAAGAAGAATTAGCAAGACAAAGAGAAGAAGAGTTGAAAAGGAAAGAAGAAGAACAGAGAAAAAAGAAAGAAGAAGAACTAAAAATTATACAAGAAAAAGAGAAAGAAGTCCAGGAAAAGAAAGGGTTCTTAGCAAGAATTAAAGAAAAACTGATAAAAAAAAAAGAAATAGAAAAAG
>Ga0194111_10005708_pt1 | contig 14274 bp, 13 predicted proteins | sample TA2KigC300mmetaG_FD_146194 | JGI IMG/M metagenome (GOLD analysis project Ga0194111, IMG submission 146194) | Freshwater microbial communities from Lake Tanganyika, Tanzania - TA2015033 Kigoma Deep Cast 300m | ecosystem: Environmental > Aquatic > Freshwater > Lake | place: Tanzania: Lake... | reverse complement strand
AATCGCCCCAGCTCTAGAAATCTTCTCAGTTGCAGCTTTTAATACTTGAAGTGAGTCTTCAAGATTTCCCGGTGGCATCAACAAATCGCCAGCATCAAAAACTTTCAAAGCTTTTAGGCCATCAATACGAAGCGCTAAATGTGGACGCTCACCATCATGAGCAAGGTAATCCCCCATGCGAATTGCCTGTGGTCCAAACTTTGCACCCGATCTATGCGACGTTCCGCTATCAATCGGTGCCCCAACAATAATTACATCAGCACCCTTATAAGTATCTGGTTTATCTAAATCACAAGCAGGCACACCAAGAAAAGTGAAGTTTGGTCCATACATGTTGCCAATGTTTGTCACAATCGGAGTATATCTATATAACTTGAAAGTAACATAACATGAACAATAATTTAGAAATGTTTGGCTTATGAATATCTAATCAAGTTTCAATCACTATTAAAAGAGCCATAACACTTTCCATCACGTAACTCGACAGATGAGAGTTGATTTTCTTGACCTGGCTCTGCAAAAGATTTACCCGTTCCATTTAGACCGGAGTAGAAACGGACCACAGCGAAGAGATCCCGACTGCAAGTCAAGTTGGTCAGTATGACTCGGACTGGGAACCTATAGTCATTGACATAACCGGTATCAAAAACAGGAGTGGAGGAAGGATCGCTCTTTCTGGTCACATAGATTCGATACGAGTTAAAAAACCTCCCCCAATACTCAGCTCTGCCGGTAGATTCCGAGAGTCGCTCTATGCCGCCGCTCATTTCAGGAACACGATTGAAATCAGTCGTAGTTGGGGAAGGTTGAGGCTTGGGCGTTGGGCGAACAGTTGAACCCGAGAGACTCAGCACTACCTTGTCGAAGGAACCGGACTGAGAGTCAAACTCGATTTCGATTCCGCTTTCAACCACGAAATCTTTGACTTTCATCAAATAACGAACTTGCCCAGTGTAGGCATCTTCATCTTCGCTACTACTTGGCGGGGCAAATGGAGTCAAGAAATCTTGCAAGTGACCTAGCTTTGCATTGTATTTATAGACAAGTACCCCGTCCAGATTTTGACGATTCTGAATGTCAAACTTGGTCTTGCGTCGAGACTCCACAACAAGAGCTTCAGAAGTCGATAAAGGAATTACAACCAGTTTACTTCCGACGCCATCACGATCGATTGGTCGCAACAGAACTTCAACTTTCGTAACCCTTTCCTTTGGTAGGCAAAGAATCTGTTCCGGTTCTAACCATCCAGAAAGAAAACGCCACCAACCACTCAATGTCCGTGAGGGTCCGTCTTGAATTCCCATGAGGTCCAAACCTTGCATAGGGAAAGAAGATCCTCGCGGATTTCCTAAATGCGCATACTCGAAAATATGTCCTTGCTCATGCGCCCAATAAGACCAATAAGTTCTGCGCTCCCCCATCGTCTCCAAGTCAAAGAACTTACCAACCATGGTCATAGCTTTGACTTCTTTTAAGGGGTGATTCCTCATTCCTTGTGGGTTAAGAACTTGTGTGCTCTCGGGGAAAATTTCCTGAGCCTTAGGTGCAATGAAATGAACAATTTCAATTCCCGTAAAATCAAACTGTGCATTTACTACGGGTACGACTTTTTCGAAAAACTTTACTGTTTCCGGCATCGCCTCTGAGTACGGAACAGAATAATCTCGAGATATACCCGGAAGTCGGATCCAGTTCTTTTGCAAAGTCCATTTAAATTTGATGTTATCTCCACTCACCATCTTCCAGTAATCATTGAAAAGCGAAATCTGATCTGTAACTCTATTTTCCCAATCGCGCTCTCCCGGTAAGTCAGCCCAATCAATCGGGATAATTGCTACATTTATAGTTCCTTTTTTGTCCACTATTGTTGCTTTTCCAGGAAATCCGCCAATGACAGAACCATTGGTCCTACGGAAGCTGTTATCTTCCTTAATCTCACATAACGCGATAGGTGAACTTGAAACAGCACTAGTAATAGTGAGCGATGGGCTTGGTGTCGGTGATGGTACTGGTTGAGGAATAGCACTTGATGTTGATATTGGAGTGGGTGCAGGCGTCGATGCCGGTGCTGCCTGCTTTTCAACTTTTCCTTTGCTCCAAACTAATTTTTTACCTGACTTAATACACGTGAATTTCTCGCCTTTGTAAGACTTAGTGCTGCCTTGTTTGGCACATGTAGCACCTGCCTTGATTGGACTAGCTGAGATTGAAGGTAGTGAGGTTGTAATTAGTGCAATGCACGCAAAAGCCAGTGAGAGTGCTATCCGGTTGGAATGAATCACAAACCAGTTAACCTTTCTTTCGTTGTCGACTTACTACCTGTCCAACGATAACGATTATCAGAGCGATAAAGAACATGGCACTACCAATAACATTTGCTTCTGGTGGAATACCGCGGGCCGAGGAGATGTAGACGAACTTCGGGAAGGTTGTGACGATTCCGGAGTTGAAGTTGGTGATGATGAAGTCATCAAAGGAGAGTGAGAAGGCGAGAAGTGCGGCTCCTGCGATACCGGGCATCACAAGCGGAAGAGTTACGAAGCGGAAGGTCTCGCGTTCATTTGCATAGAGATCCATAGCTGCTTGTTCCAGCCTTGGATCAAGGCTTGCGATTCGGGCTTTTACCGTCACTACAACAAATGAAATACAGAACATTATGTGGGCAATTACGATGGTCCAGAAACCTGGATTGATTCGAAGGTTTAGGAACATAGCAAGAAGTGATGCGCCAAGAACTACTTCGGGGGTAGCCATCGGAAGGAAGATTAGAAGGTTTGTGCTGGTGCGACCTTTGAATTTATGTCTGCCAATTGCGAATGCAATCATCGTGCCAAGAATTGTGGCGAAGACCGTTGAGATGATTCCAATCTTTAGTGAGTTAGCAACTGCGGTACAAACTTGCGGGGCGCCGCATGGATTCTTCCAATTATCAAGGGTGAATCCCTGCCAAATCAGATTGCTCTTTCCGGCATCGTTAAATGAAAAAGCGAAAGTGTAGGCAACGGGAATGAAGAGATAAATGAAGGCAATGACTGCGTAGATGCGAATTAAGTTCCGAGAGAACCATCGGCTTGTTCGGTGTGAAAGAGATGGAGTTGGGATAGCGGTTAGAGTCATACCAGCTCATCCGTTCCAGTGCGTCTTATGTAGAGAGTTACGAGAATCAGAATTGTTGCCATCAATGTAAAGGAGAGCGCAGCTGCTGTTGGGTAATCAACTACGGCGAAGAAGCGAGATTCAATTACATTTCCAATCATCTTGGTATTGGGGTTTCCAAGGATGGCTGCGTTTACATAATCACCGGCAGCTGGGATAAATGTAAGAAGAGTTCCGGCTACTACCCCGGGCATTGATAGCGGGACTGTGACTTTGCGGAATGTGGTTAAACCATTTGCGTAAAGGTCACCGGCTGCTTCCAGTGTTCGCGGATCAATTCGCTCCAAACTTGCATAGAGCGGAAGGGTCATGAAGGGCAGGAAGTTGTAGGTAAGACCTGAGATGACGGCAAAGGGAGTCGAGGTAAGTCGCATTGAGTCGTCAATAAAGGGAAGTAGTTTCAAGGTCGAGACGATTGGTCCTTCATCGCCGAGGATCTGGGTCCAGGCAACAGTTCTAAGTAGGAAAGATGTAAAGAATGGCGCGACTACAAGGACGAGCAAGATATTTCGGTATTTACCTGACTTGAAGGCGATCATGTAAGCAAGTGGGTAAGAGATCGCAAGAGCAAGGATTGTGGCAATCGCTGCATAAACAAAGGAGCGGATGTATTGCTCTTGGTTAGCTGTAAAGGCATCGATGTAATTCTGGAAGCGAAGTTCTTGGACATAAGTTCCGATTTGAGCGCCTTCAGGGCGAACCATGGTTGAAGTGCTTGCGAGGGAAACAATGGGAAAGATAAAAAAAGTTATTAACCAGATTAGCCCTGGGGCAAGAAGTAGATAAGGAGTCCAGGACTTGGACCTTAAGCCGCTCTTGGGACCAGAACTTGCTGTGCCAGCGGCATGAAGAAAGGCCATCTAATTACTCTTCGTCGTCAAGATCTGCGCCTGCATTTACATCTTGGGCGCCATCAAGACCAAAGGTATGTTCGGGATCCCATTCAAGTGAGACTTTGTCCCCAACCCGAAGGTCATGAAGTCCTTCATCATTCTGTTCAAATACAACTAGTTCTAAATCCCACAGAGTACGCACGAGATATTGGGTAGATGTTCCAACGAAAGATCTATCGGTGACAACACAATCTTTAATTGAATTCACTCCAGTGTCATCAAGGCGAACTTTCTCGGGGCGCACACCTAGGAGAATTGAGTCGTTATTTGTAGATACCCGAGTGAGTGGGATTTCAAAGGTGTGACCCTTTGCTGTGACAACTGCTTTGCCGCCAGCTCTTGATTGAACCTTTGCTTTGATGAGATTGCATTGACCAAGGAAGTTTGCGACGAAGGCAGTCTTGGGGGCTTCATAGAGATCAGTTGCAGAACCCATCTGTTCAATCTTTCCTTGATTCATAACAGCTATGGTGTCAGCCATAGTCATCGCTTCTTCTTGATCATGGGTGACATGGATAAATGTGATGCCAACTTCCATCTGAATTCGCTTTAGCTCAATCTGCATCTGGCGACGGAGTTTTAAATCAAGTGCGCCAAGAGGCTCATCAAGAAGCAAAACTTCGGGGCGATTAACAATTGCGCGAGCAACAGCAATTCTCTGTTGTTGCCCCCCGGAAAGTTGCCCCGGTTTACGCTCAGCAAGATGCCCTAGTTCAACTAGCGCGAGGGCGTTATCGACCTCACTCTTTACATCTTTCTGACCGCGCCTGCGTAGACCGAAAGCGACATTCTCAAAAATTGTGAGGTGAGGAAAGAGCGCATAGTTTTGGAAAACAGTATTTACATTGCGCCGATAAGGCTTCTGAGTGGTGATATCGGTATCACCGATATGAATAGTTCCTTGTGATGGCTCTTCAAGACCCGCGATCATTCGCAGCGTTGTTGTCTTGCCGCATCCGGAAGGTCCAAGGAGAGCGAAGAATGAACCATCCGGAACGGTCAAAGAGAGATCATCTACCGCTTTGAAATCTCCATAGAACTTAGAGATTCGATTCAGAACCAGATCTCCCGTGTCTTGCGAGACCTTCGGGTTTGCCATCCGGAGTTAGTTCTTTTTAGTTTCCGATTGCTTCGTCGAAGGCAGCCTGGAAATTTGTCTGCTCGTCGGCATTAAGCGCACGGAAAACCTTCACCTTTGAAAGCGTCTCGTCATCAGGGAATATGAATGGGCTCGCAGCAAGATCAGGATCGATCTTCTCAAGTTCTGGCTGAGCGGCTTCGACTGGGCAGATGTAATTTACATATGCCGCAACTTCTGCTGCGATTGCTGGGTCGTAATAATGATTCATCAACAACTCAGCGTTCTTCTTATGAGTTGAAGTAGATGGCACGAGCATATTGTCGGACCAGAGCATTCCGCCTGATTCTGGGATAGCAAAGTCAAACTTGCCATCATTCTCTGATTTAAGAATGAACAGATCCCCTGACCACCCGATAACGGCAACCGCATCGCCATTTACCAAGTCTTCAGAGTAAGAGTTACCGCGTACTTTGCGGATAAAGCCATCCGCAATCTTGCCCTTTAGGAAATCAATAGCGTTCATGTACTGGTCCTCAGTGAAATCACCAGATGGGTCTACCCCTTGGTATTGCAGAATAATTCCAATTGTGTCACGGAGCTCTGAGAGCACCACGACTCGACCCTTATTAGCAGGAGCGAAGAGATCCTCAATTGTTCTTACGCCTTTTGAAATTTTTTGAGTATTCCAACCGAAACCAGCAAATCCTGATTGCCAGGTAAGTGAGTAGTTACGGCCTGGATCAAATCCAACGTTTGCGAGAACTTCGCGGATGTTCGCTTTATTTGGGATGTTCTCAGCGTTTAGTTCTTGGGCGTAACCCTGTTCAATCCAGCGCGCTGCCATCCAATCTGTTGGAGTGACAATGTCGTAACCAATATCAGAACCAATTGCGAGTTGGCCTTGGACTTTGCCATAGAAAGAATTGTTATCGTCGATATCTTCGGTATAAGTCGCGGTAATACCAGTTGCAGCCTCGAACTTCTTAAGTGTTGGGTATTCCTTCTTGTCCTCATCAAAATCTAGATAGAGCGGCCAATTTGCCCAACGAACAATTTTCTCGTCATCGCTTACATCAACGACGCCTTCGCCCTGCGAACTAGTCCCACCAGTTCCGCATGCAGCTAGCGTTCCTGCTCCGACAACTGCGCCGGCGCCAATTAGAAGTGAACGACGAGTCATCTGGGCGCGAATAAGAGCGCGCGTTTCTGGAGCTATAGATCCAAAGTCTTTGTTCATTGATTTTCTTTCTTTTCTAGTAGGGACAGACCAGAGGGAAGTGCGGGAAATCTACCAACCATCAAGCGTTGAGATTTGTCATGACATGCTTGATGCGGGTGTACTCCTCAAAGCCATAGCCAGATAGATCCTTGCCATAACCTGAGTGCTTAAAACCACCGTGAGGCATCTCAGCCACCATCGGGATATGGGTATTTATCCAGACACAGCCAAAGTCAAAAGCCTTTGCCATGCGCATCGCTCGACCATGATCTTTAGTCCAGACGCTTGAGGCGAGTCCGTACTTCACGCCATTTGCATAGCGGACGGCTTCCGCTTCATCGGTGAATTTTTGGATTGTGATGACTGGAGCGAAGATTTCATTTTGAATCATTTCATCATCTTGCTTTAGGTCAGCTACAACAGTTGGGGTCCAGAAATACCCGGGGCGATTTACTTTGCTGCCACCTGCTGTAACGCGGGCATGAGATGGGACTCGACTTAGGAATCCTTCTACGCGAGCAAGCTGATTGGCGTTATTTACTGGTCCAACCAAAACATCCTCATCTGGCATACCGACTTTGATGTTGTTCTTTGCCTGTTCAGTAAGCAGCGCAACTACATCTTCATAAGCGCTGGCCTCAACAATGACGCGTGTGGCAGCGGTGCAATCTTGGCCGGCATTGAAGTAGCCAGCGACTGCTATCCATTCACATGCTGCTTGAAGATTTGCATCATCAAAGATTACGACTGGGGCTTTGCCGCCTAACTCAAGGTGAACTTTCTTTAGATCCTTCGAAGCTTCCTTTGCAACTTCCATACCAGCGCGGACAGAACCAGTGATAGATACAAATTGTGGAATCTCGTGATCAACTAACAATCTTCCAGTTTCACGATCTCCAGTTACAACATTTATTACACCTTCAGGTAGAAACTCTTGCATCAACTCTGCCATCCAAATTGTTGAGACTGGGGTCGTGTCACTCGGCTTAAGGACGACGGTATTTCCAGCAGCAATTGCCGGAGCCCATTTCCATACCGCCATCATCATTGGATAGTTCCAAGGAGTTACTTGCGCGCAAACTCCGATTGGTTCGCGACGAATAAAAGATGTATGGCCTTTGAAATATTCGGCAGCAGAACGACCCTCAAGATGACGGGCAGCGCCAGCGAAGAAACGAATCTGGTCGAGCATCGGGCCAATCTCTTCGGCGCGAGTTACAGCGATTGGTTTACCTGTGTTCTCTGATTCAATCTTTATCAACTCTTCCGCGCGAGCTTCGATTGCATCGGCAATCTTGTTTATTGCTTTCTGGCGCTCACCGGGAGTCGAATCGCGCCAACTTTCAAAGGCGCTCTGGGCGGCGTTCATTGCCTTATCGATATCGGAAGCGTTAGAGACTGGCGCTTTTGCAAATACCTCACCAGTTGCAGGATTAATTAGATCCTGAGTCTTATCTGATGAAGAAGGAACGCTCTTGCCATTGATGAAATTCTGTAGCGTCTTCACGCAAACCTCCGCTGCCTTGGATTTAAGGTTTGGAGTCTAGTTATTTGGGCTAGTGATCATCAAGGTGTCATCCTTAATTTTCTCAGCAGCCGCTAGTTGGCCACATGCCCCATCAATCTCGCGCCCTCTCGTATCACGAACCGTTACCGGAACCCCGTAGTTCTCTAAGGTTCGAACAAAAGCGCGTTCATCCTCTTTGCGAGAGGCGGTCCATTTCGAACCTGGAGTTGGGTTAAGTGGAATCAGGTTTACATGGGCGTTACGGTTTTTTAACAATCTACCGAGAAGATCGGCTCGCCACGCCTGGTCGTTTACATCCTTTATCAGTGCATATTCAATTGAGTAGCGCCTTCCGGTCATATCTGAGTATTTATCGGCGGCGGCTAAAACTTCCTTCACTTTCCATCTTGTATTTATTGGAACCAAGGTGTCGCGCAGTTCATCATCCGGAGTATGAAGTGAGACAGCGAGCGTGACTGGAATTTGCTCTTCAATTAACTTCTCAATTCCAGTAACTAAACCAACGGTTGAAAGAGTTACCGAGCGCGCTCCGATTCCAAGCCCATCTGGTTGGGGCGAAGTTATATTTCTTAGGCTCTGTATGACAGCGTTGTAATTAGCAAGCGGCTCTCCCATTCCCATAAAGACAATATTGGAAAGTCGAATCGGACCACCGGGCATCTCACCTCTTGCACATGCACCAGATGCAGCAACGACTTGTGCCGTAATTTCAGCAGCGCTTAAATTTCTAGTTAGCCCTGCTTGACCTGTTGCACAGAAAGGACAGTTCATTCCGCAACCGGCTTGGGAAGAAATACAAACTGTTGCTCGGTCGGGATACTTCATGAGGACTGACTCAACTAAAACGCCATCATGAAGACGCCATAAATCTTTGCGAGTAGTGCCGCCATCACAGGAAATTGAGCGCACCAAAGTTATTAACTTAGCAAGAATCTTCGATTTAACTAGTTCTCTTGCGCTTGCCGGGAAATCACTCCATGAGTCCGGATCATCGTTGTAATGCGTGAAGTAGTGGGTTGCAATCTGGTTGGCACGAAATGCCGGAAGGTCAAAGCCTTGAACCCATTCACGCCGTTGCTCGGCTGGGATATCAGAGAAGTGTTCGGGCGCCTTTCCTTTACTCATCCGAACCGCTTAAGAACTTCGATGATGCCCCAGAAAACTGGCGCTGTAATTAGCGCCGAATCGATTCGATCCAACATTCCGCCATGTCCGGGAAGAACTGTGCCCATATCTTTAAGAGCAAGGTCACGCTTTATTGCGCTCTCAATCAAATCACCAACAGTTGCCGCTAGCACGCCAGCGACTCCGGCAAGGGCTCCAATCCAATAATCACGCTCAAGCCAATAATCAAAGGTGAGCGCCGTTCCGAGCGCGGTAAATAAGAGCCCGCCGATAAAACCTTCCCAAGTCTTCTTAGGAGAAATCTTTGGGGCCATCGGATGCTTTCCAATTAGTACCCCGGTTAAGTAAGCAAAGGTGTCATTAAGACCGACAATGAAGACCAAGACACATATGTAGGCAAACCCATCTCCAGATCTTGCAAGTAAGAATATGAAGCCAGAGATAAAACCTGGGTACATAAGTGCAAAAGCGGTACCAGTTGCTTGCTTAACAAACCCTTCAGTTCCTCGAAGTAATTGGAGGAAAAACAGAACAATTACTGAGGCAACAAAGGAGATAGTGAGCCCGGGAAGGCCAGCGAACCAAGCACTCGTAATCATCGCCGTTGTGGCTATAAGTAGTTGTGGGAAATTAACTTTTATCTCGCGAGCGTTAAATGCCGTGCTCAATTCGTGGAGCGCAAGTAATACGGCAGTAAGAACAAAGGCCGCGAAAAGAATTGGTACGAAGGCGATTGAGGTAAAAATAATTGCAAGTAGAGCTAGGCCAACAATTATCGACGGAATTAACTTGCGACCGGCCTTCTTATTTATCGCCTCGTTAATAGAGTGTAGATCGCTCATAGCGGAAGCGAGGCTTTAGACCTCGAGTAGCTCTGCCTCTTTATGCTTTAGTAGATCATCGATTTTTGCGACGTGATCCGAGGTAAGTTTCTCTAGTTCCTTCTCGCCACGAGTTAAATCATCTTTTCCGATCTTGCCATCCTTCTCAAGCTTCTCCATCGCATCTTTTGCATTACGGCGGATAGCGCGGATTGCGACCCGTGAATCTTCCGCTTTTCCTTTTGCAATCTTGATAAATTCCTTACGGCGCTCCTCGGTTAATTGTGGGAAATTAACTCGGATAACATTTCCATCTCCCCCAGGATTTACCCCGAGATCGGATTCGCGAATAGCTTTCTCAATCGAAGCGGTTGCGCCCTTGTCATAAGGGGTAATGAGAGCAAGGCGAGCCTCAGGGACTTGGACGGTTGCAAGTTGTGAGAGCGGCGTTGCGGTTCCGTAATACTCGACCATAATTTTTGCGAACATCGAAGGATGTGCGCGTCCGGTTCTAATAGCGGCGAAATCTTCCTTTGCGACATCGACAGCTTTATTCATCTTGGTATTCGCATCTGCGAGTACTGGTTGAGTTGTCATGTCGCTCCCTTTATCTACCGAGTTATCTCAATCAACAATTAGTTGACCAAGGTCCCTATCTTCTCACCGCGAACGGCTCTTGCAATATTGCCCTTCTCAAGCAAATTAAAGACCACAATCGGCAACTTATTCTCACGGCAGAGCGAGAAGGCGGCTGCATCGGCAACTGCTAGCGACTTACTTAAGACCTCGTCGTAAGAGATGTAATCAAACTTTTTGGCGCTTTTATCTCTTCTTGGATCTGCGTTATAAACACCATCAACGCCACTCTTTGCAAGAAGCAGCGCATCAACGCCAATTTCAAGTGCGCGCTGGGCGGCAACGGTATCGGTTGTGAAAAATGGCATTCCTGCTCCAGCGCCGAAGATCACAACTCGACCTTTTTCAAGATGGCGGATTGAGCGGCGTGGGATGTAAGGCTCTGCAACTTGACCCATTGTGATTGCAGTTTGAACTCGGGTATCGATTCCCTCTTTCTCAAGGAAATCTTGAAGCGCAAGGCAGTTCATTACTGTGCCGAGCATGCCCATATAGTCAGCGCGAGCGCGATCCATTCCGCGCTGTTGCAACTCTGCGCCACGGAAGTAATTACCGCCACCGACGACGATTGCGACTTCTACCCCGGAGCGGACAACATCTGCGATCTGTTTTGCGACATCATTTACAACATCGGGATCAACACCGAGGCCTTTCTCGCCACCGAATACTTCGCCAGAAAGTTTAAGGAGCACTCGTTTATAGCTCTTACGTTCATTAGCCATCCGAGTGCTCCTTCCAGACCTAATTCTACTTCTTTGGTTGCGTTTACCTTACTGTCCTACGCGGAAGCGATAGAACTTTGTTATTGCAACGCCACCTTCGGTTGCTACCTGTTGGACGCTCTTCTTCTGGTCTTTAGCGAAGGCCTGCTCAAGTAGAGCAACTTCCTTCACAAAGCCAGTCACGCGACCATCCACGATCTTTGCAATCGCGGCATCAGGCTTACCTTCATTACGAGCAGTCTCCTCAGCCAGGCGACGCTCATTTGCAATTACATCAGCAGGTATCTCATCGCGTTGTAGGTACGTTGGCGCAAAGGCGGCAATATGTTGGGCCACATCTTTTCCAACTTCGCTATTTGCTTTGTTCATACCAACAATAACGCCAACTTGTGGTGGTAGGTCGGGGCTAGTGCGATGTAGATAAAGTGCATTTGCGCTTGAATCAATCACAGCAATCCGGCGAAGTTCAATCTTCTCACCGAGGGTTGCATTCGCTTCATCAATCGCGGCCTGGACGGATTTCCCATTAGGCAGATTTGAGGCAACAAATGCCGCTAAATCAGATTGCTTTGAAGCGAAAAGATGTGAGACCAACTCTTCTGCCACAGCTTGGAAGCGCTCGCCCTTAGCAACGAAATCTGTTTCGCAATTCAACTCAAGCAAGACCGCAGCCCCGTCATCGGACTTTGCAGTAACTAGCCCGTTTGAAGTTGCTCGCCCTTCGCGTTTTGTGACGCCCTTTAAGCCCTTTACACGGATAACTTCGATTGCCTTATCAAAGTCGCCACCAGTCTCATCGAGTGCTTTCTTGCAATCGAGCATTCCGGCAGCAGTTACCTCGCGAAGACGCTTTACATCATCTGCTGTGTAAGCCACTTAGGAACCTGCACTTTCAGTTGCGCCTTCAGTTGCTGGCGCTCCAAGTAGATCCTTCTCCCAATCTGCAAGAGGTTCACCAGCTGCAACAGTTTCCGCTCCAGCCTTTGCGGCTTCGGCCGCTTCCTTTGCGATGTTGGCAGAGCGCGCCTGTAGTCCAGCGGCTATCGCATCAGCAATAACGCGAGTTAAAAGTTGGATTGAACGGATTGCATCATCATTTCCAGGAATCTTGAAATCAACTTCATCTGGGTCGCAATTAGTATCAAGGATTGCGATGACTGGGATTCCGAGTTTCTTCGCCTCAGCAACAGCGAGGTGCTCAAGCTTTGTATCTACAACCCAGACAGCCGCAGGCAACTTTGTCATATTGCGAATACCGTCGAGGTTCTTATTTAGCTTCTCGCGCTCACGACGGAGCAAGAGCAATTCCTTCTTAGTTAATACTTGATCATTTGAAGCTTCTAGCGCTTCTAATTCTTTTAGACGCTGAACGCGCTTATAAACAGTCGGGAAATTTGTGAGCATTCCACCGAGCCAACGCTCAGTCACGTATGGCATACCAACGCGCTTTGCCTGGGTCTGGATTGGTTCGTGTGCTTGTTTCTTAGTGCCGACAAAGAGGATGTTTCCACCCTTTGCGACTGTATCTTTAACAAAGTCATATGCCTTATCAATAAGTGCAAGTGACTGTTGGATATCGATTATGTAGATACCGTTGCGCTCGGTGAAAATAAAGCGCTTCATCTTTGGATTCCAGCGACGAGTCTGGTGTCCGAAATGAACACCGCTGTCGAGGAGTTCTCGCATTGTTACAACCGCCATGGCGGCACGCTCCTTCATGCGAACTTTTTTCGTTCGCCTCGGTTGGTGAGCTAGCGCTTTGCTAACTCTCTAGCGTCTTGGCACCGACTGGCTCATTAGAGCCGGACCGAAATGGCTTCCTCTTTATCTCGCGAGCAGCGAGGAGAGGTAGACGCGTGAAGTCACAGATTGCTCTGTGCGGAGCGCATACTACCTGGGTAGATTGAAGGCATGGCAAATGCAGTTCCCTCGCGAAACCTCGCCTTGGAACTTGTCCGGGTAACTGAAACTGCCGCAATCGCAGCCTCAAGATGGGTCGGCCGGGGCGATAAAAATGAAGCTGATCAATCCGCCGTCGATGGCATGCGCAAGATGATCAACACCGTCGCTATGGATGGAATCATCGTGATTGGTGAGGGAGAGAAGGACCAAGCCCCGATGCTTTATAACGGTGAGCGCGTTGGCGATGGAACCGGACCCAAAGTAGATGTTGCTGTAGATCCCATAGATGGAACCACACTCACATCAAAGGGAATGGCAAATGCAATTAGCGTCATCGCACTTGCCGAACGCGGCACCATGTTTGATCCCACTGCAATTTTCTATATGCGAAAGATCGCCGTAGGTCCGGAGGCTGCTGGGGTAATAGATATAACTGCGCCGACAGATGTAAACCTAAAGAAGATTGCTAAGGCCAAGGGTTTAGATGTCGAATCGCTAACTGTCGTATTGCTTGACCGGCCACGTCATGATGAATTAGTAAAAGAAATCCGCGCCGTTGGATCCCGAATTAAATTTATAACCGATGGTGATGTTGCCGGTGCGGTAGAGGCGGCCAGGCCAGGAACTGGTATTGATGTTCTGATGGGAATTGGAGGCACACCCGAAGGAATTATCGCGGCCTGTGCCATGAAATGCCTTGGGGGCGAGATCCAAGGAATCCTGCATCCTCGAAGTGATGAAGAGCGGACAAATGCAACGAATAAGGGGTTTGACCTGACAAAGGTTTTACAAACGAATGACTTAGTGAAAGGTGAAGATGTCTTCTTCGCTGCAACCGGAATTACGGATGGCGAATTACTTTCGGGAATCCGTTACACAAGTACTCATATCGAATCAAATTCTTTAGTGATGCGTTCAAGATCGAAGACAATTAGAACGATATATAGCGAGCACCCGCTCGTTTAGTTAAACTCTTTTGGTTCAAGCTCTTGGATGGGCTTGTTCGTAAGCTTTCTTCAATCTCTCTTCGGTCACATGAGTGTAAATCTGGGTAGTTGAAAGAGAGGAGTGGCCGAGAATCTCCTGTACGGTTCTTAAATCAGCACCCCCTTCAAGTAAATGGGTAGCGGCTGAATGGCGAAGTGCATGTGGCCCAAGTCTCAGATCACGTCCAATCGCTTCAGTTGCCTC
>Ga0194111_10005704_pt1 | contig 14278 bp, 10 predicted proteins | sample TA2KigC300mmetaG_FD_146194 | JGI IMG/M metagenome (GOLD analysis project Ga0194111, IMG submission 146194) | Freshwater microbial communities from Lake Tanganyika, Tanzania - TA2015033 Kigoma Deep Cast 300m | ecosystem: Environmental > Aquatic > Freshwater > Lake | place: Tanzania: Lake... | reverse complement strand
CAGAGTGAGTTATAATCAAGGTTAGAATCGGGCTGATTTCGACACTGGCGAATTTGCCAGAGAGGATATCAGCTACTCTGAAGTACTCATCAATAATTTCTGATGTTAGCACGAACTGGACGTGACCCTTGTGCCAGGCATTCAATATCTGAGCGGGCGGGCCAGAAAAGAAAATACTCGATACGAGGACATTGGTATCGAGCACTACCTTCAATAGTGTCCTCGGGACTCTGCAACAGCGTTGGCAACATCAGACCTCTTGAGCCCTGCTGACTTAGCCCGTCGGCGTGCCTCTATAATTAGGTCATTAAATTCATTCATTGAAGGATTTGAGAGCGTCTTCAGAATCACAAAGTCCTTATCACCCAAGACCAAGAATTTATCCCCTGTTTTCAAACCGAGCCTATTGCGAATCGCCTCAGGTATTACTATTTGACCTTTTGAAGACATTCTGGTTGTTTCGACAGATGTCATAGTGTTTCGCTCCCTCTAGCTCTTACCAGTAAGATTATATGCTTATTTAGGGTAATATGCAAGACCACTTTCACGGTTTGTAGCCAACACTCTCATTGCCCACTGCCTATATGTAACTTGCAACTTGCCCCTTGCCCCCGTCATTGCGAGCGAAGCGCGGCAATCTCCCCTTGCAACTGCCGACTGCTGACTATCGACTGCCAACTGCCGACTATCCGCGAGCGACCAGCGACGAGCGACGTGTCCCGCCTGTTGGCCCCTTGAATTGTTTCCCTGGAAAAATAATTCAACCCTCTCTCCCCACCCCCGACTCAAATCTCATTGCATGCATAGCACACAAAATGACGTTTTCAATGTGCACTCCTGTGAGCATGTCCATCACTAAATCTAAAGTATCGCCCTGTTTCCACAAATGTGTCTACTACCTCGACAAGCACGGTGATATAATGGACAACAAGCTCACGCGTTTGTTTGGAAAACCAACAGGGGGAGGTAGCACATGACCAAGGAACAACAATTCTACCAGGCACTGGAAGGAATCTTCGTGGGCGTACCAGTGGAAGGTGAATCGGGTTATATCAACCTGATGCGCATCAAATCAAAATATTACAAGAATGGAGTTTTTCCCCAGCTCCAGAAGGACATAGAGGAAGCCTTAAAACCATTTCCAGACTTTCGTGATGAACTTTTCCTCAAGCTTTACACCTTTTTCAGCAGATACTTTTCCAAAAGCGGCTCTATCTACTTTGATTCCACACCTGTCCACCAGAACATCTACGAGAAGGTTTACACCGATGACAGGGACGTTATGCTTTTCTGGAAAACCCATATGCTCTATTACGTTAAAACCGACCGCTTGTTCAAGACCTTAAACACGGAGATTGACGGTTTCAAGTTTCACTTCGATGTCTCCACACTGGAACATAAGAGAGCCAACGAGAAAAAAGAAATCATCTATGAGCTTAAAGAAATAAAGGACGGCTTGCTTGTATTCAATGTATATTATTCAGAGAGAGGGGAAAAAACAAACACTGAAGATATCTTGAGGGCATTAACTAGGGCAAGAGTCAGAATCACCGAGGATACCCTGGAAAAGGCTTTCAGAGTCTTCGAGAAGCAAAGTGAGGTTGACTATTTCATCAACAAGAACGCCAAAGCCTTTCTCCGGGAGCAGTTCGACCTCTGGCTCTATCAATACGTATTCAGCGGCGAAAGCCAGTGGACGGAAACACGGACAAAGCAATTGCAGGTTCTCAAAGACATCGCCTACAAGATAATCGACTTCATCTCCCAGTTCGAAGATGAGCTGGTGCGTATCTGGAACAAGCCGAAGTTCGTTCTCAATTCAAACTACGTCATAACGCTCGACAGAATAGCCGATAAAGATATTAGCCTGATAAGCGTGCTTGTAAAACATGCCGGCCTCAGAGAACAGGTTGCGGAGTGGAAGCAGCTGGGCATTGTCAACGATACCTTCGACCCCGCTGTCATTCTGGGCGGCAGCGAAGAATCTCATACTCTCAACCAGAAATATGCTCATCTCCCCGTAGACACAAAGTATTTTAAAGACCTGGAGCTTAATATCCTAGAGCTGTTTGACGATTTGGATAATGCCCTGGACGGCTGGCTCATCAAGAGCGAGAACTATCAGGCTCTAAACACCATCCTCCCCAAATTCAAAGAGAGAGTGCAGACCATATATATTGACCCGCCATTTAATAAGGAGCAGGATGCAGATTACCACTATTCGGTTAAGTATAAAGATTCCACTTGGATAACTATATTGGAAAACAGGTTGCCGTTAGGAAAAGACATGTTGAAAGACATTGGAAGTATATTCGTGCGATGCGATTATAATGGCAACATGTTTGTTCGGCTTCTCATGGATCAAATCTTTGGAAAAGATAACTTCGGGAGTGAGATAGTTGTTAACAGATTCAAGAGGCAACTGGGTGAACTAACCAAACTGAATGTTGCGACCGATAGCCTCCTATGAACGAATAATGCAAATCCTTTTTGCATACTGAGATTGTCTCATATTCTATTCCTGGTTAAGACTTAACTCAGCCTCCTATTCGCGCCACTATTTAAGTGCACACGGTAACGTCAGACCCGGAGCCCCTTAACCTGTTTCAGGAGCGCAGCCTTTTATGAGCTCGCTAAGGCAATTGAAAGGCGGCTCCGGTTTGTATCACATAACTCAGATGGCACATACGATCTACCTTCTTTAAGCACATGGTAAACCAGTTTTAGCATCCACCTGGCCATTATCACCTTGGCTACATTTGCCTTCTTAATTTTTCTCAGGGCATTAAGCCGTTGTCTTATTCCTACATCAGCGTAAGATGCCGGCACTACAGCCTCGACCAATGCCCACTGCAGCCACCGATTTCCTTCCAGGATCATTTTCCCATGATATGTCTTGCCACCTGATGAGTGAGTTGAAGGTACCAAGCCGGCATAAGAACATAACTTTGATGGTGATTTGAAGCGATCAATGCCGTCTATCTCAGTGCTGATGAGTACCGCCAGTGTTTTCCCTATTCCAGGAATAGTGGAAAGTAGCTGGGCATCCTTGTCTTTCTTGTATATCTCCTCAACCATCTGGTTGCTCGCAGATATCTCAAAGCTAAGCTGCTCAATAAGTCTCATAGACGATTCAAATATCCTCTTATCTTCTTCTACTGGCCATTCCAACGACTTAAGCCATGCCACGCCATTCTCACCCTTTCCTCTTTTTGAGAACAGATTCTTAGGCTTCGATTCTTCAAGAGACGGTGATAGCAGCCGGTTGTTCACCAGATCGTTTACTTTATTTTTAACCCTGGTCCTCATTGCTACCATGAACGCTCTGTGCCTGATTACCTTTTGTTTGATGCGGTTGTCGGCTTCTCTTAAATGAGCCTGGGGAATCAAATCAGCCTTTAATAATTGGGCTAGAGTTCGAGAATCGATAGCATCGGTCTTAATCTTTGCGGAAGCGATAGCCTTTATCTTCAACGGATGAGCCAATATTACCTCATCGACGAGATCCTTAGCCAACTCATAGGTCCTGGACCAATTCCAGCATGACTCTATCACCATCTTGGTATCACGCCTGCTGCCGATGAAAGACTTAAATTCCTCCTTTTTGTGGGCTAATTTCTTCGATCTTATTTCTCCTGTATCCGAGTCAATCAATGTGGCGAAGTCGTATTGCTTGTGACAGTCCAGTCCAATGTACTTCATTCAACACCTCCTTTTGTCTTTGGTTATTCATTAACTGTACACGATACTTTATGGAGGTGCATTATTCGTTCATGTTACCTGTTTTGTTTATTGGTGGGAAGAACACAGTTGGGTAATCGTTAGCCCACATCTTCACTCCGTGGCTGCGCTTTTTTATGAACGCCTCGAAGGCAGCGGTTTTTGTGCCACAACCAAAGCCAAAAAGTTAATAGTTTCTTCATATTTGACAAGCCACGCCAGCGGGGCTATATTTCGATTGTCCGCATATTTCCACGCCTGGGTAAGCCCTTCGTTTGCCATCGGGGAAACCAGGCAACTGCGGAATTTACTCTCACAGAGGAGGTGCAAGATGCGTAAAAAGGCTATGGGTCTGGTCTCAGTTCTTGTTCTGATTATATTCGTCGGTGCTTCCTGTGGCCCGCCCGCTGCCAGCCAGAGCGACCTGAGGAAACTCCAATCTGAAGTTCAGGCACTGAGCATTATGCTGGCATGGACACAGCAGCAGCTACTGGCAACCGAAAACTCGGTTACTACTATACAAAATCAGGTCACGCAGCTTCGAAATCAAGTGGAGCAACTGTCATCACAGCGCACCTCGACCGTGACCAGCATAGCTACGCCAATCGGTTACGCCAGTGAGCCGATGACCCCGTTCTATAACTGGTCCCGACTGTTCTACTATTGCCCGCAACCGTATCCATCTCCCTGCCCCAGTCCACACCGGCCTTATCCCAGTCCTCCTTGCCCTCTACCCTACCCTCCAACACCACCATCTCCGTACCCCTTTCCCCGACCCTGCCCACCAACCACCTCAATTAACGTAACCGCAACCGCAGAGGCAACCGGAACCGGCACAGCAACGGCAACCGCTACTGCAACGGCAACCGTGACAACGTACGTGCCTGCAACTATCTCGGTAACAGCCACCGCCATAGCTACGGCCACTGCAGACCCACCAGAGTCTCTCGCAGAGCCAGAGGAATCGATGCTTCAGTCGACGGATGCCATAGAAACCACCACCGAAATGTCCGCCGCACCTGCTCTCGAAACAGCGTCTTTATCTGAAAGCACGTTTGAGCCAACTGCCACAATGGCAGCCACGCCCGAAGTCACGCCTGAGCTAGAAACCGAGCCAATTATCATAGCCACTACCACGCCCCTATCTGCACCAGCTACTACCGCGGAACAATCAACTCAGCCTGCGCCAACTGAACCAGTCACCATCGAGCCTGCAGCAACCAGAGGGACAGTTGCTCAGGCAACACCATCAGCTTCCCAGACAACGGAGGCCACCAGCACCCCATCGCCAGAGCCTGCTCCTATGCCTGTATCCGAGCCCGCGACCACAGCCGTACCGTCACCAGAACCGACTGCTCCAGTTGCTACAGCCGAAGTTGCACCAGCCACCCAACCCACCCCAACTCCAGCACCCGAGCCTGAACCTACACCTCTGCCTACGCCAGCCCCCATTACCACACCAGCACCTGAGCCAATGACTACTGTCACTCCGGCACCAGTGCAACCCGAACCAGCACCCATGCCCACACCACCAACGCCTATGCCAACTCCTGAACCTGCGCCTGCTCCAGCCCCAGTACCTACACCACCGGCACCAACACCTGAACCAACCACCACACCAGCCCCCGAGCCAACAACCATTGCAGCACCGGCACCGGTGGTTACTGCGGTGGCTGCACCTGTAGCGGCAGCCACACCATCAGAACCACCGGAGGAGGAGAAAACTACGAACTAGAACTTCAGATAACTGTCTACACCACAATGCGGGTGCGGGCGATAATCTCCCGCTTGGCAGCATCGGGCAGGTCATCGAAATAGGCGCAGTAGCCAGAAACACGCACCACCAGGTCAGGATACCTCCCGGGATTGCGGTAGGCATCCTCCAGCATCTCCGGGTCAAGCACGTTCAACTGCAGCTCCAGTCCGCCAGAGCCGAAAAAGCCCTTCACCAGACCAGACAGGATGCCCACCCCACGGTCGCCAACCAGGACATGCGAGTCGAAGCGGAGATTCATGGCATAGCCGTTAGGCGATAGTCTAGAATCCACATGCGCCACAGAATTGAGCAGTGCCGTAGGGCCAAGTCGGTCACAGCCGTTGGTCGCCCCCAGGCTAGCAGCGAGTGGTCCCCTGGCTTTCCTGCCGCTGGGCAAAGCTGCCGTGTGCCACCCAAAGGCAACATGGCAGGTCACCGAATAGAACCCAGGCACGTAAGGCCCGCCGCGCGTGTTGCGGTGCTTGGATAGCGCCGAGTGAAAGATGCTGACCACTTTCTGGGCGTAATCATCAGGTAGTTTATGGTCATTGCCATACTTAGGAGCCCGCAGCAGCTCAGCCCATAAACCTGCATAATTAGCAAAATCATCATACAGCGCTCTCAGTACTCGCGCCATCGTGTATTTGCTACGGCGGAAAACCAGCTCGTCCAGAGCTGCCAGCGAATCGGCTACATCGGCAACCCCCACTCCCTGGATACCGCTGGAGTTATACAATGCTCCACCAGCAGTGACATCCTTTCCAGATTCCAGGCAACCATCAACCAGCATCGAGGAAAAAGGCGTCGGATGGTAATCGCGGTTTCCCCTCTCAATCGCCTGGAGGTCGCCAACCATGCGTTCCACCATATACTCCACCTGTGCCTGAAACGCCCTAACCAACTGGTCGATGGTAGAGAAAAGCGTTGGGTCTGGTGTCGCCAAACCTATCTGCTTGCTTTCTCCAAACCGTCTGCCCCTGTTCAGCGCTAACTCCAGGCAGAGCGGAAGATTAAACAAGCCGGCATCGGTAGAAAAGAAGCTCTTACCCGGCAACGCCAGCTCCACGCAACCGACCACAGCATAGTTGCGTGCCTCTTCCAGTGGATAGCCATGCGCTACTAAAGCAGCGATAGCAGCTTCATCGTTGAACAATGCTGGCACACCCTTGCCTTGCCGTGCCACGTCAGTCACACGCCTCAAATATCTTTCAGGCGAACCATTGTGAACCCTGGCTTGATAGTTGGGGTCTCGAAGGCCAGATTCCTCCATGACATCGAGGAACAGGTAGGTCAGGTCGTTGACTGCATCGTTCCCATCGATATCCATACCGCCAACTATGGCCGCCTGTACCACCAGATAGCCGCCGTGATAGCGACTGACGCCTTCAGAAAGCAGGAAGACATGCTCTGTAGCCTTAGCCGAGAAGCAAAGCAGTATCTCGCGAGCTTGTTCAGGGGTTATCCTGCCTTCCTCCAGGTCACGCCGGTAGTAGGGATAGAGATACTGGTCAACTCTGCCAAATGAAATGGCTGAGTTCAGCCCCTCGAGGCAGACTGCCATGTGGGTCAGCCACAGTGATTGCACTGCCTCGTGAAAGGTCTCCGCCGGATTATAGGGAACCCTGCGGCAGATGCAGGCTATTTCTCTTAGCTCGGCGGCCTGTACATCATCTTTCTCCTCGGCAGCCATACGTTCCGCTTCCTCAGCCAGCCGCCTGGCATAATCAACCACTCCTTCACAGGCAATACGCGCTGCCTGATATGGCTCACCGTCTTTCCCCTCCATCAACTCCAGATACCCTTTCACGCCAAGCCTGAGCATCTTCTCATAGTTAGGTAGGAAATGTCCGATGCCGCCAGCTTCGTTAATCAGGTAATACGCAGCCTTAAGCTGCTCCAGGATATAGCGGAGAAGCTCGCGCCGGTGTCCAGAGAAGGCGCGCACAGGCATGTTGCGAAACAGCCAGTAGGGAAAAACACCGAAAAGCAGCCGTAAGCGGTCACGCCAGGAAATTAGCAAAGGAGTGGTCTTCCGCTTATCAATCCACAGCAGGTCGGTAGCCATAAATACCCCGCTCAGCTCGGGCTGAATAATGGCAGAGATGCGCTGGCTGCCTATATTGCCTACGATAAGCTCATCAGGATAAATACGAACCGATTTATGCTGCAGAAGATAGCGCAACGCCTTAGCCTTGCGTACTGCCATAGGCTCTTTTGGGTCGTAATGGTGCTTGAAATAATCGGTAATAAGATAAGCCCGCTCGGGGCATAAGTGGACACGGCTGGACAGCAACTCCTTCTTGATACGCTGGAAGCGGGGCGACTCTTCTTTCCTGGCGATGGTGGCAGCGGACTCTCTCACTCCAGCACTCCCTTCTTTGTAAGATGGTATGACAATAAGGTATTGACCAGCCCAATGTCAAGATATTCGAGGAGATGCATGTGGTCATCGCCAGCCAGATAGCCTATGGTATAATTGCGACGATTTCTGATGGTGCGGATGAAGCGAGGAAACATATTGCATGACACCATCATAATCGGAGCGGGGCCAGTGGGCAGCTATCTGGCGGAAAAGCTGGCTACCCACGGGCACAGGGTGCTGGTGCTGGAAAAGAAAGCAGACGTTAGTGGTGAAGTCTGCTGCACAGGCATCGTCGGCAAGGAATGTCTAAATTTGCTGTCCATCGACAATGACCTCATCCTGAGAACAGCCAATTCCGCCAGATTCATCGCTGCCTCGGGCAAGAGCTTAAAACTATGCCGAAATGAAAACGTGGCTTACATACTGGACAGACCTGCCCTCAACAGGGCGCTGGCTGAACATGCCCGAGCCGCCGGCGCCAGCTATCTTTTCCAGACACAGGTAACGGATATCCAACCCGATTCAAACCGTGTCTGCGTACGTGCAACCCAGCAAGGAAAGACCAGGTCATTTGACGCCCAGGTAGCAATCATTGCCACCGGTTATGGTTCATCGCTGCCTGAAAAACTGGGGTTGGGAAAAATAAACGATAGCATCATCGGGGCGCAGGCTGAAGTGCAAGTGAAAGGTATAGACGAAGTGGAGATGTATATCGACCATGAACTAGCTCCTGGCGGATTTGCCTGGCTGGTGCCAACCAAGAATGGCAAAGGACTGGCAGGCATGATGACCCAACAACAGCCAAAAAAGCACTTGAAGCAGCTTCTGACGAGCCTCAAAGCCCAGGGCAAAATTATCTCAGCCGACGTCACCTGCGGATACGGTGTCATTCCCCTGGTGCCACTACCCCGAACATACGCTAATCGAATACTTGCAGTAGGCGAGGTTGCGGGACAGGTCAAGCCCACCACCGGTGGCGGCATATACTACGGCCTGCTCTGCGCCGATGTAGTTGCGGATGTACTTAAAAGAGCACTGGCAACCAGTGACTTCTCAGCGTCCAGACTAAGTTACTACCAGAAGCAATGGCAGGCTAAGCTGAAGCGAGAACAAAGCATCGGATACTTAGCACACCGGATATTCCGAGACCTGGGCAACAAGCAGCTTGAAATGCTGCTTAACTTCGCAAATAGTTTGGGTATACCAAAGATAATCGCCGAGTCCAAAGACTTTTCATTCGACTGGCATGGCCGACTCATCCTGAATATACTCAGACAGTTGATTCTGGGATTTCCCGCCCAGGGCATTGCATCTTTCTCCAAACAGCACAAAAAGCATAGCCAAACTATACCCACATAGCTCAAATTGGAGTAGAATTACAAGCCATGAAAGCAGTTTTCCTCTGCGGCGGCATCGGTAAAAGGATGTTCCCTTTCACCGAGGACAAGTTCCTGTTCGATTTCCTGGGTAAAACGCTCCTGGAACACCAGATAGAAATAGCCAGAAAAGCCGGTATCAACCACCTTGTTATCATCGCCAATGTAGCAAATATCGAGCAGATAAGGCGGATATGTGGGAAATATCCCAACATGAAGATCGACATCGCGCTGCAGGAGCGACCGCTGGGCATCGCAGATGCTCTCAAGTGCGCCGCGCAGTACCTGGATGGCATGATTGTAGTGGTCAACCCCAATGATGTTATTGAGCCAGCAGCCTACACCTTGCTTCTTCAAGCAGCTAAGGATGGAAAAGCAGGCTCTTACATGCTGGGCTACGAGGTCAAAGAGCACTTCCCAGGAGGCTACCTTGCTATAGACGAGGATAACTTCCTGAAACACATCGTTGAAAAGCCTAGACCTGGCGAGGAACCAGGAAACCTGGTAAACATCCTGGCCCACCTTCATCGGGAAGTGAACAGGGTTCTGGAATATGCTGGCAACGTGAAGACTACTCGCGACGATGTCTACGAATGCGCCCTCGACGCGATGTGCAAAGATGGTCATAAAATCAAGATTATCCCCTATGCTGACTTCTGGGCACCCATCAAATATCCCTGGCATATATCTAATGCGGTCAACTATTTCCTCAGCTCCGTCCAGCGCAACATCGCCCCATCTGCTTCCATTTCTCAAAGCGCCATCATCGAGGGTAATGTCATCATAGGTGACAAGGTCAGGGTATTCGAGAATGCCGTAATCAGAGGCCCTGCCTACATCGGCTCCAATACCATAATTGGCAACAATGCACTGGTGCGAGACCACAGCCACATCGGCGCCGATTGTGTCATCGGTTTCTCCACAGAGGTCAAGGGGTCATACATCGGAGACGGCTGCTGGTTCCATTCCAGCTATGTTGGCGACTCCATCATCGGCAGAAACTGCTCCTTCGGCGCCGGCACCGTGCTAGCCAACTTCCGTTTCGATGAGCAAAGAGTCTGCGTGCGCATCGGGAACGAGCTGGTCAATACAGGACAGGACAAGCTGGGCGCCATCATCGGCGATAACTGCAAGACCGGCATCAATGCCAGTGTCATGCCAGGCCTAAAAATAGGCCCCAACTCTGTGGTCGGCTCCCACGTCTGTCTCGTGAAGGACCTGGAACCTGACAAAATGGTATTGGCCGAACCTCACTATCGCACGCTACCCAACCGTATCACACCGGACGAAGACAAGAAACGAGAGCTGAAACAAAAACTCGCCGGCGACTATTATATTGATTCAGCGCCTTAATGGTGCTATGCTCCACAAGTGGCATTATAGAACGGAGGAGGAGGAATTGAAATGACTAAGGTAAACACATCTCTGGGCGCAATAGATGCCGCAGACCTGGGAGCAACACTAATGCACGAACACCTGGTGCTGGGTTATCCTGGCTACGATGCCGATGCCCTGTGCACACCATACAACAAGGAGGAGCTGGTCAAAACCTGCGCCGGGGCCCTGGCTGAGGCCAAGAAATATGGCCTAAAAACAGTGGTGGACGCCACACCCAACGACCTGGGCCGTCATGTCGAACTGGACAAGGCAGTCTCTGATAAGACGGGCATAAATATTATCTGCGCCACAGGAATGTACATGGAAGCCGAAGGGCAACCCGCTTACTTGAAATTCCGCGGCCAGTTGTTGGACATCCAGGCTGAGCTATACGATACTTTTATGCAGGAGATAACTGTGGGCATCGGCAAGTCAGGCGTCAAAGCCGGTGTCATCAAGGTGGCCACAGGCCACGGTTGCATCAGCCCTTATGAGGAGAAGGTGCTGAAAGCCGCCGCCAAAGCCCAGAAAGAAACAGGTATGCCCATTATCACCCACACGCAATCGGGTACCATGGGCGTGGAACAAGCCACATTGCTCACAGGAGAGGGGGCTGACCCCAAGAAAATCATGATTGGCCACATGTGCTGCAGCTCCAACCTGGAATATCATCTGGCAGTGCTGGGTAAAGGCGTTAGCATCGGTCTTGACCGCTTCGGCATAGAGTTTCTGTACCCCGATAACCTGCGCAAGGCTACGCTCGTTGGCTTACTGGCTATCGGCTATGCCGACTATATCATGCTGTCCCACGACCACATCGCAAGCTGGTTGGGCCGCCCTTTCGAGCTGCCTGACTTTGTACAGGCGCTGCTGGCTAACTGGTCCTACAGCCACATCTTCAAAAACATAATCCCTGAGATAAAAAAGACGGGTGTCACCGAGGAGCAGGTTAACAAGATGCTGGTGGAAAACCCCAAACGCCTCTTCGGTGGTTAAGCCCGGATACAAAAGAACACATTCAACCCTATGCCAAAGACTGCCAAAATAAAACCTTTGCCCCAGCATGTGGCTATCATCATGGACGGTAACGGCCGCTGGGCACAGCAACGTGGCCTATCCCGGCTCGAAGGCCACAAGCAGGGAGGCCTAAATGCCAGGCGCGTCGTAGAAACGTTCATAGAATACAAGGTTCCCTACCTAACACTTTATGCCTTCTCCACCGAAAACTGGAATCGCCCCAGGGAAGAAGTCGAAGGGTTATTCAGGCTGTTGGAAGAGAAACTCGATGAAGGTGATGAGGTCGCCAGGGAGAAGAAAATCAGGGTACGCCACCTGGGCCGATTAGAAGGCCTGCCACGCAAGATCCAGAGGCGAATAGAAGAAGCTGTGGAGCAAACCAAACGCAACACCGGCATGACTCTCTGCCTGGCATTCAACTACGGAGGCAGGGACGAAATAGTCCAGGCAACACAGCGTATGATGAGCGATAAGGTGGATGCCAAAAAGATAACCGAAGCTACCTTCAGAAAGTACCTGTATAGCGAGGGCATCCCCGACCCCGACCTCATCATACGCACCGGCGGCGAGATGCGGCTCAGCAATTTCCTCACCTGGCAATCGGCCTATGCTGAAATCTATTTCACGCCAGTGCTCTGGCCCGATTTCGACAAGAAAGAAATAGAAAAGGCGTTGGCTGCTTACAGCAAACGCCAGCGCCGCTTCGGCCAGGTGGAATCTGGCTAGCACATTCCCCTGCGCTTAAGCGTACCCATGTAGACAATCGCATGGGTGACAGAGGATAATTTGTGATTAAGGAGGAGATGATGACCACGGACAAAGCCTACGACCTGGAATCAGTCAAACTACCAAGCCTCACCGGTGGGCAGCTTAAATTCTTCGCCGGGGCATTGGAGAATTCCGCTATGCGCGGGATTTTGCTGCCATCACTGCTGAAGTCAGGTGGCTTCGATGAGTTCCGAAAGATGGCACCAGATGAGCCGCCTACATTCTTGCCTCTGGCATTCACCGCCAAAGCAGCAAAGGAAGCGCCAGATATCCAGGCACTGAATAACATAGCTGGGACAAAAGCTAAGGGCTTCCCTTACCAGACAGCAAAAGACTACGCCGAAGCCTATCGCACAGGCAAGACCACGCCGGTGGAAGTGGCAAGGAAAATCCTAGACGCCATCAAGGAAAGCGACAGGAGCACCCCACCTCTGCGCGCCTTTATAGCCATAAATGAGAAAAACGTCATAGAGCAAGCAGAGGCTTCTGCCAGGAGATGGAAATCAGGAAAACCAATCAGCCCGCTTGACGGCGTTCCCGTTGCGGTGAAGGACGAGGTTGACATGGTTCCCTACCCCACCACCGTGGGCACCAACTTCCTGGGTAAAACACCAGCAAAAGAGGATTCCACCGTGGTAGCGCGAATACGGGCAGCAGGAGCTTTGTTAATTGGCAAAGCCAACATGCACGAAATCGGCATCAACCCCAACGGTCTTAACGTGCATTACGGACACGTACGCAATCCACATGACCTCAAGCATGATTCGGGCGGCAGCTCCAGCGGTCCTGCGGCGGCTGTGGCAGCCGGCTTGTGCCCTGTGTCCATCGGGGCAGACGGCGGCGGCTCCATCCGCATCCCTTCTGCTCACTGCGGCATAGTTGGGCTGAAACCGACTTTCGGACGGGTGAGCGAGCTCGGGGCTGCTCCTCTGTGCTGGAGCGTGGCACACCTCGGCCCAATAGGAGCCAGCGTGGAAGACATAGCGCTGGCTTACGCCGCAATAGCCGGCCCCGATAGTAAAGACCCCAATTCCCAACACCAACCCGCAGTTGGCCTCGACGGCTGGAACAAAGCCGACCTTAGAGACCTGACCCTGGGCATATACCACCCCTGGTTCAATCACACATCAGCTTCAGTGATAGCAGCTTGCCAAGCGATGCTGGATAAATTAGCTAAGGCAGGTGCCAGGATAAAGGAAATCACCATACCAGGGCTGGATGCCATGCGCATGGCGCATGTGGTCACTATCCTCGCCGAGATGGTAACCAGCATGGATAATTTCCCACAGAACCGCGGCGACTTCGCCGCCAGTGTAAGAATCAATTTGGTACTGGGCAGGGCATTTACAGGAGAAGACTACGTGAAAGCACAGCGCCTACGCACCCGCGCCATAGCCACTTTCAATCAAGTGCTCAAGGATGTGGATGCCATTATCACGCCGGCGACAGCTATGACTGCCCCGCTGATACCGGGAACTGTTGAGCCAATTGACTGGTCTGACCTTTCCAGCACTACAGAGGTAATGCGCTTCGCCTTCCCGGGCAACCTGACTGGCTTGCCTGCTATCAGTTTCCCGTCTGGCTATGACGAAAAAGGGCTACCAATCGGCATGCAGGCTATGGGGCGACACTGGGAAGAACACTTATTGCTGCGCATAGCTTATGCAGCAGAGCAAGTGATGGAGCGGAAAAAACCAGCTATGCACTTCAAAATACTGGAATAACATGAGCGATATGTGCTAAGTCAAATATCCCTTGACAGTTTCATCGCCCAGAGTCTTTTCTAATCCAAGAATGAGCCTGAAGGAATGAGTCTAGGCACCTCGGTTAGGAAGTCGAGAGATGTATTGGAAGAGATCGGAGCGTGCTTTCACCATCCTTTCTGCGAATTCATTATCGCTC
>Ga0194111_10005700_pt1 | contig 14285 bp, 10 predicted proteins | sample TA2KigC300mmetaG_FD_146194 | JGI IMG/M metagenome (GOLD analysis project Ga0194111, IMG submission 146194) | Freshwater microbial communities from Lake Tanganyika, Tanzania - TA2015033 Kigoma Deep Cast 300m | ecosystem: Environmental > Aquatic > Freshwater > Lake | place: Tanzania: Lake... | reverse complement strand
ACGATGAAAGACAGAAAACTGCTCATGATTCCCGGTCCCATCGAGTTCACCCCGGAGGTGCTGCGGGCGATGGGCATGGCCACCACCAGCCACATGGCCCCCAATTTTATCGAGGTCTTCGGCCAGGCGCTGGAGCGGCTGCGTCAGGTGTTCCTGTGCCCCAGCGGGCAGCCCTTCGTCATCGCCGGCTCCGGCACGCTGGCCATGGACATCACGGCGGCCAACCTCGTCGAGCGCGGCGACAAGGCCCTGGTGGTGAACACCGGCTACTTCAGCGACCGCTTCGCCGCCATCCTGGAGCGCTACGGCGCGACGGTGACCCAGGTGCGCGCTCCGGCCATCGGCGACGCGCCGGCCCTGGAGGAGATCGAGGCCACGCTCAAGACAGATAGCTACAAACTGATGGCCGTCACCCACGTGGACACCTCTACTGCCGTGGGTGTGGACGTGAAGGGCCTGGCGGCGTTGGGGCGCCAGTACGGCGCGCTGGTGGTGGTGGACGGCGTGTGCGCGGTGGCCGGCGAGGAGATGCGCCAGGAGGAGTGGGGCATTGACCTGGCCCTCACTGCCTCCCAGAAGGCTATCGGCGTGCCGCCGGGCCTGGCCCTGGTGGTGGCCGGGCCCCGCGCCATGGACGCCTTCCGCCAGCGCAAGACCGCGGTGAGCAACTATTACGCCGACTGGACCCAATGGCTGCCCATCATGGAAGGCTGCGAGTCCCGCCAGCCTCGCTACTTCGGCACACCGCCGGTGAACCTCATCTGGGCCCTCAACGTGAGCCTGGGCCAGATCCTGGACGAGGGGATGGAAGCTCGCTTTGCCCGTCACCGCCGGCTGAGCGAGGCGTTCAAGGCGGCGGTCACTGCTCTGGGGCTGCGGCAAGTGCCGGTTAGCCCCGACAAGACGGCCACTACCATGACCGCCCCTTACTACCCGGCCGGGGTAGACAGCAAGGTGCTGAAGCACATCGAGGAGGCGGGGGTCATCCTGGCCGGCGGCCTGCATCCGGCGATCAAAGACCGCTACTTCCGCATCGGGCACATGGGCGCGGTGAGCGCGTCCGACATCCTGGCCACCGTGGGGGCCATTGAGACGGGGCTGGCCCGGGCCGGGTATGGGTTTGAGGCTGGGGTAGGGTTGGCGGCGGCGCAGGAAGTGTTGCGTAGTGCGTAGTGCGTAGTGCGTAGTGCGTATTGCGTAGTGCGTATTGCGTATTGCGTAGCGGGTGTTCTGGGGGAGGGAGCATGACTTACGAGGAATGGTTGGCTTCTGTGCCGCCGGAGTTCACTCAGGATCCACTTTGGCGGATGAAGGTTTATCGGTTGGCAATCTTTGCCGGCGATCTCGCCTGGCACGATGTGTCCAGATTGGCTCAGGACAAGCGGACTATCAGTTTGTCCGATCAACTGTACAAGGCCGTCGGTTCCATCAGCGCCAATATCTCCGAGGGGTATAGCCGCCGCTCTGGCAAGGACCAGGCTCGCTTCTACGAGTATGCCCTGGGTTCAGCCCGAGAGGCACGCGGCTGGTACTATCAGGGGCGTCACGTTCTGTCAGAAGCCACTGCCACGCACCGCATCGAACTGCTGACCGACATCATCCGTCTGCTGCTCACCACCATCCCCGCCGAGCGCGGCTACAAGCTGCAGGAGGAACAAGCCTCTCACGATACGCAATACGCAATACGAAATACGGCTGATACGCAATACGAAATACGCAATACGTTCACGTACAATAAAGTCACCCCTGCCATCGTCAACTCCCTGCGCCGGATCGTGGGCGAGAACAACGTGCTGACCGATGCCCACGACATGGAACCCTACGCCCACGACGAGACGGTGGGCCTGCGGGCCGATCCCGAGGTGGTGGTCAAGGTCACGAGCGCCGAACAGATTGCGGGGATCTTCAAGCTGGCCCAGCGGGAACGCGTTCCGGTGACGCCACGAGGGGCGGGCTTCGGTCTCAGCGGTGGAGCGGTGCCCGTCTGCGGCGGCATCGTCCTCTCCACGGAAAAGATGAACCGCATCCTGGAGATTGACAGGGATAACCTGATGGTCACCGTCGAGCCAGGGGTGATCACTGGCGAGCTCCACAAGGCTGTCGAGGCTGAGGGCCTGTTCTATCCCCCCGATCCAGCCAGCCTGGATTCGTGCACCATCGGGGGAAACATTGCCGAGTGCGCGGGCGGCCCGCGGGCGGTCAAGTACGGGGTGACGCGGCATTACGTGTGCGGCCTGGAAGCAGTCCTGCCCTCGGGCGAGATCATCACCTGCGGCGGCAAGCTGGTCAAGAACGTCACCGGCTACGACCTGATCCAACTGCTGATCGGCTCGGAGGGCACCCTGGCAGTGGCGACCAAGATCATCCTGCGGCTGTTGCCCCTGCCCAGACTGCGGGTTGACCTGCTGGTGCCCTTCAACGACTTCCAGGCGGCGGCCAACACGGTCTCCGACATCATCGCCCAACGCATCGTCCCCACTACCATCGAGTTCATGGAACGGGACATCGTCCTGGCCAGTGAGCGCTACCTGGGGAAGGAAGTTCCCTTCCACGAGGCGGCAGCTCACCTCTTGATCCAGTTGGATGGCAACCATCAGGAAGCGATAGACGCGGATTACAACGAGGTGGCTGACATCTGTCTGGAGAACGGCGCTCTGGACGTGTTGGTGGCCCTGAGCCCCCGGGACCGGGATCGGCTGTGGGAGGCGCGGCGGGCGATCATTGACGCCCTCAAGAAAGAGAGCCCCATCAACCACATGGAGGACGTGGTGGTGCCCCGGGCCAAAATCCCCGCCCTGCTGAAGGGGATCAGAGAGATAGCGGAGCGATACACTGTGCGCATCGTCAGCTTCGGACACGCCGGCGATGGCAACGTCCACGTCAACGTGCTGAAGGACGACTTATCCGATGACAGGTGGGAAGAGATCATCTCGCCTCTCGTCGAAGACATCTACAGGCTGACCCTATCCCTGGGTGGTATGATCACCGGCGAGCATGGGATCGGGGCCACTCGCCGCCGCTATCTCCCTCTGGCTCTGGACCAGGCCCAGATCGAGATCATGGAGAAGATCCGGGGGGTGTTTGACCCCCATCGCATTCTGAATCCGGCCAAGATATTCCCCTGAAAGTGAGCCATGCGACTACAACTGGCCTATGGACGGACGGGGCTGGGGATTGAGTTGCCCGAAGACGCGCCGGTGACGGTCATCGAGCCGCAGTTCGTGCCTGGCCTGCCCAACGAGCAGGCGGCGATCACGGCGGCGTTGCGCTCGCCTGCGGGCTCATCACCCCTGCGCGAACTGGTGAGACCGAACGACACAGTGGCCGTGGTGTTCAGCGATCTGACCCGTCCCATGCCCAACGAGCGGGTGCTGCCGCCTTTGCTGGACGAGCTGGCCCTGGCCGGCGTGCCCGACCAGCAGATCGTGCTCATCAACGCCCTGGGCACCCATCGCCCCCAGACCGAGGCTGAACTGACGGACATGCTGGGAAGCGAGGTGGTCAACCGCTACCGCATCGTGCAGCACGACGCCTGGGACGATCAGAATCTGGTCGAGGTTGGACGGAACCAGGCTGGCCGACTGGTGCGGGTCAACCGGGCTTACCTGGAGGCCTCGGTGCGCATCCTGACCGGCTTTATCGAGCCCCACTTCTTCGCCGGCTTCAGCGGCGGCCCCAAAGCCGTCCTCCCTGGCATCGCCGACATCGAAGCCATCCTGGACAACCACGGGCCGGCGATGATCGCCCACCCCCAGGCCACCTGGGCGGTGACTGATGGTAATCCCGTCTGGGAGGAGATGCTGGCCGTGGCCCAGAGCACGGCGCCGACCTTCCTGGTCAACGTCACCCTGAACCGAAACCGCGAGATCACCGCCGTCTTTGCCGGCGACCTGGTAGCCGCCCACCGCGCCGGGGTGGACTTCGTGCGGCAGACGGCCATGCAGGCGGTGAAAGGACCCTTCGACGTGGTCATCACTTCCAACAGCGGTTATCCTTTGGACCTGAACCTATACCAGGCGGTCAAGGGCATGGCGGCGGCGGCGCAGATCGTGCGGGCGGGTGGCGACATCATCGTTGCCGCCGAGTGCTGGGACGGCCTGCCCTCTCACGGCGAGTACCAGCGGTTGCTGTGGGAGGCCAGCTCACCCCAGGAGCTGCTGGACAGGGTCATGGCCCCTGGCTTCCGCTGTCACGACCAGTGGGAGGCGCAGATCCAGGCCCAGATCCAGCTCCAGGCCCGGGTGCACGTCTACGCCGACGGGCTCTCGGCCGAGGAGTTGCGGCGGGCGCTGGTGATCCCTTGCTCTTCGATCGAAGAGACGCTGGCCCAGTTGCGGCGTCACCACCCCGGGGCCACCATCGCCATCCTCCCCGACGGCCCCCAGACCGTGCCCTATCTGGCCTCGTGTTTTTCCTCCTTGCAGGACCCTAAGGGTTTCTCGAACCCTTAGGGTCTTGATTGGACTATGGCCCAGCAATCTACCCACCTCACAATACCTTCGCCACCCAGAAGTAACCTCCAGGTTTTGGCTGCCAGGACGTTTATCACCGGGATGCGTTTCAGCATGGTGAACGTGATCTGGCAGCCTTTTGTCTTGAGCCTGGGAGCTTCGATGCCCCTCCTGGGGTTTCTGGAGAGCCTGGGGGGCTTCAGGGGCTTAACAACGACGCTTATCCAACCCATCGGGGGGTGGCTGGCCGACCGGGTCGGCAGGAAGCTCTTCGTCGCCCTGGCCAGCGTCTTTGCCATGGCGTCGTTGGCCATCTATCTGCTGGCCGGGCTGGCGGGGAACTGGCTGCTCCTGATCCCTGGGGTGCTCATCCTGGGCCTGGTGGCTATCTCCGGGCCGGCCATGAGCACGATGACGGCTGAATCCACGGGGAGCAGGGAAAGGGGAGGCGCGTATGGCACGATCATGTTCGCCTTTGCCCTGCCGGGAGTCTTCGCCCCGCTCGTGGCAGGCCTGGTGGCCGACAGGTTGGGCTTTCTGAAGGTGTTTCTCATCGGCCTGGCTTTGGAGGCGGGGGTCTTGGGCCTGGTTGCTTTTCACTTGAAAGAAACCCTGGCCTTGTCCAACAGAAAGCCGCTGCTGACGAGCCAGTTGGCGGGCGTGCTGAAGGCCACCTTCGCTCCGGCGAGGAGATTGAAGGGATTCTACGCCGCTGTCACCGTAGATGCCTGCGCCTGGGGGGTGGGATCCTCGATCATTTACGGGCTGTTGAGCGAAACCTATCACTTCACCGCTTTTCAGTTGGGGATCATGTCCAGCCTCAGTGCCGTGGGTTGGGCTGTCTGTCAACTGCCCATTGGCAGGATGGTGGACAGACACGGAACCAAGAAGTTCCTTTTGCTATCCGAGGTCTGTGGGGTTCTGCTGATGGCAGGGTGGCTGACCTTCACCAGGTTCGAGGCTTTCGCCGCGCTACAGTTGCTGTATGGCCTGGCTATCGCCGCCTGGTTGCCGGCTCTGCTGACCTGGATTGCCAACAGCGTCTCCGAGGAAGAGAGAGCGGAGGAGATGGGGAGAGTCAACGCCTTCAGAGGTCTCCTGTCGTTTCCAGCTCCCTACATCGGCGGGGTTTTGTACGAAGCCCTGGGCTTCCGGGCCCCCATCCTGGTGAACCTGCTCGGCACCATCGCCGCCCTGATCCTCATCGCCGTGCTGGTGCGGGAGCCAACCACCTCGTAGCACTTTGCACCAGGCTGAATTTGACAATTCTGAGCAATCGTGATAGTATCTATCCGTGCTGAAGCCATCGAGCAGGGGGGTGATGAGCTATGAGCTAAACGGGAAAAGGGGAAGACAGCGCACGGACTGGAAACCAGTGATCAGTTATCAGTATCCAACATCCAACATCCAGTTTCCAGTTGACGAGGAGGAGGTTCCCCGTCGCGAGGCGGGGCTAACCGCGTGAGAGCGGGAAAATCGAGAGATCAGCGGAAGCCTCCAGGGACGGCCACGTCCCTTATCTTCCCCTCCTGAGATGTAGCGCTCCGGACAAAACCGCCGGGCGACCGGCGGCACAAAGGGGATGCGCAGTGGCATGAAGCGGCCAATACCCACGGCCGCACCAATCACCAGGGAGGGCCCCAACCGGCCAGGATTCTTGTTCTGGCTTTCTCAACCCAATCTGTGAATCCCTTTAACCACGTAGTATTACAGTTGCACTATCCGAAAGCTGCTCGAACGGGGCGTCCTCGCCCCGTCCGATGGCGAGGACGCCGTCGGGTAGCTTGGGTTTCCGGATAGGCTCTAAATCAACGAGCAGGGGGAGCCCGCCTTTGCGCCTCTGCTCCCTTGCGACCCTGCTCCATTGAAAAAAAGGAGGAAGCATGAAAGTCGGATTCTACGGTCACGTCAGGCAGTATCACAACCTGAAAGAAGAGATTGATGCCGCCATTTTCGAGGTTCTCGAAAGCGGCAATTACATCATGGGGCCGACGCTGGCCCGCTTCGAGAAGGAGCTGGCCGCCTACTGCCACATGAAGCACGCCATCGGCTGCAACTCGGGCACCGACGCGCTGTGGCTGGCCTTCATGGCCCTGGGCATCGGCCCCGGCGATGAGGTGATCACCGTGGCCAACACCTTCTTCGCCACCGCCGAAGCGGTGTGGATCGCGGGCGCCAGGCCGGTGTTCGTGGACATCGAGCCGCACACGTGCAACATGGATCCCACCCTGATCGAACCAGCCATCACCGACAGGACCAGGGCCATCGTGCCGGTGCACCTCTACGGCCAGATGGCCAACATGCCCGCCATCGCCGACATCGCCCAGCGGCACAACCTGCTCGTCGTGGAGGACTGCGCCCAGGCCATCGGCGCGGCTGGCGACACGTTCGCCATCGGCGAGCTGAGCGACGCGGCCTGCCTCAGCTTCATCGCCCACAAGAACCTGGGCACGCCGGGAGACGGCGGGGCGGTCGTCACCAACCGCGACGACATCGTGGACCGCATCCTGGCCCTGCGCAACCACGGCTCGCTCAAGCGCTCGTATCACAGCATGGGCTACAACAGCCGCCTCGACGACCTGCACGCCGGCCTTCTCAGCGTCAAGCTGAAGCGAATTGACCAGTGGAACGACCGCCGCCGCGAGATCGCCGCCATGTACAGCGAGGGCCTCCAGGACACCGGCCTCCAGCTCCCGTACGAGAAGCCGGGCTACCGGCACGTCTATCACCTGTACGTCATCGAGATCGAGCAGCGTGACGAGATGCTCAAGTACCTCAACCAGGCGGGCATTGACGCCAAGACGCACTACCCCATCGCCATCCACCAGCAGGAAGGCTACCCGTGGGGCCAGCCCGCCGACCTGAACGTCTCGTTGCCCCTGACCGAGAGATCGGCGGCCCGAGTCATCTCCCTGCCCATGTTCCCCGAATTGACGCCGGAGGAGATTGACTACGTGATTCACACCGTCCGTACCTGGGAGGGGTAAATGAGTAACACAACAAAAACCTTAACTACTCAGGCTGTCATTGCGAGCGAAGCGAAGCAATCCCCAAGCCGCAATGAGGAGATTGCTTCGTCGCAAGAAACGCTCCTCGCAATGACACGGGCTGAGCAGTCACCAAAAACCTATACTGTCGCCATCGCCGGCCTGGGCAAACGCGGTGGCCATCACGCTGAGGCGTTCTCCCACAACCCACGCTTCGAGCTGGTGGGCCTGTGTGACATTGACCGGGAGCGGCTGGACGCTGCGGCGCGAGATTTTGGCGTCTCCTGCACCAATACCGATGCCGCCCAGATGCTGGCCGATACGCAGCCTGACGTCTTCGCCTTCTGCACGCTGCCCAACATCCGACTGGAGTTCATCAGGGCGGGCGTGGAAGCGGGGGTGAAGCTCATCGCCTTCGAGAAGCCGATGGCCACCTCGACCAACGAGGCCCTGGAGATCGTGAAGTTGTTGCGCGACTCCGGGACAAAGTCGGTGGTCAGTTATCAGCACCGCTACGGCGAGCACTACCAGAAGGTGAAAGAGATCATCGCCAGCGGAGCCATTGGGCGCGTCCACACGGTCTACGGTCACGCCACGGGCTGGATGCTGCACATGATGCCCCACCTGATCGCCTACACGCGCTGGTACAACGACGATGCCGAGGCCGAGTGGGCAGTGGGGCAGGCGGCAGGCAAGGAGAAATTCGCCGACGTTCACCCCTCGCCCGACTACATCGCCGGGCTGATCCAGTTCGAGAACGGCGTGCGCGGCATTGTGGAGTGCGGCGAGGGTGCACCCGACGTGCCCGAAGTGGATTACTGGTGGCGGAAGTGTCGCCTCGGGGCGCAGGGCACGGAGGGGTTCGCCGAGGTCCTGACCGGGGGAGGCTGGCGGGCCATCACCCGCGAGTCCAATGGCGTGATCTCCGGCCCTGGTGGGATGGACTATGCTCACGACATGCCGCCCTACGTCCAGCAGATGGCCGACTGGCTGGACGACGAGGCCCAGGTTCATCCCTGCCACGGCGAGAGCGCGTTCCAGAACTTCCAGATCATGATGGCCATCTGTCGCTCCGTGGTGCAACGCGGCAAGGTGTTCCTGCCGCTTGGCCCTGGCGAGCCGGAGCTGGAGGCTCTCAAGGGCGTGCTGTAGGCAGCGGGGGGCGGGGAGAACTGTCAACGGATTCCGGGATCGGATTGAACGGATTCAGTAGATCACAATTCCACCGATGTGAGGCAGTTGTGCTGCCGAACGAGGGCTCGGAGTGCAACTCCTCGCCATCAATTGTGTAGAGCCGCGGATGGTGGAAATACGCAGAAGGGGCAAGAGTCGAAACTCTTGCCCCTGTTACGTTGTGAGGTATGGACGAGGACAACTGGCCGAAGCACGGAAGATTCGCAGTGGGGCGGACTTGCGTCCGCACTCCAGTAGTTGTCGGAGGCCTTCGCCCAACTGAAACGCGATCAGGCTGGCACTTTTTCACCGATAGCTGCCAGCGCGGGGGCGATCTCGTTCAGGGTGCGGGGGTGAATCGAGATACGGATGACCTTGTCGGATTGGGCCAGGGGCGTGCCCCAGGTGAAAAGCTGGGCCACACTCTGGAGGTTCAGGCCATAGCAGAGATTGGCTTCGTCGAGGTGCTGGATCAATTCATCATCCAGGGCAGCCAGCTCCGCTTCCTGTTCGGCTGTCAGCCGGCCGGCACGGTACAATGTGCCCAGCACGCGCCGGGGCGCCCAGGCCTCGCCAAAATAGGCCGTCCGGGCATGCTGGCGCTCGAAATCGTCCATCCCAGGCCACCATTCAGCCACTTCGGGGAGGCTCTTGACCATCAACTCGTAGTTCCTCAGAAAGGACTCGATGTGATGGCTGGTATAGGTAGAGAGGCTGAGTTTGTCAGGAATGTTCATGCGACAATTCCTCGTCCGTCGCCTGCCGCCCGGATTCGATGAGCTCGACGATGAGGGCATCTACGTCCATCGTGGTCTATTATAGCATTGGATAGCAGATGTGTCAAAACACACACCCAATTCGAAAGCTTGACATGGCTAAATTTTTCTGCTACAATGAGCATAGAGGTGTGATCTAAAATGAGCGACACAAGGAGGGTTAGATCATGGGTGGATCGCCTTTCCCCGGCATGGACCCATATCTCGAGGGCGAGTTGTGGCAAGAGTTTCACGACACCTTCGCCCACCAGATACGAGGGCAGTTATTGCTGCTGCTGCCTCCTAAATACGTTGCCTTGCTGAGCAAACGCTACGTCGTTGACCGCGCTGGCCTGGGCATCTTCGGACTACCGTTGGCGCGTGTCATCTACCCCGACGTTCACGTCGTTCGCCCCCCGGCCGTTAAAGAGACGGCTACGGCTCTGTACACGGTTGTCGCCCCGCCGGCGGTGGAACTGATGAATCTGTTTCCGCTGGAGGTGCCGCTTCTGAGCGTCGAAATCCGCGACGTGGCCGAGCGCCGCCTGGTTACGGTGATCGAGATCCTGTCCCCGGTCAACAAACGCGGCGATGGCTTCTGGGAATACGTTGAAAGGCGAACCGAGCTGCTGCAGACCCAGACTCACCTGTTGGAGATAGACCTGCTGCGGGACGGCAGACGATTGCAACTCACCGGTGGTGAATTGCCTCCCGCTTCGTACTACGTTTTCCTCAGCCGCTTCACCCGTCGTCCCAGGACCGAGGTCTGGACGATCGGCTTGCGCGAACCGCTGCCCACGGTGCCCATTCCCCTGCTGCCGCCTGACCCCGACGTACCCCTCCAGTTGCAAGCTGCCGTCCAGGCCTGTTTTGGGTTGGTGGGCTACGAGCGATTGCTGGACTACACCCAACCTCCCCCGCCGCCACCTCTCGACGCCGAGGATTTAGCCTGGGTGAGAGCCAGGGTAGAGGCGTGGAAGAAGCCCGACGATAAATCATCGGGCTGAAAGTTCGTTGTTCAAACTACACCATTTCATGGTGTAGTGCCGCTTTATCTCACCACCGCTCCATTACTGGATTATTTTCTCAAAATTCATTATCACCGGGCAAAGGCTTGAAGAAGATGGCCTTGACTTATTCAGGCTGCTGGGTTATAATAACGATGGTAAGATCCAAAATCGCCAGCAGAGGCGGCCCTCGGTGTGAGCTCGGTCGAACGCTTCCATGCCGCCGGTTCGCGGGTGTAGGAGCCCGCTCTGCTTCAGATTGCAGCGCGATGTGGGCGCTGGGCCTTCCAGTACCTTCAGAGGGAGGGTGCCTGATGAGACAGGTGTTTGAGAACCACAATAACCCTGGCTTTCCCTCCAGCCCTGCATCCTGCCAGGGGCACTCCTCAAAGGTCTACAGGCTGTGCCCCAATGTTGATGTCCTCCCCCCCCCGCACAGTTTAGCGAACCCGTTGTTCAGTGCACAACTGCAAACCTCGCCGTCCTTCCCCCGCGGGAAGAGCGACCCATTCTGGGCTGAGCGGAGGGAAAGGAGGTGGCGATGAAACGTGATGCGTGAAACGCGAATTTACGCATCACGTTTCACGCTTCAATATACTCATCACCCATCACGTGATAGGAGGTGCACAAGATGATGGAAGATAAGGATAAGACCAAGGAGGAACTCATAACTGAATTGGCAGAGATGCGCCGACGAGTTGCTGAACTGGAAGTACCGGAAGCCGAGCGCAAGCGGGCGGAGGAGGCGCTGTGGGAGAGCGAGGAGCGTCTTAGGAGGCTGTTTGATACGATGTCTGAGGGCGTAGTCCTGATTGCTCCAGATGGTCAGATCACCCAGGCTAACCCTGCGGCAGAGCGCATCCTGGGGCTCCAGCGTTCTGAAATCGAAAGCCGCAACTACGTCGGCCCAGAGTGGGAGATCCTCCGTCCTGATGGAACGCCGATGCCGCCGGACGAGATGGCTGGTCCGCGGGCGATGAAGGAAAAGCGCCTGATGGAGAATGTCGTCATGGGCGTCAGGTGGCCCGATGGCTCCATCTCTTGGATCAACGTCAACGCTGCACCGCTCATAACCGAGAGCGGAGAGTTTGAGGGAGTCGTCGGCACCTTCGCCGACATCACCGAGCGCAAGCGGGCGGAGGAGGAACTTCAACGAAGCTTAGAGACACTACGAAGGACGTTGGAGGGAACGGTCAATGTCCTGGTGTCAGCCATCGAGCTAAGAGATCCCTACACCGCTGGTCATCAGCGCGGGGTGACCCAACTGGCCTGCGCCATCGCTAACGAGCTGGGCCTTTCCGAAGAGCAGATCGAGGGGCTCCGTATGGCCGGGCTGATTCATGATGTCGGCAAGATCAGTATCCCTGCTGAAATTCTCAATAAGCCCGGTCGGTTAAGCGACCTCGAATATGGTCTGATCAAAGCTCACCCCCAAGTCGGGCACGATATATTGAAGGCAGTAGAATTTCCCTGGCCGGTTGCGGAAATCACGCTGCAGCATCACGAAAGGATAAATGGTTCTGGATATCCTCAAGGGTTATCGGGTGAGGAGATCCTCCTGGAGGCAAGAATCCTGGCTGTAGCAGATGTCGTGGAGGCTATGGCCTCTCACCGGCCTTACCGGCCGCCTCGCGGGTTAGACGAGGCCCTGGAGGAGATCTCGCAGAACAGGGTGGTCCTTTATGATCCTGAGGCGGTGGACGCTTGCCTGAAGCTTTTCACCGAGGACGGGTTTACGCTCGAATAGAAGGTGAGCGACTCAAGACAGCACTCACGCCCAGGCTCGCCCCACAGGCTTTTGGACAAGAGGAGTCATAGTGGACTACTCCAAGAAAAACAAGGCGCAGTTGATCGAAGAGATAGAAGCTCTGCAGGAGAAGGTAGCGGAGCTAGAGCGCGCTCTGGCCGAGCGCAAGCGGACGGAGCAAGAGCCCCGACACAGTTACGCAGTATGGCGAAGAACTCTTGATGGAACGGTCCATGCCCTGGCAGCCATAGCCGAGGAGAGGGATCCGTTCGCCGTAGGCCATCAGCAGCGTGTGGCCCGGCTGGCCTGCGCCATCGCCAAGGAGATGGGCCTTTCAGAAGAGCAGATTGAGGGGCTGCGCATGGCCGCGCTGATTCATGACCTCGGGAAGACATCTGTACCTGTTGAAGTTCTCGTTAAGCCTATCCCGCTAAGCGACCTTGAACGTGGTCTGATGAAGATGCATGTCCAGGCCGGCTACGACATATTGAAGACCATAGAATTCCCCTGGCCAGTGGCCGAAATCGTGCTTCAACATCACGAGAGGCTGGATGGCTCCGGTTATCCTCAAGGGTTATCGAGTGACGACATCTTCCTGGAAGCAAGGATCTTAGCCGTGGCCGACCTTGTTGACATCATGACCTCTCGCCAACCTCAACGACTGGCCCTGAGCATAGACGAGGCCCTGGAGGAGATCTCGGCGAACAGGGGTGTCCTTTATGATCCTGAGATAGTAGATGCTTGCTTGAAGCTGTTCACTGAGAAGGGGTTTGAGTTCGAGTAAGAGCCTGTGGAAGGATAGCTTCATAGCAATAGCGGGGGCAAGAGTTCCGGCTCTTGCCCCTTGTCGTTTTGTGGGGTATAATGGACAAGCCATGCGAATCGCGATGATCGGCCTCTTTGGTCTCAGGCCCAAGGGCACCATGAGTGTGCGAGCGTTGCCTTTGGCCAGGGCCCTGGTGGCCAAAGGGCATGAAGTAAGCGTCATAATGCCGCCCTGGAGCTACCCTCAAGACTCAGGGCGGGAATGGGAGGAGGATGGGGTTAGCATCCGCAACGTCACCTTGCCGCCTCGCTTCCCTCTCATCTCGTATCTGATCATCACCTGGCGGCTGGTGCGGCAGGCCCTGGCCCTCAGGCCCGACGTCGTCCATTGCTTCAAGCCCAAGGGCTACGCTGGTCTGGCGGCCATGGTCTTTTGGTTTTTGAAGAAGCCAGGGTTGATCAAAGCGCGCCTGGTGGTGGACAGCGACGATTGGGAGGGGAAGGGGGGCTGGAACGAGATCGAGCCCTACACCGGGCTGCAGAAGCGCCTCTTCGCCTGGCAGGAGCGATGGGGGCTGACCCACGGCGATGCCCTCACCGTGGCCAGCCGGGCATTGGAGACCATCGTGTGGAGCCTGGGGGTGGCGCCGGGGAAGGTGTTCTACGTGCCCAACGGAGTTGTTCCGAGTTCCGAATCCAATACCCAATATCCAATATCCAATATCCAATATCCAATATCCAACATCCAGTTCACCGACCATCCGACTGTACTCCTCTACACCCGCTTTTTCGAGTTTGCTGTCGAGCGGGTGGTCGAGATATTCAGACGGGTGTTAGATCAGGTGCCGGAGGCGAAGTTGTTGGTGGTGGGCAAGGGGTTCTTTGGGGAGGAGGAGCGGTTGAAGGAATTGATGCGGGAGGCAAGGATAGCCGATCATTTGGTCTACGTTGGCTGGGTCGAGCCAGACGAGCTCCCTGCTTACTTCGCCGCAGCAGACGTGGCTATCTATCCCTACGACGACACGCTCATCAACCGCACCAAGTGCGCCGTCAAGCTGATAGACCTCATGGCTGCTGGAGTGCCCGTGGTGGCCGACGACGTGGGGCAAAACGGGGAGTACGTCGTCCACGGCGTCTCTGGCCTCCTGGTCGCCACCGGGGATACCGACGCCTTCGCTGGCAGGGTGATCGAGCTATTGCGGGACGAAGGCCTGCGGGCCAGGCTGGGGGAAGAGGCGCAGAGGCGGATCTTGGAGGAGTTTGATTGGGGAAAGCTAGCGGCGAGGGTGGAGGAAGCGTACCGAATTTTAGACGAATTCTACCAAACCTTCAATGGAGCAAGGTCGCAGGGGAGCAGGGTCGCCCCCCCCCCCCCCCCCCCCCCCCCCCCTCCCTCCTCC
>Ga0194111_10005690_pt1 | contig 14302 bp, 16 predicted proteins | sample TA2KigC300mmetaG_FD_146194 | JGI IMG/M metagenome (GOLD analysis project Ga0194111, IMG submission 146194) | Freshwater microbial communities from Lake Tanganyika, Tanzania - TA2015033 Kigoma Deep Cast 300m | ecosystem: Environmental > Aquatic > Freshwater > Lake | place: Tanzania: Lake... | reverse complement strand
TGTAGCCAGCGGCGCTCGCCCAGGCCCGTGACCGCCCCGTGAAGTTCAGGCCCTCCTTCGGGTACGCCCGTGTAGGCTGACTGCTTGGGCGCTCGGGAAGGCGCCGAATCAGGCGGGCACGGGCCTAGCGCCATAGCCAGCCGGCCTCCGGGGCGCCGTTCCGCCGCCGTTGCTCAGACAGCCACCACAGCCAGCGCGGCGTGGCCGCCTGAACCGGCTGATAGGTGAACCGGTGCTCCACAGTGGGAGCATACCGGTGCAGGGCCTTCAGGTGATCGCCGGTGGCATACCCTTTGTGCCGCGCCAGGCCGTACTGCGGGTAGACGCAGTCCCACTCGCGCATGACCCGATCCCGCGCCACCTTGGCCAGGATGGAGGCCGCCGCGATGCACTGGCAGGTGGCGTCCCCGCGGATCAGGCCTTGCTGGGGCTGGGGCAGATCCACCGTCAGCGCATCCAGCAGCAGGTAGTCGCCCTTGGGATGCAGTTGTTCCAGGGCCTGTTTCATGGCCAGACGGGAGGCCTGGTAGATGTTGATGCAATCGATCACGCGGGCGTCCACCGCCGCCACCGCCCAGCTCACGGCCCGTTCCCGAATGTGCCCGGCGAGTTCCTCGCGGCGCTCCGCGGGGAGTTGCTTGCTGTCGGCGAGGCCGCGCACCGGGCGGTCAGGGGAAAGGACCACCGCAGCGGCGAAAACCGGACCAAACAGCGAGCCGCGCCCGGCCTCATCGGCGCCGGCCACCCGGAGGAAGCCGGCCTGGCGCAAGCGCCGTTCGAGGCTTCCGGTGCAGCGGGTCGGGCGTGCGGAGCCGGCCGGCAACTTACTCGCGCTCTCGCAGCCGGGCGGCCTTGCCCTTGCGCCCGCGCAGATAGTAGAGCTTGGCCCGGCGCACCCGCCCGGTGCGCACCACCTCGATGCGGTCCACCACCGGTGCGTTCAACGGGAAGATCCGCTCCACCCCGTGGCCGAAGCTGATCTTGCGCACGGTGATGGTCTCGCCCAGGCCCGTGTTGTTACGGGCGATCAGAGTGCCCTCGAACGCCTGGAGGCGCTCCTTCTCAGCCTCCCTGATCTTCACGTGCACCCGCACGGTATCGCCCGGGCGCAACTCGGGATGGCCCTGGCGCCCGTGGCTGTCAGCAAACTTCTTCAACAATGGGTGACTCATGTTCCTGCTTCCTCAACTGCAACAAATCCGGCCGCAGCCGGCGCGTCTTCTCCCGGGCGGCGTCCCGCCGCCAGCGGCGGATGGCCTCGTGGTGGCCGCTCAGCAGCACCTCGGGCACTTTCCAGCCGCGCAAATCCGCCGGCCGCGTATATTGGGGGCAATCCAGCAGCAGCCCGCCCTCTCCGGAGGCGCTGAAGGACTCCCGCACCGCTGAAGCCTCATTGCCCAGCACGCCCGGCAGCAGCCGGGCCACCGCGTCGATGACCACCGCCGCGGCCAATTCGCCTCCGCTCAAGACGTAGTCGCCGATGGATAGCTCCTCATCGGCCAGATGCTCGGCCACACGCTCGTCCACACCCTCGTAACGGCCGCAGATCAGCAGCAGCTCAGCGTACCCGGCCAGCCGCTCAGCCACCGCCTGCTGGAACAGCCGCCCCTGCGCCGACAGCAGCACCACCCGCTGCTCCGCCCGCCGCTCTCCGAGGATCGATTCCACCGCCAGGAAGACCGGCTCAGCCTTGAGCAGCATACCTTCCCCGCCCCCGAACGGCCGGTCGTCCACAGTCTTGTGCCGGTCGAAGGTCCAGTCCCGCAGATTGTGGATGCGGATCTGGAGCGCGCCGGTCTGGCCGGCCCGGGCCACTACCCCGTGTCCGAAGGGACCTTGAAAGAACTCCGGGAATATGGTTAGCACGTGAAAAACCATCAGCCGCTCAGTTCCTTCAATCCTTCCGGCAGCGCCACCACGATGCGGCGCGCGGCCAAATCAACCTCCACACAAATCGAACGCGCAAAGGGCACCAGCAACGGCGGCCCTGGCGCGCCGGCGTCTACTTCCATCAGCGGGGCTGCGCCGTAGTTCTGCCAGCCCGTCACCACGCCCAGCGTACTTCCACTGGAAGCATCGACCACCTGGCAGCCCACCAGATCCGTCTGGTAGTACTCGCCCGGGGGTAGCTCCCGCCGTTCGCTTAAGGGTACGCGAAGCTCCCACCCGGCCAGCTCTTCGGCCGCGGCGATGCTATCGATGCCGCGGAACTTGAATAGCAGCCGGCCGCGATGCTCGCGGACCCACTCGATAGCCGTCTGCCGGGGCTCGCTCCGGGCGCCGCACAACCACACCACCTGCTCCGGCCCGAAGTCCTCGACCCTGCGGCCCAGGGACTCCGCGAAGAGCGCCCCGCGGTTACCCCAAGCCCGAGTCAGCCGCGCCAGCGCTACCCACTGCTGGCCGGGGCCAGGTTGCGCCGCCGTTTCCAGACGCTACTCCAGAATCTCCAGCGTGAAGCGCCGGTTCAATTTCATACCGGCGGCGCCTAGAATCGTCCGAACGGATCGTGCGGTCCGGCCCTGCTTGCCGATCACCTTGCCCAGGTCGCTGGGAGCTACCCGCAGCTCCAGGACGGTGACCTGCTCGCCTTCCACCTCGCGCACGGAGACTTGGTCCGGGATGTCGACCAGCGCCTTCGCAATTTCTTCAACCAGCTCTCGTATCCCTGGCATCCCTGCGCCTCCTTCGATGCCTCGATTCTAGCAGAAGCCCGGACCGCCGGAGCACCGGCCCGCCGCTACGCGGCTGGCTGGGCAGCCGGCGCCGGATGCTTGGCCAGCAGCCGCGCCACCGTGTCGGAGGGCTGGGCGCCCGCCTCCAGCCAGTGTGCGATCCGGTCGTGCTTCAGCTCCACGACAGCCGGGTCCCGCACCGGGTTGTAGTGACCCACCACCTCGACGGAGCGCCCGTTCCGGGCCTTCTGCTTCTCTATCACCACGACACGGTAGGACGGCTTCTTCTTGCCGCCGAACCGCGCCAAACGAATCATCAACATACTTGCCTGTTCGCTCCTGCTCCCTTAAATTCGCTGTTCCAGAATGCCCGACAGCTTGAGCTTGCCCAACCGCTTGCCCATGAAGCCGCCGGTCAGATTCCTCATCATCTTGCGCATTTGCGCGTACTGCCGCAGCACCAGGTTGACTTCCTGCACCGTAGTGCCGCTGCCCCGCGCGATGCGCCGCCGCCGCGAGCCGTTGATCAGTCCGTGATGGGCCCGCTCCCGGGGCGTCATCGAGTCGATGATGGCCACCACCCGGGTGATCTGCTTCTCGTCCACCTGGACGTTCTTCAAGTCCTTCAGGAACCCCACCTGGGGCATCATCGACAGGATCGATTCCAGCGGCCCCAGCTTGCGCAACTGCCGGATGTGGTCGCGGAAATCCTCCAGGGTGAATTCGTCCTCCAGCAGGCGGCGGGCCGTCTCGGTGGCCTGCTTCTCGTCGATCTCCTCCTCCACCTTCTCGATGAGCGACAGCACATCGCCCATCCCCAGGATGCGGGAGGCCACCCGCTCGGGAAGAAACGGCTCGAGGGCGTCGGACTTCTCACCCACACCCACGAACTTGATGGGCTGCCCGGTCACCGAGCGGATGGACAGGGCCGCGCCGCCGCGGGCGTCGCCGTCCATCTTGGTGAGAATGACCCCGGTGATCCCCAGGCGCTTGTGAAACTCGTCGGCGCTGCGCACGGCGTCCTGTCCGGTCATGGCGTCGGCCACAAACAGGATCTCGACGGGATTCAGCAGCGCCTTGAGCTGCGCCAGTTCCAGCATCAGCTCTTCGTCGATGTGCAGCCGCCCGGCGGTGTCCACCAGCAGCACGTCACGGCCGCTGTTGGCCGCCTCGCGCCGCGCCGCCCGCGCCAGCTCCGCCGGCAGCTTCTCCTCGGCGGTGCCTTCGTAGACCGGCAGCTTCACCTCGCGCCCGATCACGCTCAACTGCTGCCGCGCCGCCGGCCGGTAAACGTCCACCGACACCATCAGGGGGCTGTGCCCGTTCCGCTGGAGCCAGCGCGCCAGCTTCCCGGCGGTGGTGGTCTTTCCGGAGCCCTGGAGGCCCACGATGAACACCCCGCTGGGAGGGTCGTTGGAGAAGCGCAGCTTGGCCTGCTGGCTGCCCAGGACGCTGACCAGCTCGTCCCGGACAATCTTCACCACCTGCTGGGCGGGGGCCAGGGCAGTGAGCACTTCCTCGCCCAGCGCCTTCTGCCGGACGTTCTCGATGAGTTGCTTGACCACCCGGAAATGGACGTCGGCCTCCAGCAACGCCATGCGGATTTCCTTGAGCGCCGCCTCCATGTTCGCAGCCGTCAGCCGTCCCTCACCGCGGAGGTTCTTGAAGACGCGCTGTAGCTTTTCGGATAAGTTGTCGAACATGAACAAGTTGCGCCCGGATTAGGGCGGACACATGGAGGCCGCGGTTCTCCGGTGGTCCTTTCATTATACGGGGCTGGCCCGCGCCCGCGCTACTCGGGCAGCCAGCCGGCCTGCCGCTTGCTCCAGCCAGATCCGTGGTGAGCTACGATCGTTTGATGAACCTGGCCCATGAGGAGCTGAAATGACCATCACCAGACGGGACGTCGCCAGGAGCGCCGCCCTGGGCGCACTTTCCTATTCGCGCGTGCTGGGAGCGAATGACAGGATCGGGCTGGGCCTGGTTGGCGCGGGCGGCCGCGGCCGGTACGTCATGAGCCGCTTCCAGCTCAACCCCGACGTCGAGGTCCGGGCCGTCTGCGACGTCTACGGCGCGCGCATCGACGAGGCGCTGGCCAAGGCCCCCGGCGTGAAATCCTTCTACCAGCACGAGAAGCTGCTTGAACTCAAGGAGGTCGATGCCGTGCTGGTCGGATCGCCCGATCACTGGCACAAGGACCACGCCATCGACGCCCTGAACGCGGGCAAGGACGTCTACGTCGAGAAGCCGCTGTGCCGCACGCTCGAGGAAGCCCCGCTGATGGTCCAGGCCGCCCGGCGCAACGACCGCATCTGCCAGGTGGGCGTTCAGCAGCGCTCCGGTCCGGTCTACCTGGAGGCGCGTGAACTGTTCGTCCAGTCCGGCCGCATAGGCAAGGTCACCTGGGTGGAGTGCGTATGGAACGGCGGGCCGCCCCGTCCTTTCGCGGCGCGCAGCGGCGGCGTCATCGAAAAGCCGTCCAATCTGGATTGGGTGCGGTTCCTCGGCCCGGTGCGCTACCGCGACTGGAACCCGCGGATGTACTTCAACTTCCGCGCGTTTCTGGATTTCAACGGCGGGCGCATGACCGACTTCGGCCACCACTGGATGGACGTGGTGCACATGTATCTGGGCGAGCGCGCCCCGGACTCGGCCGTCGCCGCCGGCGGCATTCATCACTCCCGGGAGGGCGCCGACGCCCCCGACACTATCGCCGCCCTGTTCGAGTATCCCGGCTTCACCGTGTCTTTCCAGTCGGTGGTGGTGGGCAATCCCGCACCCTACGGGATCACTTTTTATGGCGACCAGGGCAAGTTGTTTGTCGACCGGAACCGCTACGTCTGCACCGGCGCGGAGAAAGGCGCTCAGCCCATCGTGAAGCAGTTCCCCGGGGACATCACCTCGGACCACGTGCGCAACTTCCTGGACTGCTGTAGGTCGCGCAAGCTGCCCACCGGCGATGTGGCCTTGGCGGCGGTCTCGATCGTGCCGCCCCTGCTGGCCGTGAAGTCGTACCTGGAGAAGCGGCGCCTCCGCTACGATCCCGTCCACAGCCTGGTGCTGCCGGGCTGAGCCGGGCGGCAGCGACTGCTGAGAAGGCCTTCCGCTGTGAGGCAGGCCCCCGGTCTGCGGGCCGACCCCCTGGTCGGCTTCTCGGGTTTCCGAACACGCCGGCCGGGGGGCCGGCGGCGACTCAGGGGAGCCGCCCCACCAGGGGCCCACGCGGCTGGGTGTATACTCTATCGCAGCGGGGAAGCAACGCTTCCTCGGGGGAGCACGCGTATGGACCTGCCGATTCTGAAGTACCTTGACGTCCTGGTCGGTTTCTCCGTGGTCATGATCCTCGGGACCACCCTCGTGGCGGCCGTCACCCAGTTGCTGCTGTCAAGCCTGTACGTCCGCGCCCGCACTCTGCGCGTCGGTCTCGAGCAACTGATCCGCCAGCTCGACCCGAAGCAGTTAGATGCGGCGAGTTCGCGCATGATCGCCCAACTGCTGATGCGCCACCCACTGCTGGCACGCCCCCGCAGCCCGGTGGCGGCTTTCTTCTTCAACGCGATCCCCAACCAATTCCGGAAGCTCTGGGGCTTGCGGCCTTTGCCCTGGGTCAGCCCCACCGACGTGGTTCAGCGCAGCGAGTTGGTCGTCCTGCTGATGGAATGGGCGGCCGGCAAGGGCCCCCTGGCGGAGGCGGCCCCGGCTCTGAAGGACCAGTTGCGCCTGGTGCTGGGGAACAACGGCATCGACAATCCTGCCGCCATGCTCCGGTCCGTTCGCCTCCAGGCTATCGAGAACGAGAAGAGCGACCCCACGCTTCCTGCTCACTTGTGGTGGACCCAGGCCTTGCTCAAGGAAGCCAAGAGTGACTTGCTCGGCAAGATCAACCAGAGCTTTGACAACGCCATAGCGCGCGTCTCCCAAGCCTTCCGCCTCAAGGCGAATCTCGTGGCCAGCCTGGTTTCCCTGGTGGTGGTCTTCTCCATCCAGCTTGACTCCCTGGCCCTGCTCAAACGCCTGTCGGTTGACGACCGGCTCCGCGATTCGCTGGTCAAGGAAGCCGAGATGATCACCGAGCGCATCGAGAAGGCCAAGGCCCCGGCCGAGGCCCGGGAGAAGGAGCAGGAGCGCGCCGCGCAGGAGGCCCAGAAGGCCCGCGCCGCTCGCGACGAGATCGATAAGACCCTCGCCCTGATGCGCGAACCGCGCCTGGCAATCATTCCGGAGGAAGCCACTCTGGGCTTCGACTGGGAAGATCTCCTCCACCCCCGTCCCGGCCTTCTGCTCTCCTGGGTCCTGCTTTCGCTCGGCACGCCCTTCTGGTTCAACCTGCTCAAGAACATGCTGAATCTCCGCTCGGCCCTGGCCCGCAAGGACGACACGGAGCGCTCCGAGCGTGAGAGGCGGAGCACTCCGCCGAAGACCGCTTGACGGCGCAGTTACAGAATCAGCATGCAGTCGCCGTAGGAGTAGAAGCGGTAGCCGGCTTCTATCGCGTGGCGGTAGGCTTCGAGCACCAGCTCGCGTCCGGCGAAGGCGCACACCAGCACCAGCAGGCTGGAGCGCGGCAGGTGGAAGTTGGTCAGCATCGCCCCGGTGGCCTGGAAGCGGAAGCCGGGGTAGATGAAGAGCGAGGTTTCGCCACGGCATGGGGGGCAGGGGGACAGGCCGGCCTGTGCCGAAAACCCTGGGACAGGCCGGGGTGTCCACAAGGGACACCCAAGCCTGTCCCGGGTTTTCTGTCCCCCTGCTACGGTTTCGAGGGTGCGGACGCTCGTGGTCCCCACCGCCACCAGCCGCTGGGCGGCGCGCAACCGGCGGGCATTGTCCTCGTCCATCTCGAACACTTCCGCGTGCAGGTGGTGGTCCTCGACCGTCTCGGTGTGAATGGGCTGGAAAGTGCCAAGGCCCACGTGGAGCGTGACCCGCGCGATGTCCGCCCCGGCGGCGCGGCATTCCTCCAGAATCGCGGGCGTGAAGTGCAGGCCGGCGGTGGGCGCCGCCACCGAGCCGGTGCGCTCCGCGTACACGGTCTGGTAGCGCTGCCGGTCCTCCACCTCGTCCGGACGCTTGATGTACGGCGGCAGGGGCATGTGCCCGATGCGCTCGAAGGACTCGTACAGGTCGCCCTGGCAGCGCAGGCGCAAGGTGCGCTCACCCAGTTCCCCGCGCGCCACCACCTCCGCTTCCAGTTCCTCGCCGAAGCGCACCCGCTCACCGAGGTGCATCTTGCGGCCCGGCCGCACCAGCGCCTGCCACAACGAAGGATCATCCGGATGCGGCCGCAACAGCAGCACCTCGACCTGCCCCTTCAGATGCAGCTTGCGCGCCGCATTCTTCTTGCCCACCCGCAGCGCCCGCACCCCGGCCCGATACCCGAACAGCCGCGACGGGAAGACCTTCGAGTCGTTCAGCACCAGGCAGTCGCCCGGGCGCAGGAATTGTGGCAGCTCGCGGAATGCGCGGTCCTCCCAGCGCTGCTGGGCGCGATCGAGCACCAGCATGCGCGAGGCGGCCCGGTCCCCGAGCGGCCGCTGTGCGATCCTTTCCCGCGGCAGGGGATAATCGAAGTCGGAGAGCTGCATGCGTAGCCGCAGCCGCGAAAAAGTCCGATCACAGCCTGACGACAGCGCCACGTGGCGTAGGCTTCAGCCTGCGGAGCCGTCCGCCTCGAGTTGTGAAGGGGCTTTTTCGCGGCTCCCTCAAAGGCAGCATAGCAGGCGCATTCTGGGCATAGAAACCTCCTGCGACGAGACTGCCGCGGCGGTGGTGGCGGATGGGGTGCGGGTGTTGTCTTCGATTGTCGCCTCGCAGCTCGACACGCACGGCCGCTACGGCGGCGTGGTGCCCGAGCTGGCTTCCCGTGAGCACCTGCGCGCCATCGTACCCGTGGTGCGGCTGGCTCTGGAGGAGGCCGGTACGGGCTTCGACGATCTCGCCGCCGTTGCCGTGACCGCCGGCCCCGGCCTGGTCGGCTCGCTGCTGGTGGGCATGACCTACGCTAAGGCCCTGTGTTTCGCCCGCCGGCTGCCGCTGATCGGCGTCAACCACATCGAGGGTCACATCCACGCGGTCATCGCCGAAGCCGCGCGAGAAGGCCGCGCGATCGAGTTCCCCGCCCTGGCCTTGGTGGTCAGCGGCGGCCATACTCACCTGTTCGAGGTCAGCGCGGGCTTCGCCTACCGACTGCTCGGCAAGACCCGCGACGACGCCGCCGGAGAGGCCTTCGACAAGGTGGCCAAGCTGCTGGGCTTCTCCTACCCCGGCGGGCCGGTGATCGACCGCCTCGCCCCGCACGGCGATCCGGAGGCGGTCCGCTTCACCCTGGCGCGCATGAAGGGCAACCCGCTGGACTTCAGCTTTTCGGGCCTGAAGACCGCCGTGCTGCGCTGGAGCGAGCGGCACGACCTGGCCGCGGAGATCGCCCGGCGGCGCGCCCTGCTGCGCGAGCAACCGCGCCCCAGCCTCGAGCAGTGGCTCGCGGTAACGCCGCAGCGCACGCTGGACCTGTTGGCGTCTTTCCAGCACACCGTGATTGAGGAGCTGCTGCGCCGCGCCGCCGCCTCAGCCGAGGAGATCGCAGCCCGCTCCGCCATCTTCTCCGGAGGCGTCGCCTCGAACGCCGGGCTGCGAAAAGCCGCGAGTGAAGCCAGCCTGCCGTGCCCGGTTTTCTTTCCCTCTCCAGCCCTGGCCACTGACAACGCCGCCATGATCGCCGCCGCCGCTTTCCCCAAGCTCGAGCGCGGCGAGCTGGCGGACCTCGCGCTGGCCGCCCAGGCCAACTTGACGCTGGCCTGAGCGCCGTTCTCTAATGGCGGCATGCGCCGCACCCTACTGCTGATGGTCCTGTGGACCACCTCCGCCTTTGCCGGCCTGGTCCGGATCGACGTGTCCGAACGCAGCGACGTGCTGGAGGGTAAGCCTTTCGGCAAGACCGGCGCCTACGAGCGCATCGCAGGACGAGCCTACTTCGCTGTGGACCCCAAGCTGCCCGTCAACAGCACGATCTGCGACATCAACCTGGCGCCGCGCAACGCCGCAGGCAAGGTCGAGTTCTTCGCCGACCTGTACGTGCTCAAGCCCCGCGATCCGAAGACCGGCAACGGCTCGATCCTCTTCGAGGTGTCCAATCGCGGCCTCAAGGGTATGCTGACCATGTTCAACCGCGCCACCGGCTCGCTCCACCCCGCGACGGCGGAACATTTCGGCGACGGCCTCTTGTTCGAGGAGGGCTTCACCCTGGTGTGGCTGGGCTGGGAGTTCGACGTGCCGCACAAGGAGAACCTGCTCCGCCTCGACGTTCCCGTGGTCAAGGGGCTTGCCGGGCTGGTCCGCTCGGAATTCACGCCCGAGCGCAGGGAGACCAGCTTCCCGCTGGCCGACCGGACGCTTCAGGCGGCCTACCCGGTGGCCAATCCCGCCGATCCCGCCAACGTCCTGGCGGTGCGCGATCGCGCCGAAGGCCCTCGCCGCACCATCCCCCGCGCCCAGTGGAGCTTCTCCGCCGACCGTACGCGGGTCGAGATGCCCTCCGGCTTCGAGCCGGGAAAGCTCTATGACGTGGTGTACACAGCCCAGGATCCAGCGCTGGTGGGATTGGGGCCCACGGCGGTGCGCGACCTCATCTCCTTCCTCAAGTACGGCGGCACACCCGAGCAGGGGCACATCATGCTGGCCGATCAGAGCCGGCATCTCAGGCGCGCCATCGGTTACGGCGTTTCGCAGAGCGGACGCTTCCTGCGCACCTTCCTCTACTTCGGCTTTAACCAGGATGAGAAGGGCCGCAAGGTGTTCGACGGTCTCATCCCCCACGTGGCCGGGGCCAGCCGCGGCAGCTTCAATCACCGCTTCGCGCAGCCCTCCCGCGACGCCCACGCGCACCTCAACACGCTTTACCCTACGGTGCTGTTCCCCTTCACCGACCTCGACCAGACCGACCCGCTGACCGGCCAAACTGATGGCCTCCTGCGCCGCGCTCGAGCTGACGGCGTAGTGCCCAGGATCTTCCACACCAACGGCTCTTACGAGTACTACGGCCGCGCCTCGGCGCTCATCCATTCCACCCTGGATGGCCGGCAGGACGCGCCCCTGGCCCCCGAATCGCGCGTCTACCTCTTCGCCGGCTCGCAGCACGGACCCTCCGGATGGCCGCCGCCGCGCGGTGGCACACAGAACCTGCGCAACCCCAACGACTTTCGCTACGCGATGCGCGCGCTGGTGCTGGCCATGCACCGCTGGCTGGCCGAGGGCATCGAGCCGCCTGCTTCGAACTACCCCAAGGTCGCCGGCGGCGGGCTGGTGCCTCTGTCCCGCCTGCGTTTCCCCAAGCTTCCCGGAGTGGCCGTTCCCACGCGCATCCTCGAACCCTACCGTCTGGATTTCGGGCCGGAGTTCCCCACGCGCGGCATCATCACCATCGAGCCGCCCAAGCTCGGGCCAGCCTACGCCGCCCTGCTGCCCCAGGTGGACGCCGACGGCAACGAGACCGGCGGCATACGCCTGCCCGACGTGGCCGTGCCACTGGGCGTCTACACGGGGTGGAACTTGCAGGATCCGTCGCTGGGCGCGCCTCACGAGTTGTACAGCATGGCGGGTTCCTTCATCCCCTTCTCGCGCGCCGAGATCGAGAAGCGCTACCGCAGCCGCGAGCAGTACCTCAAGCGGGTCGAGGCCGCCACGCGCGAGCTGATCCGTCAGGGCTACCTGCTGGAGCGCGACCTGGCCCAGCTTGTCGAGCGCGCAGGGCAGCAGTGGGATTATCTCACCACCCCACGCTGACCAGACGGGGACAGGCTACCCTGTCCCTCCGTGGACAGGGCGGCCTGTCCCCATTCTGCCGCGCTACCATGGAAGTAATGGGCACTCATGCGGGGCAGCCTGTTCGGCTGGCCGTTCCAGGCGTCAAGAATCTGATCGCGGTTGGCTCGGGCAAGGGCGGCGTCGGCAAGACCACCGTGGCGGTGAACCTGGCCATCGCCCTGGGCAAGTTGGGGCATGGGGTGGGATTGCTCGATGCCGATATCTACGGTCCCAACGTGCCGCTCATGGTGGGCGCCGAGGGAGTCCCCGAGCTGGACGGCCAGCACATCATCCCCCTCGAGCGATACGGGATCAAGCTGATGTCCATGGGCTTCCTCGCTCCAGGCGACCAGCCGGTGATCTGGCGCGGGCCCCTGCTGCACAGCGCCATTCAGCAGTTCCTGCGCAATGTGGCCTGGGGCGCGCTCGATTACCTGGTGGCGGACCTGCCGCCCGGCACCGGCGACGTGCAGCTCTCGCTGATCCAGACCGTACCCATCACCGGCGCCATCGTGGTGACCACGCCATCCGAGGTCGCCCTGGGCGACGCACGCAAGGCCGTGCGCATGTTCCACCAGGTGCATGTACCGGTGCTCGGCATCGTCGAGAACATGAGCTTCCTGCTGTGCCCGCACTGCGCCGAGCGCGTGGACGTGTTCAACTCCGGCGGCGGTCGGCGCACCGCCGAGGAGCTGCGCGTGCCGCTCTTAGCCGAATTGCCGCTGGATCCCGAGGTGCGCGCCGGAGGCGACATCGGTTTGCCGGTGGCCGCGCGCGACGGCAACGACCCGCGCGCCGTCTGGTTCCTGGACCTGGCCCGCCTCACCGCCTCCCGCGTAGCCGAAATCGGCCCGCCGGCTAGCCCGTTGGTTACGATCACGGATTGACGGGCGAAGGCAGCCGGGAACTCATTCCGCCCCGGTAAGCCCGGCCAGCTCAAGACCGCTCACCCGCTCGAAATGCCGCCGGTTGCGTGTCAACAGGATGCGGCCCTGAGCCAGCACGATCCCGGCGATCAGGCTGTCGGCCATCCCGATGGTGCGCCCCGCTTGCTCCAGCGCCAGCCGTACTAGCGCCGCGCGGTCCGCAGCCTCCTGGTCCAGCGGCAGGGTTGGCACGGCACTCAACAAGCCGCGGATGAGGTTCTCCTGGCGGGTGTTTCTGGCGCCGCAGAGCAACTCGAATCGGGTGATGGCCGTAGTGCTCAGACGCCCCCGCTCCAGTTCGAGAGCCACCCGTGCGGCCGCCGGCTCACGGCCCGCCAGGTAGTCGATAAGAACGTCCGTGTCGGCCACTATCATCGCCAGAACTCACGCACCTTGGCGACGCGCCGGCGCATTCCCTCCGCCTCGTCGCTCTTGAGCTTTCCGCGCAGGCGCAACGCCTTCTCCCGCAAACGGTCGTTGGCAGATCCCGCCTCCAGGTAAGCGTCGATAGCTTCACCCACCACGGACGAGAAGCCCTTCTCCCCCCGCCGGGCAGCCAGCTCCAGCAGCCTTGCCCTATGCTCGGGCCTGATCTCGATGGTCGTCCTCACAACTCCATTATACATGCACGTGCATGCATCAGATCAGCGGAACACACCCCGATGCGGGCCGGCCCCTGCTCAGCGCTGCTCGCTGGGCGGCTGGCCGCCTAGGGCAGTGACCGCCAGGGTGCCGCCCAGGCCCATGGTCTCGACCGCGCTCGAAGGCACGATCACCATGGCGCCCTTCTCCTTGATGGCCTCATACAGCATGTTCATGGCGCGCAGGTGCAGGGCCACCGAATTGTTCTGGTACACCTCGGAGGCCTTGGCGAACAGCCCCGAGATCTCGGTCTCGGCGGTGCCCAGAATCACGCGCGCCTGCCGCTCCCGCTCGGCCTGGGCCTGGCGGGACATGGCGTCTTCGAGATCCTGCGGGATCTTCACGTCGCGTATCTCCACCGACTGCACGGTGATGCCCCAGGAATTGGTCTTCTCGTCCAGGATGCGCTGGAGCTCGTGGCCCAGGGTCTCGCGCTCGGTGATCATCTGGGCCAGCTCGTGCCGCCCGATGGACTCGCGCAGCGCGGTCTGCGCGCCCAGGGTGATGGCGTCGTAGAAGCTCTCCACCTCCAGGATGGCCTTCTCGGCGTTCCACACCAGCCAGAAGACGATAGCGTCAACATTGACCGGCACGGTGTCCCGCGTGAGCGCCGACTCGGCCGTGACGTCGGTCACCCGCACGCGCTGGTCCACGAACTTGCTGATGGTGTCCACCACGGGGATGATGTGAAAGGGTCCTGGCCCGCGCAGCGCGCGAAACCGGCCCAGGCGCAGGACGACGGACTTCTCCCACTGGTCCGCCACCTTGATGGCGAACATGAAGTAGAGGCCGATGAGGATGCCCGCGAACAGCGGAATCAATCGTTGCGGCAGCTCGGTATCCTTCATCAACGCCGTGGTGAGACCTCCCGCCACAACGAAGATCACATACAGCGCCGCTCCGATAGGGCTGACGGGTTGGGTCTTGAAGCGCGGCGGAGGCGTTCTGACGTCGTGCAGCGCCCTGCGCTCTTTGGGCTCCTTGGGCTCCCTGAACTGCTTCAACGCGGGAATCGGAATGAACGGCATGGCGGTGTATCCTCCTACAGGAATTGAAACAGATCCCATCGCTCGCAGGTTTGGGTCCAGCGGTCAGACAGCACTTGCCGGGTGCAGGCGATGGTGTGTGTCCCGATCTCTGTAATGGTTGCGCCCTCCGTGCCAACATTGATGAGACAGCTCCCCCGGTCGTAATTACTGAGCAGGGCGAGAACAGGAATCAATGTGAAGAACAACGGAATCTCTTCGGCTTCCCTCACGGTTT